>Ga0256405_10000283_pt1 | contig 168133 bp, 145 predicted proteins | sample RumenRJG_02DNA_FD_189096 | JGI IMG/M metagenome (GOLD analysis project Ga0256405, IMG submission 189096) | Bovine rumen microbial communities from Lethbridge, Alberta, Canada - RJG_02 | ecosystem: Host-associated > Mammals > Digestive system > Stomach > Rumen | place: Canada: Alberta...
CTTGATGAGCTTGTTCGCGCCGGAAATCCATTTTCTCATGAAATAGGGATCCGCGAAACACTGGAGGCGGGCTTCCTGTGTCATTGCATTCAGGGCGTTCTTGATATGGATAAGGTCGCCACGGGCTTCGCTGATGCTGATGTAAGCTTGGGCTTGGCTTCGGGTCATCCGGAGCTTGGGCTTATGGCCGATGGCGCACTGGCGGATGTATTCGCTGACGGATTTGCCGCAGGCCTGCGCCTTTGCCTGGATGGCGATCCGGTCCTGCTGCGTGGCACGGAAGGCCATCCTGCAGGTCATGTTAACCTTGAAATAGTTGGGATCAAAAGTCTTCTTTTTCATGGCAAATGCTGTTAATATTCCGCCACGGATGCGAGCTTGCGAGCAGGCTTCCCCGCCGGGAGTTGGACAATCGCGCAGCGGAATTGTTCGACATAGGCACAACTTGAATAGTGTTTCGGGAAGGCTTCTCCCCGAAACACGTTCAAGTTTGCCATTCATTACTTCCGATAGGAATCACCCTTGAACCGGAGGATGGAGAACATCTCATTGATGCGGTCCATCATCCTGGGACCATAGCGGTCCAGGATCTTGTCATCGGCAAGGTTGGTGGTGACGATGGTCGGAAGTTTCCGGTCATAGCGGTAGGAGATCAGATTCTGAACGGGTGTGTAATCCGTACCATAGCTCTGGCATCTCTCCGGTTCCGAGCCGAGCTCGTCCAGGAAGAGGTACTTCGCCTTGATGAATTCCTCGTAGCGGGAAGCCTCCTTCTCCAGCTGGTGCTTGAACTGGTTGTGCAACTCATAGGCCGTGGTGTAGATCACCGGCGAGGCGAACTGCTTGTAGAGTCCGTACATCGCGTACATGAGGGTGGTCTTACCGGAACCGATGGTTCCCTGGAAGAGCAGGCCGGAGCGGACGGGGTTGCCCATCATCCATTCGGCGACCTTCTGGATCTTGGTGCCGATCTCCGTTCCGGCGATGTCCTGGAATACGATACCGCGGGACTCGACGGCCTTATGGTAGATCTGGCTGAGCGCCTCTTCCAGCGTCTCTTTTTCTATTCCCTCTATTTGAGGCGGAAGTTTGGCGACAAGGTCATTCCTTGTCGGCAGAGTCGAATTTGTCACGAGGGCTGACACAATTCGATTGATTTCTTTCGAATGTGGCATAGTTAAATTCATTTAATTTATTCCTTTTATAAGTGTTTATTTGGGGTGTACCTTCTGCACCCGTGTGGTTTCCGGACGGGTACCCGTTCGATTTCTGTACGGGTCCCCGTTCAGAATCCGCACCCGTTCTGTTTTCCAACGGGTCCGGGATCAGCACCTCATAGCGGGTGGGCTTTCCACGGATCTCCTGGGCGGCGACGAGCTCCTTTTTGAGCAGGGCTCTCTTGGCCATGATGACCGAGGTCCGGCTCAGGCCGGTGATTTCCGTGACGGTCCTGATCGGGATTTCCACCGGAGATTTGCTTCTCCGCCAGAAGCCGTAGATGACCGCAAAGAACTCCTTCTCGGCGCCATGGAGATGAAGGTCCTTCCACATGAACTTGTAGATGGTCGTGAAAGGCATCATCGCTACGAGGGGCTTAGGATCTTGTCGAGGTCGGAGCGCCGGTAGCGCTTCTGTCCGCCGACAAACACAGGGACGAGGATCTTTGCTTTCGCCATCCGGTAGAGCGTACTCTCCGAAATTCTGAGCAGGGTCTTGACCATCTCAGGGGTGAGGTACTCCTCCGTCTTTTCCTCCGCGATCGCAGCGCGCTCGCGTTCGAAATCCTGACGCGCTTCGGCCAGGAGCTCCCGGGCGAAATGGCCCAGGTCTCCGGCGTGGACGGTCAACGTTGCTTCGGGAAACTCCCGGAGGAGCTCGAACAAGTCCAATTTCATATCCATAGTCAAATATGTTTTGGAATTCTGCCTCTCTTGATCCCCTTTCCGATGGGGATCTCACTTGGCTTTGGGCCTCCGGAACACGTGGTCGGAAATCTCACGGCTCCTGAATGGCCGTGACAAACATATATTAGTTTTTTTGGTAGAACAAAGAAAGGGATTAAACGAAAATACCGGCAATTGAATGATAATCAATCAATTGTCGGCACGGACCGGATTATAATTCCGGATTATTCCCAGTCAACTCCGGATTATTCTCCCTTAGAGAAGATAGTAGAAACGCTTCTTGACGAGGGGGGAATACTCTTGAGGTTTCTTGATATTATCACGCTCGGGCAAGTCGATAGACAGACATTCGAACAACGCGCAACACCATTCAGTAAAAGAGTTGGTAACCTTCCTAAAGTACTTGTTCTTATGAAGGATATCGGCTATCTCGATGATGTGTTTATCAGCAAAATGGACTTTATCTTTGGCCCCCTGCTTATAATTATCACGAACGAATTGCAGGTCTTCGACGACCTTATCAACGTACATCTTACCAGACTCGGCTGACCAGCTAGTCATAAAGTCCGAGTTAAAGATGGTACGAAGGCGAGCCTCATTGATGATTACTCGTTCCGGCTGTTCGATTACTGGGGCTTTCTCTTCAACGGCAGGAGCCTCTTTCTTGACCGCGGTCGATTTAGGAGCGTGCTGTTCCTCGATCACTTCCGGTTCGTCCTTTGAGAGCAACACCCAAAGACCAGCACCTATCGCTATCAGGAGAGGATAACCGAGCGAGATCAATGCACCGACGCCTACCAAGGCGACAAATGCAATGAACCAGACATTTGTAAGTGCGGTTTCCCACGCCCCAAAGATTGACGAATACTTATCGTGGAAGATGGCGGTCACACCAGCTGCCACGATGCCAAAGGCCAGCAATACTATACCCAACACCATTACCCACTTCGGTAACCGGCATTGGTCGTAATACTTTGCAACTCTCTTGGCTCTAGATCGCTCTTTCATGTCCGTTGTTCATAACTCCATTTGGAAATCAACCAGAAACAAATGTCTTACAAAGACATGACGCACAAACTAATAAGCTTTTACGTTTTTCACCCTTTTGTAAAAGCATTTGTAAGGCTTTTGTAAAAAAGCAAATCAATTAAAAGGCTTTATTCTTCTGGTACGACATACCTGACGTTACGTCTAACTTCAGCATTCTCAGGGATGAGTTTACCTTGCTCAACTAATGCTTTAATAAACACTTGAACATTACGATATTGATACGTTCTTTCTATGTGAGATAGTATCTCTTTTGCGGTATGCGGTGTTTTACAGAATTCCAGAACTCTTTCACGTAAGGCACTAATTGTCTGACGGTCTTTAATGCTAATTTCCGGACCCTTAATGTTAACTGTGGCCTCGTTAATGTTAATTCGACCTTGCGGATTAACACTAAGGGTGGGCAATTGATTAACACAATAAGTGGTTCCCCTTCCTCTTCCCATCGATATCAAATAGCCTGTATTGGTTAAATGAAACAATAGCTTTCCGACCTCTATCATGTTCAAATCCAATAAGTTTTGAATGCGCGAGCTATTAATATCATTCTCAAGCAGAGCTGTCACTAGAACGGCCTGCTCATTAGCTGAAAGAGTATCGAAACTCTTTCCAAACCGATTTCGAAGTTCTTCTATTGTTTCCTTAGGGAAGAGAGAAACCATCCATAGTTTTAAATCAATTTGTCGGAGATCATAGTCTTCCCGTAAATCAGGTGTTTTCCACTTTTCTTGTTTCCAGGCAGATAGAATCGTCGGGAAACCTGATCCAAGATTCTCCCCTAAACCAATCATCCTCAACAGATTCTGAAGTCTTGGATTTCTTGCTTTAGAAGCACCTCCATGGTAAATACGCTCCACAGGAAGTTTGAGCGTTCCTGGATTAGAGAAGATGATGCAATGATCCATCTTAATGATTTTCAACACTCCCGTAATCATAAGGTCAGAGTGGATAATCATATTTGTAAACGCCTCGCGAATTGCTTTATGAACGGGCGTATCATCTTCTCTTTCCATTCCTTTTAATACAAAAGGACGCTTGAGATCGAACGTCAGTTTCGGCATGACGAGTGAATAGAAGTTATAAAGATTATTCTCCCATCGTCCATCATAGGTGAGTCGGTCGCTCCAGCGACTATCCGGCATTAGATTCGTCTGATCGATATAATCCATACGGATATTTGAAAAACGCTCTCGAACAGAGAGACCTTTACCAAACATCATTAATCCCGCAACGGTAAGCCACTCTTTTCCAGTACTCCGGTCTTTTCCTATACAACCGAAATTACGAAGGAATGTCAAGTCATCTGCGGCATTCCATACATGATCGGGGTTACGACTTTGGAATCGATTCCTATACCCATGGACAGCATCGAGGTCGACATCTTCCAAAGTATACCGCTCCAATAGGGTCCCATCATTCCCTTCTTCATTAGAATCCCGAATCATGGCTTTAACCTCGGATTCCGAACAGTGGTAATCTCCCTCAAATGTCCGTTTGAACGTTCCCTTGAAAGGGTTTCCGTTGATATAAACAGGTCTTTCTAGATAATCTGCCTGAGGTATGACAATAACAATAATCAATTTACCAGCCACACTTTCCTCATAGACATTATCGTCTCGCAGTAGATTGATATTGACTTTATCACTATTGATTGTATCCCAGAACTCCTTGATTATCTTTGGCGGATTATTTACTCCATTGATGCTGAATCGCTTACTTCGGTCTGGCTCTTCCAGGTCTTCTTTAATACCTAGGAGTATGGTTCCTCCTTCTGTATTACAAAAAGAAGAATATGTCTCCCATACAGATTTGGGCAGGGCATTCTCAGCCGCTTTGCACTCGAGCGTCAATCGTTCTCCGAAAAGAAGCAAATCTTGTATGTTTATCTTTTCCATATTGTGGATCTGTTGCTGTTTACAAAGTTAGATAAATCCTGTACTCTTATCAAATTATTCAAGTTGTTTGTCAAAGATATATCCCATTATTAGATATATCCTATTATTCCGGAAGCGATGACAACTTCGTTCTCCTATGAAGTAGGTCGACGTACGAGTCCTTATGTCCTTCTGATAGGAAAGAATTCTGTATTTCCCCTTCAAGCTTTGGAAGAAGGTCAACATACCTCAACCCTAAAGATAATGAGGATAAAAAGTACAACTGATGCGCAAGAACAAAGCTGGGCAATATAAAAGAAAACCGCCATTTTGTGGCGGCAATAGTTACATTGTAACGACAGAGTGTGTCGTTGTTGATTGAGGTTGATGCGTCTCAACATCGTCAGATGGCGCAATCTGCTTCATAATCAGATTGACCATTTCCTTAGAGATTCTTTCTATCGTTTGCGAATCTACACGAGAAGAATCGTCTCCAAATAAGTTAACCGTGCGCCAATCCATAATTATTTGTGTTGAAAGTAATTATCAAAGAAAGCCTGATTAAGGGCAGGATTAAAGTAGTGCTTCCGTTTTATCCAAATAAAGCCATCTCCTTTGGATATCACCGCCACGTCAACCGGTCCCCCTACACTTTCAAGATTAGGCGTTATGTGACGCTTTAGTGAAGTTTGATAAATAAGATTCTCTGCCAGTTCTGCTAAATCTTCTTTCCCCATCGTCGAAACAGTCTTCATTAGGGGAGAAATCATTTTTTGCTGCTTAACCTTTTCAATACTTTTTTTATAGTCCTCCATTAAACCATCAATATCTATGCCTCGAATATTGTTTGCTAGTGGATTATTCTCGTCCCCTACCAATTTAGCAATTGATTCCAATAACAATCTAAATGTCGCATCTGTCGTCTGAAAAAAAGCATCTTCCATATATGGATTAACTCCAGTAATATATGCAGACATTTCATCTTGTTGCGCCATAGGGCATATGTATGAATCCCGAGGAGGTTCTCCAACTTGAGCGTATGCCTCGTCCTCCCAGTATAAGGTGGAAATTACACAATCATAGAATCGGACTCTATATATTGATGGGTAAATCTCATCATCACCATACCCGAAAAAGGCAAGCCCAGAATAACTAGGGTCACTGAAGACCCTACCAATGAATACTAAATACAATACTGTTTCAATAAGATCCTTATCAGCGCTATAATCGCACCCAGCAGCTTCAAACTGTTTAGCAATGACTTCAAGAATGACGTTTACTGCCGAGAGAAACACTTCCTTGGTAATAGCATTTAATCGATCAACAGGAGGAGCGGCAGCATTCTCATTATAGATTTTTGATAACCTTTCTTTTATCGCAGAATAATCATCATTATTAAAGCCTTTATCCTCATCTGTCGGGAGTTGCTCAAGAATAATCTCTCTCCAAAAGCTATAGACATCTCGACACAGAACTTTATTTAAGGTGTCTTGTGAAAGATATTTGTTTTTATAATCCTCAAGAAAGTCGAAGAAATCAGATGCATATTCTCTAATCGTAGGTTTTGTAGTGTCACCCAATTGATCACGATACATTTTTATGACGATCTCCCACGGTATACTGCTATTAAAACGAGCATTCCCATAAATAGCAACACCAACAGGATGACGCTTAGAGAGTGTAAAAATCTTATTTGCTGTATTATAGATTTTCCTTCCACTCCCTATAGTGACTGCACTATCTGCAGCAACAGCAACAGCTTGTTTGTTTAATACACCAACGATAGCGGTCATATAACTAAATCTTTTCTGCAAATATAGTGAAACAATCTATAACGTAGAATAATCAAAAGAAACTCAGAAAAAAGGTTATTCTACACTATTCCAGCCTCATAATGACCTCTTTGGCCATTTCCTCGTCAATGTTCCGGTAACGGTTGAAGGCTTTTGAGTTTTCGACGTGTCCGGATATCTTGGCGATAAGGTTGGGATCCTTGAGCTCCTTGTATAGATTTCCGACCAGGACGCGGCGGGCCATGTGGGAAGATGCCACTTCCCAGATAGGGTGCTGCTCTTCTTCCCGAGTCAGGGAGTTGATAACAGTTACCTGTCGATTGATTCCTGCGAGGCGGAGCATTTTTTTGATGTTGCGGTTATAATCCTGGGCACAAGTAAAGGGAAGAAGGCGATCCCCGGGGACGTCCGGATATCGTTCCAGGATTTCCAGGGCAGTAGGACCAAGGGGCACACGAACCGTAATCGGACGTCCCTCCTTTGTCTTTCGAGGAACATATTCGATGGCGCCATTGATCACGTTACTCTTTTTCATCTGGAGAAGGTCTCCTACCCGGCAGCCGATGAAACAGTGGAAGACGAAGATGTCCCGCTGAACTTCCAGCCCCGGATTCTTCGGGAACTTTGCTGCATACAGGATGTTTCTTTCCTCCTTAGTGATATAGAAGGGTGTCCCGTACATCGGCTGTCCAATCTCGTACTCGTCGAAAGGCTCATTGGTTGTCAGGTGATTCTTTTTGGCCCATTTGACGAATGTCCGAAAGCGGGACATGGTTCCAATGATGTCATTCTTCCCTCGGGGTTTCGGATAGCGACACTCGGGAACTTGGTCATAGACTTCCTGATAACGGCTGTCAATGATAACCGGCTTCCCTTCTTTATCCTTACCGATGAATTGATGTTCTGTCGAAAGATAATCAGCGAACTGTCGAAGCGTATCGGCGGTCAGGTCATCCAGTTCAATGCTCGTACCGGTGTAGATTGTGAACCTCTGCAGCGCCCTATACAATACTTTGTACTGCCGCTTCTGGGATTCAGAGATGTCATGCACCTCAATGAAATGCGCCAAAGAAGAGATGGTCGAATTGTCCATCGTACTTTTCCGTTCTCCTTTGGGAATCTTGATGCGATCCAGCAGTTTGGAAGATAGCCACTTATCCGCGAGCTCAACCTTTCCGGCTCCGGCTTTAATGAACTCCTCTTGAATGAAGGTGGAAATATCCTCTAATTCCTTGTTCACTTGTTGGAGACTCTTGACAAGAGCGGTCTTTTCCTCCGACATGAAACGAATCTTCGGAATCTTGTTGCAACGACCCTTTTCATCCCAATACTCAGCTAAAGTGAAAAGATTGGTTTTGGCCCGCTGGTTAAGCCGACCATGGAAAAAGCGCATCAGTATTTCCTGTTTTCCGCTAATCTTGTCTTTTTTGGTAGAAAGAGAATAAACAATAGTCGCCATAATCCATCATTATCACTCGCCAAATATAGTAATTTTTGGCGACTTTTTGGCGACTTAACTGATTTATTTTGCTTTTTCTTGATTTGAGATGACTGAACAAGCCGATCAGGAGTTCTTCTCAAATGCCATCATATCAATACGTTACATCAAACTGAATGAATTGTATTGAAAGTGCATTTTTCAAGAGTTCGACTCTCACCTACCGCACAAGGGGACAAGTTCGCAAGGGCTTGTCTCTTTTTCGTTTTTATAAGTGGCTGAAAATCGGCTCATTATCTCGAAAAATCCATGCACTTTTTCAGTTCGATAATCGCAAATTCGCTTGTCCCACAACAAACCCTCCGGAAACACAAGTTTTTGAATTCTTCTCTTGATTTCAAGGCTCCCTTGCTTCCATAAACCACTTATGTTTGAGGCAGTTGCGATTACTTGGGCTATTCTATTCGTGCAGTTCGATAATTTCTCGTTCCAACCCTGCAATTCAATCGTATAAGTGTCCTTCCGATACTGCAATTCCCTCATGCCTGCCTCGTACACGTCACCAGGTATTTCCCCGAGGGCCATACGCACCTTCAATTTCTCGATCGCGTTGTCCGTTTCTGTCAGATGCTTCTTAATAGTTGTCCGTTCCTGTGCTGCCTGCTCTGTGTATTCTTGCATGGTCTCCCGGACAAGACTACCGAACTGTGAGAGAACATCAGGGTTGAGGTTGTATGCCTCCAACAATCGCTCAAAACGCTCGTGTATACGCTTTGCCGGGACGTTGGTTCCACACCCGGCATGATTGCACTTATAATATCCATATTCCCGAATTAAGCCCCCAGCTGTCTTGCGTTTGGTATAGGAAGTGAAAGCGTTTCCGTCCAGCGCACAGAAGATATATTTTGTGAGCGGAAGTTCCGGCTTCCGTTTGGCCTGGACATATTTCCCGGTACGGCCTGAAAGAATATCTTGAACTCGAAGGAAGTCAACGTATGAGACGGCGGGCTCGATTTGCCCGTCTATCAGTTCTCCGCCTGTTGCAACATGACGTATCTTTCCAGCATAAAATGGATTGGTTAAGACCCAGTGGAGGCGCTTGTCGGTAATCAGGAAGCCCCGAGCCCTCAACTTCTCAACGATTTCCACGCTGGATAGTCCTTGGAGTTTCCACCGGAAAGCCTTGGCTATCAACTTCCCCTTATCATCGAGGAAGCAGTGCGTTTCCCGGCTCTTTCCGGTTTTGTAGTATCCAAGGGGGACTTTCAATACCCAAGCACCGCTCCGAATGCACTGTACCTTGCCGGAGACAAATTTATCTGTACGGTTTTGGTTATCCAGTTCGGCAAAACTAAGGGTGCTCTGCGCCATCATCATGCCTTCCTTGGTACGTGTGTCCAAACCATATTTGGTAGCAATGATCACGATACCCAACTCACGCATTTCATGGAGTATCTTTATTGCCTGCCATGCAGCACGGGAGAAACGGTCAAACTCAGAAACAAGGATGGTGCTGACGGATTTATCCCGCTTGACATACCTCACCATCTCTTGTATCATGGCTCCCGGTGTCTTGGCACTCTCATGCTTGCCGCCGAAACGCTTCAATACCTTGTAGCCATTCCGCTCAGCATATTCTTCACAGATTTCCCTCTGTGTTTGGAGGCTTCCGCCGTTCTCCTCCTGATATTTGGTGGAGACACGCGTCCAAATGACGCAGTTCTTTCCTTCCCGGATTTCACTATACTTTATCATGCCCAGGTCTCCACCGTTTCAACCACATTATTCAAACTGTCTATTGCAATCGCAAACAGTTCCCGGATAAACCCGAGGACAACGTTTCTCTCTTCCTCGTCGGTAATCCCAATTTCATCAAAATAAACATCGTAATCATGAGATGTCGTCATTTAGAATATTTGATTTCTCCCCCGCAGGGGCATTATTGCCCGAAGGCAAACCAAATATACAAATGTGATTTGATCTTTTTGGGGTTAGACTCTCTCTTGAATATCGTTCATTATATTCCTTGCGATGTAGTTGGCTATCTCATCATTAGAAGTGACGCCCCGCTTGTAAGAGTCTGCTCGAGGATTATAAACCCAAGTATGACAACCATCCCCTCCGGGAGTAAAAGACAGGAATAGTTTCCGACTCTCTGCATCATATACCAAGCCGAAGGGATATTTCCCCTCATACATGCCGCATAATGAGATGATGCCGCTTGTTTCCAGGCACCGGAGTATAAATGCCTCAACAGAACGGAAGAACTGCGTAGAATTGAATATATGAGGGTTCTCAGGGACATCGACCGGGACGAGGGCGAAATGTCGGCTCCCCATAGTAAGTACGCCCGCCGCAAGACTGGGAGCCTCTTCCGGGAAGAGCTCCCTGACAGATACATCAAGCGCCGAGGCGACCTCTTTTAATCTTGACAACTTTGGGTTCCCCTCCAAACTTTTAGTCAGGTTTGATTGATCAAGATTGAGTTTGTCGGCTAAATCAGCCATCCTCATACCCTTATTCTTGAGAATTTCCTCAACTTTTAGTTCCATATCACCGAGTTTTATGGCTGTAAAAATACAAAATTGGTATAAAAAAACCAAAAATCAGATAAAAATAAGTAAAAAACTACGCTAAACATTTTGATAATTAGTATTTTGTTACTATCTTTGTATTAGAAATAAGTGATAAACAACCAATAAAAATAGTAAATCAATGGAAACCGTAATTACTGCCACTACCAACAACCCCCTCGTTGCCCGTCATATCGCATCCGTCACCGTCAATAAAGGTTCCGCCTATGTCGGGATCGCCAAGTCACTTCTCATAGAAGAAGCCAAGCGTCAGATGCGCTCCGGCACCTGCCATTTCCTGTACGTCAAGAAGGACGGCACCGTCCGGGAAGCGTTCGGTACCCTCAACGCCTCCCTCTGTGGGAAGCACATCAACGGACGGGGGCAGTCTCCCGAGAATTGGGGATGCTCCTGCTACTTTGACATCGAGCGTGGGGCTTTCCGTTCTTTCCGCTGGGCCAACATCATTGATGTTTTATCCTAACCTCAACGCTATGGCACTGAGAAATCAATACACGACAGCCGATTACATTGAATGGGACGAGGCGATGAACCTCGTCCGTCGGCTGTACCGGGACGGGGACTATCGGATGTCCCTCCTTATTGGCTGTGGCTGCTTCTTTGGGTTGAGGTTCTCCGATTTAAGGATACTCCGTTGGGAGCAGGTGCTCTCCGACACCGGGTCCTTCGCTATCAACGAGAAGAAGACTGGGAAACGTAGGGAGATTAAAGTCAATAAGGGATTCCAACGGCACATCCTCGACTGTTGGCAGGCTCTTGGGAGGCCGGATCTTACAAAGCCATGCTTCCTCAGCAAATACGAAACAGTATTAACCTCGCAGATGGTGAATCGCCATCTTAAAAAAATCAAGATTGTTTACCAAGTCAAGGTGCGAAATATCAGCACGCACTCCCTTCGCAAGACTTTCGGCCGCCGTGTCGTGGACATGGCTGGGTCTGACGCAGAAATGGCGATCATCAAGCTCTCGGAAATATTCAACCACGCCAGCTCGCTGGTCACCCGCCGTTACCTGGGACTCCGGCAGGAGGAGTTGGGGGAGGTATATGATAGCCTGCAATTCTGAATACCTTACAACTTATCACTCACTTCTGTCTTTTTGGCGTGTTTGATGTTTATGTTGGTTTTACCGAAGCGCCATGTCAGGCTAAGAATGAGTTGTCGTGGTGGATACCAGGATTCATTGTGCTGGTAATACGTATCTGTGTATGTGTCGCGGACAGGCCCGCAGTAGCGACTTTGGAATGGCATGATAGCAGTCAGCGAAAGAATAAGACGATTTTGAAGTAAGCCCTGTCTGAGACCTAGGGAGTAATTGTAATCTGCGCCATGGTAAGTGCGTTGCAGAGTGATTTCACCGCCGGATGCATTAGCAGCAGCAAAGAACATTGCACTCCTCCACAATGTGAGATTTCCACTGGCGTTGATTGCCCAGTTGAATCCATTGTTCCTCTGATTAAGTACAGGAGCATAATAGTAATCATACCCGGCCTGACCAGAAGTCTGAATACTGATTATGTTCGTCGGATTCCAGTTGAAATTAACCATGGCATCGACGTGATTGAAATGGACGGCGTTTTCATATGTAGATTCTTTGACTCCATCGGGGGTGACAACTGACAGGTATTCAATCTTGTTTCCTGTGAGACTGCCGTAGGTGCGTGCCGTCAAGTCCCATTTGTCGCCTCTGGTTCGGAAAGTGAGCGTGAGAGCGTCAGAAACGACGGTTCTCAAGTCTGGATTACCATGCATCCTGCTGAAGGGTGATTCCTCTCTAATATAAGGGTTCAGATAACTGACATTAGGGCGTCCAAGTCTACGTGTATATGATATCGAGAGCGATTTTTGGGAAGTTATTTGCCACGCAGCATTAAAATATGGGACGATGTTGAAGTTGTTGTTATCGAAAGTGATATTCCCGGATGCGCTTTTGGAAAGCCCTCGGTTCAAAGTGTATTCCAGACGGGTGCCGGCTTTCAATGTGATTTCGCTGAACTTGAAGCCGTAGCTGGCGTAGGCGGCGAAAATATGTTGTTTGTAGTCAAGGTCATTGACATTGGAATCGTCGATGTACCACTCATTCTTAGAATAATCCCATAATTCATCTTGGGACTCCGCTACATGGCTGCGGAGTGTGTATTTACCTCCGGTCTCAACCAGGTGTTTTTTATGCAGGGTTGCGAAATAGTCAATCTGTCCAATCTGCTGGAGAGTGTGTTCAGTATTGAAAGAATGTCGGTGATAGTCAGGATAATTCAACACTGGTACTACTATGACGTTATTATCAGTGCTGTTTGGATTCCCGTCAATAGAATAACTAAAAGTCAAAATACCTCCGTCGTTTCTGAAAGATCGCTGGTATGCTAGCTCTCCTGAAAAGGTGTTGTACAAGTCTTCACGAACAGTGGGCTCCTTCATCTCAAGGCTTTTCTCACGGCTAGTATTCCAGAAAGTCTCTGTTATGTTGAATTCACCTCCCATTTTCTGACGATTGGCCCATCCTGAGAGTGTAATAAGGTTCAATGAGTCCGGTTCGTAACTTGCTTCCAAGGAGTATGCTTTCAAGGAAAATGTCTGAATATTGTCGAAATCTAACCGTTGAAAATGATTGGTTTCGCTCGTATAGTTCTCAATGTCAGTAATACCGTGCGCTTTAGGAGGAGGAAAACAGGTGCCGCTGATATTCGCATTAGCACTGAGTGTCAGCTTTCCGAGCCGGGCGCTAATGTATCCGCTGCTACCAAGAGTACCAATAGTGTTGCCATTAGCCCCTAACGAACCACTATAACCGGATTTAATGCGCTTGGCCATCACGATATTGATGATACCACCGATACCCTCTGCGTCGTATTTAACAGGCGGATTGGTTATGACTTGGATCTCTTTGATGGTCGAAGCAGGAATGGACTTGATGAGTTGATTGAAGTTCCTTGCCAGCATACCGGTAGGTCGTCCATTCACAAGTACCTTGTAATCCTTGCTGCCGTTCAGTAGCACCTCCTCGTCACCATTGATGCTTAGCATCGGCACATTCCTGAGAATGTCGATGAGATTGCTCCCAGCCGCAAGCGGGTCGGCTTCCACATTATAGGTAAGCTTGTCGGCATCGGCCGTAATCAATTCACGGCGGGCTATGACGGCCGCTTCTTTGAGTTGCTCCACTTTTCCTATGGTATCTGGCTGCTCTGTCACCGGGTCTTGCGCCATGGCGTCAAGGCCGGCAAACAGTGTGGCTGCGGTAAGAATAACTGTCTTCGCGTTCATTTCGTTTTTTAAGTTTTGTCGAAGACAAAATTACCCGGAAAAAGTTTTACACACCTTGGTAAGATGTAAAAATATCAGCCTGTAATGGGCTGATATTCAATGTTGGTAGAAAGATTTATATCCCGTAAGATTTCCAAAAGTTTTACATCAGCGCTCCGTCTGCAAAAGAAGCTCCCGGAGATAGATGCTGATGTTGGTATCATGCTCATCCAGGCCCAGCTTCTGGCGAATCTCGTGGCTGATGATGTAGTGACGCTTCTTCTGGATGTACTCCCCGATGTCCTTACCCTTTAGTCCAAGGGTATAAAGGCAGCAGTAGCCGATTTCCCAATCGGTAAGCCCCTTGTCCTCCAGATATGCCGTGAACTTAGGGTGGTTTTCCTCGAAGAGAATCTTGGTGGAGCGCAGGAATTCTTCCCGGTCAGCCATCATCACGTCCAGTTCCTCCTCACTGCTGCGGTAGAGTTTATCATCAGAAGAGATGCGGGAAGCGATAATCTTGTCCAGCACGGAAAGCCGCTCACGGATCACGGCCATCGCCTTATCGTCAGGTTTCGAACGGAGTTTCTTGGCAATGTGATTTATGATGAGCGCGAGTGCAGCCAGGGCAAGAATGGAAAGGATGATAATGTTCCGCATCCGTTCGTCCTTCTCCACCAACGTTATTTTGTCCAAGTAACGCTCCTCGATGATACGGGCGTTCTGTATCTTGAGTGTATCTGATGCGGCTAGCAAACTAGCGTTTTCATTGATTCTATCCAAGCAGGCCCGTGCTTTTAGGATATTCTCGTTATCCCCTATGGAGGAATAGTACTCCAGTGCGATTTGGATAATACTATCGTTGTAAATCTCGTATCCACATCTTTCTAAGGCCTGTGAATAGAGTAATGCATGCCGGGCACGAAGTTCCGGTGTGTCCAAAAGCCTTCTATCCAAAGAATCAAGGGCGACAAAAGCACTATCAGGATGTGACTCCATGTACATTTCCGCACGATCAAGAATAGGACGCACGGTGCTAGTATAACCGCATGACCATAAACATAAGGCCAGAATGATACAGAATATGTAATTCTCGAAATTTCGCATGGCATTAAATCAAGCCTTATTGCTTCAAAAAACATGCGAAGATATCCTGCTTGAAAAAAACTATACAAATCGATACTCATAAACTAAAATAAAATACATAGGCACATAAAGACGAATCTATTTCACATATCACATTAGTGAAACACGCAAATAACAGAAAACGAGCACCTTGGCATTTTGGCTTCTGGTGCTCGTTTCACTTTTGTTTTCTGGGCTCGTTTCCGGGACTTAATTGGCCGCACGTATCAAAACGGCCTGTCGTTCTCATCATCCTCAACCCGTAGCTGGATCTTGTTCTCCCGAACCTGTTGGACTGCGGCGTTGATGTCACGGACAACACACTCCTTCGCATCCTTTAACGTTGGTAGTCCGTCATGGCGATAGCATATCAATGCCGCCTCAGTTGCCAGCAATGCCTCGTGTCTGTGCCTGTCGTCGTTGGCTCTCGCCTTGGCAATCTTGTCAATAACCTGCTCATAACGGTCCTCGAGTTCTCGGTTTGACATGCCTGCATGTTCGTCGAGTATTACACGAGCATCATCCTTGGAAGGCATGGGTTCGAAGATACTCTCAACGGTAATAGGAGAAGAAAAACTAATACTGCTCCCGGAACCCCTTGCGGGTTCCATCGCCGTAGGCGACTGGATCACTTCAGCATTATCATTCTTTTTTTCATTCTCTTCTTCATTTACATCTTCATTAAGGGGTTTTTGAGGGGTTTCGGCCAATCTTTGAGCGATCCGGAGGGCTTTCCTCTCCAAGTAGGCTTCCCGGCTCTCTCCTTTACGCGGCCGTCCGCCCTTTCAGCCATGATCTTTCCCTTCATTGCCATGATCAACCGCATTAATATAGCGCACCGTCGCCGCCTTGATATTGGGCTTTGCCATCGTCAGAATAATATTGACAATTGGGTCTTTGGAGGAGACATCCTCCCCGTATAGGGCGTAATCTCTCAATTTGAGGATACATTCCTTGAAGGCTTCACCGTCCAGTCCTTCCGCCGCCTCCAAGAACGAGGCGTACATAACAAAACTCTGCTTATTCTTATCCATTGTGCTCAGGTTTTTCCAACATTATGTCTTTTATAGTAGTCCCCCCAGCATCGACTGTCCTCCCATTCTTTGGAGGGATTGCTGCCCATGCCCGTTTCTGGCCAGCTGATATTTTCGCCCTGGTCTCCGGTGATTTCGGTTTGTGGAGGTTATCGTTGGCTCTCAATTTTGCTTTGACATACTCCGGCATCTCGCGGGAGGTTCGCTTGTAATTCTTTGTATCCATACTAATGCTTTTTTACTATAAATACTTACTAACTCCGGAAAGTGACGAGAAAAACCGGATTATTATTCAAGCATTAGTCCGGGAACCTCAACATGCCTGCTTTTAGAAGGAAATAATTGTCGAAAGGGAGCCCGTTTTTGAACTGGTCAATTTCCAGCCGAGAATTCATGAAGCCCTCTATACCCCGCCATTCTAAACATGGTGTATGGGATAGATAGTTTTTTGACTTACATAGGGCTATTAGCAGGAAGGGAGTTTTTGGTTAGAGGTATTGTATTCGGAGAGGCGGAAAAACAATAGCATTTTACTCCCATTCCTCAAGCCAATGGCAGAATTCCTCAACCGAGAGGAAGTCCTCTACGAAAGTTCGATAGTTTTCCACCCTACCGCACGAAAACGGCTTCAGGATCTCTGAGGCCGTTTTTCTTTTGTCCCCTTTAATTGATATGATGGAGATTTCGAATGATTCTACTGATGTATGTCATTCATATTATCGCTATCTTTACGGAAACAAGATAAGCTATTATGAAAGCAAGCAATACCCCAACACCCCACATCGGGGCAAAATGCGGCGAGATAGCCGAGACAGTGATCATGGCGGGAGATCCGCTGCGAGTCAAGTTCATGGCAGAAAAATACCTGGAGAATCCCGTGTGCTTCAATGAAGTGCGAGGCATGCTGGGATACACCGGCACTTACAATGGCAAGCCCGTCAGCATGATGGGCCATGGAATGGGCATGCCGTCGATCGGCTTGTACACCTATGAACTCTTCCACTTCTATGGGGTGAAGACCATAATCAGGGTTGGAAGTGCTGGGGCGTATACCAAGGATCTTAGGGTCGGCGACCTTGTGATCGCTGAGGGAGCCTGCACCGATTCCAACTACGGCGACCAGTATGAACTCGGCGGAGTTTTCGCTCCCATAGGCGATTTCGACCTCCTGCGTGGTGCGGCAGACGCTTGTGACCGCATGGGTTACCGCTACAAAGTCGGCAACGTCCTTTCCTCCGACGTTTTCTACCGCGAGAACCCCCGCACCGAGCGCTGGATTTCCATGGGCGTCCTTGCTGTCGAGATGGAAGTGGCGGCGTTGTATTTCAACGCGGCCCGCAGCGGCAACCGCGCACTCGGCATCCTCACCATTTCCGACCACCTTCTCACCGGTGAAATCACCACGTCTGAAGAACGCCAGAAGACTTTCACCCAGATGATGGACGTCGCTTTGTCGCTGGTTTAAAAGCCTTTATTCGGCAGAGAGATCCACTCCTTCCGGAAGTTCCACAGTAGATGAAATCTGGCCGTCAGGCCTCCTGCTGTGGGTCACGTGGATTATGCCGTAGGGAGTGGGGAAGTCTCCTTCCACCCATTTGAGGTTACCAAGATGAGGACGGATCCTGACGGTCTTGAATCCGGGCGAGGCCGGTTCGACTCCCAGGATGTGCTGGCTCAGCCAGGCCGTCGGACCTGAAGCCCAGCCGTGGCAGAAACTGTGACGCAGGCCGACATAGCAATATGCTCCGCCGTCAGCGTGGATGTCGAATTTCCCTTCCGGTACGAACTCGTCGATCCTGGCTGCATTCTTCGAATCAATGTAGTTGAAATCCTCCCAGAAGGTAGTGGCACCCAGGTCCAGCATCCTGCCCCAATATTCCGAGATAAGGTCGAGGGCGTCGGCGTAGCTGCCGTTCTTGGCGAGGGCCTCGAGCATGTAGTAGCCCATGAATGAGGTGAAATCCTTTGCTCCGTCCTTGACGATTATGTCGTGGGCAGTCTTGGCGTCAAGCATCCCTTCGATTGCGAGCAGGGCCGCAGCCTCCTTGTTGCCCTTGTTGTCCGGGACATAGGTCCTGAGCTTGGTCGCGGCGTCCCGGCATTCCTTGGCAAGGGCTGGATCGGAGAGCCATCCTGCTAGTTCGGATCCCGCTTCCAGGGCCCTGACGGTCAGTGCCTGAAGGCCGGCATGGATAGCGTCGGGATTGTCATTGGTCGGCCAGTCGATGAAGCGCCCGCTTTTATAGGCCTCCTTGTTCCCGTCGATGTTCTTCATCACGTTCCGCAGGAGTTCGGTGAGGTAGGTCTTCTGGGCGGAAAGATATTCCTTGTCGCCGTAGTACCAGTATAGGTGATGGTGGATGATGATCCACCATAGTGAATATGAGCAGATTCCGTTCATCCAGGAGGTGGCCGGAGTGCCATCGCGGACATAGTCGAGGCTCTTGCGGACGACTTCGTGGTTGCCGAACACCGTTCCTACGGTCATGACTTCCGGGTGCATGTCGCCGATCCATACGAGGCGGTCCCTCTTGATACCGTCCCAGAGATAGTCCTGCATGTTGAGGTGGACGGTGTAGGCTCCGGTTTCCCAGATCTTGTTGATCCTTTCATCGTTACACTTGAATGAACCGATATAGGGGATGTCCCTGAAGCGGGACACGGCCCTGACGGCGACCAGGGGCACTTCCACATCTTCGCTGACCAGATCGACCCTCAGGAAGCGGAACCCTGTCTCTCCGGTTATCATCGAGCCGAGCCACGGGACCGAAGTCTCGAAATCCCTGACTGAATGTTCGTTGGTAGCTGTCGTACCTTCAGCGTCCACGCTGCTCATCGCCTCTGTCACGGATTCACCGAAACACAGGTGGAAGACAGCAGCCTTCTTGTCCGAGGAAAACGCCCTGATGATCTGGACTCCGCCCTGGAGTTCCTTCCCGAAATCGAACAAGATGGAGGCCTTGCCGGACTTGGAGCTCTTGAGCACAGCCACAGCGGGTTCGGTGGTGGAAACCTGTCCGACATAGGGTCTGAGCAGCTGTTCCTGCCCCCTTACATCTCCGGTCACTTTCATGATACGGGTGGGGGTGATGTATTCTTCGACGAATTCGGCTTCCTTTCTCTGGACTCCGGGCCGTTCCTGGGCCGCGATGCTTCCTCCTGCAAGGATGAGGCACCATACGATGAGGATTGTAAGTCTTTTCATGAACACAAAGTTATAATTTTTGCTAAATTTGAACTTGCAAAATCCAAATCTGAAATGAAGAATCTAATCGACGTCAACGCCCACATGCACACTCCTTATTCTTTCAGTGCTTTCGCTGATGTGGACCAGGCCCTTGACATGGCTGCTTCGGAAGGGGTTAAGGTGGTGGGTATTAACGATTTCTATAGTCTTGACGGGTACTCGGAATGGAGTGCCGGCTGCAAGGCGAGGAACCTTTGCCCTATGTTCAACATAGAATTCATCTCCCTTAACAGCGAGGACCAGGCTGCAGGATTGAGGGTCAATGACCCCAACAACCCCGGCCGTACCTACATCAGCGGCAAGGGCCTTTCTTTTCCGATAGTCCTGAAGGGAAGGGAGGAGAAGCTACTTGAAGATGTAAGGAACGAGTCCAACATGCAGGTCGAGAGGATGTGTGCCAAGCTCAATGCCCATCTGGATGCTGTAGGAGCCGGATTCAACCTGGATTTCAAGAGGATCGTAAAGGATCTGACCAAAGGATCGGTCCGCGAGCGGCATCTTGCAAAGGCCGTGAGGATGGAAGTCGAGGCACGCTTCATCGATGTCGTCCCAGTCTACGAAAAACTATTCGGCGGAGTACCTCTCAAGGCTTCTCCGGACAATGCCGCAGCTGTCGAGAACGAGATCCGTTCGAGGCTGCTTAAAGCCGGAGGCGCTGCCTTCGTGCCGGAGGATCCCAAGGCATTCCTTCCGATGGAGACAGTCTGCGAGATTATCAGGGCTGCCGGCGGCATCCCCACCTATCCTTTCCTGGCCGACAACGCCAAGGGAGAATTCACTGACTTCGAAGGGGACCTCCAGAAGGCTGCCGACACATTGAAGAAGAGAGGGATTACTTCTGCTGAGTTCATCACGACCAGGAACACTACCAGGGTGCTTGAGGAATATGCTTCCTACCTTGAGGACGAGGGTTTCACCGTAACCTTCGGTTCGGAGCACAACACTCCTGCCCTCGAGCCGATAAGACTCCGGACGAGCGACCATCCCGAAGGGCTCAGCGAGAAGTTGCGCGAAATCAATTTCCGTGGAGCCTGCAAGGTAGTAGCCCATCAGGCGGGGACGGATTCGGCCGATGCCGGAGAGGAGATAATCATGAATACGATAAATGCTTAGGAATATGTCTGGAATTGAAAAGTTGGTTGAAGTGTCGCGCAAATACGGCAGCGACGACAGGTTCGTGATTGCTGGAGGCGGAAACACCTCTTTCAAGACGGTTGACAGACTCTGGGTCAAGGCCAGCGGCCATGCCCTTGCCACCATAGATGAGAATGGATTCGCAGTGTTGGACAGGGCTCTTCTTAACCCCATGGGTGAGAAGAAGTACAGCAGCGAGACCTCCGAGAGGGAGGAGCAGGTCAAGAACGACCTCGCAGCAGCTTGCATCACCAAGGACAGGCGCCCCTCAGTAGAGACTTCGCTTCACAATTGCATGGAAGCGGCCTTCGTGGTCCATCTCCATCCGACCCTTGTCAATGGACTGATGTGCAGCAAGGATGCTGAGACCCTGTGCGCCCATTTCTTCCCGGATGCATTGTACATCCCATACACGGATCCCGGCTACACCCTTTTCAAGAAGGTGTACGACAAGATCAAGGAATACAGGAAGGAGCACGGATGCGACCCTGCAGTCATATTCCTCCAGAACCACGGTATCTTCGTCGGAGCTGACACTGTTGAGGAGATCGAAAGGATCTACGACGGAATCATGTCCAAACTGGAATCGCTGGTGAAGCCGGTCCCTGAAGGCGAGGCTCCAATCTGCGACTGCGTCAGCGAGACAATCCCCGCAATCAGGACGATCCTCAGCAGGGGAGGCCGTGGGCTCAAGACTTTGAAGGTTACCAACAATTCGTTGGTCAATGGTTTCGTAGGCAGCAAGGAGTCCGTCGCTGCAGTCATGAAACCCTTCACTCCTGACGGTATTGTCTACTGCAAGAGTGAGTACATATTCATTGATCCTAAGGATCCCGAGGATCTTGTGAAGCAGGCTGAAAGGAAGATCGAGGCTTACATCCAGAAGCGCGGCCACACTCCGAAGGTGCTGCTCATCAAGGGAATCGGCCTTGTGGCTGTAGGCTCCAACGCCAAGGAGGCCCAGACCGTAACGGACGTATTCATGGATTCCATGAAGGTCGCCTGGTATGCCGCCAGTTTCGGTGGCGAGCATCCGATGACCGCCCGCCAGATTGCCTTCATTGACAACTGGGAGGTGGAAAACTATCGCCGCAAGGTTGCTGCAGCTGCTTCGAGGGGACGCGTCGAAGGGAAGACCATAATCGTGACCGGAGCTGCCCAGGGATTCGGTGAGGGCATCGCCCGTGAACTGATCAGGGAAGGAGCCAACATTGTGGTGGCCGATTTGAACGAGGTGACCGGCCGGAAGGCGGCCGCCGGTTTTAACGAAATCGCCAAGGCAAACAAGGCCATATTCGTAAAGACGAACGTGGCCGACATGGACAGTCTCCATAACCTTATCAAGGAGACAGTGGTGAATTTCGGCGCCCTGGATGCGTTCGTCTCCAATGCAGGAGTCGTGCGTGCCGGAGACCTCGAGGCCATGACTCCCGAGAACTTCGAATTTGTGACGAACATCAACTACAAGGCTTATTTCTACTGCGCCAAGGTGGCCAGCCACGTGATGAAGATCGAGACCGCCAACGATCCCGATTATTTTGCCGACATAGTCCAGATCAATTCCAAGAGCGGCCTCGTAGGAAGCAAGGCAAACTTTGCCTACGCCGGCGGCAAGTTCGGAGGCATCGGGCTGACCCAGTCCTTCGCCCTCGAGCTCGCTCCCTTCCGTGTCAAGGTCAACTCCATCTGTCCTGGCAACTACTACGACGGACCACTCTGGAGCGATCCTGAAAAAGGCCTTTTCATCCAGTACCTCAAGGCAGGCAAGGCCCCCGGGGCGAAGACAGTGGCCGATGTGAAGGAATATTATCTCTCCAAGGTGCCTATGCGCAAGGGTTGCAACCCGGCAGACGTCTGCAAGGCGATTCTCTATGCAATAGAACAGACCGGAGAGACCGGTCAGGCCATCCCTGTGACAGGAGGCCAGGTAATGCTAGCATAATTATCAATGAAACAACTTGACATCAAACTGATGCATCCTGCCGAGCAGATTGCGATCATCATCGGCAGGATCTACCGCAGCGGAATGACAACCACTTCCGGCGGAAACCTTTCCATAATGGATGGCAACGGGGACATGTGGATCACCCCGGCAGGAATCGACAAGGGCTCCTTGAAGCCCTCAGACATAATGTGCGTCAAGGCTGACGGAACCATAATCGGTCCCCACAGACCTTCATCGGAGTATCCTTTCCACAAGGCCATCTACAAGATGAATCCCAGGGCACATTCAGTCATTCACGCCCATCCTCCGGGACTGGTGACTTTCAGCGTAGTCCACCAGATTCCCGACACCAGCATCATCCCTCAGGCCCGTGCCGTCTGTGGGCCTGTCGGTTTCGCTGAATATGCCCTCCCGGGAAGTGAACTCCTTGGCAGGAAGATCGTTGCTGAATTCAGGAAGAATCCTGATTACAAGGCAGTCATCATGGAGAACCATGGTGTGGTGCTCTACGGCGAAGACATAGCGGATGCCTACCAGCGTTTCGAGACCCTCGAGCTCTGCGCCAGGACGATCCTCAACGCCAAGACTCTTGGAGAACCAAAGTATCTTACCGAGGAGCAGATCACAAGGCATGAGATGGCCGTCAACACACCCTTCGAGCACTTCATGAATGTGGACCATCCGTCGGACGAACGGGCGATCCGCTCAGAGATCTGCCAGATAGTCCGCAGGGCTTGCTCCCAGGGTCTTATGTGCAGCTCCTACGGAACTGCTTCCGTCAGGTGGAAGGGTAATGATTTCCTGATCACACCTTCCAATGTACAGCGCTGGGACATCGATCCCGAGGACATAGTCCAGATCAAGGACGGAATGGTCGAGGCCGGCAAGATGGCCAGTCGCTCAGTCGCCCTGCATTATGAGATCTACCGTCGGAACCCCAAGGTCAATTCGATCATCCTGACCCAGTCGCCGGCCCTCATGGGTTTCTGCACCACTGGCGTAAAGTTCGACGTCAGGACCATTCCTGAAAGCTGGATATTCCTTCAGGACATCCCGGCTTTCCCGTTCGGAAGCCAGTACGACGAGCACCTCTCCGCCCTGGCCGACGAATTCCGCAAGCGTCCTTTCGTGATGCTGGAGAATGACTCGGTTGTCGTGACTGGTGACAAGCTGATCAACACCTTCGACAGGCTTGAGGTCGCTGATTTCAGTGCGAGATCCCTCATCCTGGCAGCCCCTCTGGGCAGCCTCAAACCGATAACGGACTCCGAGATCGAGGATCTCAGAGTCGCGTTCCATGTCGGTGAATAGGAATCAGTCCTTTCAGGCTCCTTTGATTATGCGGGCATCCTCCTTACGGTCGATGCCCACTTTTTGTGCGAGGTCGTCCCTCTTGTCGCGGATGGTGTCGATGTGGCGTGTGACCCAGTTCTCGAGATTGATGCTGGCACAGGCAAGCAGGAAGTAGATGATGGTCTGGAGTACCATCGTCCTCATCTGGAATCCTGCAGCCGCAATGTCTCCACCGGCTGTACTGAGGTTCATATAGCCTTGTACTCCGAAGGTTGAGGGGAAGATGTAGGAGAACACTTTCCAGAATTTCGGGAAGGCTACCGTAGGCCAGGAGCAGCCTGTAAGGAACAGGCAGATGGGGGACATCGCCAGGAACAGCAGGAAAACCGATTCCCTCCTAGTGATCAGGGTGCACCATGTCATGCTGAAGAACACACAGTCAGTGATGTAGAATAGCAGCAGTGCAAGGATGTCCATGAACTGTCCTCTCTGGGGGAGACCGAAGATAGCCGGGACTATGTAAGCTATGTACATCCCTATGCCGAGGTACAGCAGCCAGTAGGCGCCACCACGTCCGAGGACGATCCTCATGATACCATATTCCCCATAGTGGGCGGGCAGCGAGGAGAAATTGCGGTTCCTTTCCTTCCTGGTACCGACCAGCAGTGACATTCCGTAGAACATGGTCTGCTGGATGATGATCATCAGGATAGCCGAGATCAGGAAGAAACTGTAGTCGAATGCCCTGTTGTAGGGGTTATTGTCTTCATAGCCCAAAGGCTTTACCACCTGGGACGCTTCCTGCTCGGTCATTCCAGCCAGTGAATATCTTTCCATCTGGATCTGCCCGATTTCGTGGAGCATCACGAAGTTAGTGGCAATCATCGCATTCTTGTAGTACAGGAAGCTGCTCATGTCGGCGTAAAGGGAAAGCTTGGCAGTCTCGTTCCTGGCCAGCTTTTCACCGAAGTCCTTCGGGAAATAAACTATCCCGTTGACCTTCCTTTCCTGCATGAGTTTCTCGGCTTCCACCATGTTGATGCATTTGGCTGCAACTTCGACTTCTCGGGTTGCATCGATCTCACGGATGAAACGGCGGCTGTCTGGGCATGCCGCTTCATCGACTACTGCAACTGGGGTCTCGGAAAGGATTCCGTTGAGGTAGACCACGTTGTAAAGAAGTGGATAAGCCAGTCCCGCCACGAAGTAGATAAGCAAGACTCCTCCGTCGGAGAAGATGTCCTTGAGTTCGTGGCTGAATACGTCCCACCAGTTGCTGAGCCATGTCTTTATGTATCCTTTGTTTGCCATGATCATTATTCTTTAGGAAAATTCTGGTGGATGTAGGCATTCTTAAGCCTCTTCAGGCCGAGGAGCGGGACGAAGAGGAAGCAGAGCAGCCAGATCACTTCCTTCCACCAGCCTGCGAACCCTGCACCGAAGATGGCTTCCTGCACATAGAATAGGTAATAATGCCTGAGCGGGAATGCGGCTGCCAGGCCCTGGATGTACGGCGGCATGGCCTCGAGGGGAAGAGTGAATCCGGAAAGCGAGAATCCCAGTACGCTGTAAAGGGCACCGATGCTGAGGGCGAGTCTTGGCACCGGCAACATTTCGATTATGAATATTGCCAAGGCCTCACTTGCCAGGATCATCAGGAACATTGCGATGTACATGTTGAACACAATCCCTTTCATCGGGAAATGCAGCCAATGGTACAGCAGCATTATCAGGGCGAAACCGATGACCGAGAAGATCAGCGTCCACACCATGAGCTTCCCTGACAGGGCTGTGACAATCGAATTGCCGGATGTCTCCAGGAGGTGCCTTGAGGTGCTGAACTTCAGTTCCGCGCCCAATGAATATATGAACACCAGAATCACTATCATTTCCAGGATTCCGGGGAGGAGGATTCCGGTGAGGTAATAGTTGTAGTTGGTTGTGACGTTGCCTATCTGGTGGGTGTCGATGTCGATGGGACGTATAAGGCCCATTATCTGGTCGTCATTGTAGCCCTTCGCCCTGAACACCTGCCTTTGAACGGCACCGTTGGTAAGGTTTACCATCGTCAGCAGGTCCTTCCATGCCAGTGCACCACTCACGAAGTACAGTCCATTGATGTAGAACGTGATCTTCGGCTGCCTGAAAGCCTGCATGTCTTCATTCATCCCTTCCGGTATGACGCACACCGCCGAAATCTTCCCGCTGATCATGTCTTCCCTTGCAGCGGCGAAGGAATCGTAGTGGATCACCTCACCCAGCTGGGTTGCATCCAGCTGCTGGCAGAAATTGCGTGAAGTGGTTGAGCAGTCCTCGTCGACAAGGCCGATCGGAATGTCGTGTGGCAGGCCTCCGTGCAGGAAGGTCAGGAAGAAGATGGCGCAGAAGACGATCACTCCCACCGAGCCCATGAAATAAAGAGGACGGTTCCTGATTATCCTGTGCTCACGGCGTGCGACCTGAAGTATTCTTTGCCAGTTGTCCATTATCTTTCCAACTCCTTTTGTCTTACTGTTTTACAATTGCGGACATGCCGGGACGGATCCCTTCCACAGCCTGATCCGGAACGGCCCTGACCTCAAAGGTCTTGGCATCGTACATTCCGGTCTCCTTGGTCGCCTTCCAGGTGGCGTAGGACTCACGGACTGCGATGTAGTTGACGGTTGCGGATATCTCCTTGCCGTCGAGGGCGGGGATGATGACCGCGATCTTGTCTCCCTGCTTCATGCCGTGAAGGTAGTCTTCGCGGACATTGAAGGTGAACCAGATGTCATTGAGATCTATGACGCTAGCAACCGGGGAGCCCTGGCCGACGAGTTCTCCAACCTTTGGATAGGTGGCAGAGATTATTCCGTCTGCGGGAGATATGAGATAGAGTTCTCCGAGATAGGACTCAACTTCCTGGACCGCTCCTGATGCCTGCTCGACAAGGGCCTGTGCTGCAGCCTTGTCTTCTGCGCGTGCCCCGCTCACTGCCATGTCGTACTGGCTCTTGGCAGCGAGAGTCTGAGCCACTGCGGCATCGTACTTTGCCTTGGTCTCATCGTATTTCTGGGCTGCGATGACTTTCTGGTCGTAGAGTCTCTGGACCCTGTCAAGGGACTTGCGCATCACGTCTTCCTGGACAATAGCCTGCTGCCATAGCTGGTAGGCTCCCTGGATCTGCTCGCTTCGGGCACCTTTGCGAGCCTTGTTGCTCTGTGCGGTGGCCGCATTCCTGGCTGCATTTGCCTGGATCAGCTTGGCACGTACTTCAGGGGAGTCGATAAAGGCGATGGTGTCTCCCTTGTGGACCTGCTGGCCTTCCTTGACGTAGAATTCCTCAATCCTCCCTGGGACCTTCCCTGAGACGCGGTACTCGCTGGCCTCAGCTTCTCCCTGGATCACCAGCGGTTTCGGTTTGGACACGAAATAACCTATGATTGCAATTGCCAGGATGATCAAGATCAAGGCTGCGATGCCGATCACCAGGTTGTAGTTGTTCTTTTCCTTTTCCATGATATGTTGCTTTTTATATTTCCTTATTATTATTTGACTCTGTGGTTTCCTTCCGCCTTGTCGAGGTTGGCGGCCAGCATCTGCAGCTCTATGCCTGCGTCGATATATTCAGAATGAGCCTGGAGCCAGGCTGTCTGGGCAGCAAGGGCGGTGTTGGCAGTGATGACTCCTTCGTTGAAGCCGATGGTCGCGGTGCGCAGGTTCTCTTCCGCGCTGGAGAGGTTGCTTTCCGCCATGGTGAGTTTCTCAAGTGCCTCGGACTCTTGTTTGCGAAGCTGTGTGACCTGCAGGTTGATCAGGTCCTTCGCATCCTCAAGCTGCGAGCGGTAAAGGGTCGCTTCTGCCTTGGCCTTGCGGGTTTTGTTGAGAGCTTCGAAGCCATGGAACAGAGGGACATTGACTACGACGCCCACACCCCAGTAACCGTTCCACTGCTTTTCGAAGCCGTTATTCAGGCTAGGGTTCGACATCATGTAACCGCCCATGGCTGCAACTTTCGGAAGCATGTCAGCCCTTGCGAGGGCCACCTTCCCGTCGTAGATCTTGGAGGCCAGTTCAAGGCTGCGGGTTTCGGGCCTGTCAGCGTAGATCTCCTCAAGGCTCTTCCGGGTACCGATCTGGGCTACAGGAATAGCGTCCAGCTGTTCGTCAGCCAGGGTGATATCGCTTCCCAGATCCAAACCTATCCTTTTGCAGAGGAGCATCTTGGCAAGGGTGATACCATTCTCGGCTTTTGTCTTCAGCATGTCTGCCTCGTTGGCCTTGACTTTGATCTGGAGCGCATCGGATTCGGTGGAAACTCCTTCCTGGACGGCAAGGTTGACATCATGTTCCATGCTGTGAAGCAGGTCGGCGTAGGATTCGGCGAGTTTCTTCTTCGCAGCTATCGAGACAATCTGCCAGTAAGCTTGGTCGACATCCACTATTGTCTGCTGGTACTGCTGGTCATAGCCAGCTTCTGACAACTCTTCTGCCAATTTGGCAATCTTGTTGGCGGCGATGATCTTACCACCCATGAAGATTGGCTGCTGCACCGTAACAGCTCCTATCATTATATTTTCCAGGTCCGGGTGCAGTGCGTCGTCGATGTCCTGTCCGATGGCATTGATCGTGGCGCTCATGTCAGTAGCTGACAGTTTCGCAAGGAGAGTCTGCAAGAGCGGATCCTGCATAAGCTGCATGTATTTCATTGCGCTGGCAGGGTCTTTGGCTGCGAGCTGCTGTATGTAGGTGGTGATGTCGTTCATCACCTGCTGCTGGTACTGCTGCGAGATTCCATGGATCGTGGTCCCCATGTTCTGCAGGGTTGCAGAAGTTGCATCGCTGACTATTGAAACATCATTTGGATTGTACATGTAAGCACCTGTGGCAGAGACGTTGGGAAGATAGTTTGCGAATGCGATCTTCCTGTCGTAACCGGCCATTTCGACCTTTGTACGGGCCTGCTCCAGGTTCTTGTCGTTTTCGACTGCCATCCGGCGGCATTGCTCCAGTGTCAATGTCTGCTGGGCTCCGGCTCCTGCCGGAATCATTGCCATGATGGCGAGGATGTAGAAGATTCTCTTGTCCATTGTGTTTTATATTCTTTTTCAAGCGAGAACTTTCTGCTGCAAAAAAGTTGCCTAAAGTACCATTAATTTACAAAATAAATAGTTAATTTTGTGAATGAAGGTCGAATCTTTGAGTTTACAGGGAAATTATTTCACTTTATATTCATATTATGCGAACATCATCTTTTAAAACATTTGTTATTTTATGGCTCCTCAAATGCAGAACATAGGCCTCAAGCAGGTTTCCCGCCTGATACCTCATTATGAAGGGCTTAGGCTTGGAGAAGACTTTTTCCTTGTCGACGTGGACAGCGGACAGAATCTGGAATTCATGAATGATCCTTTCCGTGCTGATGCATATTTTTTGGTTTACTGTGTCAACGGGGGACTTGATATTGAAGTAAACCTGAAGTCATATTCCCTTTCTTCCGACATGCTTCTCATCAGTCTCCCAGGAAGCATCCTCCGTGTGGTAACTCCGTTGAACAAAGACTCCAGGGACGGACGCTTCCTTGTCCTGGCTTTTTCCAAGGATTTCCTGACAGACATCAACATTGACATCAGGAAGGCCACGGACGGTCATTACTTCTTCTCTGAGACACCTTGTATCGAGATCGACAGGGAAGAGAGGCGTTTCCTGTCAAAGTATCTGTCTCTGATGAAAGATATCATGGACACTGACATACCAGGCAAGAAAGGCGCCCTCGGTGCTTTGTTCTCTTCCATATTCTATGTCTTGTCCGGCCTTTACCAGGCCAAGATGGAATCCAACTACCAGCCGGAGGTAGTGAGTTCTTCCCAGATAAGGCTCAAACTCCTTTTTGAAAGCTTCATGAAACTGGTGTCAGAGTACCACATCTCGGAGAGAGGTGTAGCATTCTATGCCGGACGTCTTGGTCTTACTCCGAAATATCTGTCCAAACTAGTCAAGCAATACAGCGGACGGTCGGCTCCAGACTGGATAGATTCTTTCGTCATCCTTGAAGCCAAGAACATGCTTCGTTATTCCGGCGACAGCATCAAGGAGATTGTCTACAGACTCAATTTCCTCAATCCTTCAGTCTTTTACAAGTATTTCAAGGCTCACACCGGCATGACTCCAAGCGAGTACAGGAACGGTGGATTTGCTTAATGTTTAATCGAATTTTAGATTTTTTACTAAAATATTTTAGTAAAAATCGTTTTAATTTTTGGTTAAAATAATTTGCAAATTAAATAATTCTTGATACCTTTGCTTCCAGACAGACAAAAGTTCTTTTTGTTGTCTATTTGTTAAGTTCGTTTTATATACAACTGCCCGGCGCTTTGGGGAAAGCGCCGGGCTCCTTTTTGTTTTTAATGATTTTTTCGTAGCTTTGTGTAATCTGCCACGGATTTGACACAACAGTATTATCAATAAAATCATTTCTGCATGGAAAAGAAACAATCTAACATGGTGGCCATCGTGACGATGTGCTTCATCTTCGCGATGATTTCCTTCGTCACCAACATGGCAGCTCCTTTCGGCAACATCTGGGGCAACCAGTACCCCTGGTCCAAGATGGCCGGTAACCTCATGAACTTCGCGGCCTACCTCTTCATGGGTATTCCCGCAGGTAAGATGCTCCTGAAGATCGGTTACAAGAACACGACCCTCGTAGCCCTTGCAACCGGTTTCGTCGGAATCGTCATCCAGTGGATTTCCAGCAAGGTGACCGGTGGCTCCGCCATCTACATCTACCTCCTTGGAGCATTTGTCTGCGGTTTCTGCGTCTGTATGCTCAACACCGTCGTCAACCCGATGCTCAACATCCTCGGTGGTGGTGGTAACAAGGGCAACCAGTACATCCAGATCGGCGGTACCCTGAACTCCCTGACCGGAACCCTTACTCCGCTGCTTGTCGGCGCCCTGATCGGAACCGTTACAGCCAGTACCTCCATGTCCGATGTGGCTCCCCTTCTCTTCATCGCAATGGGTGTCTTCGCTCTCGCTTTCGTGATTATCTCTCTCGTGAAGATCCCCGAGCCGGCAAAGGAGCGCAACGCGACCGTCTACGAGCACAGCGCATGGAACTTCCGTCACTTCGTGCTCGGAGCAATTGCTATCTTCTTCTATGTAGGTATCGAGATCGGTATCCCTTCACAGGTCAACTTCTTCCTTGCCGACGCTTCATCCAAGGGTGCCGGAATCGCTGTCAACGGAGCAGCCATCGGTGGTGCAATCGCTGCTATCTACTGGCTTCTCATGATGGTCGGTCGTATGTGCAGTACCTTCATTTCCGGTAAGGTCAGCACCAGGACCCAGATGATCTCCGTCTGTACGGTAGCCATCGTCCTTGTCCTCATCGCCATCTTCATCCCCAAGACTGTCACTGTCAACATGCCCGGTTACAGCGCCGCTGATGGATTCGCGATGTTCCAGGTTCCTCTGAGTTGTCTGCTTCTCGTCCTCTGCGGACTTTGCACATCAGTCATGTGGGGTGCAATCTTCAACCTGGCAGTCGAGGGACTCGGCAAGTACACCGAGGCCGCTTCCGGTATCTTCATGATGCTGGTCGTCGGTGGCGGTATCATGCCTTTCATCCAGGAACTCATTGCAAAGGGACCTGCAGGCTACATGAACAGCTACTGGCTTGTTATCGCCATGCTCTGCTACCTCCTTTACTATGCCCTGGTAGGTTGCAAGAATGTCAACAAAGATATCCCTGTCGACTAATAATCAAACTGAATAATGGAAAATATTGACCAGAACCTTGTTATCGGCGTCGATGTAGGCGGCCAGACCACCAAATGCGGTATTGTTGACACCCGTGGCACCGTGATTGCCCAGACTGTCATCAGGACCGACAATCACGACATCGTCGAGCCTTTTATCGCCGAACTTTCGGAAGCTCTCAAGAAACTCATTGCAGAGGCCGGAGCCGAAGGACAGATCCGTGGTATCGGAGTCGGAGCTCCCAATGCCAACTATTATACAGGTGACATTGAGAACGCCGTCAACCTTTCATGGGGACGTTCAGGATCCATTCATTTTGCCGCCCTCCTGAAGGACGCCATGGGTGGAATCCCTGTCACTCTCACAAATGACGCCAACGCTGCTGCCATGGGTGAGATGACTTACGGAGCTGCCAGGGGCATGAAGAATTTCATCATGATCACCCTCGGAACCGGAGTCGGAAGCGGAATAGTCATCAACGGTGAGATGGTCTACGGCCACGACGGCTTTGCCGGCGAGCTCGGCCACACGACCCTTGTCCGCAACAATGGACGTCTCTGCAACTGTGGTAAGACCGGTTGCCTCGAGACCTATTGCTCGGCAATAGGAATGGCTCGTACCGCCCGCGAGTGGCTTGAGATGAGCGATGAACCTTCCCTCCTGCGTAAGCTCGACACCATCACTTCCAAGGATGTCTACGAAGCCGCCAAGGAAGGTGACGCCCTCGCCCTCAAGGTCTTCGACTACACCGGTACTCTCCTCGGAATGGCTTTCGCAGACTTTATCGAGTTCTCCGCTCCTGAGGCTATCGTTCTCTTCGGCGGTCTCGCAAGGAGCAAGGAGTTCCTTACCGAGCCTATAGTGAAGTCAATGAATGCAAACGTCCTTCCTTTGTGGAGAGGCAAGGTCAAGCTTGTCTATTCCTCGCTTAAGGAGTCCGATGCCGCCATCCTCGGCGCATCTGCCCTTGCCTGGTAGTCAGACATTCTATAATAATAAGGTGCCGCTTCCTTTAAGGGAGCGGTACTTTTTTAATGATAGGATTCTTTTCGCTAAATTTGCAGGCGACAGCAGTTCCAGATGAAGAACAAGGAATATATCCAGATACGTGGTGCGAAGGCGCACAACCTGAAAGGGATCAATGTGGACATTCCCCGCGACGAATTCGTCGTCGTGACAGGTCTCAGCGGCAGCGGAAAATCTTCGCTTGCCTTTGACACGATCTACGCCGAGGGCCAGAGGCGCTACATGGACACCCTTTCGACTTATGCCAAGCATTTCATGGGGATCCTGGAAAAGCCAGAGGTCGAGAGCATCGAAGGCTTGAGCCCGATAATCGCGATCGAACAGAAGACCACCGGCAACAACCCGCGCTCCACGGTCGGCACCATCACTGAAATATTCGACTTCCTGCGCCTTCTCTATGCCCGGGCTTCGAGGGCATATTCCCCGGCGACTGGCAAGGAGATGGTGCGCTACACCGACGAGCAGATCGTAGACCTCATCATGGAAGGCTACAAAGGTAAGAAGTGCTACTTGCTTGCTCCTCTCGTGCGTGGACGAAAGGGTCATTACCGTGAACTCTTCGACCAGCTTCGCCGTCGTGGTTACACCGAGGTCAGGGTGGACGGTGAGATCCATCCTCTCAATGAGATGGATGCCCTGGACCGCTACAAAGGCCATTTCATCGAACTCGTCGTCGACAAGCTGAAGCCAGCCGAGGGGGATACCAAGAGGGTGAGGGACTCCGTCATGACGGCCCTCAATCTCGGCAAGGGCTCCGTGGCAATGCTCGAGAGCGGCTCGGACACCCTCCGCCATTTCTCCAAGCACCTTGTGGATCCTGATTCAGGAATATCCCTCCAGGAGCCTGCTCCGCACTCCTTCTCGTTCAACTCTCCAGAAGGCTACTGTCCCCATTGCAAGGGCCTTGGAATGATAGTGGATGTCAATATGGACACCATCATCCCTGACCGTCACCTTTCCATAGCAGACGGTGCAATCGTCCCGCTAGGGAAGGTCCGCGAGAACAAGAAATTCGATGTCATTAGGTCCATTGCCAGGAAATATAATTTCTCGCTTTACGATCCGGTCGACACGGTACCTGATGAAGCTGTTTCACATATAATATTCGGAAGTGACGAGTTGTTCCGCGTAGGTGAGGGCAACCTTTCCGAGATGGTCTCTTTCGGTGGCATAGTTGATGACATCGATGAAAAGGTGGAATGTCCAGTCTGCCATGGCACCCGTCTGAACGAGAACACAAAGTGCTTCAAGATCGATGGCAAGACCATTTCAGAAGTCGCCGCCATGGAGATGACGGACTTGAAGGCCTGGCTTGAATCACTGCCATCCAAGTTCAATGAAAGGGAAAACAACATTGCCAGGGACATCCTGAAGGAACTGGACGAAAGGGTCCGGTTCATGCTTGACGTCGGCCTTGATTACCTCTCTCTCGATCGTCCGACCGGCTCCCTTTCCGGAGGCGAGAGCCAGAGGATCCGGCTGGCCACGCAGATTGGTTCGAAGCTTGTCGGAGTTCTGTACATCTTGGATGAACCTTCAATAGGACTGCACCAGAGGGACAACCGCAAACTCATAGCCTCGCTCAAGGAACTCCGGGACGAAGGCAACTCCGTGATGGTTGTAGAGCATGACATGGAAACCATGATGAGTGCGGACTGGCTTGTGGATGTCGGTCCGGGCGCTGGGGAGAACGGAGGGAAGATCTGCCTGAGCGCGCCCCTGAAAGCCTTGCTCGGCGGCCCGCTCGACAAGGAAACCAAGCCGCATACCATCATCGGAAATTCACTCACCCTTGAATATCTTCAAGGCCTCAAGAATATTCCGGTTCCTCAGATCAGGCGTCCAGGCAACGGCTTCTACCTGAAACTCAAGGGTGCCCGAGGCAACAACCTCAAGAACCTCGACGTGACCTTCCCTCTTGGATGCTTCATCGGTGTGGCGGGAGTCAGCGGCAGCGGAAAGTCTACCCTCATCAACGAGACCCTGATGCCGATCCTCAAGAACAAGCTTCACAGGGCGAAATTGCGTCCGCTGCCCTTTGATTCGATAGAAGGGATAAAGAATATCGATAAGCTCATCGAGATCGACCAAAGTCCTATCGGCCGTTCTCCGAGGTCCAATCCTGCGACATTTACCGGAGTCATGAGCGACATCCGCAATCTCTTCGAGGACACACCAGATGCCAAGGTGCGCGGATTCAAGGCCGGCAGGTTCTCTTTCAACGTTCCCGGCGGGCGCTGTGAGGCGTGTAACGGAGCGGGGATAAAGGTTATCGAGATGAACTTCCTGCCCTCTGTCAACGTTGTGTGTGACGAGTGCCGCGGACGTCGTTACAAGGAAGACACCCTCGCTGTCCATTACAAGGGCAAGAACATAAACGATGTGCTTGAAATGCCGATAAGTGAGGCTTACGAGTTCTTCAAGCCCATCCCTTCCATAGCCCGCAAACTTAAGGCTCTCGTAGACGTCGGGCTGGGTTATGTCCACCTTGGCCAGAGCGCCGTGACCCTTTCCGGAGGAGAGAGCCAGAGGATGAAACTGGCTGCCGAACTGTTCCGCAAGGCCACCGGCAACACACTGTACATCCTTGACGAACCCACTACCGGGCTTCATTTCGAGGACATCAAAGTCCTTCTCGGAGTGCTCCAGCAACTGGTTGACCAAGGCAACACGGTGATCATCATCGAGCACAACCTGGATATCCTCAAGAGCGTTGACTATATCTTCGACCTCGGCCCCGATGGCGGCCAGGGTGGTGGAAGGATCGTAGCCCAGGGCACTCCCGAGCAACTTGCCGCCGATCCCGACTCAGTCACCGGCCCTTACCTCAAAGAAGTACTTTGATGTTTCATGGAATTATTCTTAAATTTGTAAGAATAGTCATTTATTGAGGTTTATGGGTTCCCACGGCAGGGTCAATATCAAGTCGTTTTGCTTCAATCCGTTCAGGGAGAACAGCTATCTCCTTTGGAATGAGGAGGGGGGCGAATGCGTGTTCATTGATCCGGGATGCTATGATGAAACCGAGACCGGAGTCCTGAAGGCTTTCATCTCCACTCATGGCCTGACCCCGCAGGCAATCTGGCTGACCCATGGCCATTTTGACCATATATTCGGAGTCGCAGGACTCGCCAGTGAATATTCCATTCCAGTATTTATGTCCTCCGAGGACAAGATGATCCTTGAGAGGGATCCAGGTTATGCCATGGGCGCCGGGCTGCATGCCCCGGACGTCTCGTTCAAGACTGAGGATCTGGTAGAGGGGCAGATCCTTCGCTTCTGTCAGGATGACAAAGGTGTCATTCTGAACGACAGTGAAGAATCTCCGGGGTTCATCGTTATCGTCACCCCGGGCCACACTCCTGGTGGGGTGTGTTTCTACAGCGAAAAGGACAAGATCCTCTTCTCAGGAGACACTCTTTTCGCCGGTGCGATCGGAAGGACTGACCTCGACGGGGGAGACTACGACAAGGAGATCGTAGGAATAATGGAGAAACTCATGCTTCTTCCGGGCGACGTGGAAGTCTATCCTGGCCACGGCCCTTCCACTTCTATAGCGGAAGAGAGGACGACCAATCCTTTCCTGCAGCCCTTCAATGAACCCTGGGAGACCGAAGAATATATTTGAACCCCTTTGAGAACATGCACATAGGTATAGCAGGAAACATAGGCAGCGGCAAGACCACCCTTACACGGATGCTGGCCAACCATTACGGCTGGACACCCAAGTACGAGTCGGTCACCTACAACCCGTACCTTGAGGACTATTACAAGGACATTCCCCGCTGGTCCTATAACCTGGAGACATATTTCCTGGCCCAGAGGTTCAAGGACGTCCTTGAAATCTCGAAGAGCAAGGACGTGATCATCCAGGACAGGACCCTCTTTGAGGGTGTGTACATTTTCGTCGCGAACAACTATGCCATGGGCAACCTCAGCAAGAGGGATTATGAGACCTACATGGACCTCTTCGGCGTCATGTCCTCGATGGCTGGCATGCCGGACCTGCTGATATACCTCAAATGCTCCATCCCTCATCTTGTGGCGCAGATCCAGAAGCGCGGTCGGGACTACGAGCAGTCCATCGGTCTCGACTACCTTGCCGGTCTGAACGACCGTTACGAGAAGTGGATCGCGGAGTACAAGGGCAGGGTGCTCACGATCGAGACTGACGACCTTGACTTTGAAAGCCGGCCGGAGGACTTTGCAGTGATCACGGACAAGATTGATGCTGAACTTTACGGACTTTTCCCGATTGACAATAACATTTAACATTCAAGGATATGCACATCGCGATAGCAGGAAACATAGGCAGCGGCAAGACCACTCTCACGAAGATGCTGGCCGCCCATTACGGCTGGACTCCCAAGTTCGAGTCAGTCGACTTCAATCCTTACCTGGCCGATTTCTATGCTGATATGGAGCGTTGGTCCTTCAACCTCCAGATTTATTTCCTTAACAAGAGGTTCAAGGATGTGGTGGACATCTCCCGCTGCAGCGACATCATCATCCAGGACAGGACCATCTACGAGGATGCCCGCATCTTCGCCCCCAACCTCCACTCGATGGGCCTGATGAGCACCCGTGATTTTGAGAACTATTCGGATCTCTTCGACCTGATGATGTCCCTTGTGAGCAAGCCGGACCTCCTCATCTACCTGCGCTCCTCCATTCCCAACCTGGTCGCCCAGATCCAGAAGAGGGGACGCGAGTATGAGAGCAGTATCAGGATCGACTATCTGACCGGACTCAACAAACGTTATGAGGATTGGATCAAGGAATATGACGGGCATCTGCTGATCGTCAACGTGGACGAGATCAAGTTCGAGAACAAACCTGAGGATTTCCAGAAGATCACTGACAGGATTGATGCCGAGCTGTTCGGCCTGTTCCCCGAGGTGAAACAGATAGATGAATAGCAATTATTAAATTCCAGTAATATGAAAAAGATCTTTTTCTATTCAGTTGCAGCCCTGACGCTGCTTGCGCTGTCTTCTTGCGCTGAAAAGAAGAATGTCATCACCGGCCACTTCGATGGCCTGACTGCTGATTCCCTCCAGGTTGAGGTCGTTGACGTACTCAATGCCAGGACACCTCTCTCTTCCACGGTCATCCCTGCTGTCAACGGTGATTTCACCATTCCTTTTACCGATACAACAGTCCGCGGAATCATTATCTACACGCCCGGTGATGAGAGAGGACGTGAGCATGGAGTAGCTTCCATCACTTTCGTTCCCGGAGAATATGCCAAGTTGAGCGGAAGGCTCGACTCTCTCGTGGTCGACGGCTCCCAGTTCTTCAAGGACCAGAAAGCTTACACAGAACTTGTGAAGCCTGATCAGAAGAGAATGGCCGAGATCGTTGAAGAGTATCGCGCTACCGACGATGAGGCCAAGTCCGATTCCATCATGAATGTCTACAATGAGGTCTCTGCCCATGTGAGCTCCCTGACTAAGGATTTCATAAAGAACAATCCTGCCAGCCTCTATGGTGCGACCCTTGTCAGCCGTCTCATAGGTGAGGACGGAAAGGATGCCCTCGAGGTTCTCGGCATCATTCCTGAGACAGTTCAGAACGGCTACCTCAAACCACTGATCGACAGGACCAGGACAAGTGCACAGAAGACAAAGGCAAGATCAGAGGCTGCCGAGAAGGTAAAGGACGGCATGCAGGCTCCTGACTTCACCCTCAAGAACGAGAAGGGCGAGGACTTCACGCTCTCTTCAATCTACAACCAGGGCAAGTACATCATCCTCGATTTCTGGGGTGAGTGGTGCTACTGGTGCAAGAAGGGCATTCCTGACATGAAGCAGCTCTATAAGGATGCCAAGGGCAAGATCGAGATACTCAGCATCGACTGCAATGACACCGAGGAGGTCTGGAAGAACGCTATCAAGGAGCATGAACTTCCTTGGCTCCATGTCTACAATCCTGGTGATGAGAAGACTGACGTCGCAGTTTCCTATGCGATCCAGGGTTATCCTACGAAACTCATCCTCAACCCTGACGGAACCATCAACAAGACCATCGTCGGCGAGGATCCTGAATTCTATTCTTACGTCAAGTCCCTCATCAAGAAGTAGATGAAGTTTCATTCAATGTCCGCCGTCCTATTGGCGGCGCTTATCCTTTCGCAGATGTCCACCGCCGCCCAGACGGTGGACATCGTGCCTGATGCAGCCTTGCTCCGCGCTCCTTTCTCTTCCCAGGATGAAGAACGGTTCCGCAAACCTGACAAGATCTTCTATCCGGAGACTTGGTTCCACTTCATCGGTGGCAATGTCTCGAAGGAGGGTATCGATGCCGACCTGCAGGCAATCCATGATGCCGGCCTTTCAGGAATCCAGTGGTTCCACGGCTATTTCGGAGGCCCATGGCCTGCGACCGGCCACCAGCTGACAACCTTGAGCCCGGAGTGGGAAGACATGGTCGGGTACCTTGGTCGCAAGGCAGACAGTCTGGGGTTGAGGCTGACGGTGCAGACCTGCCCAGGTTGGTCCATGGCCGGAGGACCTTGGATAACCCCAGAGAATGCAATGCGTGAGATTGTCTGGACAAGGACTGATGTCCCTGCCGGCAATAAGTTCTCTTCCCTTCTTGAAAAGGCTGTTTCTCCGGATGAGCCCTGGAGAGACTACCATGACATTGCGGTCCTGGCTTTCCCCACACCTTTGGGAGACACCGGGACACCTCTCCAGCCTTCAGTTATCGAAGCCGCTGACGATTCATGGAAAGCCCTTGTCGAGGGGAGGGATGGGAAAGGCCTTTCTCTCAAGGAAGCTTCTTCCAACACTGTCACCTTCACCATCCCTGAAGGCAGTGTGGTCCGGACTCTCGAACTGCCTCCAGTGGGTGCTTTCTCACACAATTTCTGCTATGATCCCGGGATTCATGTCAAGCTTACTGCCAAGACAGCTTCCGGGGAAGAGAAGACCCTCGTGGATGCCGACCTTCCCATGAGCAACTGGCAGGATGGCAATCCCTACGACATGGTCTTCGCCTGCAATGAGGTGGAAGATGCAAAAACATATTCATTCACCCTTACCAACGCCCATCCGGCGAGCGTCAGGTTCGTCCGGTTCCTATCGGCAGCCCGCAAGAACAGTTGGAGAGGTGAAGCTGGATGGACCCTTATTGCCAAGGAATTGAGTCAGGAACGTCCTGAACAGAATCCCTTGTCCTACGTAAATTCAAAAGACATCATCGACATTACGGACAAGATGGATGCTTCCGGCAGACTTGACTGGACGGCACCCGTAGGAGATTTCCCGGAAGGTAAATGGACCGTGCTGCGCATAGGACACGTTAATTCCGGTCGTAGGAATTCTCCAGCTCCTCCTGAGGCAACTGGATGGGAATGCAGCAAATTCGATCCCCGTGGCGCAGAAATCCAGTTTGCCAACTATGTCGGAATGCTCCAGGACGGGCCGTTGGGAGGGAAAGCCTCCGGAATGCTCATGGACAGCTGGGAGTGTCACACTCAGACATGGACTCCCGGAATGGAAGAAACCTTCGAGAAATCAGCCGGTTACAAGCTTCGCGGACATCTCCCTGCTCTTATGGGATACGTACTTGACGGACAGGAACTGACAAGCAAATTCCTGATCGACTGGAGACGTACCGTGAACGACCTCTATTGCGAGAACTTTTTCAAGAAGATGACTGATCTTGCCCATGGCAAGGGCATGAAGGTCCAGTACGAGACAGCTGGTGGCGACGTAGTGGTCATGGATCCCATGGAGTATTTCAAGTACGCTGATGTCCCCATGTGTGAATTCTGGCAGCCCTTCTCCGAGGGTTACGTCGGTGACCTTGATTTCAAGCCGATCAAGCCGACTGCATCTGCTGCGCACATCTATGGTAAGCCAAGGGTAGCGGCGGAGAGTTTCACAAGTTTCTCCCTGACCTGGGATGAACACTGGCAGATGCTCCGTGACGTCGCAAATTTCAACATGGGTGAGGGGGTCACTCACAATGTGTTCCACACCTACACCCATAATCCCCAGATAGGTTTCCTGCCGCCGGGTACCAGTTTCGCCAGGAACATCGGTACGCCCTTCCTGAGAGGCCAGACCTGGTGGAAATACATGTCGTATTTCACCGGATTCCTTGCCAGGCAAAGCTATCTCCTCGAGAGGGGACTGCCTGTAGTGGATGTCCTCTGGTACCTTGGAGACGAGGTTGGACATAGGCCATCCCAGTACACCGGCAACGGAAAGCGCCAGGAAGGGAACATCCGTTTCCCTGACGGTTACAAGTACGACTACTGCAATCCTGACGTCCTTCTGGGCCGCCTCACCGTGAAAGATGGGAAGATAGTGACCCCGGAGGGCATCGCTTACGAAGTCCTTTGGATTCCTGAGAATGAGAGGATGCTTCCCGAGACGGTGGCGAAGATCCGTGAACTGGTTCTTGCCGGAGCAAAGGTCGTGGGCAATGCGCCCAATGATGTCGCCACCCTGTCCGGCGGCGAAGAGATGCTGCTGCGTTTCGATGATGAGGTGATATCCCTCTGGGGCGATCTTGAACCTGGCCGTATCAACAGGATGGGGAAGGGAGCAATTGCTGTGAGCATGTCTCTGGACGAAGCACTGAAGGCTTTCGGAATGCGTCCTCGCCTTGTTTGTGAAGAAAAGGATCTGATTTGGACTGAGAGAGAAGAGGATGGGGCGACATGGTTCTTCGTAGCCTCACCTCCTCAGGGAGAATTCCATGGTACAGTGAAGGTTCGTGCCAAGGGGAAGGCCCAGTGGTGGAATCCTGTCGACGGAAGTATCCATGATCTAAAGGCCCGTGGTTGGGGCCGGTACAGGAAGATACACCTCGATCTTGCACAGGCTGAAGGAGGATTCATTGTCTTACGTAAGGACGGCGCCGCTTCCCAAGGAAAAGTCTCGGTACCTGGTAAGCGTGAAATCAGTGTCACGAACTGGTCGGTAAGCTTCCCTGAAGGGTGGGGAGCCCCGAAAGAGCCAGTCCGTCTTGATGCCCTGAAGCCTTGGAAGGATCTTGACCTTGGTGAGGAAGGCAGGGCTTTCTCTGGAACTGCCACATATTCAGCTACTTTCAATGTCCCTTCGGGATCTGTCGGTAAGGACCTTGTCCTCGATCTCGGCAAGGTGGATTTCATAGCTGATGTCAAAATCAACGGCGAGCAGGCAGGTGTGTGCTGGACAGCGCCTTACACTCTCCGGATCGGGGATCTTGTCCATGAAGGCGAGAACACCCTTACGGTGGATGTGACCGGAACCTGGTACAACCGCCTTGTCTACGATGCCGGACAGGATGAAGCGCTCCGTAAGACGTGGACCATAGCAGGTCCCGCGGCGGATGCACCACTGCATGACTCAGGCCTTCTCGGCCCGGTCAAAGTCCGTTTCTGACATTGATTTATGAATATGGATGGCGCCGTTAACCTATGACGGCGCCATTTGTTACGATTTCCTGCGGGGTGACGAAACGCATTGTTCCGTCGCCCTGCTTTGCCATAAGGATCATTCCCTTGGACTCGATGCCGCGGATGGTCCTGGGCTTGAGGTTCGCAAGGATGCAGATCTGCTTGCCGAGCATGTCCTCAGGGGAATAATATTCAGCGATTCCGGAAACGATCGTTCTCTTGTCGATGCCGGTGTCGATTGTGAGCTTGAGGAGCTTGTCGGTCTTGGGGACCCTTTCCGCCTCAAGGACGGTTGCAGTACGGATGTCCATTGCTCCGAAGTCTTCGAATGTGACTTCGGGTTTCTGGGGTTCGACCTTGGATGCTGCTTCTTTGGCAGCAGCTTCCTTGGCAGCAGCCTCGTTGGCGGCCTTCGTGGCATTCAGTTTGGCAACCTGGGCTTCAACCACGCTGTCCTCGACCTTGGCAAAGAGCAGTACGGCTTCTCCGAGCTCGTGTCCCACCGGCAGCAGGTCCGCCTTTCCCAGATCGTCCCAGCAGAACACAGGTTTATCTGAGGGAGTTGCCGCCGGGTTAAGGCCGGTCTCGGACGGCACTCCGGCTATGGTGTGGAGTGCACGGCTTTCGCCGGGCTTGAAGAAATTGATCGTAGGCTCGCCCTCGCCGGCGCGATGGTCGAATCCGGCATCCAGGCCCACCTTCAGGATCCCGCGAAGCTTCTCTGCAGAGAACGGGGTGAAAGGCTCGAAAGCGATGGCCAGGTTGGCGCAGATCTGGAGGGAAGTATAGAGGATGGAAGCGGTCCTGTCCATATCGGTCTTGGCCACCTTCCACGGCTCCGTGTCGGAGATATACTTGTTGCCCACGCGGGCTATGCTCATGGCATCCTTCAGGGCTTCCCTGAAATGGAATCCATCGAGATTGGCTTCAAGGCTGCGGCGCAGCTCCGGAATCTGGGCCAGGGTCTCGGCATCTATGGCCTCAGGCTTCAGGTTTGCAGGCACCTTGCCGCCGAAATACTTCTGGGTCAGGACGACAGCCCTGTTGACAAAGTTGCCCAGGATGGCCACCAGTTCGCTGTTATTGCGCTGCTGGAAGTCCTTCCAGGTGAAGTCGTTGTCCTTTGTCTCCGGAGCGTTGGCGCAGAGCACGTAGCGCAGCACATCCTCCTGGCCGGGGAACTCGTCCACATATTCATTGAGCCAGACCGCCCAGTTGCGGGAAGTGGAGATCTTGTCACCCTCGAGGTTCAGGAATTCGTTGGAAGGCACGTTGTCAGGAAGGATGTAGCCTCCACGGGCCTTGAGCATCGACGGGAACACTATGCAGTGGAAGACGATGTTGTCTTTCCCGATGAAATGCACAAGGCGGGTGTCCTCGTCCTTCCACCATTTCTCCCAACTTTCCGGCAGGAGTTCCTGGGTGTTGGAAATGTAACCGATAGGAGCGTCGAACCAGACGTAGAGGACCTTCCCTTCAGCACCTTCAACTGGCACCGGCACACCCCAGTCAAGGTCGCGGCTGACGGCCCTGGGTTGCAGGCCTCCGTCCAGCCAGGATTTGCACTGGCCATAGACATTAGTCCTCCACTCCTTGTGGTTTTCGAGTATCCAGTCCCTGAGCCAGGGTTCGTACTGGTCCAGAGGGAGGTACCAGTGGGTGGTCTTCTTCTTTATGGGTTCGGCACCGCTGAGTTTCGACTTCGGATTCAGCAGTTCCTCAGGGCTGAGGGTGCTTCCGCATTTCTCGCACTGGTCGCCATAGGCGTTCGGATTGCCGCACTTGGGGCAGGTGCCGACTATGTAGCGGTCTGCCAGGAAGGTCTTGGCCTCGGGATCGTAGTACTGCTCGCTCTCCTTGGTGATGAATTTACCCTTGTCGTAGAGCTCACGGAAGAACTCCGAAGCATTCTTCTCATGCACCTTGGAGGTGGTGCGGGAATATATGTCAAAATTGATTCCGAGCCTTGTGAAGGAATCCTTGATGATGCCGTGATACTTGTCCACGATGTCCTGGGGAGTTACTCCGTTGTTCCTGGCCTTGATCGTGATCGGCACTCCATGCTCATCCGATCCGCAGATGAACAGGACGTCCTCGCCCCTCATCCTCTTGTATCTTACGAATATGTCAGCGGGCACATAGACTCCGGCCAGATGGCCGATGTGCACTGGACCGTTGGCGTACGGCAGCGCACATGTCACAAGCGTTCTCTTGAATCCTTTTTCCATTTATGAATATCTTTTACTACTACTTACATGTCCTATAACCTGCAAATTTAGCAAATTCCGCCGGATGTTTCCACAAGGAATGTTATTTGTAGGGTTTCGAGACAGTAAATTATGATTTCTAAATGAGACATCGCCCTATATTGGCCGCCTTAGCGTTGGCCGTCCTTCCTGTTTTAGCCTCTGCCCAGAGCAATCCCCGGAACCTGAATAATCTATCCGACGACGTTGGCTTCTATGTCGGAGCCTACATGCCCATGTACAAAGGTCATGAGGCGGATGTAGTGTACGGCCTGACATACGGCCATTTCAACTCATCCGGTCTGGGTTTCAGGACAGGACTTCAATTCATTCCACGTGTTGCCGAAGTGGATAACACTATCGGAATTCCTGTCGCCTTCTCTTACCGCACTCCGGCCAGAAGCACTGACGGACGGGTGAGAAGCGGAGCTGTTGCTGCAGGAGAAACGTTTGGCTATGAGGCTATCATGGGGTACCGTGATCCGCTCAGGGGAGCTTTGGCCAGTTTTATCGCCAACCTGTTCAGCCAGATGGAATTCTTTGTCGGGGCTACTCCCGGTTACATTTCCGGAGAAAGTACCCCTGTCTCTACGGCATGGTATAAAAGTGGGGCGGATAATATCCAAGAGAACACTTGGACTGAACGTAACGGCAATTTCTCATTATTATTGGATGCCGGGGCCTGTGCCAATTACCGGATCTGGAGGTTAGACCTTAAGCTAAGTCCGGCTTTTCATTACAACCTGACCCGGAACTATGTCCTGCATACCGACACCATTACCTTCGAAAACGGGAGTGACGTAGGGTTCATGGAACCTTCCGAGAAAGCCCTCCGCTGGTTCTTCTCCATGACCGCCGGCCTCTCCTTCAGGTTCTAAGGGCTTGCCGGGACTATCTCTCCCGGCCGAGCCGGACGCGGACGGCCTTGATGGCCTTGCGGATGCGGACGAGATCCTGCATGATCCTGAGTTCACTGTCTGTGTCGGAAACAGTCTGGGCCTTCCTCAATTCTTCCTTAAGACCATATTCACGATCCTCCAGCCTGCAGGCCTGGAAAACCAGGATGGCTTTGGGGACGAACTTCGTCAGCCATGAACCCTTGGACATCATGGCGTCACGCAGGTTCTTTATGGAGAGATCGTATTGCTCGTCGGTCGAGAGCTGAGCGGTCACGTAGGCCACGGTCCTGTCCGCTCCGTCCAGCATGTGCTTGACTATCTCGTCCTGTGAGAAGCCGTCGTAGTAGCCTTGTGAATAAGCTTCGTAAGTCTTGCGGTAGGCTGAGTTGGCGAAACCGGCTTCGTCTCCGGCCAGGGCCTGGTCGATGAAGTCGAAGACTGTCTCCCTCTCTTCTTCGGATTCGGTGTAGAAGTCGGAATCACTCTGGAATTCAAGCGTTGTGGTGCCGTAGGTAAGGATGAAGTTGAGGAGGTCGCGCTCGGCCTTGGCCATGATTCTGTTCTCTTCTAACCCCGACAGACTATTGTCTACAGTCGAACTTTCGGCCGGAGTTGCCGCCGGGCTTAGGCCGTACTCAGCCGCAGCGGAGCGAGGATGGACTCGGCCGAGCCCGGACGGCAATCCGGCGTTAACTCCGCCATCAGGTCCGACGTTGACATCGACCGAACGACGTTCAGCCGCCTTACGTTCTGCGATGATGTTTTTAGACCTTGTGGAGCCGACACGTTCCTCCAGGGCATCGCGCCGGATGTCGAACTTACGGCTCAGGAAGTCGATGTAAGTCTCTCTTTTGACAGCGTCGGGAATGTCAGCCACCGTGTCGGCGATGTCATTTATTACGGCAGCCCTTTTCAGCGGATCTCCAGCCGCATCTTCCATAAGGAGCGAGCTCTTGAAATCCACGAAATCCTGCTCGGCACCGGAAAGAAAGTCCTCGACTTCTCCCAGGGTATGCTTCCTTGAATATGAATCCGGATCGTCTCCGTCCGGAAGGAGGACCACCTTGACATCCATCCCCTGCCTCAGGAACATGTCTATTCCCCTGAGTGCGGCCTTGACTCCTGCTGGGTCGCCGTCATACATGATGGTGACGTTCCTGGTGAAGCGGCCGATCAACCTGATCTGGCCTTCAGTCAATGCCGTGCCGCTGGAGGCTACCACATTGGTAATGCCCAGCTGGTGCATCGACAGGACGTCCAGATAGCCTTCGACGAGATAGCACTTATCCTTCTTGGCCATCTCTGTCTTTGCGAACCAGATTCCGTAAAGGGACTGGTTCTTGACATAGATGGAGCTTTCTTTCGAATTGACGTACTTTGCGTAGGGCTTCCCGTCTTCCTTGGATTTCAGGGTCCTTGCTCCGAAAGCAATCACCCTGCCGCTCACAGAGTGGATGGGGAAGATGACCCTCTCTACGAACCTGTCGTGAAGGTTTTCGCTCCCGTCATATTGCGTACAGAGACCTGTCTCGAGGAGATATTCATCCTTGAAACCCTTCTCCTTGGCAGCATCGGTAAAGGAATGCCTGTCAGAAGGGGCCCAGCCCAGTCCGTATTTCTCTATGGTCGCATCTTCCAGGCCGCGAGTGTGGAAATAGTTAAGGCCCACTGCCTTGCCTTCGCCGGATTTAAGCTGCTCCCTGAAGAAGTTCCCTGCATATTCGGAGACCAGGATCAGGCTCTCGTTCCGCTGTCGGGCAGCGATGTCCTCTGCACTTTCTTCCTCTTCGACAACTTCGATGTTGTACTTCTTGGCGAGGTACCGCAGGGCGTCCGGGTAGGACATGTGTTCATGCTCCATGACAAAGCCTACAGCCGAGCCACCCTTGTGGCAGCCGAAGCAGTAGTAAATACCCTTGGCTGGAACGACGTGGAACGAAGGAGTTTTTTCATTGTGGAAAGGACAGCATCCCCACCATTCGGCCCCTCGCTTCCTGAGGGACACGAAATCGCCTACCACCTCTTCGATCTGGGCGGTATCGAGGATCTTCTGTACGGTTTCCTGGGGGATCATGGTTTATTCGTCGAGGTCGTCCGGATCGTCAATCCTTTCATATTCAACCTCACGGGCATCCGCAATGCCTGAAGCGTCAATCTTCCCGGTCTCAGGAGAAACCGTGCTCGAAGGAGCAGGGTTCCTGCGGATCTCGTATTCTTCCCTGGCCCTGCATACCCTCCATGTCGAGATCAGTTCGGAGATTCCATAGATGGTGAGGAAGCAGCCTGCAATTATGCTCATCACGTTGATGGTGAAAGGATTGAAAAGCAGGAAAGCTCCACCTGCGATTGCGCAGATCGAGAGGATCAGCGAAGAGAAGCCTGCTCCGAGCAGGGACATGGCTCCGGCCAGCACTATGAGCTGAAGGGCGCCGAACAGGATGAGGGCCATGCCTATCAGGTAGACGATGAACCCAGCGATCCACTGGGGGTTGAAAAACAGGAGCAGACCAAGGATAAGGTCCAGACCTGCATTGACGATCAGGAGCTGGTACATCCCCTGCTCCTTCCTCTTGATAATTCCGTAAACAAGTGAAGCCAGTCCGGCAGCTATGAGCAGGATGGCAATGATCTTGACGACCAGGGTCGGGGCGTTGCTGCCAAAGATCATGACTATACCTATACCAATGGCAGCTATAGCCCTTGTGATGCTGTCAAACTTAGTTTTGTAACCTATTGTGAACATTTCAGATTTGACTGTTAGAATTACAAATTTAATAAAAATTGCTATATTCGTAAATATGTTTTTCGACACTCACAATCACAGCCAGTTCTCGTTTGACGGAGGGGCAACAACCGTAGAGAAAAGTGTAAGGGCCGCAGTGGACAAAGGTTTCGGAGGAATATGTTTTACCGACCACTGTGATTATTATGTCCCGGAAATGAAAGCACAGTTCGAGCCTATTGTCTGCGAAGTCTTCGATGTAGGAGCCCAGCAGGCTGAGATCGACCGTGTCAGCGCCATGGTGGCTGAAGGTGCTTTCGGGAGGGCAGCTGCAAAGAAATTCAAGGTTCTGAAAGGAATAGAAGTCGGTCTTGACGAGCACAGCAGGGAGCTTAACCGCAACCTCCTGGCCGCGCAGCATTTCGACCAGGTCATTGCTTCGGTGCATTATCTTGAGGACACGGACCCATATTTCGGACCTTATTATAAAGGAAAGAACTGGAAAGAGGCTTACGGACGTTATCTCGAGACCTTGCTGAGGGAGATGAAGCGTCTGGAGGACTTTGATGTAATGGGGCATTTCGATTACATCGTCCGTTATGCTCCATATCCCAAGGAAAGCATCCTCTACAAGGATTTCCCTGGCCTGATCGATGAGATCCTCAAATATCTGATCGAAAACGGGAAAGGTCTGGAAATCAACACCAAGACCTATAGGGCTTATGGGCTCAGGACCCCTCAGCTGGACCGTGACATCCTGATCCGCTACATGGAATTAGGGGGAGAGGTCATCTGCCTCGGATCCGATTCACACAAGGCCGAACAAGTTGGAGCGAAGTTTGACTATTTCGCCCAGTACATAAAGATGTTCGGATTCCGGCGACTGGGCCATTTCGAAGGCCGCAAGCTGAAGATGGTCACTATCTAAGAGGCGACTTCGCAAAGGAATTTAATCCTGACCAGACGTATCTCAAGGTCGTCGTAATCGGCACCCAGTTCTTCCTTGGCTTCTTCCAAGGAGTCTGAAGTTGCTTCGTTCCTGAAATAATCAAAGATTTCGTCTACTATGTCGTCATCCACCATCTGGCGGATGTAGTAGTTGAGATCCAGCTTGGTCCCGGTTGAGACAATGGCTTCTATTTCCGTGAGCAGTTCGTCCATTTCAAGGCCTTTAGCCTGGGCTATGTCCTCCAGGGACAGTTTCCGGTCCACGCTCTGGATGATGTAGATCTTGTCGGATGACCTGGTAGGAGCGGATTTGACCACGAAATCATTTGGCCGTATGATGTCGTTCTCTTCTACATAGTTCTTGATGAGTTCGATGAATTCGCGGCCGTACTTCCTGGCCTTGCCTTCTCCGACTCCCTGGCAGGCATGGAGCTCCTCGAAGGTGATGGGATAGAGGATGGACATGTCTTCGAGGGCTGGATCCCCGAAAATGATCCATGGCTGCAACTTCAGCCTCTTGCCCATGTCCTTCCGGAGCCCTTTAAGCATGGACAGGAGAGTCTGGTCACCACCGCCGCCTTTCTGGGCGGTACGGTCGTTCACCGCGTCTTCGTCATCATCGTCGACATAGTCCTTCCCGAGGAAGATCCTGTCTTCAACGAGGCGGATTTCGTAAGGGTTGGCGAAGAACGTCTCTCCCTTTGCGGTCACATAGATCAGGCCGTAGGTCTCTATCTCCTTCTCAAGCAGATGGATCTGAAGTCCCTGGTGGATCACTGAACTCCAGAATTTCTCGCTGTGGTTGCTGCCTGAGCCGAACAGAGGCAAGGTGTCGTGCTTGTAGGACTTCACCATCGCATTGGACTTCCCTGAAAGGATGAGTGCCAGATGCTCTATCTTGAAATGTTCCGGGAGGGACTTGATCAGCCTGATCACCAGGCACATTTCCTTCCTGCCGTCAAAGGTGGGCTTGGGATTGATGCAATTGTCGCAGACTCCGCAGTTGTCCTTGGGATAGTCCTCCCCGAAATAATTCAGGAGCATCTTCCTGCGGCACTGGTTGGTCTCGGCATAAGCCACCGTCTCCATGAGGAGCTGACGTCCGATCTCCTGTTCGGAGATGGGCTTCCCAAGCATGAATTTCTCCAGTTTCTGGATGTCCTTGTAGCTGTAGAAGGTGATGCAGTCGGACGGTTCACCGTCCCTGCCTGCCCTTCCGGTCTCCTGGTAATATCCCTCGATGCTCTTGGGAATATCGAAATGGATTACGAACCTTACGTCAGGCTTGTCTATCCCCATTCCGAAGGCTATGGTGGCGACAATGACGTCTACATCTTCCATCAGGAAGCGGTCCTGGTTCTCCGCCCTGGTCTTGGCGTCCAGTCCGGCATGATAGGGGAGAGCCTTGATCCCGTTTATTGTCAGCAGGTTGGCCATCTCCTCCACTCTTTTACGACTTAGGCAGTAGATGATGCCGGACTTCCCGGGATTCTGCTTTATGTAACGTATGACGTCCTTTTCCGGATCCACCTTGTCCCTGACTTCATAGTACAGGTTCGGCCTGTTGAAGGACGACTTGAAGACGGTGGCATCCATGATCCCCAGATTCTTCTGGATGTCGTTCTGCACCTTAGGTGTGGCTGTGGCAGTGAGGGCTATGACCGGAGCCTTGCCTATGCTCTGGATCATGCTCCTTATCCGCCTGTATTCCGGCCTGAAATCGTGCCCCCACTCTGAGATGCAATGAGCCTCGTCTATGGCGTAGAAGGAGATGTTGACCTCTCTCAGGAGATCGACATTTTCTTCCTTGGTGAGGGATTCAGGGGCAACGTACAGAAGCTTTGTGACTCCTGAGAGCACGTCCTTCCGAACCTCCTGGATCTGGGCCATGCCAAGGGATGAATTGAGGAAGTGGGCTATTCCGTTCTGCTCTTCCACGAATCCCCTGATCACGTCGACCTGGTTCTTCATCAGTGCGATCAAGGGGGAGATGACGATCGCGGTACCGGGCATGACGAGGGCTGGCAGCTGGAAGCAAAGAGACTTTCCACCGCCTGTGGGCATGAGCACAAATGTGTCTTTCCCTTCCAGAAGGTTGCGGATAATGGCTTCTTGATCCCCCTTGAAGGAGTCAAATCCGAAGAATTCTTTCAGTTTGGAGTTGAGGACGGTGGAATCTATCTCCATGATTGGTATTATTTATCTTGAAATTTAGTCATAAAAATCCGTATAAGCAAACTAAATGGATTTAAAAAATCTCAATCTGAATATTTTTTGCGATATTTGCGCTTGACTTACAAGCATTCAGCTATGCTTGAAAGTGATCGAATACAAGTAAAATGTTATAATTATGAAGACAATCAATCTGTTTGCAGCCTCGGCAATGCTCCTCGCAGCCGTAGCATGCAGTTCCAACAAGCCGGCAGGAAATGGCGCCGGTGCCGACAGTACAGCTGTCGCTCCAGTCGTAGAGAATGTTGTTTCAGCAAAGGGACTCCTCCCTTCCAAATTCGAAATAGACACCGTCAGCTATCTTGTCGGAATCAACTTCGGCTCTTTCATAAAGGGTTACAACCTTGGAGACCTCAATTACAATGAGATCAAGAAGGGTATCAATGATTTCATCAACGCAAAGGGCAACCAGACCAGCCCTGATTTCGTAAAGCAGTTCAAGGTCAATCCTGAGGAGATGAACAACATCCTGCAGGCTTTCATCGAGAAGAGGAACGCCTACACTGCAGCTGTCAACAAGGAAGCCCAGGCCAAGTTCTTCGACGAGGTCAAGAAGAAGGCAGGCGTCCAGTCTTCTCCTTCCGGACTTGCCTATCTTATCAAGGAGGCAGGCGATGAGAACGAGAAACCCGGAGCACAGGACACTGTCTTCGTACACTACAAGCTTTCCCTCAAGGACGGTTCTGTCATCGAGGAAGTTACTGAAGACCAGCCTTCAGTTAAGCTGACTCTCGACAGGGTCATCCCCGGATGGACCGAGGGTCTCCAGCTTATCGGCAAAGGTGGTAAGGCTACCCTTTATGTTCCTGCAGAGCTTGGTTACGGTGAGCGTGGTTCCAACGCCATCGAGCCCAACACTCCGCTGGTGTTCGACATCCAGCTCGATTCCATCAAGCGTTTCGTTCCTGTTGAGTAATCCACGATGGCAGCACTTGAAATAGAGGGCAGGATCTCCCAGAAGTTCCCCAAACAGAACGGCCAGAGTGCCAGGGGAGCATGGACCAAGCAGGATTTCATCCTTGAATATCAGGACGGATCCTTCCCGGCTCAGGTCTGTTTCACTTCCTTCGGCACCGACAAGGTTGCCGAGTTGGACAGGTTCCAGGTCGGAGACGAGGTGAAAGTCTCTTTCAACATCAGGGCCAGGGAATATAACGGCCGCTGGTATAATGATGTACGAGTATGGCGCCTTAGCCCTGCCGGCCAGGCGGCATCTCAGCCTCAGCCGTATTCCGCACCTCAGGCACCTCAGGCCCCGGCTCCGTCAATTGACGACATGCCTGCCGAGGACGATTCCAACGACCTTCCGTTCTAAAGGCTGACCCATTCGATTGTTTGATCACGCCGCCACCATGTCAGTTGTTTCTTGGCATAGTGGCGCGTGTTTCTTTGTATGAGGCGGATTGCCTCGGAGAGGGGAATCTTGCCGTCAAGATATTCAAAGATTTCCTTGTAGCCGACAGTCTGGAGGGCCTGGCAGCTGCGGTAGGGAAGCAGGGACCGGACTTCCTCCACCAATCCGGCGTCCATCATTGCGAGCACCCTACGGTCTATCCGTTCATACAGTTCTTCCCTGGGGCGTTCAAGGCCGATTTTCACTATCTCGAAATCCCTTTCCTTCCGTCTCCCCGTCTTGAATGAGGACAGAGGCTGACCCGAGACCTGATAAACCTCAAGGGCACGTATGACCCTCTGGCTGTTGCGTGTGTCGATTGATGAATATGTCTCCGGATCCCTTGCCTTGAGTTCGCTGGCAAGGCTTTCGATGCCCTCATCTTCGAGGCGTTTCCAAAGCTGGTCCCGTACTTCCCGGTCCCCGTCGGGGAGGTCGTCAAGTCCGTTGCAGACGGCATCTATGTAGAACATCGAACCACCAGTCATCACAAGGGTTTCGTGACCTTGGTTGAACAGGTCTCTGATCAATGCAAGGGCGTCCTGCTCGTAGTCTCCGGCAGTATAGGCGCTGGTTACAGGTATGGTCTGGATGAAGTAATGCTTCACGGCTGCAAGCTGTGAAGCATCCGGGACTGCAGTCCCTATCGTCATTTCCTTATAGATCTGCCTCGAATCGCATGAGATCACCGGCGAGCCATATTCCAAGGCTCTGCAGATGCTGTAGTCAGTCTTTCCTACAGCAGTCGGCCCAAGGATTATTTCGAGCCGGCGGGGCATGATCTAGAAGTCGAGATCTTCAGTACCGTCGAAAACTATCTTTCCGTCCTCGTCGTCATCCTCTTCTTCCTCGTCATCATCCTGGTCATCATCGTCGCCGTCAGCACTGTCGGAAGAAGCTGTACCGATCGCCGCTCCCCAGTCCGGTTTCTGTCCGGGGAGATGACGCTGGGAATCGGGAAGGTCCTCGAAGGCTACATAGCCGTTCTCGAACTCGATGGGGTTGGGGCCTTTGGACTCGATGACCGCAGGAGCGGTCCCCGGCCTATCCTCGATACCCTCGAAGGTAATGATGACGCTCTTCTTGTTGGGAACGTCGTAGAAATATATGAATGAGGAAACTCCAACTTCGACGGCATCCTGGACCGTGACCTTGTCAACTGTCCCCGCTCCGAGGTCGAACAGGCCGTAACGTGCAACCACGTTTCCGTCGGCCGAAAGAGCCTTGAACATAATTAACTGGTCCTGTGGAAACTCCATGTCGGCACGCATCTGCTTGTGGAAAGAGTAGAGGGTAGTGCTGCCGTCCATCTGGTAAACCCTGAAGAATCCTTTGATTCCTGCAAGTGTGACTCTGAACTGATAAACCATAAAACTCAAAAGTTATTCAAAAGTACAAAAAATCCTGCTGCGTTGCAAAATAATGTGAAAAACGCTAATTTCGTAAACTGAGAATGAACGCATCCGAAAACATCATCCGTGACTCCTACAAGAGCATTCCCTGCCCTTCGGAGGGACTGTTCAAGGATAACGGCAGTCGTTTTCTCTCATTTGCCTATCCCGTTGAAACAGAGGAGGAGATAAAGGAAATCGTGGCTGAATTGAAAAAGAAATACCACGATGCGCGGCACCATTGCTACGCCTATCGACTGGGTTATCTCGGAGACCGTTTCAGGGCTAATGACGATGGGGAACCTTCTTCATCTGCAGGGCGGCCTATCCTCGGTCAGATCGATTCGCGGGGACTCAGTGATACTTTGGTCGTGGTGGTAAGGTATTTCGGTGGTATAAAGCTGGGCATTCCGGGCCTGATCAGAGCTTACAAGACGTCTACGGCCGAGGCGCTCGACAAGGCGGGAACGGTTGAAAAGATCGCCGGCAACTGGTACAGGATCAGTTTCGGCTATTCCGGGATGAATGCTGTGATGAAGATCCTCAAGGACATGGACCTGCGCCAGAAGGACCAGGATTTCGGGAATGAGTGCAGCCTTAAGGCCTGGGTCAGGCTGTCTGCCAGGGAGGATTTCCTGAAAAGGCTTTCAGGGGTGGAAGGTTGCGTGGCTGAAATTATTTAATAACAACATAACAAAATGCCTAAGAGTCTGATTTCAATCCAGGATTTCTCGAAAGACGAGATACTCCACATCCTCGACGTCGCTCAGGAGTTCGAGGCCAACCGCGAGCAGAATTTCCTTGCAGGAAAAGTTGTCGCCTGCTTGTTCTTCGAACCGTCCACCAGGACCCGCCTTTCCTTTGAAGCGGCAGTCAACAGGTTGGGTGCCAGGGTGATAGGTTTCCCTGACAACCGTAACACGAGCCAGACAAAGGGGGAGACCCTCGAAGACACCATCAAGATAGTTTCCAACTATGTGGACATGATCGTGATGAGACATCCCATGGCCGGTGCCGCCGACATCGCGGCGTCCGTGGCTTCGGTACCCGTGATCAATGCCGGTGACGGAGCCAACCAGCATCCGACCCAGACTCTCCTTGACCTCTATTCGATAAAGAAGACGCAGGGGAGGCTTGAAGGCCTGGAGATAGACATGGTCGGAGACTTGAAATACGGTCGCGCGGTCCACTCTCTCGTCGATGCCCTCAGGCTTTTCAATCCGCGTTTTACATTCACTTCTCCCGAGGAACTGGACATGCCTAAAAAATACCTCGAGATGCTCGACAAGGAAGGTATCCCGTACAGGCAGGTCGACAGGATAGAGGACGGACTCGACACCTGCGACATCCTCTACATGACCCGTGTACAGCAGGAGAGATTCCCCGACATGGATGAATACAATAAAGTCAAGGATGTCTACAGGCTTTCAGCCTCCATGCTCGGAGGTGTCAAGCCCGGAATGAAGATTATGCATCCCCTCCCCAGGGTCAATGAAATCGCTACGGACGTGGACGAGACTCCTTACGCTTATTACTTCCAGCAGGCAGGAGGTGGAATGTACGTCAGGATGGCCATCATCTCCTATTTGCTCGGCTTCAGATAATTCGAAATAAATTAGTTTATTACTTTAAATATAAGTAACTTTACGGCCGTTAAGGTTTTAATTTGGAATCATCCTAATTACTAATAGTTATAAATTAAAATATTTAAAATGAAAAAGGTTCATGTTTTCAATGCTGGCCCCTGCCTTCTGCCGCAGGTAGCCATCGACAATGCCATCGAGGCTTTGAAAGACTTCAAAGGCACAGGTGTTTCCGTACTCAGCATTTCCCACCGTACCAAGGAGTGGGACGAGACAATGGATGAGTGCCGTGCCCTGTGGAAGGAACTTCTCCACATTCCTGACACCCATGAGGTCGTGTTCCTCGGGGGCGGTGCTTCACTGCAGTTCCTCTATGTAGCAATGAACTACCTTGAGAAAAAGGCTGCCTACCTCGAGACCGGTGTCTGGGCCAAGAAAGCTCTCAAGGAGGCAAAGGGCATCGGAGAGGCCTACGCCCTCGCCAGCTCAGCCGACAAGAACTATTCCTATATCCCCAAGGGCTATGAGATCCCGACCGACATCGACTACTTCCACATCACTACCAACAACACCATCTACGGTACCGAGATCAAGGAAGACATCGACTGCCCCGTTCCCCTCATCGCTGACATGAGCTCCGATATCATGAGCCGTCCAGTGGACGTCAGCAAGTACGACCTCATCTACGGTGGCGCCCAGAAGAATGTCGGTCCTGCCGGTGTAATCTTCGCCATTATCAAGAAGGATTCTCTCGGAAGGGTCTCCAGGTACATCCCTACGATGCTTGACTACCGCACCCACATTGACAAGCTTTCAATGTTCAACACCCCTCCCGTGTTCTCCATCTTCATGATGAATGAGACCCTGAAGTGGCTCAAGGGCATCGGTGGAGTCGAGGCTATCCACACGGCCGCCACCGAGAAGGCCAACCTCCTCTACAATGAGATCGACCGCAACTCCCTGTTCGTCGGAACGGCCGCCAAGGAAGACCGTTCCATCATGAACGTCTGCTTCGTCATGGCTCCCGGCTATGAGACTCTCCAGGATGAGTTCTTCGCCTTCGCCAAGGAGCGCGGCATGATCGGTATCAAGGGTCATCGTTCTGTCGGTGGATTCAGGGCTTCCCTGTACAATGCCTGCACCGTCGAGGACGTCCAGGCTCTCGTAGACTGCATGAAGGAATTCGAAACCCTTAAAAAGTAACTGGATATGAAAATATTGGTTGCAACACAGAAGCCTTTCTCCGCGGCAGCTGTCGCAGGGATCAAGGAGATCGTTACCGGCGCCGGACATGAGTTTGCCACTCTCGAGAAATATGCCGATGCAAGCGAGCTTATCGCCGCAGTCGCTGACGTCGACGCCCTCATCATCCGTTCAGACAAGGTGACAGCCGAGGTGCTCGATGCTGCCAAGAACCTCAAGATAGTCGTCCGTGCCGGTGCAGGTTTCGACAATGTCGACCTCGCTGCCGCTACCGCCCACAAGGTGGTCGTGATGAACACTCCCGGTCAGAACTCCAACGCCGTGGCGGAACTGGCAGTTGCCATGATGATATTCATGGCCCGTACCCAGTTCACCCCTGCCACCGGAAGCGAAGTCCAGGGCAAGCGCCTCGGAATTCAGGCTTTCGGCAATGTGGGCCGTCTGGTCGGTGCAAAGGCAAAGGCTCTCGGCATGGAAATCCTCGCTCTCGACCCGTTCCTCACTCCTGAGCAGATCGAGGCCGGCGGCGCGAAACCCGTCTTCAATCTCGATGAACTCTATTCAGGCTCGGACTATGTCTCCATCCATATTCCCGCCCTTCCTTCCACCATCAAGAGCATCGGTTACGACCTGATCACCAAGATGCCGAAGGGAGCGACCCTGGTCAACACCGCCCGTAAGGAGGTCATTGACGAGGAAGGTCTGGAGAAAGCCCTCGAGGAGCGTCCTGACCTCAAGTACGTCACCGATGTCATGCCCGATAACTACGAGACTCTCCGCGAGAAGTTCGGACTCCGCGTCTTCGCCACACCCAAGAAGATGGGAGCACAGACCGCAGAGGCCAACATGAACGCCGGCCTTGCAGCCGCCCGTCAGATCTGTGACTTCTTCGCCACCGGCAACACCCGCTTCCAGGTCAACAAATAGTGTCATTCTGAACGAAGTGAAGAATCTATGGTACGAGTAAAACCCTTCGCGGCAATCCGTCCGCCCAAAGATATTGTCACTGAGGTGGCTGCCCCACCGTATGACGTGCTGAATTCAGTTGAGGCCAAGGAGATGGCCGGAGAGAAATCCCTCCTCCACATCACAAAGCCGGAGATCGATTTCGATCCCATGCTCGAGGACCATGACCAGAGGGTCTATGACAAGGCAGTCGAGAACTTCAAGAACTGGCAGGCCAAGGGATGGCTCAGGCGTGACGGCAAGGAATGCTATTATGTCTATGCCCAGACCATGGAAGGTCGAACCCAGTACGGCCTTGTGCTCTGCGCCCACACTGATGACTACGCCACCGGTAAGATCAAGAAGCACGAGCTCACCCGCAAGGACAAGGAGGATGACCGTATGGTCCACGTCCGCATCCAGAACGCCAACATAGAGCCGGTCTTCTTCGCCTACAAGGACAACGACATCCTGAATAAGATAGTCGCCCAGACCGTTGCCCGTGAGCCCGAATATGATTTCATCGACGAGAACAACTTCGGCCACAAGTTCTGGGTCATCGACGACGACAAGACCATCGACCAGATCACCCGTCTCTTCTGCGGTGACGTCGAAGCTTTCTATGTTGCTGACGGTCACCATCGTACAGCAGCTGCAGCCCGTGTCGGCGCTGAAAAGAGGGAGCAGAACCCCAACCATACCGGAGACGAGGAGTACAACTTCTTCATGGCAGTTTGCTTCCCTGAGAGCCAGCTCAAGATCCTGGATTACAACCGTGTGGTCAAGGATCTGAATGGCCTTTCAAAGGAACAGTTCCTCGAGGCTCTTGCAAAGGATTTCACTGTCAAGGAGATGGGTTCTGAGATATATCATCCGGACCACCTTCACAACTTCTCGATGTACCTTGACGGAATGTGGTACTCCCTGGAGGCCCTTCCCGGAAGATATGACGACAAGGATCCAATCGGTGTCCTTGATGTGACCATCCTCTCCAACCTTGTCCTCGATGCTATCTTAGGCATCAAGGACCTCAGGACAGACAAGAGGATCGACTTCGTCGGAGGTATCCGCGGACTGGGCGAGCTCTCACGCAGGGTAGATTCCGGTGAGATGAAGATCGCCTTCGCCCTCTATCCGGTTTCGATGCAGCAGTTGATCGACATTGCCGACACCGGCAATATCATGCCCCCCAAGACAACCTGGTTCGAGCCTAAGCTCCGTTCCGGACTCTTTATTCATTCGCTGGACTAATAAATAGATACGATGACAAAGAAACTTATCACAATCTGCGCGGCCGCTGCCATGATAGTGGGATGCGGCCAGAAGAGCGCCACGACGCTCACAAAGTCCGGGCTGAATCCGGAAGACTTCAACGCCGAGAGGGACGGTGCCACTACCGCTCTCTATACTCTGACCAACAAGGCCGGGATGGAGGTCTGCATCACCAATTTCGGTGGGCGCATTGTCTCCATCATGGTTCCTGACCGTAACGGCGAATTCAAAGATGTCGTCCACGGATTCAGCACTGTCCAGGATTATTTCCCTGAGAACCACAAGACTGATTTCGGTGCAACCATCGGTCGTTACGCCAACCGTATCAACCAGGGCAAGATCACTGTCGACGGTGTAGAGTACCAGCTTCCCCAGAACAACTACGGCCACTGCCTCCACGGAGGCCCCAATGGCTGGCAGTACAAGGTTGCAGAGGTAGTCGAGTCTGACGGCAGCCATGTAAAACTCAAGTTCGACTCTCCCGACGGCGAGGCCAACTTCCCTGGTCACGTGACAGCTTTCGTGACCTTCACCCTCACCGAGGACAATGCCATCGACATCAACTACGAGGCTACCACCGACAAGACCACGGTCATCAACATGACCAACCATTCCTATTTCAACCTCTCAGGTGACGGCAACAACAGCATCGAGGGCAACGAGCTTTACATCAACGCTTCGAACTTCACCCCTGTCGACGACACCTTCATGACCACCGGCGAGATCGTTCCTGTCGAGGGCACTCCCATGGATTTCCGTACTGCTAAGAAGATCGGCCAGGACATCAATGCCGACTACGACCAGCTTCACAACGGCAAGGGTTACGACCACAACTGGGTTCTTGATACAAAGGGCGACCAGACTGCCCTTGCAGCTGAACTCTACTGCCCTGAAAGCGGAATCGTGCTGAAGGAATATACCAACGAGCCTGGTGTCCAGGTCTATGTGGGTAACTTCCTTGATGGTACCAACACCGGCAAGCGCGGCGTGACTTACAATTTCCGCACCGCTGTCTGCCTGGAGACCCAGCACTATCCGGACACACCCAACAAGCCTGAGTGGCCTACAGCCCTTCTCAAGCCCGGCGAGACCTACCACAGCTTCTGCCGCTTCGCCTTCTCGACGAAGTAGCTTTCTAATCAAAGGAGGCTGTCGCCCCCATGAACCACTGCTACCCTCGGCTCGTTAAGAGGGAGGGGCCCAAGATGAGGAAGAAGGGAAGAAAACCTTAGTTTTCTTCCCTTCTTCGAAGATTGGGAGGGGCCGCGAAGCGGCGGTTCGGGGGGCGACAGCCTCCTTTTTAATTGTTGCTACTTGGCGAAAGCGTAGGAGAAGCCCTTAAGCTGGTTCCAGGCGCCACGGGTGAAGTCCGGTACCTCGACGGGCATGTTGCCGTTCTCGATCGAAATCTTCCCGAGTTCGGCGAGACAGCACCATTCGGCCATGTCATAGACATCCATGTCAAGAGGAAGGCCGTTGCGCAGGCAATAGACCAGGCGGTAGTCCATAATGAAATCCATTCCACCGTGTCCTCCGACTTCCTTGGCCAGGGCCTCAAGCTCCGGTGTCAGGATAGGGTTGCGGTATTTCTCTTGATATTCAGCGATCTGCTCCTTTGTGAGGTGCTTCTCGGTGTTGAAGTCTTCGATGCTTGGAGTCTCCTTGAACTGGTCACCACGCAGTACGATCTGCTGGACTGGATATTTTCCGGCATAGCCTTCTGTACCGACGAGCTGATACATCCTGCTATATGGTCTGGGAGTCATGACATCATGCTCGATGAGGATGGTCTTTCCGTTCTCGGTGCTGATCAGGGTGGTGGTCTCGTCTCCGTTCTGGAAGTTCTCGCTCTTCCGTCCGTGACGTCTCTCGACGTTGCGGGGGCCGTTTACAGCCTTGGTTTCCATTGCTACAAGGGTCTTGAAGCGGTCTCCCCTGTGAATGTTCAGTACCTGGGCAACCGGGCCTAAGCCGTGGGTTGGATAGACGTCACCCTTGTGCTTCTCGTTGAAGTCGAGCCTCCAGTTGTTCCAATACTCATCCCAGAAAGGATCGAGGTTATGGAGATAGGAGCCCTCAGCATGCAGGATCTCGCCGAAGACTCCGGCCTGGGCCATTGAGAGGCATGACAGTTCGAAAAAGTCGTAGCAGCAGTTCTCGAGCATCATGCAGTGCTTGCGGGTCCTCTCGGAAGTGTTGATCACTGCCCAGATATCTTCCAAGGAAGCCGCCATAGGTACCTCGCAGGCGACGTTCTTGCCATGTTCCATGGCATAGAGGGCTACGGGGACGTGGTGTACCCAGTCTGTGCAGATGTAGACGAGGTCGATGTCGTCCCTTTCGCAGAGCTGCTTGTAGGCTTCTGTGTCTCCTGAATATTCGGCAGCTCTCGGGAATCCCCTGTCTTCCAGAGTCTTCTGTGACCTTTCTACATTTTCGGGAAGGACGTCACAAAGAGCGACGATCTTGACTCCGGGGATGTAGGTAAAGCGCGGAACGGCCCCTGACCCCCTCATTCCAAGTCCTACGAATCCTACCCTTACCGTATCCATCGCCGGGACTGTGAGAGCGATGACATTCTCCTGTCCGGCCGGTCTTGCAGGTACGTTTACCTTGATAGGACCGGCGGTTTTGTTTGTCGAGCAGGCTGCAGCCAGGATGGCCAGCGATGCTATGAGCAGATGCTTGATCTTCATGATTATGATAGGTGTTGGTTTGTCGTATTTTTCAAAAATAGCAATTATTCCCAATAATCGGAAACAGGACCCGGACAAAAAAAGAGGGCCAGCCATGTTTGGCCAGCCCCCGATCAGATGTTCAATAGGAAGATTACTTCCAAGCGGCGTTCTGCTCAAGGTTCGGGTTAAGGACGATAGCAGCTGCAGGGATAGGATGGAGGTACCTCTTCTCAGTAAACTTACGTTCCAGGTTGTACATCAGCCTGCCATGGTCACCGTTCTCGAGAGTCCAGCCTCCGTTGGCGTTGCTGATCATGACCGGAGTACCGGCCCTGCCGCCGTTGCCGTCGGCCTTGTTGTAGACGTTGATGTCCATGGTACCGTCACCGTTGAGGTCGTAGGACTGGTTGACTGCAGGGATGTACAGACCGTACCACTGCTTGTTGATCAAGTCGGCCCTGGCCCAACGCATGAGGTCGTTGACCCTGTGGCCTTCGAACACGAGTTCGATTGCACGCTCGCGGCGGATCTCAAGCAGGACAGGATCGCTGAGCTTGTAGTATTCTGCAAGGACAGGATCGGCAACCGTCGGGTAGGCTGTGTTGGTGATTCCACCATGGTTCTTCCTGAGGATGGCGATGGTATTGTTCCAGTCAGCCTCGGTGAACTGTCCGAGTTCGGCCTTGGCCTCTGCATAGTTCAGCAGGACCTCACCGTAGCGGATGATCGGAACCGAGTTGTTGGAGATGGAAGCGTTGTCGTAGGTGTTGTCGTCAATGTTCCACTTGATAGGCTGGTAACCGGTGTAGGTGACTGCGAAATCAGGAGCTGTGGTCACCGATGCACCTGCGATCTTCTTGGTGTAGGTCGGAGGCATGAAGGTGGCGGCAAGACGCTTGTCCCTGTTCTGGAACTCCTGGGCCCACTCCTCTGTCGTGGTATGTGGGGTTCCGTCGAGGTTGAGGTAGGACTGGATGAAGTCCTGGTCGCCGCTCCACTTTGAACCCATTGAGCCGGAGGTGAAGTACCATGTCAGGTCATGGGTGTGTGCAGCAGCCGTGTTGTACTGATGGAACCATATTCCCTCGGTGTAGCTTGGAGCTTCCTTTGTGAAGATACCGCGGTAGTCGGTGGCGATGCTGTAACGGCCGGTTGCCATCAGCTTCTGTGCTGCGTCAGCAGCCTCGGTCAGGTACTTGTTGGCCTCGTTGGTCGTCCAAGCGCTTCCGGTCTCGGGATTGGTTGCGTGGTACTTGCGGTAGGTGCCTTCGAAGAGGCAGATCCTGGATTTGATTGCCAGGGCGATGTACCTGCTGATCTGGGCGTTGTTTACCCATTTTGCATCGGTAGAGAGGTTCTCGCAAGCGAAATTGAGGTCGTCGAGGATGTACTGCATTGTAACCTCGCGGCTGTCACGGGGCTTGTAGAGCATCTCCTCGTCATCTGCGTCAATAGGAGCGAAATAGTAGGGAACGCCACCGAAAGTGCGAACCTTGTTCCAGTACTGGAGAGCCCTCCAGAACCTTCCGGTAGCCTCATAGTGGTTGTATGTTGCCTCAGAGAGTCCTGGGACATCCCTCAGGTGTACCAGGAAATAGTTGATGTTGTAAATGGCATTCCAGTCGCTTGAGCTCCATCCAGTCTGGACATTGGGGTTCCAGTCGTCGATGTAATAAGCAGTCCTCGTGACAGCTATGATGTCCGAACCATCCTCACGAGCAAGTGCGGAGGTAGGGGTGTAGCTGTTGATGAAGCCGTTGATGTAGGTCTGAAGCGAGGTCTCGTTGGCGAAATAGGTCTCCGAGTTGAGCTGTGCGTCAGGATCCCTCTGGAGGAAATCGTTGCAGGAAGCGAAAAGCAGGATTGCCGATGCGAGTAAAACTATCTTTTTCATAATCTTCATTCTTTAGAAAGTAATGTTCACACCGAAAGAATAGATCCTCATGACGGGATAACCGTCACCGTCACCGTAGTTGTCAGCTCCGGCGTTGTTGGTAGCCCAGTCGGCATCGCCTGGATAGAGTCCTTCGGGGTCGAAGTTCTTGGCGTGCTTCTTAAGGGGAGTCAAGGTGAAGAGGTTGTCTCCCGAGATGTAGAACTTGATGCTCTCGAAGTTGATCGCATCGACCCACTTCTTGGGAAGTGTGTAGTCCAGGGTGAGGTTCTTCAGGCGGAGGAACCTTGCGTTCTGGAGGAAGTGGTCATTGGGCTGTGCATAGGGGTTGCTTGCTCCCTGTGCGGAGTAGCTGACGAGACGAGGCCAGTAGGCATCGTAGTTGGTGGAGAGCAGGTTGGTGGAAGTGTCGTCATAGATGGCGGCACGCTCGCTATGCCAAGGCATGGACATCGAATAAGGACGTCCGTACTGTCCCCAGAACCAACCGGATTCCTTTGCAGGATACCAGTCACGCTTGCCGACACCCATCCACATCATGCTGAGGCCGATGCCGTTCCAGTTGACGTTCATGTTGAGGCTGTAGTTGTAGCGAGGAGTGATGTTACCGATTTTCACGAGGTCACCGTGATTGTCAAGGGTCCTGTTACCATAGTCGACACGGCCTGAACCATCCTCATCGATGAACTTGAGGTCACCCACGTTCTGCTTCCATGCGCTGTTAGTGTAGACCATTGGAACGATGTTTCCTGCAGCCTTGTCGGCTTCGGTGATGAAACCGTCAGTCCTGTGTCCCCAGATCTCACCGATGGTCATGCCTTCATAATAGTTGGTAGCATAGTTGGTGGGGAGGAGGTTGGTCTTGGAGGTGTACCGGGTGATCTTGCTCATTGCGTCGTAGACCATTCCCTTGATCGAGTAGGAAAGGGTGTGGCCGCCAACTGAGTGTGAGTTCCTCCAGCCGAGGCTGACTTCCCAACCGTTGGTCTCCATGTCGGCATAGTTGCCCTTAGGGGCGCTGTTACCGTAGACTGCGGGGAGCTCGTCACCGGAGACGTACATGTCAGTGGTAGCCTTGCGGTAGACGTCTGCGACGAAGTTGAGCCTTCCGTTGAGGGCTTCGAAGTCGAGACCGAGGTCATAGGTGGTGGCCTTCTCCCAGGTCAGTCCGTCAGGAATAGGAGCGGGGGCTGCAGTTCTGGAGAAGGTGTTGCCATTGTTCAGGACTGAAGACTTGGTCACGCTCATAGTGGACATGTAGGCGTAGGCGTTGGAGATCAGACCGTTTCCTGCAGTACCGGCGGAGAAGCGGAGCTTGAGGTTGTCAAGCCAGTCGGCATTCTTGAGGAATCCTTCCTCGGAGATGCGCCATCCGAACGATGCTGAAGGGAAGAATCCCCAGCGTGAATTTGAAGGGAAGCGGGAGTTACCGTCGTAACGGCCGCTGAACTCTGCGAGGTACTTGCCTTTGTAGCTGTAGCTGAGACGTCCGAAGAAACCGTTCAGTGCGGAATCCCATGAACCGCCGTCGGCCAGGGTCATGTCCTCACCGTTGAGGAGTGACCAGTTGGGGCGATCGTAAAGAAGGAGTTCGGTACGAGTGAAGTGGTTTCTCTTGTAGACTACGTCCTCGATGTTCCAACCCCCCATGACAGTGAGGGCGTTGTTGGGGCCGAGGTTAGGAGTGAAGGTCAAGGTCGCATCAGCGGTCTGGCGCTGCCTGGTCCAAGGGAACTCGGAGTACCTGGAGTTGGAAGGACGGTAGCTCTCGGAGAGGTTGGGACCATTCTTTGAATAATATGGAACAACTACCTGGCTCCTGTTACCGTTCTCATAGTAGAATGCGTAGTTGGCGCGGGCCACGAGGACATCCTTTACAAGGTCGATGGTGAGTGTGCTAAGGTTCTTGAGGTTGAACATGTTGTCCTTCCTCCAGGAATTTCCCTCGTTGAAACCGGCCCAGCCGATGTAGACGGCAGCCTCGGTCCAAGTCCCGTCAGGGTTCTTCTCGAGGGTCATCGGGTAGCCCTGATGGTTGAGCATACGGAATATGTTCACAGGGGTCTCGCCATAACCAGTGTAGGCAAGGGGTTGGTGGGAGTCACGTTTGGTGAAGTCGGTGTTGTTGTCGAGCCTGAGCCAGGGACGGATCTTGAGGGATCCCTTTGCACGGACGTTGTACTGGTTGTACTTCTCGTTTCCGGCATTGTAGATACCATCCTGGGTGAAGAACCTACCGGAAATGAAGTAATTGGCCTTGTCGCTGCCACCTGATACGGTCAGGTTGTGTGTCTGGCCGGAGGTGTAGTCCTTGAATATGATGTCGTACCAGTTGGTGTTGCCATAGTAGCGCCACCTTCCGTTGGCAGGGTTGACATCGTAACGCTCGGAGTTGGGAGTAGTCTTGTCCTGGTCCCACTGCTTGAGGTTTTCGTACCACTGGCGGGAGAATGCGAACACGTTGTTGATGTTTGCAGGGTCTGAAGCCGTACGTGCGCGGTAACCCTCAAGGAATGAAGTTGTCCAGTCCAGACCGTTTGTCACCATCTGGGGCTTCACTGTACGGGTGTAGATGTTGAAAGCGTTGCTATAGGTGACCTTGGGCTGGCTGTTTCCTCCGCTCTTGGTGGTGAGGAGGATGACGCCGAAGGTACCGCGGGAACCATAGACGGCAGCCGAGGAAGCGTCCTTGAGGACGGTCACTGACTCGATGTCGTCAGGGTTGACGCTGTTCATGTCACCTTCTATACCGTCGATCAGCACGAGGGCGGATCCGCCTGAACCGATTGAGTTGACGGTACCACGGATCTGGACGGTAGCGTTACGGTTAGGCTTACCATCGGAGAAACTGAGGTTCAATCCTGGGATGGTTCCCTGGAGAGCCCTGGAGATGTTCATCGTGTTGCCAGTACGGGACTCGATCTCCTTTGTGGAGAGGTTCTCGACAGCACCGACGATGTCACGCTTCTTCTGGATGCCGTAAGCAACGACGACTGATTCATCAAGGCTGGTTCGGTCCTGGACCAGGACGATGTTGGCCGGGTTGCCAGCAGGAACCTGCTGGGTGCGGAACCCGATGAATGAGAACACGAGGGTGCTCCCGGCAGGAGCATCGATCTGATAGCGTCCGTCGACATCGGTGGAAGTACCACCGCTGACGCCCTGGACCGTTACGAACGCGCCGACAACAGGATTGCCCTCTTCATCGACCACGGTTCCCCGGATCGTGTTCCTCTGGGCGAATCCAGTGAAGGCCATTCCGAAAATCAGGAAGGCGGCGAGCAGATGCTTCAGCCACGATCCGGCCTTTAAGGATTTTTGGTTCATAAGTGATAGATAAGTAATAAATGGTTTGTAAAACTGGCTAAATCCGTTTGTTCATTAATTGATAAATCAAATATACGTTTTTTTTGGAAATTGTGAACTTCTGATCCCTAAATACGCAGAATTTCGTATATTGTAGTTCAAACACTTTAATGACCATGAAGCGTCTGTCTGTCATTACCATTTTATTCCTTGTTTCATTGCTGGGCGTCCAGGCTCAGGAGGGTCTGGTGAAAGTTCATGAATCCTGCGGCCCTTACCTTCAGAATGTCACATCTACGAGTTTCACTGTCATCTGGACCACCGACATGGATGCCGTTTCATGGGTTGAGATAGCTCCAGACGACGGCACCAACTGGAACAACTGCGAGAGGAAGAAGTTTTATGATGAGCGTGGACTGGGGCGCCGCCCCATCACAAAGGTTCACCATGTCACTGTGGACGGCCTGCAGCCTGACACAAAGTACCGCTACCGCATCATGATGGAAGGCGTGACTGCCCAGTACGACAGGGCAGGAGTGATTTTCACTCCCGGCTACGGCCTGGACGTGAAGAGCCACCCCACATGGTGCAAGACCCTGGCAGAGGATTATGACAAGCTTCACTTCGGGGTTGTGAATGACATGCATGAGAGCGATTCCCTGTTCAGGATGCTGATGAGTGACGCTTTAGAGCAGAAGTATGATTTCGTCGTGTTCAATGGCGACATGACTTCGGCAATCGACCATGAGGAAGATATTCCGAAACACTACATGAGTTCTGCTTCTGAACTTTTCGGTTACTGCACTCCAATCATGATCACTCGTGGCAACCATGAGTTCCGTGGCAATGACGCCCTCAAATGGCATGACTATCACAGCAATCCGGGGGGAATGCCCTATTTCACTCACAAGTACGGCAAGTTTTTCTTCATATTCCTGGATTCCGGAGAAGACAAATATGACGGCGACATCCGCAACTTGGGCGTCATAATGACTGACAAGTACACTGACAAGGAAGCGGAATGGCTCAAGGGTGTACTTGAAAGCAAGGACTTCAAGGAGTCAGAGGTAAGGATAGTGTTCTCACACATCCAGCCTGACCCCAAGAGCTGGTTCGGAAACCGTGTCGTGGCCGAGAAATTCGTTCCCATGCTTAATGAAGCAGGAATAGACCTCATGCTTTGCGGCCACATCCACCAGTACAAATACTATGAACCATGTACTACCAATGCAAAATTCCCGGTAGTCTGCAACAAGAACCGGGAATTGATGATCACTGACGTGGATAACTCAAAGATCAAGCTGACGTTCTTCAATGAGAATCACGTGCTTCAGCGCAAGTTGGAGTTCAAGGTCGGCCAGTATAGATAGTGTCCATGAAGAGCCCGAATCCGTTCAATACGGGTGGGGCATAGGCTTTGACGGTCACCCGGACTTTGTCCGTGGTGACCTTTTCTGTAAGGACGATTCTCTTGTAGCCGATCGTGGTTTCTTCTGCTATATTCTTCCAACTTCCGTCATCTGCCATCGCTTCGACGCTGAAAGACTTGACCCTCTGTCCCAGGGGAATATATTCCTGAAGCATGACCCTGTTGAATGTCTTCTTGCCGTTGAGGTCGATGGTCACGGAGGATTCGCAGACGCCGTCCTTAGCTGCCCAGAAAGCATCATAACCACCTTCCAGGATGTTCTGTGCCTTGAAGTTGCGACCCCTTGTGGATGAAGCGGTTGCCTTTGCTCCGTCTGCCAGGTTGTCTTTGAATATTTCACCGAGTGCATCCTTGAATTCGAGAAGCCTGGCGGAGTCCACAGGATGGAGGCGGCCGGTAGTGTCCGGAGGAACGTTCAGGAGAAGGAGGGAATTACGGCCTACACTGGTGTAATAGATTCCGAGGAGATCGTTGACTGATTTCACCTTATCGTTCTCACTCTCCCTCCAGAACCAGCCCGGACGGATCGAGACATCGGTCTCGGCAGGAATCCATGAATTGCCATGGACGTTTCCGCAGTTGAGGGTGTCGGTAGGAGGAGCCCCAGCTCCGGGAGTGAAGCCTTCGATGTCGAGGAGACTCCAGTTGGTCCTGCCGGCAACCCCTCTCTCATTTCCTACCCAACGGCAGCCAGGACCTACATCGCTGAACATTATCGCATTTGGACTGTATTTCAGGACGGTCTCATGGAAGAGAGGCCAGTCGTAGACCTGCTTCTTGCCGTTGGGTCCTTCGCCGTTGGCTCCGTCGAACCATTGTTCGAAGACCTCGCCATATCTGCCGTCGTGTACGCTCTCAAGGGTCTTGACATATACGTCATTGTACTCAGGAGTGCCGTAATGGGGATCGTTGCGGTCCCAGGGGGAGATGTAGACACCGAACTTCAGGCCCTCTGCGGCGCAAGCCTCGGAGAGTTCCTTCAAGACGTCGCCCTTGCCGTCCTTCCATGGACTGGAAGCGACAGTGTGGGTACTCATGGGTTTGGGCCAAAGGCAGAATCCGTCGTGGTGCTTGCCTGTGATGATGATTCCCTTGAATCCTGCAGCCTTGGCGACTGAAGCCCATTGTCCGCAGTCAAGGTCAGTGGGATTGAAGATGTCTTCAGCCTCTGTTCCCAGCCCCCATTCCCTGCCAGTGAATGTGTTGGGACCGAAATGGGAGAACATGTTCATCTCCATTTTCTGCCATTCGACCTGCTGTGGAGAAGGTATCGGACCGTAAGGTTCGGGAGAGGGAGCATTCTGGCATGCTGCTACGACTGCCACCGCTGCAAGTGATAAGATGATGGTTCTGGCGTTCATATATTCACTGATTCTTTTGTCTAAAGGAATATGAGTGAAGACGTTGTCTCTGGATTGAAGATGTCCTGGGCGGCCTGGAGCAACTTTTCAGGGGTGATCGCTTCGATGGCCTCCCGGTTCTGGGAGTCGGTAGATACCGTCCCGAAAGAAACCAGGCTCTTTCCCATTGAAAGGCATTGGGTCTCCCCATTGTCGGAACTGATTGCCAACTGACCGAGAAGCTGCTTCTTGGCTGCCTTGAGGGCAGATTCGCTCATCCGTTCGTCCTGCATCTTACGGATGACCTTATCTACTCCCTTGAGGCATTTTTCAAGATTGCCTCTTTCGCATCCAAGTGAAATTGCCATTACTCCGGTTTCAGCATACTGTGTGTAAGATGTTTCCGCACCGTACACCCATCCGTTCCTTTCGCGCAAGAGGTCATTCAGCTTTGAGTTCGAGGCCGGACCACCGATTATATTCCCCAAAAGGATAGCGGGGAACCTTCCTTCCTTGTCGTAGAGAGAAGGAGCAAGTCCGCCTATTACGGCGTTGACTTCGTGATTCCTCTTTTCCACCGTACGGTGGAACACTTCCGGCTTTCCTGTTTCCTGCAGCGATCTTTCAAGCGAAGCCTTCCAGGTTCCGTCGAAGACTTTTTCTGCAAGCTTCAGGACACCCTGCTCCATCTTTTTCTCGTCTACGTCGGCGACTACGGCGAGGGCCATGTTACCGGGAGTGAATCTTTCTTCGACAAACTTCCTGAGTTCCTTGCTTGTGATCTTCCTCACGCTGGCAGCTGTTCCGAGGATCGGTCGACCCAGGGGGTGGCCTGCGAGCAGGGCCTCTTCAAATTTGTCGTAGACGTCGTCAGCCGGAGAGTCCTTGTAAGAGTTGATTTCGTCGATAACCACTCCTTTCTCAATCTCGATTTCGTCCTCCGGGAAAGTGGGACAGGTAGCGAGCTCCAGAAGAAGGGATGCGGCTTTGCCAAGATCTTCTTTCAGGACAGTGGCGTGGAGTACTATCTCCTCCTTGGTAGTGAAGGCGTTGAGGTCTCCTCCCAAGCGGTCCAGGTAGCCGTTGATTACACGTGAACTCTTGTGCCCGGTACCCTTGAAGATTGTGTGTTCCGTAAAATGTGCGATCCCGCTGTGGAAGTCTCCTTCGTCGCGGGTTCCGCATTTGATAGTTAGCGAACAATAGCCGACTGCATTGCCGCTTCGTTTGACAGCGTATTGCAGCCCGCAGGCTGCCTTGCCGATTAGCATTATTTCCTGATCTGGGTTATGGCACGCAGGTCACCGGGCATGAATCCGCTGCCGCTGCGGGCGGAGATCCGGTGCTTTTTGTACCAGTAGAGTTTGTGATTGTCGGCTCCGATGAGGAGCTTGTAGCACACGGAGCCGTTGACGGGCTCGCTCGGGGCTACCACATAGCTGATGACAGCATTGTAAGTCCCGTCCGAGAACACCTCGTCAACCTTGTCTTCATCTTCTTCGACAATTATGTCCTCGTCAAGGGATGCGATGGCCTTATCGTCCACCTGGGGGGCAAAGTCCTCCTTGCTGAAATAAATCCTTTTGATTGCCAGTTTCTTGGTGTCCTCGGCACTCAGGGTGGAATAGGCCTTGACCTCGGAACTGATAAGACTCTGAGCATGGTCCTGGATGATCGTCAGGAAAGCTGGCAAAAGTACGAATTCCCTTCCGGAAGGTTCGCTAGCAGAACGAAGAGGGAAGGTTACGACTTCCAGCATGTCGTTTATTGATTTCGTAGCCCCTTCTCCGCCTTTCACCAGGGTGAGGAGGTCGATTCCAGGCTCCGATTCTTTTCTCTGCTGGCCCTTGACGATGAGGAGGAAGTAGAACTTGTCGCTGGTCTTGATCTTCTCGAATTCTTCCATGGAGCAGAATTCGTAGGGTGACATGGTCCATGAGGCAGCAATGCTTTCCTTCATTGCTTCGTCCAGCATCTCATCTCCGCTGAGGACGACCTTCGTGGTCTTGGCGGTGATGTCCTTGAGCTTTTCTTTCCGGGTGTAGATCTGTGCCTGTCCGAACATTTCGGCCGGGAGCAGTACCCCTGCGAGCAGGCAGATGATTATTGCAAGTTTACTTTTCATAGTGATTGCTTTTTAAGTTGTTCCATGTACTCCGCCCTTGCCTTTTCGACGGAGACAGACTTCTTGAGAACAAATCCCGAGCCAAGGTACTTGGTGCGGACATCCTCGTCAGCAGCCAAGGCTTCAGGTGTACCTTGCTGCAGGATGGTACCTTCGTAGAGCAGGTAAGCCCTGTCGGTGATGGCGAGGGTTTCACCCACATTGTGGTCAGTGATTATAACTCCTATGTCCTTGTACTTAAGCTTGGCAATGATGAACTGGATGTCTTCTACGGCGATCGGGTCGACTCCGGCGAAAGGTTCGTCCAGAAGGATGAACTTGGGATCGATCGCCAGTGCGCGTGCGATCTCACAACGGCGCCTTTCACCTCCGGAAAGTTGGATGCCCAGGCTCTTGCGGACCTTTGACAGGTTGAACTCGTCGATAAGGCTCTCAAGCCTTTCCCTCCTTTCTTCCTTGGTCATGTCCGACATCTCCATGACTGACATGATGTTGTCCTCCACGGACATCTTGCGGAAAACCGAGGCTTCCTGCGGAAGGTAGCCGATGCCTTTCTGCGCCCTCTTGTACATCGGGAGGTCGGTTATGTCCTCGTCGTCAAGATATACCCTGCCGCCGTTCGGCACGATCTGGCCGGTTATCATGTAGAAACTGGTGGTCTTGCCGGCGCCGTTCGGGCCGAGGAAGCCCACGATCTCTCCCTGGACGATTTCCATGGAAACGCCTTTAACAACTGTCCTGATGCCGTATTTCTTGACTAGGTTTTCGCAGCGAAGCTTCATCTTGTGTCTTCTGTTAATTCAAATTACTTGGTTTCGAGGCCGAAATCCTTGATAAGGTTCTGGATCTCTCCATTCTTGCCCATGAGGGCCGTCGCCTTTTCCTGGTCGGTATAGGGCTGCCTTTCCTTTTCTTCCATGGGAATCACTCCGACTTCTAGGCGGATCCTGGAGGAACCGACTTTCTTCTGCAAATTTCCTTCCAGTGCCAGAAGCCTGTTCTCTTGGATCCATTTCTGCTGGGACAGATTGCTGACCTTGAAAGTCAAGACCTTCATGCCTTCGGAGGTTTCAATCTCGACTTCGGCGTTCTTTAAGGTGTTGGCGAGCCTGGGGCTTGATGAATATTCCTCAGGTACCGTAGCCCAGGCCTTCAGTATACTTTCGTCTTGTGGAAGTTCGTCGGAGACTGCAAGGACTTTTTCCTTGGATTTTTTGCTTTCTTCCTCTTCTAGGATAGCGTTGAGCGAGAGGGCGGATCCGCTCTTAGGAGGCCTGCGGCGTTCGCGGTGCTGCGGTTCAGACGCCTCACTTCGGTCGGCCCCACCATTCGTTCCGCTCATGGTCCCTCCGCTGGTGACGCGGGCGGCAGCGTCCTCACTTTCAACTCTCTGTCGGCTAGACACGATCCTTGAGTCCGTCGATGCGGCAGGAGTCGTTGCAGGAACTGCGGCTGGGGCCTTGAGGAGGAAGCTGAGCTTCATCAAGGCGAATTCGATGTGGAGCCTGGGGTTGACTGCCATCTTGTAACCGGCCTCGCAGGCAGTCGTGATGCCCAGGGCGTCGTACAGGAACTTAAGCGGGCAACGGGCAGCCTGGTCGATATATCTCTTTTTCAGCGATTCGGGAAGTTCGAGGAGTGAATCCAGTCCTCCGTTCTTGGTCACCATGAGGTCCCTGAAATGTGAACTCAGGGCAGCGCAGAAATGTAGGGCATTGAATCCCTTCGACAAGACTTCATCGAAGGTCAGCAGGGCCTTGCCATAATCTCCGGCCAGGAAATCTTCCACCAGGCCGAAGGAATAGTCATAATCCAGGACATTCAGGTTCCTGATCACGTCCGCGTATTTGACATCCGTACCGCAGAATGCCACTGTCTGGTCGAAGATGGTGAGGGCATCACGCATTGCTCCGTCAGCCTTCTGGGCTATCACATGGAGGGATTCGTCATCTATGGTGACATTTTCCTTTTCTGCGATCATCTTCAGGTTCCTGACTATGTCGGGAATGGAAATCCTGTTGAAGTCGTAAGTCTGGCAGCGGGAGAGGATGGTCGGAAGGATCTTATGTTTCTCTGTGGTAGCCAGGATGAATATTGCATGTGCCGGTGGTTCCTCCAGGGTCTTGAGGAAGGCGTTGAAGGCCGCCGTTGACAGCATGTGGACCTCATCGATGATGTAGACGCTGTACTTTCCTACCTGAGGAGGGATCTGTACCTGGTCCATCAGGTTCTTGATGTCTTCCACTCCGTTGTTGGAAGCGGCATCCAGTTCATGGATGCAGTAGGAACGGCCTTCCTGGAAGGATATGCAGGATTCGCATTCGCCGCAGGGCTCCATGTCCTCGGATGGATGGGCGCAGTTGATAGCCTTTGCGAAAATCCTTGCAGTAGTGGTCTTTCCCACTCCTCTGGGACCACAGAAAAGGTAGGCATGTGCCAGCTTTCCCCTGATGATCGAGTTCTTCAGGGTCTGGGCTATGTTGTCCTGTCCGATCAGGGTTTCAAACGAGTCCGGACGGTATTTCCTGGCTGATACTATATAGTCTGACATAACATACAAATATAGCATTATTTCACTTCTTTTCACCGCATCTTCTTACCGAAGAGGTAGTATTTCTGGTCACCGAACCAGAGTACTCCCTCGCGGTCAAAGACAGTATAGCTGGTGTAGAGTGAGTTCCCGGAATCCCGAGGTGAGAATATGCCAGCCTCTTTGAACCATACAGGCTGGTGTGCCCCCGGGACGAACTCCCCGTCCAGTTTGTAGACTGGACCGCGGTTCTGGTAGGATGTCAAACCATTGAAGTCGAAGGTGTTGTGTACCATCAGGAAGTACTTTCCGCTTCTGGCTTCAGGGCCTTCGTAGTCGTAGATCGGGCAAGGGGAACATGGCTGCAGGATAGGTTCCCCATCATCTCTCATACGTAGGATCTCGGGCCTGCCCCAAGTTTCGCCATCGTCTGAACTGACGGACCAGATAGGATGACCTATAGTCGTACGCATTACGGCGAAAAGCCTCCCATCCGGGAGTCCGGTCAAGCAAGCTTCCTCTACTCTATGGCCATCCCTAGGGGAATAGTCGTGGTCGTTTGTAACCTTGCCTGCGTCGAATGCATCCTCGTCCGTATTGAAAAATGAGATTCTGATATTCTTTATCTCCGGATCCTCATCAATGTTCTCGTATTGCCAGAATTCCACCTTGCTTATGCCGTCGGAGCCGTAACGTGAGCAGCCTGCAATGTAGCGTCCATCCTTCCCGAGACGAAGGGGCCTCTGCCACATGCACCAGGTCGGAGGGACTGAAGGGTCTTCAGGATCAGCCTTGAACCTGATGGGGAAGGGTACTTGTTCCGGCTTGCTCCAAGTCTTTCCACCGTCATCTGAATACCTGCCGAACATGAGGCCGCATAGATGTTTCTTTACAGTAGTTTCTTGGTTCCACAGGCAGTAGAGTCTCCCGCTCCTGCTGATCATTGGTTGTTGCCAGGCAGCCACAGGTTGCGGGTCTTCGATGGAAGGCGAACCAGCGATCATGACCGGCTCCGTCCAGGTTTTTCCTCCGTCTGCGCTGCTGGAGTACACCACCTTCTCGTCATCCGCAGCCTCGTACGATCCCTGAGTCCAGAAAGCATGAAGCAACCCTCTCTTTTCGTCTCCGAGGACATGGAAGTGGTCGTTGAATGAGTCATGCCCACCACGCTGACTCTCTGGGACATAGACAGTGTGGTCATGTGGAATGACATTGATGTTGGTCTCGGGAAAGAGATAGTGCCAGTAGAAATGTTCGGGCCAACGTTCCCTGAAACCGCCGGTGTCCAGGAAATGCCTGTCCATCGCCGTGGAGACATCGTCGTACCGGTGGCAGGCTTCAGGAGACTTCGTGAATATAGTCCACTGGTTATGGTTGGCAGCGTCCTGGCCAGGGAACCCGACCCAGATCACCGTGCCTTTCGCGGCAGGGTAGTTTGGATTGAGGGTGAATATTGTAGTGAGTGCAGTATTCTCGTTATGAATAGGGGCTTCAGATAGCAATTTGGACAGGTCCCTCCGATGGAACTTCCTCACAGGTCTGCTGGAAAAAGGAGCCTCCTCCAGACTCAGGCTGTCTCCGAAAAAGAGTTCCCTGGCTTTTGCATAGGCTTCGGTGTTCTCAGGACCGGGCAAGATAGATGGTGCCGAATATGTTTTTGCGAAATTCCATCCCTCCCTTCTGGCCTTCCGGGCCAGTCTCTTGCTGCCAATGAAATTTGCTGTATCCCTAAGGTCTGTCTCCTGGATATTGAATCTTCCGGAGATGATCATGATCTCGTCGTCCGGGACCCTTTGGGCCACCCATGTCCGGCCCTTTACTACTGAGAGGACCCAGCCTTCCCTTGAGTCGGCTATCAGAAAGGTTCTGCCGGACTCTTGGCAAGCCTTCCATCTTATTCCCGTCCCTATGATCCTTACTGCTTCCCTTGCGCTCCTGGCCTTCCTGAAAGCCTTTGTCTGTAACTTGTACAAATGCCTGCCAGCACGGCCATTTTCCATTGAAGGTGTTTCGTGCGAAGCTATGCAAACTCCGTTTTCGTTGACATAGCTGTCATCGATCCGGCCCGGGAATTCGAACCACAATCCGGCCATCCCGTTTTTTGAAGGGGGTACATTGTAGATGTTCAGCATCTTTTCTCCGCTCAAGTCCACATTGTGCCCAAGATAGACATATCCGTCCGTCGTCGCCTTGGAACCGGCGATAATTCCGAAACTTAAAAGGATGGCCAGTAATAAGTTGCTCATATTCCCAAAGATAATTACAAAAAACGGGTGGACAATCATCCACCCGTTTTTTTGTGATTAGCTATTGTTCCTAGACCCTCTGGCCGTAGCTGCGGTCGGAAGTGTTGACGGTGATCTTCTCTCCCTGGTTGATGAAGAGCGGAACCATCACCTTTGCACCGGTCTCCAGGGTGACTTCCTTGAGAGCGCTGGTGGAAGCTGTGTTGCCCTTGACTGCGGGTTCGGCGTAGGTGACCTCAAGCTCGACATAGGTAGGGAGCTCGCAGGTGAGGCACCTCTCCTCAGGCTCGAGTACGAACATCATCTCCACATGCTGACCTTCTTTCATGAGGTCGGCATTCTCGACCACGTCGTGAGGGAGATGGATCTGCTCGTAAGTCTCCTCATGCATGAAGTTGAATCCGTCCTCATCTGAATAGAGGAACTGGTAGGGACGCCTTTCGACGGTGATGACATCGATCTTCATACCGGCGGTGAAAGTGTTCTCGAGGATCCTTCCGTTCTCAAGGTTGCGGAGCTTCGTCTTGACGAAAGCAGGGCCCTTGCCCGGTTTTACATGCTGGAAATAGACTACCTGGCAAGGCTTGCCGTTGTAGTTGATGAACAGTCCGTTCTTGAAATCTGCAGTTGTTGCCATATACTAATGAGTTAAAATTCTAATATTCAATCATGCAAATTTAATTATTTGCGACTTTTCTTCCAAATATACTTTAGCGCACAGCTTCCGCGACTTGCTCGAGAAGCCAGCGTGGGGTAGAGGTGGCTCCGCAGATGCCGACCCTGTCGTCGGGACCGAACCAGGCCGGGTCGATGTCGTCAGGAGAAGAGATGTGATAGGTCCTTGGATTCCTCGACCTGCAAAGGTCACACAGGACTTTCCCGTTTGAACTGGAAGCCCCTGATACGAAAATGATTATGTCGTGGGACTGGGCGAAGGAAGAAAGCTCTTCATGCCTTGATGCAACCTGCGAACAGATAGTGTTGTGGACAGTCAGTCCGGCTTGAGCCTTTTCAGAGAGGACAGCGCAGATCTCTGAATATTCGATGGGACTTTTCGTAGTCTGGGAGAAGATCTCCAGCGGAACGTCTGTCCTGATTTCTCCTTTTTCAAGGGCGGATAGGAGCATGCCCATGTTCTCAATTACCACGGCGTCGCCTCCGACCTGTCCCAGCAGCCCCAGTACTTCCGCGTGACCGATCTTCCCGAAAACTAATACTTGCCCTTTCGCCGTCAAGGCAGGTCCAGACTGCTCGACCGCCTCGCTCCTCTCGGCCCCACCGTTCGCTCCACTTCGTTCCGCTCCGGTCCCCCCTCTTAACGTGCCGAGGGTGGCAGTGGTCTCGCTAGCCTGACCTGCCTTGATGGCTTGAAGTCGAAAATATGCGTCACGGATGTCTTTCTGCAGTTTCAGTACCACGGGACAAGTGCAGTCGATGACATCGATGCCGGTTTTGCGTGCTAGTTCGTAGGTCTCAGGCGGCTCTCCGTGGGCACGGATGAGCAGTGTCTCTTCATCAGGCTCAGGAATATTCCCGATGTCTTCATGGCCAATAGTAACCAGCCCCCTGGCCCCGAGGCGTGAGAGTTCTGCCTCGTTATGTACTATCGCACCAAGGGAATAGAGCTTCTTTCCCGGGTTGGAATCCAGGAACTTCTCGGCCCGGCCGATAGCCCTTATGACCCCGCCGCAGAAACCGGAATGTTTTTCTATCTCAACGGAAAGAGCCATTATTCAAGGATTCCGAACTTGCCCTGGCAAAGCCCCTGGAACCAGACGGTTTCCTCGTGGAGAGTCATGTCGGAATTGTCCATGACGTAGGCATCATCGGCGCGTGAGAGAGGAGATACCTCCCTGTGGGAGTCGATATAGTCCCTCTCCAGAAGGTTCTTCATGACGTCCTCAAACACCGGATCCTGCCCCTTGGCCTTCATTTCGTCAAAACGCCTCTGTGCCCTCACTTCGGGTGTGGCGATCATGAATATCTTGATCTCGGCTTCGGGGAAAACTGTCGTTCCTATGTCCCTGCCGTCCATGATGACCCTCTTGCGAAGGCCGAAGGCATGCAGCCTGTCATCAACGAAATTCCTTACGAAGGGGATGGCAGAAACCGGACTGACATGACTGGAAACCTCCAGGGTACGGATCTCTTTCTCGACGCAGCGGTCTCCTATGAAGGTTCCCTCCGGCCTGAAATCCAAAGCGAGGGAAGGCAGGGCAGCCCTTAATCCATCATCGTCGATCTTCCCTTCGGGATCGATAAGGCCGTTCTCCAGGGCGTAGAGCGTAACGCCTCTGTAGAGCGCTCCGGAGTCGAGGTAAAGGAATGAATATTTTTCCGCGACAAGCTTTGCGAATGTGCTCTTGCCGGTTGATGAGTAGCCGTCGACGGCTATGATGATATCAGGTATGTTCATAAAGACAAAAATATCAAAATTCCGAGAAAAATGTCCGATATTTGCATAAAGAGTGAATGAAAAACAATCCGAAATGAAGATTCTCATAGTTGACGATGAAAGGGCCATCAGGAATTCCCTCAAGGAGATCCTTGGTGACGAAGGTTATGATGTGGATGTAGCAGAGGACGGGCCTTCCGCCCTTGCCAAGGTTGACAAGGAAAAGTTCGATGTGATTTTCTGCGACATCAAGATGCCCGGGATGGACGGAACTGAGGTCCTTGAGAAGATCGTGGCTGACGGAGTCGACTCCGCTGTCGTAATGATCTCAGGCCACGGTGACATCGAGACAGCCGTGGAGTGCATCAAGAAAGGAGCCTTTGATTTCATCCAGAAGCCCTTGGATCTCAACCGGATCTTGATTACCATAAAGAATGCTACCGACAAGGTCAGCATTGTAAAGGAGAACCGACAGCTCAAGAAAAAGGTCTATGGCCAGAAGATGATAGGCGAGTCCGAGCCGATGCAACACATCCGTGACATGATTACGAAAGTAGCTCCTACTGATGCCAGGGTGCTTATCATAGGCCCCAACGGCTCCGGTAAAGAGCTCGTGGCCAGGAGCCTTTATGAGCAGAGCACCCGCAGCGGGATGCCCTACATCGAAGTCAACTGCGCAGCCATCCCCTCTGAACTGATTGAGAGTGAGCTATTCGGTCATGAGAAAGGGTCTTTCACCTCTGCCATCAAGCAGCATAAGGGAAAGTTCGAACAGGCCGACGGAGGTACCCTTTTCCTTGATGAAATCGGAGACATGAGTCTCGCCGCGCAGGCCAAGGTCCTGCGTGTCCTTCAGGAAAAGAAACTCTCCAGGGTCGGAAGCGACAAGGATATAGTCGTGGACGTCAGGGTCGTCGCTGCCACGAACAAAGACTTGCGTAAGGAGATCGAAAAAGGGAATTTCAGGGAGGACCTTTATCACCGTCTGAGTGTGATTGTCATCAATGTCCCCTCGCTTGACGAACGCAAGGATGACATTCCTCTACTTGTGGATTATTTCATCAAGCAGGTAAGTACGGAGTCTGGCATGCCGGCCAAGGAGTTCTCTCCAGAAGCCATAAAGCTCCTCCAGGAGAAGACCTGGCCCGGAAACATCCGTGAGCTGAACAATGTGGTGGAACGCCTGATGATACTGGGCGGGAATCCGATCAGCGCAGAGGACGTAAAACTCTACGTCACTCCGATCCAATAGCTTTCTTTACTGTAGTATCGACTCCCAGATAGAGTTTGTAGAAGGCATCCTCCCCTAGTTTGGAGTAGCGTCCTACAAGGGCGCGGAGCTGGGGAAGCAGGTAGTTTTCGGTATCCTTCCATTCCTGGTCCGAACAGGTGATGCCGTCGGTTGCGGAAGCATATTGACGGAACTTCGAAGGAATGTCCATCTTGTTGAGGAAAAGTTCGAGTTCTCCGAAGTCGCTTATCCCTGATAAGGATTCCCTGTAACGGTCGAACATTGCCGAGGCGAACCTCATCTGGGTGGTCTTGCGGTTGCATGCAATGAAGAAATTGCTGGCACGGGTAGTGTCCAGAGGAACGAATATGTCCGGAATGATTCCACCGCCGCCATAGACTGTCCTTTCTCCGACGGTCTTGAAGACCGCGCTGGAGTCCACTTTTATACTGTCTGCATCATACATCTCCCCGCCGGAGTAGCGCTTGTAGATGTCGTAGCGGTAGTCGTCTGAATATGGTTTCTGGATGCAGCGTCCTGAGGGAGTGTAGAATCTTGCGACTGTCAGCCTGACTCCTGAACCGTCGTTGAAATAGATAGGCTCCTGGACGAGGCCCTTTCCGAAGGAACGTCTTCCGATAATCCTGCCCCTGTCATTGTCCTGGATCGCACCGGCGAAGATCTCGCTTGAGGATGCAGTTGATTCATTGATCAGTACGTCCAAGGTAATATCCTTCAATATACCCCTTCCGTCGGCTTTGTAATCTTCCTTCTTGCGGTGGAGTCCCTGCATGTAGACGATGTCATCTCCCTTCTCAAGGAACATGTTTCCGAGAAGGAGTGCCTGGTCGAAATAGCCGCCGCTGTTGTCGCGGAGGTCGAAAATCAGCTTCTTCATACCCTGTGCGAGGAGCTTCGTGGCAGCATGGTTGACTTCCTGGTAAGTGGTCTTGGAGAACTTGGAGAGCTTCAGGTAGGCAGTGGTGTCGTCCACCATGAAGGCCGCATCGACACAGTGGACCGGGACCTTGCCCCTGGTGATTTCGAAGGGGATTTGTTCCTTGCCCCTTCCGATAAGGATTTCGACTTTTGATCCGGCAGGCCCCTTCATTCTGCGGACCATGCTGTCCTGGGGAAAGTTCACGCCGGCGATCACCTTGTCTCCTACCTTAAGGATCCTGTCTCCCTGAAGAAGGCCTGCCTTCTCGGAGGGACCTCCGGGAATGACTTCCAGGACGATAGCGGTGTCATTGGGGACGTTGAACTGGATTCCGATTCCGTCGAAATTGCCAGCAAGGTCGGTCTCGGCAGCGTCCAGTTCCACCGGTGGCATGTAGACCGAATGTGGATCCAGTTCGGCAAGTGCCGCTACGATGGCTGCATCGGTCACCTTCTCGTTGTCGACGGTGTCTACATAGTTCTTGTCGACCTGTTCCAGGATGAGGTTGAGCTTCCGCCACTCCCCGTACTGGGTTTTATAGAAATTCTTTTTTTGCAGCCAGGTGTTGTAGGTGGCCACAGAAAGGGCTCCTACTATTATGCCCAGGACAGCAATCAGTACAGGGAAATAGCGTTTCATCCTAGTCGATCTTTTCAACTTCTATCCCTGCCCTTCTGAGCAGGTCGACTCCGTCCGTAAGGCGGTACTCGTCCTTGTAGACAACTCTCTTAATGCCTGACTGGATGATCAGTTTCGAGCACTCAAGGCATGGAGATGCAGTCACGTAGAGAGTTGCATTCTCACTGCTGTTGCCGGATTTCGCCACCTTTGTGATTGCATTGGCCTCTGCGTGGAGGACATAAGGCTTTGTCACTCCGTTCTCATCTTCGCAGATGTTTTCGAAGCCTGATGGAGTCCCGTTGTAGCCGTCGGAGATGATCATCTTGTCTTTGACGATCAAGGCTCCGACCTGACGCCTCTTGCAGTAGGAATTCTTGGCCCATATTCCGGCCATTTCAAGGTATCTTTCGTCGAATTTTTCCATTGCTATCCGTTTCTCTGGTAGAGGTATCTCTTGATTGAACGCTTCGGGGTCCTTTCGAAGTCTTCAGGCATGAACTCGATCTTGCGGATCTGCGCATAGCCGGGAATCTCCTTGTTGATCTCGGGAAGGAGGGCCGTGATGTTCTTCTCAAGCTCGGTACGGCTGAGTCCGTCCAGTTCAGCCTGGTGGTAGTCCGGATAGATAAGGGCTGTGAGGCCGCCATTGTCTTCGATAACGAGGGAATCGACGACATAGGTTACGGCGTTGATCACGGTCTCAAGTTCCTCAGGATAGATGTTCTGGCCGTTGGGACCCAGTATCATGCACTTGCTTCGGCCCCTGATGAAGAGGTAGCCGTCCTTGTCGATGATACCCATGTCTCCGGTCCTCATCCAGCCGTCCTCGGTGAACAGGCTGGCAGTAGCCTCCTCGTTCTTGTAGTAGCCAAGAGCGGTGTTGGGTCCCTTGCATAGGATCTCACCCTCGATGTGCTGCGGATCGTCGGAATCGATCTTGATCTGCATGTTGTAGGCTGCCTTACCGCAGGAATAGAGTTTCTTGTCGTTGAAGTGGTCGTAGGCGATGATCGGGGCGCACTCTGTCATCCCATAGCCCACGGTGTAGGGGAAGTCAATGTCCCAGAAGAACTTCTCCACCTCCTTGTTGAAGGCAGCCCCTCCCATGATGACTTCCACGAAGTTGCCTCCGAAAGCATTCACCAGTTCTGTGCGGATCTTCTTGCGGACCATGTCGTTCAGGACGGGGATCCTGAGCATCGTCTTGATGCTGCCTTTCTCGATCATCTTCTGGATCTTGGACTTGTAGACCTTCTCGATGATCAGCGGAACAGCAATGATGATGTTGGGTTTAACTTCCTGGAGCGCCTGCATGATGATCTTAGGGCTGGGCACCCTCGTGAGGAAATGGACATGCATTCCGATGGTCATCTCGAAGAGGAACTCGAACATCATTCCGTACATGTGTGCAGTCGGAAGCATCGAGACCACGTTGGATGTGTTGCCCAATTCAGGTAACACATGCTTCGCGAACTGGATGTTGGAACATAGTGCCCTGTAGGGGATCATGACGCCCTTCGAGAAACCGGAGGTACCGGAGGTGTAGTTGATCATTGCCAGTTCGTTGGGGGAGTCCTTGTAGTAGCAGAGATCCTCCGGGAGGAAGGCGTTGGGATGACGCTTTCCGAAATACTCATTCATGTGCTCACGGGCCTCGATGATGCGGTCGTTCTTGGCGTAGAGCAGTTGGAAGGTGTTGATCCTTACAACTGCGTACACCCCGGGCATCTCGTCGGGGCTGAGACCTTCCCAGATAACGTCGTCAACGAAGAGTACCTTGGCCTCGGAGTGGTTGACGAGGTAATGGATGTTTCCAGGCTTGAATTCGTGAAGGATTGGTACCACGACGGCTCCGTAGGTCATGGTGGCGAGATAACTCACGGCCCAGTTGACCTGGTTGCGGGCGCAGATGGCGACCTTGTCTCCCTTGTGCAGGAAGCACTTTTCGAAGGCTATGTGGAGTTTCTCAATTCTCCTGGCTACATCCCTGTAGCACAAGCTGACTCCCTGATAGTTCGAGAGGGCCAGCCTGTCCCAGTTGTCCCTGAAGCTCTTCTCGATCATCTTGTTGACCGATTGGAATTCGAATTCGCTCATTGTCTTATCGTTTTTCATTTTCCAACTTGAAGGTCCTTTCCTTGCCGTCGTAGCATTTGGCAGAGACAGCACCTTTCTCGTTTATGGTGATCCCGCTGTCAGGCCGGATTATCTTGTTCCCTTCACCTTTCACCAGCGGTTCCCCGCCTTCGAAAGGGTAAACCAGGGTCTGTCTTGAAGTCCTGACCACCCAGTATTTCTTATTCTTTCCTTCCAGAAGTTCAGGCAGGCTCTTGATAGTCTCTTTTGCCGTTATGCCGTTCCAGGAGGCCGCTTTCTTCCCGTGAAGGTCGTAAAGCCCGACAGTGTTGTCCTTGTGTAGGACCATCGCAGTGTAGAGCTTTGCTCCCGTGAAGTCATACACCTTCGGACCGACCGCAATTTTCTTGCCTAAGTCGACGGGGAAGCCTCCTACAAAGCGGCCGAGCCTGTCGATCAGGTATAGTTTGCTGTCTGCAGCGAAGAGGTACTGCAATTTCCCATTGTTGTAATAATCAACCTCCTGGACATATCCAAGGACCGGGAACTTGAAAGGTATTCCCCAGACATCCTTTCCGTTCTCGTCCTGGAGGCACAGGGAAAGGTGACTGTTCTGGTAGAAGGTGTTTTCCTTGCCGGTCGCACTGTTCAAGACCTTGAAAGGACCTGCCGGAACTACGATTGCCGTGTCCCTGTCCGCAGCCTGAACATCAGGTGCCTTGCTTTTGGTGATGTTGGTCCTGGAAAGGATGAGTTCGAGTCCCATCTTGTCACCTTTGGACATTGCGGCAAGGGTTACCGGGACGAAGGTTACGCCCTTGATTACGTTGCGGACTCCCTTGGCCATCATTGGACTGAAAGTGGCGTCGATCAAGTTCGGGTCCTCGCTGAGAGAGTGGTACATCCAGAATCCACAGCCTTTCTGCGGAATCTGCCCACCAAGACCGTTGTCTGAGAGTCTCTCCTTGAGAGTCTCACCCATCAGTTTTGAATACTCCTCTACGCAACCCCTTGATCCAACCACTATCCATCCCTTCATGAGGGTTGCGGCATTCTCGTCTTCTCCTGTGAATATGTCTCCGAACAAGGTCTTCGTGAAACCGGCATGGGAACTGAAGTCAACGACTCCGTCCATGTCCTGCTTGCTGCCTGGCTTGATTAGGAGAAGTTGCCTTAGTTTGTCACCGAAGTGGATGTTGGCCACGGCAACTTCCTTGAGATCGATTGCTTTTGCCCAGTCTTCCGCGGACTTGCCTGTCTCTTTCTTCTGCTTTGAGAGGATGGTTTCGTATTTGTCAAGACTTGTCTTGGCATCCAGGTAATTGCGGTACGCCTTGATGTAAGATGCGATACTTCCGATCGGGAGATCTATGATGAAATCCGTGTGGGCAGGGACAGCCTCTGCGACTCCAACCGATGAGGTGCCTGCATGGCGTAGTACGTTCATGTAATAGGACGGATCGCTTTCATAGAGGAGGTCACCGTCAAGGACTACTTCCTGCTCGGAATGCTTTGTGATGCTGAAGGCAGTCCATCCGGCAAGTTCCTTGAAGAACGTGCCTGTCTTCCGGAATTTCCTTGAGAAATAAGTCTCCAGGATGTTGTCCGTGTAGGAATTACATGCGAAAAGGATGTCGCTTCCGGCTACCTTGGATGAGATCTCAGCAAACCCGTTGGCTTCTAGGATGGAGTGCCCTTCAGCCATGTGCCTTATAGAAGAGTTGATGATTGTCTCGGATGATGAGATCAGCAGCAGGCTGCCATCCACTTTGGTAAAAAGTCCGGCTGTGTCTGCAGCAGCCTTGAGGCGGTTGAAATCGGTTGCTGTGGAATCCGTAATCTCGCCTGGAGCCTTGACAACCAGAAGGGGAGGCATGTCCTTGCTATAGTGGATCGAGACCACCGCTGGAGCTCTGCGGATGCTTCCGAAAGACTCTTCAGCCAGGAAATCGAATTTGCCTGAGGTGAGTTCATTGAACACTGCCACTGTGTCGCAAAGATAGTCTACCGCTCTTCCGAAATCCTTCATGCAGAGCACTATAGCTGCATCTGAGGGTACGGCTTCGATGAGAGCGTGGTGTTCCACAATCTGCCCTGTCTCAACGGGACGGGATTTCCGATCTGTCCCGGAATAGAGTGACGTAAGAGCCACAATAATCCCTGCGATCAGGACTACGGCCAGTGCGGTCAGCAGGTAGAGGGTTTTTCTGGTCATTGCGCGATGAACATGTAGACAATGTTCCCAAGTTGCCTTGCGGGTGCCGAGGTCGAAGCCGAGAACTTTGAAAGCCTGGCTGCCCTGATGGCGAAATCCCTGAGACACTTGTCATTGGAAGATGCGTCTTCCTGGACCTTGGCCCCGATCACGTTCCCGGACGGGTCGACCGTGATGATCACGGTCACGTGGCCTGCACCAAGACATCTGTAGGCAGGGATGGAAAGTCTGCTGGCTTTTCTCCCTTCGAGTGCGTACGAGACCACCGAAGGACCGCTGTAGGTCTGTTTCTTCGGGTCTTCCTTTTTTGGCTGGACAGGCTTGCTGATGGCTACATAGTCATCGTCAGGCTCATCAGCCTTGAATCCGTCCTTGAGTTCCTGGGCCAGCCTCTCTGCATCCTTGTAGAGTTGTTCGGCGTTGGTGTTACGGTCGTCTTTAAGGGCGGAACTCCTGTCTACGGCAATGTTGCGTATCGGAACTCCGGCTGAAGATGCAAGCAGCTGGTCAAGACGGTCACTGACTTCCTCCTTGAAATTCTCTTCTGCCTTCTGTTTCTCTACCTCTTCCTGCTTGGAGAAATCCAGGACAAAGGTGTTGTCACGCCTCAGCACAGCTCCGATTTGGCAGGCCAGGAGAATGATGATAATCACAAGATGGAATATCACCGTAATGTAGAGTCCTGCCCTGTCTTCGCTCTGCATGTGCCTTGTTTATTCGTTTACTGCTTTCTTTTCCTGAATGGACTTCTCGACTGTGGCTGAGATTACATCGACAGCCACCTTGTTATGTCCTCCCTGGGGGATTATGATGTCGGCGTAACGCTTGCTTGGCTCTATGAACTGGAGGTACATCGGCTTGACCGTCTTTGTGTACCTTTCTATCACGGTCTCGACGGTCTTGCCCCTTTCGAGGATGTCCCTGGCCATGACCCTCATCAGGCGGTCATCATCATCTGCATCCACGAATATCTTTATGTCCATCTGGTCCCTGAGTTCCTTGCAGGTGAAGATGAGGATACCTTCGATGATGATCACGTCTGCCGGCGCCACTGTCACCGTCTCGGTCTTGGACCTTGAGCAGGTGATGTAGGAATAGACGGGCTGCTCGATGGTGTGGCCTTCCTTGAGTTCGGCAAGCTGCTGGCAGAGCAGTTTGAAGTCGATGGCGTCAGGATGGTCGAAATTGATCTGCTGCCTTTCTTCCATAGGGAGATGGCTCGAATCCTTATAGTACGAGTCCTGGGGGATGATCACGACCTTTTCCTTGAGCTTGCTCGTGATTGCATTCACCACCGTGGTTTTTCCTGAGCCGGAACCTCCGGCTATTCCTATGACTAGCATATCTGTTATTAATTAGAATTCTGCGTTCTTTGGTGTCCTGGGGAAGGGTATGACGTCACGGATGTTGGCCATGCCGGTCACGAACAGCAGCAGCCTTTCAAAACCAAGTCCGAAGCCGCTGTGAGGAACGGTACCGAAGCGGCGGGTGTCGATGTACCATTCGAGGTTCTTGCGACTCATGCCAAGGTCTGTGATCCTCTTTTCGAGTTTCTCGAGGGAAGCCTCCCTTTCGGAGCCGCCTATGATCTCACCGATCTTCGGGAACAGGACATCCATGCCTCTGACGGTCTCACGTCCGGGGGCACAGCCTTCGTTCTGCTTCATATAGAAGGCCTTGATTGCCATCGGGAAGTCTGTAAGGATGACCGGCTTGCCGAAGTGTTTCTCGACGAGGTAGCGCTCATGCTCGCTCTGGAAGTCAGTTCCCCAGCTGACAGGGAACTCGAACTGAACGCCGTTCCTGACTGCCTCTTCGAGAATCTCTACTGCATCGGTGTAGGTAAGTCTCTGGAACTCTATGCCAAGGACGCTGCGAAGCCTTTCGATAAGGCCTTCGTCGTATTTGTTGTTCAGGAACTGCAGGTCGTCCATGCAGTTGTCCAAAGCGTACTGGACGAGGTACTTCACGAATTCCTCGGCCAGGACCATGTTGTCATTGATGTCGTAGAATGCCATCTCGGGTTCGATCATCCAAAATTCGGCGAGATGCCTTGGAGTGTTGGAGTTCTCCGCCCTGAAGGTAGGACCGAAAGTGTAGATCTCGCCGACTGCAGTTGCGCCGAGTTCACCTTCGAGCTGTCCGCTCACAGTGAGACTGGTCTTTTTGCCGAAGAAATCCTTGCTGAAATCGACTTTGCCATTGTCTTTCTTGGGGACGTTCTCCAGATTCAGTGTCGTGACCTGGAACATGTCTCCTGCTCCTTCAGCATCGGATTCGGTGATGAGGGGGGTATTGAGATAGACAAAGCCCTTGTCGTTGAAGAATTTGTGGATTGCGAAAGCCATGGCATGGCGTATCCTGAGGATAGCACCGAAGGTGTTGGTCCTGGGACGCATGTGGGCTACCGTACGGAGGTATTCAAGAGAAGTGTCTTTCTTCTGAAGGGGATACCTCATAGGATCGCACTCTCCCAGCACTTCGATTTCCTTTGCCTGAATCTCGACGGCCTGGCCGCTGCCTACAGACTCGACCAGGGTACCTTTTACTGCAAGGCTGGCTCCGGTGGTGATCTTTGCTACCAGAGCCTCGTCGAATGAGGCCATGTCCACTACGATCTGTATGTTGTAAACTGTCGAGCCGTCGTTGAGTGCGACGAACTTGATCTGTTTGTTTCCTCTCTTTGTCCTTACCCAGCCCTTAGCCAGAACCTCTTGTCCTGGAGCTGACTTAAGCATGTCCTTTACCTTTGTCCTGATAATTTCGCTCATTGTTGCCAATTATTACATAATCATACAAAGTTACTATAAAATTCAGCCAAGACAAAGAGATTGACACACAAAAAAGGACACACTTGCGTGCGTCCTTTTTTCATTCTTATGTCCTGACGGGTTACTGTCCGGCCTTGCGGGCGGCGTACATGATCTTAAGGGCGGAGCAGCGCCTCAGCTCCTGCTTCACGTCCGTAACGATACCCATCCTGACATCCTCGTCAGCTTTGATTGAAACCTGCATCAACTGTCTGTCGGCCTCGCTCATGGCGTCGCGCTCGGCGGCGATAAAGTCGCGGATGTCATTGGTTGTCTTGAAGGAGTCGTTGAGCTGGATCCTGGCCTCGGTACCGTACTGGCCCTGATACTGGGCGTTAGGGGAACCGATGTAGATGTAGGATGCCAAGTCTTTCCTTTCAAGTTTCGCAACCTCGGTAGCTTCAGGAAGATGTACCCTGACCTTCACTTCACTGGAACGCATCTGGGTGGTCACCATGAAGAAGAACAGGAACATGAACACGATGTCGGAGCTTGTTCCAAGCTCGGGCATGTCTTTCTTACCACTTCTTTTGAAAATAGGCATATTCTTATCCTCCTGAATTACTTTTTGGTTACGTCCTTAGGCTCTGCTTCGGAAATGTTCTGCGGAATAGCTTCCCTGGCAATCTTCTGCTGATCCTCGGAGCAGGCGTTGTACACCCTTCCGAAGTTCTGGCGGCAGAAGTCGTCACGGATCTCGTTGATAGCCTTTACGAGTTCGTTCTGAACTGCTATGTAAGCCTTGTAACTTGTTCCGCGGTCATTCTGAAGAGATATGACTCCCTTGGTAACCGGATAATCACCGAATCCCTCGATGTTCTTGACTTCCTTCTCAGGAAGGTTAGGGTCTTCGTTGGGATTCGTCATGAATTCCTTGATCTTGTCCTTGAGCTGGCTAACATCCATGAGCTGGTCACCTGCAAACAGCCTGTCGGAAGAGTTGATCTTCACGATGATGATATTGCGCCTGTTGACCTTCGTGTCTTCTGTCTTCTGGTTCTTGTCAGGCATCTGGGGCAGACGGCGTACAAGACCGGACTGCTGGTCCATGGTGGAAACCATCAGGAAGTAGCACAACAGAAGGAAAGCGATGTCGGCTGTTGATTGGGTGTTCAGACCCGGAGTTTTCTTTTTAGCCATAGCCGAAAATTATTTGTTGGTGATAGCGTTTCTGATAACACCGAAGAGGATGGACACAATTGCTGCACCTCCGAGGATGTAGACCAGAATAAGCCAAGTGTCAGTAAGCTTGAGCAGTGATGTGCTAGGCTGCTCTCTCACGTTGGCGGCAGGAGTGCCGGGAGCCAGGGCATAGGCGATGCCTACGACTATCGCGATGCCGACCAGGATGATCAGCGCCCTGATAAGGCTCTTCGGATTGTTCTTAGCGGCCATGATGAGGGCAAGTCCGAGCAGGATAACTATTGCTGCGATAAGCAGGAAATAGCTGTACCTGAGGAGCACGTTCACCGGGCCTTCGTTTGTTGCCTCGCCTTTGGCAAGACACCAGACTCCCAGCACGATGCCTACAATACCCAGCACCCAGCCGATTATCTTGGATAATTTGTTCATTTCAACAGATTCTAAAGAGTGATTCTAACTATACTATAATTATTTGGACTTCTTCTCGTACTTTGCAAGAGCGTCGACGAGGTTGATGGAAGCCTCCTCCATGTCGATCGAAAGAGCATCGATCCTGGAAAGAATATAGTTGTAGAACACCTGGAGAATCATAGCCACGATAAGACCACCGACGGTGGTGATAAGGGCGACCTTCATACCTCCAGCGACGATGTTCGGGGAGATGTCACCCGCAGCCTCGATAGCATCGAAGGCCTTGACCATACCGATAACTGTTCCCAAGAATCCGAGTGAAGGGGCGATTGCGATGAACAGGGAGATCCAGGAAAGGTTGTTCTCCATAAGGCTCATCTGGACGCCACCGGCAGAAGCGATTCTCTTTTCGACCACATCGAGTCCTTCATCATAGTGAAGCAGACCATCGTAGAAGATGCTGGCGACGGGACCCTTGGTGTTGCGGCAGAGATCCTTTGCCTTCTCTACACCACCTTCGGCGAGAGCTTCCTCGACCTTGGCGATGAGCTTCTTGGTGTTGGTCTTTGCGAGCGACAGGTAGAGGATCCTTTCAATTGCGAGAGCAAGACCGAGGACCAAGCAGAGGATGATTGCGGACATGAAGGCCGGACCTCCCTGGATGAAGTAGGACTTGATCTGCTGGTGGAAAGGAACATCCTCGCCGGTACCTTTGAGGAGATCCTCAGCGGAGAGCTGCTGGGGAGCGGCCTGCTCGGTAGCAGGAGCTGCAGCGGCCTGGTCCTGTGCGGACGCGATGCTAGCAGAGAGGGTGAGAGCACCTGCTACTGCCAAGAACATGAAAAACTTTTTCATAACCGTTTTCGTGTGTTTTAATTAATAAAGTATTAAATAGTTAATTCGTTCTGACTCATTGAGGGGGTCGGGAAACCCTCCAAAAAACCGTTGCAATTTACTAATTTATTTTCAAAAGGCAAGGGTTACTTTGAAATTTCTCCTTTAAGATTGTCCCCGAGCCGGTTCTTTACCCATTCGTTGTCCTTGCTGTCCCCCATCAGGCAGAACAGCTTTGCCAGCGCGCTTTCCGTCGTTATGTCCCTGCCGGAGACCACGCCTATCTTTTCCAGAGCCTTTCCAGTGGCGTAGAGGTCCATATCCACGGAACCTGAAAGGCATTGGGTGACATTCATCAGAACCTTGCCCATGGCTGCAGCCTCCCTCACAATGTCCAGGAACCACTGGCTTGAAGGAGCGTTCCCGGAACCGTAGGTTTCGAGGATGACTGCCCTTGTCCCGTCTCCGCAAAGGAAGTACCTCATCACCTGCGGAGTGATCCCAGGGTGGACCTTGAGGATCGACACCCTGGTGTCCAGGTTTGTTGAAATACGGATCGGGGCTGACCAGTCCTGTGGTTCGGCAATCGCCTTGCGGTTGTATCTGATGTTGATCCCGGCTTCGGCGAGGGCAGGGTAGTTAGGCGAGCGGAAGGCTCGGAATTCCTCTGAGCTGACCTTTGTGCACCTGTTGCCCCTGAGGAGTTGGGAATCAAAGAATATGCAGACTTCCGGAACCAGGGAATGACCATCCTCGTCTTTAGCTGCAGCAATCTCCACGGCAGAAATGAGGTTTTCCTTCCCATCCGTCCTTGGTACACCGATGGGAAGCTGGCTTCCGGTGAAGATCACCGGCTTCGTGAGGTTGTCCAGCATGAAACTCAGTGCGGAAGCTGAATATGCCATCGTGTCGGTTCCGTGAAGGACCACGAATCCGTCGTACTCATCATATCGGTCCTTTATGAGGGTCGCCAGCGATTGCCATAGCGACGGCTCCACGTCGGAAGAGTCGATAAGTGGATTGAAGGTGTAGGAATCGATATTGAGGGCATATTTGCCCAACTCGGGTACTTCCTCGAGGATCTGGCTGAAGTCGAATGGCTTCAGGGTTTGGTCCTTGGGATCCTGTTTCATGCCGATGGTGCCACCGGTGTAGATCATCAGAATTGAGGAGCCTGTCATATTCCGAAAAGATTTTTAGCGTTGTTCGTAGTTGTTTCTGCGACCTCCTCGACGGAGATGCCTTTGAGTTCCGCCACCTTTGCGGCGATTATCGGGATGTATGAGCTCTCGTTTCTCTTTCCCCGGTAGGGAACCGGGGTGAGGTAGGGAGCGTCGGTCTCGAGGACAATCCTTTCAAGAGGAACCTTCTTCACTACTTCGGCGAGTGAAGCGTTCTTGAATGTTACCACGCCTCCGACACCGATGTACCAGTCCCCGAGTCTCTGGAGTTCCAGGAAACTCTCATAGCTTCCGCTGTAGGCGTGCATGTTCCCACGAAGGCCGGGGTGTTCGCGCACGACATCCAGGAAGTCGCCCATGGCATCCCTGAGATGGATGTTCACCGGCAGACCCTTGCTCTTGGCGTATTCGAACTGCCATCTGAGGGCTTCTTTCTGCTCTTTCTCGAATTCGCGGCCCTCATGGTAGTCCAGTCCGATCTCGCCTATTGCAACTACAGGGCGGTCGGAATATTCAAGCATCCTGTCGATTTCGTCTCTCCAGTTACCGTCCACGGATCCCGGGTACAGCCCGAGCATGGGTCGAAGGACTTCGGGATAGCGGTCCGTAAGGGCGAACATGGCGTCCCTTTCAGAGCTGTCTACGTCCGGCTGGAGCATCATGCCCACGCCTGCTTCAAGTGCACGGGAGATATAGGCATCCTCCTCGCAGGAAAATGCCTCGTCAGAGATGTGACAATGGGTGTCAATGAAGAACATGTCTTCAAAGATACTCATTTTCCCGATTACTTGTCCAATCTCGGGGAACAATGTTGAAGCAGGTCTACGGAGATTAATCCGTCACACTCTAGGGTGGTTATGATCCTGCTAGCCTTGCTATAGGCCCAGCCCAGGGATGAGCACAGCTCGTCCACGGCGATTCCTCTGCGGCTCTTTATCTTCATGGCCGCCTTCAGCAGGTCTTCCCTCTCCTCATCCGGAATCTGCGAATAGCATTCTGCGACCGCTGCCCTGAAGTCTTCTTTCCGCCGGATGCCGGAGTCTCCGAGCCCGAGCTTGGAGACAAGGTCGGAAAGGTTTCCTATCGGTGCGGCTATATTCTCTTTTATCAATAGGTTGCAGCCCTGGGAGAGAGGATCGTCCACCCTTCCTGGGAGGGCAAATACGTCTCTGTCGTAAGAACCGGCCAGCCTGGCCGTCATCATTCCTCCTCCCTTGATCTTGGACTCTGCCAGGATGGTAGCCTTGCAGATCCCTGCGATGATCCTGTTCCTGCGGAGGAAATTGATCCTGACAGCCTCGGTCCCCGGGGGATAATCCGTGATAAGGGCACAGCCTTCGGTAGAGGCTATCCTTTCACCAAGCCTGTTGTTCCTGGGTGGATAGATCAGGTCGATCCCGGTGGCCATCACAGCGACGGTGGGGAGTCCGAAGTCGAGTGCCGCTTTATGGGCGGTTGCATCGATACCTATTGCCAGGCCGCTCACGATCAATGGTTTGACCTTTGCTTTGGACATCGCTTCGACCATCAGGCGGCACCAGTCCCTGCCATAGTAGGACATGCTCCTTGTCCCGACTATCGCCACCTGCGGCCTCAGGTCGAAAACATGTTCAGGAAGTGAAGAACCTTTGAAATAGAGTCCAAGGGGAGGATCCTCGCATTCGAGGAGCAGGGACGGGTAGCCTGGTTCACCCATGCCCATGAACGTGCATCCTTCGCCATCGAGCTTTTCAAGCTCCATGGCTGCAGACTCACAGGCACTCACGGTGATTGCCGAAGCGTATCTGGTCCTTGAATATGCCCCTAGGGCTTCAGAAATATCCTTACTGGTTTGACGGAAGACTTCGGCCGCACCGCCGAAGGCTTCCACCAGCATCCGTCCGATCTTCGGCTCGAACCCGAAGATCCGGTTGAGTGCGCACAGGCACACTTTCTCGTCGTTGAAGTTTTCCATATTCCATAATAAGTTGGTTTAGATTGAAGTTTAGATTACGAGCATCGCATCGCCATAGGGTCCGAACCGGTAGTCACTGTCGAGTGCGACCTTGTAGGCATTCATGACATTGTCGAATCCTCCGAACGCGGCCACTGCCATGAGCATGGTTGATTCCGGAAGATGGAATCCGGAGACGATGGCGTCAGGGACGGAAAAATCGTAGGGAGGGAAGATGAACTTGTTGGTCCATCCGTCGTAGGGCTTGACTTCGTGTGTAGTAGTCACATAGGTCTCAAGTCCGCGGACAACCGTGGTTCCGATGGCGACCACCTTGTGGCCTGAATTCTTGGCCTTGTTGATGATCTCGCATGCCTCAGGCTGGATGATGATCCTTTCAGAGTCCATCCTGTGCTTCGAGAGGTCCTCCACGTCAACCCTGCGGAACTGACCTATACCCATGTGGACTGTGATGAAAGCCTTCTCAATGTCCTTGAGGATCATTCGGTTGAAGAGTTCACGGCTGAAATGGGTTCCGGCTGCCGGCACTGCCACGGCGCCTTCGTTCTTTGCGAAGATCGTCTGGTAGTTCTCGTTATCCTCAGGGGTTACCTTGTTCTTTACCCACTTCGGCACGGGCAGTTCGCCGAGGCTGAAGAGTGACTGCTTGAAGTCCTCGTAAGGACCGTCATAGAGGAATCGCAGGGTACGTCCCCTTGAGGTGGTGTTATCGATCACCTCAGCTACGAGGCTCTGGTCGTCACCGAAATAGAGTTTGTTGCCAATCCTTATCTTCCTTGCAGGATCCACGATTACGTCCCAGAGATGCTGCTCGCGGTTGAGCTCCCTCAGGAGGAACACCATGATGTCTGCTCCGGTCTTTTCCTTCTTGCCGTAAAGCCTTGCGGGGAAAACCTTAGTGTCATTGAACACGAAGGTGTCGCCCTTTCCGAAATAATCGATGATGTCCTTGAAAATCCTGTGCTCGATCTCGCCTGTGTCCTTATGGACAACCATGAGTTTGCATTCGTCGCGCCACCTTGTAGGCTCCTGGGCCACGCGCTCCTTCGGAAGGAGGAATTGGAATTGAGAAAGTTTCATATAATTATTCCGATACCTTTAATATACGGTTCTTCCCGGAAAAATGTTTCATCATGCCTGGAAGATTATCCCCTTGCCTCACGGAAGACCTCTACGATCGAGGGATAGGTGTTCTTTAGATAGGGCGAGAGACCTGAGCGGGCAACCCAGGCCGCCTTTGTGATGTCCTCTTCCCGCTGGGGCGTGAGGTCCACCGGATCCATGTATAGCATGTCGTACCACCATGTATGCTTGAGGTGCCAGATGCCGTCGCGGCGGTAGCAGTGGTCGGTGATGCAGATCAGTCCCTTGAGTTCGAGGTTCAGGACTCCGGTCTCTTCCTGCACCTCTCGCAGGGCGGTGACGCTGATGTCCTCCCCCTGTTCCTGATGCCCTTTCGGAAGATCCCAGAGGTCGTTCCTCCTGATCAGCAGTACGTCGCCCCTGCGGTTGGACACTAACCCTCCCGCGGCATTCACCTCCTTGAACTGTGCGCAGAAGCCGTGGTAAGTTTCCTCGATGTCATCAGTCGGAATATACACCCTAGAAAGGGATGCTGAAGTCTCGAACATATCCACGATAGAGGCGATGTCAGGAGCCGTTCCCAGATGCAGCTCGATCGAATTGGGGTCGGAAAGGGCCGGATCATCGGGCGGGCAGATCAGGATACATCTCTTTTCAAGGTAGATCTTGTGCATCTTGAGGTATAAAATTGCTATATTTGTAAGCTAGGCTGCAAATTTAGCAAATCATTTGAAAGAACATGGATTCCATTGAGAGAAAACTGGCAGCGGGCCTGCTGCGCATCGGAGCCGTACTCCTCAGGCCTGATGAACCCTTCACCTGGGCGTCCGGCTGGCATTCACCCATCTATTGCGACAACCGACGGATATTCTCCGATCCTGCACTCCGGTCATTCGTGGCGGAGTCTCTGGCGGAGAAGGCTTCCGAGCTTTATCCTGATGCAGAGGTCGTGGCCGGAGTGGCTACCGGGGCGATAGCCCATGGCGTACTCGCCGCTGACAGGATGGGCAAGCCTTTCGTCTATGTCCGTCCCAAGCCGAAGGATCACGGGACCCAGTCGCAGATCGAGGGGACTCTCCCCGAGGGGGCTAAGGTGGTTGTGATCGAGGACCTTGTGTCCACGGGAATGAGCAGCCTGGCAGCGGTTGATGCCCTCAGGGCTGCCGGAGCCGAGGTGCTCGGCATGGTGGCCGTATTCACCTACGGATTCGGGGTCGCGGAAGAAGCTTTCGCCGCCAAGGGGGTCTCCCTGACCACCTTGTCAAACTACGGAGCCCTCATCCAGGAAGCCGCGGCATCAGGGTACATCAAGCCGGATGATGCCGAAGTGCTTGGCCGCTGGCGTGAGAATCCGTCAACATGGAACAGATAAGATCAAGGAATATGTCAACAGAGATAACAAGCAAGCACGGACTTGTGTCCAAGTCGCCGTTCGAACTCTACATGGCCTTCGTGGACATGAGGAATTTCGTTCAGATGCTTCCTGAGGACAAAAGGCAGGACGTCGTGGCAGACTACGATACCATAACTGCCACGGTCCAGGGATTCAAGATCGGCATCATGGTCAAGGACCGGGTACCGTATTCAAGGATAGAATTCATAGACAGCGGGGCTCCGTTCAGTTTCGGCGGCTCATTGCATTTCGATGCCGCCCCTTCTGAACCTAACAAGACGGATTTCCACATCGAGTTCCATGCCGACCTCAACCTCATGATGAAGATGATGCTTTCCGGAAAGATCCGTGAGGCTCTTGACAAGGTCGTGGATGGTCTTGTGTCAGTCTCCGAGGGCAGGATGCCGGAGGGTATCGACGAGGAGACCATGCGGAGGATGCAGGAGGAGCTTGCCAGGAGACAGGGGCAGTAGGATGCTGGGGTTGGATGACGGGGTGCTGATGGACATTTTGTCCCGTGCGGTCGGGCCGGAACGCGCCCGTGCCGCCTTCCCCGCCTTTTCCCTTCCACCTTCAGTCTCTATCCGTCTCAACCCGTTCAAGGTAAACTTCGATACATGTGGTCATGGAAGCAGTGACCACTCGGACGCCTCGCTGCGCTCGGCCCCACCGCTCGCTCCACTTCGTTCCGCTCCGGTCCCCCCTCTAGTGCCGAGGGTGGCATTGTCCTCGTTGGCCACTGCCTCCATGACCGAAGGGCCTGAACCTTCCGGAGCAGCCGCCGGGCTTAGGCCGTACTCAGCCGCAGCGGAGCGAGGATGGACTCGGCCGGGCACGGACGGCTGTCCGGAACAACCGTTGCCTTCAGGAAAGGATCAACCATGGTCAGGCTATCGTGAGGTCCCTTGGAACAGGTACGGGGTGATGCTGGGGGAGAGGCCACGGTTCGTGATGGATCCTCTGTTCCACGCCGGGTGCTATTATGTGCAGGATTCATCCGCCATGGTTGTCGGCCACATGGTACGGGAGCATCTTGACCGGTTCGAAGGCCTTGGCCGTCCCGTCAGGGTACTTGACCTCTGCGCAGCTCCCGGAGGAAAGACAACCGACCTTGCAGCCTCGCTCAGGGAACGCTTCGGCGATGGCTTCCAACTGGTAGCCAATGAAGTGATGCGCCAGAGGGCTTCTGTCCTCTGCGACAACGTAGCAGTCTGGGGCGACCCCAACGTGATCGTGACCAGTTGCGACCCCAAGGCCTTCGCCAGGCTTGAGGGCTACTTCGACATTATCGTCACCGATGTCCCTTGTTCTGGTGAAGGAATGTTCCGCAAGGATCCCAAGGCAGTCGAAGACTGGTCGCCCGAAGCCGTCAATCTCTGTGCCTCAAGACAGAAAAGGATCCTTGCCGACGTATGGCCCGCCCTAAGGACGGGAGGACTTCTCGTCTATTCGACCTGCTCTTTCGAGGAAGCAGAAAACGACTCAAACGTTGAATGGACTGTCTCCGAACTTGGAGCGGAGGTCAAGGAATATAACTATTCAGGCCTCCCGGGAGTGATCCCGACCCGGACAGGCGGCCTTCTGGTCCCCGGCTTCGTTGAAGGGGAAGGCCAGTTCGTCTCGGTGATTGGGAAGACTTCGCCGTCAGGATCTACAAGACAGGATCCCGGGATCCTTCATCCGCTCCGAAGCGGCCTTGATAAAGGAGTCATGAAAGGGAAGGACCTTGTGCCCTCTGCCGACTGGGCACTGAGCATATTCCCTCCATTGGATCGGTATCCGGCGGTTGAATTGGACAGGGAAACTTCCCTTAGGTACCTTCACCGCGATGGCATATTCATTGAAGGACAACCCGAAGGGTTCCTGATCGTCTGCCACGAGGGCCATCCTCTCGGCTTCGTCAAGAATATCGGACGGAGGTGGAACAACCTCCATCCCCAGAACAGAAGGATAAGAATCGACTTATGAAAATGAAAAGAATAGTATTGATCGTTGCTGCAATCGCTGCCTTGCTGCCTGCAGCCGCCCAGACCAAACCCACTCAGAAGGATTATTCCGACCGCTATAATCTTCTGGTGTCGAAGCTCGGCCCCAAGGGGGTAGGAATTGAAACACACCTCAAGAATTGGGAGAAAGACTATCCCGAAGACACTGACATGCTTCTTGGAAAATTTTCCTACTATCTTTCCAAGAGCCGTACCGAGAGCTATGAAGTCAGGGATGGGAACCGATACCTTGGAAAAGCTCCGGCGATCTCCTTGAAAGATTCCCTCGGTAAGGATGTCAACTATTTTCAGATCAACACCTATGACGACGAGCTTTTCGGGATTGCCACGCAGGCTATCGACAAGGCTATAGAACTCAACCAGAACCGCCTGGATTTCCGGCTCTACAAGATCTCGGCCCTGCTGGACTATGAGAAGGACAGCCCCGACATGGCTCTCTCCAGCTTGATAGCCATCATAGATTACGACGGGCACAGCCATCCGGCATGGGAGTATCCGGGATATGAATCTGACAAGAACCTGTTCCCTTCCCTGATGCAGGATTGCTGCTACTCTTTCTTCCTTATCGGCACACCCTCGTCGTACGAAGCCTTCAAGGAACTCTCCGAGAAGATGCTTTCCTATTATCCCGATTCCTATGAATATATGACGAACATCGGGTCCTACTACCTTGTGTACAAACATGACAGCAAGAATGCCCTCAAGATGTACAACAAGGTACTCAAGAAAAAACCGGACGATTACGCTACCATCAAGAACTGTGTTCTTCTGGCCCGCAATGACAAGAATGTGAAACTGGAGAAGAAGTATCTTCCCATGCTGATCAAGGTCACGGAGGATGAAACAGAAAGGGCCGCTTCCCAGGTCCGCCTTTCTAATCTTTAGCCTTGTTTCTGATGTCTCTGGTTGTAGAGCTCCAGGGCATTGAATAGGTTCTGCCAGATGCTGTAGAGGCCACCGGCAACTGAAGACACCGGGGTCATCCATGAGTAACCCAGCCAGATAAGGAATCCGGAATTCTTCTGGCCGAGTGCTTGGCCTGCAGTGATCGGGTCACCATTGATCGTCCTTCCAACCTTCCTTCCGAACTTGAACTGGATGAACGTGCAGATCAGCGAGACAATGCAGATCATGAGGAACATCCATGCAGATACTCCGCTCTTGAGCAGTGCTCCTGTAGCCAGGTAGATCGAAAGGCAGAGAGTAACTCCCCAGACATAGAAGGCCCACCCGGCGAACTGTACCAGCCAGTCGTGGAACTTTTTCATGGTGTAACGGATGAGCCAGGCGACCAGCAGAGGGAAAACCAGCAGAGGGAAAACCCTCATGCAGATCGAGGCGAACCTGACGAAGAAAGTGCTTTCCCCTGAAGGGTGTACAATAGGGATGACCAGAGGAATGACAATAGCTGCAAAGAAATTGATCAGGACTACATAGGTCACGGTCTCAGAGAGGCTTCCTCCCAATTTGTCGGTTATCACTCCGGCCGCTGCTGCAGTGGGACAGACGAAGCAGAGCATTGCGCATTCGATCAGAATCCTTGTGTTGCCGTGAGGTATGGCGGTTGTGACCAGGGCAAGGGCGATGAAAGTCAGGATCTGGAACAAGAGGATCCAGAGATGCCATCTTCTGAGCTTGAGATCGGAAGGGGAGATCTTGTTGAACTGAAGGAAGAGCATCAAGGCGACCAGGAAAGGCTGCAGTTCCTTGACTATCCCCGTGATATCTTGCTCGGCATTGCTGCCGGGACCGGCGAAGAAATGCACGGCCAGGCACAGCAGGATTCCGGTGACGATCGCCACTGGCAGCATCCAGTTCTTCAATAAAGTGATGATTCTTCCCATGCTCCTAAAAAACGGAGTGCAAATATCGTAAAATAATTGATAACTTTGTAAGTTGGCATAATGAATATTCATAAAGTCAAGCGATATGAAAAAAGCGTTTTTGATGATGGCTACAGCTATTGCCTTTATGGCATGCGGTCAGAAGCAGGAAAAGGTTCCTGCAATCGACCTTTCCAACCTTGACACGACCGTTTCTCCGGCCGTCGACTTCTACCAGTATGCTACAGGTGGATGGCAGAAAAACAATCCCCTGAAGCCTGAATTCGCACGTTTCGGTTCTTTCGACCAGCTTCGTGAGAACAATGTTGAGAGACTCAATGACCTGTTCGCCTCCATGACTACCATGAAGACTGTCAAGGGTTCTGTGGAACAGAAGATTGCCGACCTCTATAAGCAGGGCCTCGACTCTGTCAGGCTCAACAGTGAGGGCGCCGCTCCGCTCAAGGCTTATCTCGACGATATCTATTCAGTCTCTGACAAGGCCGGGCTTGTCGAACTCATTGCCAAGATGCACAACAACGGCCAGGGCGGCTTCTTCGGGGCCTATGTCAGTTCTGACATGACTGACAGCGACAGCCAAATCCTTTATTTCGGCCAGGGTGGCCTGGGAATAGGGGACCGTGACTACTATGTCGAGGCTTCCAACTCTGCGATCAAGGAAGGTTATCGGGCCTATCTGGCCAAAGTCATCGGACTCGCAGGTATCGATTCTCCGGCAAAGGTCGCTGACAATGCTCTCGCAGTGGAAGATGTCCTTGCCCTTAATTCATGGGACAGCGTCAAGGAGAGGGATGTCCAGGCACAGTACAATGTCTACAGCAGCGAAACCCTTGCCAGCAGTTTCCCCGGCTTCGACTGGAAGGCTTACCTGGATGCCCGCGGAATCCCTGCACAAGACAAACTTGTCGTGGCCGAGCCTGATTTCTTCCAGAAATTCGGAGAGTATTTCTCCAACGAGGACCTTCCCGTGCTGAAGGATTACCTCGCCGCCCAGCTTGTCAGTGGGGCGTCAAGCTCCCTGGGAGACGATTTCTATGCTGCCAACTTCGATTTCTTCAGCACCCAGATGTCTGGAATCAAGGAGCAGAGGCCTCGCTGGAAGAGGGCTATGCAGGTTCCTAACGGCATTCTCGGAGAAGCTGTCGGCAAGATGTACGTGGAGAAGTACTTCCCGGCATCTTCCAAGGAGAAGATGATCACCCTCGTAGACAACCTTAAGATCGCATTCGGACAGCACATTGACGAACTCGACTGGATGAGCCCTGAGACCAAGGTCAAGGCCCATGAGAAGCTCGACAATTTCACTGTCAAGATCGGCTATCCAGACAAATGGAAGGATTATTCCGAACTTGAGATCGATCCTGCCAAGAGCTATTATGAGAACCTCAGGGCTGCAAGCCGCTGGCGTGTGGCTGAGAACCTTTCCAAACTCGGCAAACCTACTGACAGGACTGAATGGGGTATGTCTCCCCAGACCGTAAATGCCTATTATAATCCTTCGACCAACGAGATCTGTTTCCCTGCTGCAATCCTCCAGCCTCCGTTCTTCAATCCTGATGCTGACGATCCGGTTAACTACGGCGGAATCGGTGTCGTGATCGGCCACGAGATGTCTCATGGCTTCGATGACCAGGGCCGTCTCTTCGACAAGGTTGGAAACATGACCAACTGGTGGACCGAAGAGGATGCTGCCAAGTTCAATGCGAAGGCCCAGGTCCTGGCTGCCCAGTTCGATGCAGTCGAGGTGCTTCCTGCAAAGGACGGCAAACCCGCCCTCATGGCCAACGGCCAGCTTTCACTCGGCGAGAACATTGGTGACCACGGCGGCCTGAGCATAGCCTACACTGCCATGCACAACGCCATCGCCGGCAAGGAACCAGGCCTCATCGACGGATTCACTCCCGACCAGAGGTTCTACATCGCTTATGCAGCTGTCTGGGCCCAGAACATCACTGACGAGGAGATCGCCCGCAGGACAAGGCTCGACGTCCACTCCCTGGCAGTCAACAGGGTGAATGTCTCTGTGAAGAACTTCCAGAGCTTCTTCGATGCCTTCGGAATCAAGGAAGGCGATCCCATGTGGCGTCCTGATAGCGAAAGGGTTCACATCTGGTAACAAATCCGGTAAGATATTCATGGACGCTTCCGGCTTCATAGCCCGACGTCTCCGATTTGGAGGGAAGATCGCGATGGTTTCCATCGCGATCTCCTTCCTTGTCATGATAATCGCTGTTTCGGTCTCGGCCGGTTTCCGTGCCGAGATCCGCAACGGCATCTCCGATTTGACCGGGGACATCCAGCTGATGAGCGTGGACATGAATTACATCAACGAGGATTCTCCCATTTCTTCCAATCCAAGTTACATTGGGGACATCATGGCCATTCCTGAAGTCAAGGGTGTCACCCCTGCCGTGTACCGTGCTGGAATCGTAAAGAAGGGAGAGAACATCCATGGTGTACTGTTCAAAGGCGTTCCCAGGGACTCTTCCGTGACAGACACTGTCAGGCTCGGTGTTTCTATTCCGACCAGGCTGAGCGACCTGCTGGACCTCCATGCCGGGGACAAGATGCTGACCTATTTTGTCGGAGAGAATGTCAAGGTCCGCAATTTCAACATCAAGGATGTCTATGAGGGTATCATGGACGGTACCGACAACATCGTCGTGATGGCTGACATAGCTGATCTCCAGCGCCTGAACGGTTGGGATAGTGACGAGGTCTCGACGATAGAACTCGCACTGGCCCCATATTCAAGGGACGTGGCGGGGATGCGGAGGGCTACCGACGAGGTCGGGATGATTACCCTGGAAAAAGCTACCGATGATGACGACAACCTTGTGGCCGCATCGGTGATCAGCCGCTATCCGCAGATATTCGACTGGCTTACCCTGATTGACTTCAACGTCCTTATCATCCTGATACTGATGACTATCGTCGCAGGTTTCAACATGATTTCCGGCCTGCTTATAATGCTGTTCAGGAACATTTCAACCATAGGTACGCTCAAGTCACTGGGCATGACTGACCGTTCGATTGCCAAGGTCTTCCTGAAAGTGGCTTCCGTAATCGTCCTGAAAGGACTGCTGATCGGGAATGCAGCCGCCCTGCTGCTTTGCGGGATCCAGAAATGGACCCATGTACTTAAACTTAATCCTGAAAACTATTTCGTGCCGTTCGTTCCGGTGCATCTAAACCTTCCCGGAGTGCTTGCAGCCGACGTCATCTCATTCCTGGTCATCATGCTGCTCCTCCTCATCCCTTGCATGTTCATCGCCAGGGTCGATCCCGCCCAGACTGTCAGGGCCCAATAAGGTGTCCTGCTTGGGCTCCACGCCCCTGAAGAAATCATAAAGATTGAGAACGGCTTTCGTGTAGGCGGCCGTTTCGGAACTTTGTTCCCTGCCGTCGAGGTCCTCGAGAGCCCTGCCTTCCCCGCAGTTGTATGCAGCTATGGTAAGTCTCCTGACCACTTCGGGATCCGTGCTGAAGGCGCTGAAGGTCTTCTGGAGCATCTGGATGTACCTTGTACCGGCTGCTATGTTCTCTTCCGGATCAAGCATGTCGCTCAGTCCGAAACTCTTGGCCGTCCTTGGCATCATCTGCATGAGTCCCATCGCACCGCGTGGCGACCTGGCCTGGATGTGGAACATGGATTCATTCCATATCATTGAAGCCAGAAGCCTCCAGTCCCAGCCGACAAGCTTGGCGTTTTTCTTTATTATATGGTCGTAGGGGCTAATGATAGAAGGGTCTTTCTTCCCTGTTCGGTAAGGATTGTAACCTTGGAAAAAACGTCTGGTCATCAGCTGGTAGTCGGGTGAGGCCTTGATGAAGGAGGCCCATTTAAGGATCTCATGGCCGCGGTACGGATCCTTTCGGATCACCCAGGCGACTGAAGTGTCGATGGGATGGAGTATGGTTATGTCCTGGCTTTCAGTAACCTCCCTTGAAGGAACTACGAGTATGTCCAGGCTGTCGAGCCTGAGCGAATCAAGGTAGGGGACATTTTTCTCCCCTAAGAATATCCTGACAGAATCACAGTGGGTCCCGGCGAAGGTCTTGAGGAGTTCGTAGTTGAAACCTGTGAGGTAACCTCTCGGCAGTATGTCGAAGTCCCCCAAAGCCAAAGCGGCGCGAAGTGGCTTCTCCCTGAATGAGTCCAAAGATTTCCTGGACTGGTACTTTCTCCCGGTGACAGGGATAATAAGCAGTACCAGCAAGGTGGGTATCAAATACTTGAGGAATTTCTTGAAAACTCTTCGGACTCCCATTGCACGAGTTTAATGGCGACTGGAGCCACCGGAAAGGCCGGATCCGGCGGAAACGGCGCTGTTCTGGTTGGGCTGGAGATAGAATGGCCAGTAGACTCCGAATTTGATGGCTCTCTGGGTCCTTATGTAACGGTGGGCGCTGAAATAGTCGAATTTGTCCATAGGCCATCCCTGTCCGGCATTCTCAAGCTTGACGAAGATGCAGGCACGTTTCCACTGGACATTGACGAAGGCATCGATAACCGGGCCGTTGTTGTACTTCTGCACCTTCTGGTTGTAGAATACTCCGACAGCTGGATTCCAGGCAGGTGAATAGTACTTTGTGTTGTACCAGGCGTTCGCACCTATCTGCATCTGCATCACATTCTTGGCAATGTCCAGCTGGAGGTACCACCTGGCATTGGCTGCAAGGGTCGGAACCGGGACGACGTCCTGGTTGGAAGACATCTGGAACAGGACACGGTTGTCCAGATGCAAGGGGCCGAAGGCAAAATTCTTGGTCAGTGAGGCACTCAGCACGCTCATCGGATCCGGGTTCTGGCGGATCACCGCGAGTGAGTCGAAATAGATGTTGTTGGCGAGCAGGGCGTATCCGACTTCGGCACTTATGTCCCATCGGGGGATGTCGACCCTGGCCTGGAGCTTTGTAGAAGACACCTTGCCGAATTCATTGTCCCACTTGTAGTGGTTTGAGAAATAGTGGTTGTGGTAGTGCTCGGGCTCCTTGAGTGAGGTTTCGAAATGCAGGTTCAGGGAAATGGGGCTGGTCTTGGCCTTCCTGAAAGGATACATCGAAAGCCTTGCGTTGGCTTTTACGGAGAGATCGTTCATTTCGTTGCCAAGGAAGACATAGTCGCCGGTGGCATCCCATGCGATATAGTTCCGCAACTGTCCTTCGACTCCTGCGTAGAGGAAGGTAGAATTCCAGACCGTGTTCGACGCTACGGAAAGGAAGGTCGGATCGAGGTCATACCATGAGGTGATCCTGTTTCCGATTCCTCCGTTTAGCTTGGAGACGATGGCCTCCTCGGACCATGGCTGGAGCCTCAGGAACACCCTGTTTTCCAGTTTGGAAACCCTGGACGAGTCGTTTGTACTGGTTGGATTGTAGAAGAAATTATCGCCGTAGAAGCTTCTTCCTATCTTGTCTGACTTGGAGATGTTGTCCTTGTAGAGCCTTCGGAAAACTGAATACTCGGAACTGTGACCGATAAATGCAGTTGTGACATTGCTGTCTCCGGTAGAGTCGGCAGCTTCCCTCTCTGCAGCATGCCATGCGGCCAGGCTGTCTATTTTAGCTATCAATGCTGTGTCTCCCGAAGACATGACCCTCTGGCGGAAGGATTTGTCATCCTTCTTGTCCTGCATGGTCTTGATGAACATGAAGGGAATCCTGTACTGCTGGTCCAGGAAGACCGTCTTCTTGGTAGTGGTGCTCGACGCACTGGAGAAATGGACCGGGTACTCCCTTGCATCAAGGGTGGTGTCCCTGATCATGGAAATGTCCGTGGTACCACCGTTCTCACCCCGGACGATCTTGTTGTGGATGTAACCGGCGTGCACCATGTATTTCTTCCCTAGGTAGTTGACTGTCGCTGCAAGGGTCTTGTTGACAGTCTTTTCGTTCTCCATTATTCCGTTGCCTCCGAACCTGTTATACTCCAGGGTGTAGTTCAGTTCCGGGAATAAGTTCTGGGAAGTAAGGATGTGGAGGTTGTCGGACTCTTTCTGGGAATTCGCGAACAAGGTGCCGAAGTAGGCCAGCTCAGTGTAGGCGGTCTTGGTGTTGTAGGACGGGACTGTCTTGGCCGAATAGGACCAGGATTCATAAGCGTCGTAGAACATGACACCGTTCTCGCTGGATCTGTTGAAGTAGTTGTAGTACTGAAGCGGCGATCCTGCCACGCCAAGCCATGTGGCATTGACATCCTTGCGGTAGAAAGGGTAGTCGTAGAAACGGAAGTTGTAGCTGGTGTCCGGTCCCTTGATGTCCATCTTGTGGAACTCCCTTTCATGGGTCCATTGTACTATTCTCTTGTACTGCATGGAGTCCGGGAAGGCGAAAGTCTCGAGTATCCTGGGGGTGTTCTCCCTGATGCTGTCCCGGATCAGGGCCACACTGTCCCTTTTCGCCTGTAGCGAATCCGCCTTCTGCCTTTTGATCCTTTCCTTGCTCTCGACTTCGATCTTCTTTCTCTCGTTGGGCGTAAGGCTGGCATACCATTCGTCGTAGGCGGCCTTCTTCCTGGCCGCGGACTCCAGGTTGTATAGCGAATCCAGGACAGGCCAGTCGATAGAGTCTCCGGCCTGCTTGAGTGAATCGCTCACAAAAGCATGTGTGAGAGAATCGAGTAGGGCGACATAGTACTTGTACCTGAAAGGGTCGGTCTCCTTTAGGGAATCGGGCGGGAATATGGTGTCCCTTGCAGTCAGGGCCGGTACGGAATCTATAGGAGCGAGGAAAGCCGAATCTGCCTTGCCGGTACTGCCTTTCTTGGAAAAAGGATTCTTGTAGCGGATCGTGTCAGGTCGCTGAGGCTTTTCTGCGCTGATGAATCCTATGCCCGGATCACCGTCGGCAGGACGGTTTCCCATGCCGACTGCGTGGAGTGAGATCAAACACACCACGGCCAGGGGGAACCATATTCTTTTCAACGCTTCTTTCATCCGGAACGGACTATAATCCGACAAATTTAAGGTTTTTCCCTTTTTCCAACAAATCCTGAGCCGAGAGGCTAAAATCGAGATAATTTCGTATATTTATGCAATATTGTTATTTGTGATGAAATTGAAGAAAATATACGAAACAGACCCTTATCTGGAACCATTCAAAGACGCTATCGAGGCGAGGCATTCAAGGATCCTTTCCGCAAAGGCGAAAATCGTAGGCTCCAGCACCGGCCGGCTTGCTGAGTCCGTGAACAATCATCTCTATTACGGCCTCCACAAGGAGGAAGATGGTTCGTGGGTCATCCGCGAATGGGCTCCTAACGCTTCCAGGATTTATTTGATCGGAGATTTCAATAACTGGAAGAGAACCGGGGCTTATGAACTGAAGCCAGTCGGCAATGGGAACTGGGAACTCCGCCTGGGTGGAATGTTCCTCAGTCATGGGGAACTTTACAAGTTATTCATAGAATGGCCTGGGGGAGGAGGAGAAAGGATTCCTGCCTACTGCACCCGTCTCGTCCAGGATCCGGAGACCAAGGTCTTCTGTGCCCAGGTCTGGGATCCCGCGGAACGATATTCATGGAAACATGACAAGGGATTCCGGCGTCCGCATCCGCTGATCTACGAGTGCCACATCGGTATGAGCTCTGAAGAGCCGAAGGTGGCTTCTTTCAGTGAATTCCGCCAGAATGTACTGCCGAGGGTGAAGAAGCTCGGCTATGACACCATCCAGATAATGGCCCTTCAGGAGCATCCTTATTATGGGTCCTTCGGTTATCAAGTCTCCAATTTCTTCGCCCTGAGTTCCCGTTTCGGGACTCCGGAAGAATTTAAGGAACTGGTAGACACAGCCCATGGGATGGGAATAGCGGTGGTGATGGATATCGTTCATTCACACAGTGTGGACAATGAGGCGGAAGGCCTCAGCCTTTTCGACGGAAGGGACGACCTGTACTTCTACCATGGCCCGCAAGGACACCATCCGGCATGGGGCTCGAGGTGTTTTGATTATGGGAAAGATGAAGTGGTCCGTTTCCTGTTGTCCAACTGCAAGTTCTGGATGGAGGAATACCATCTTGACGGTTTCCGTTTCGACGGTGTCACCAGCATGATTTACTGGGACCATGGCCTTGGGAAAGATTTCGGTGACTATGCCTTGTACTTCGACCAGGGGGTGGATGAGAATGCAATTACCTATCTCGGACTGGCTAACATGCTCATCAAGGAGATTAACCCCTTTGCTATCACCATAGCCGAAGACGTGAGCGGAATGGCCGGCCTTGCTGCCCCTTTCGCTTCCGGCGGAGTTGGTTTCGATTTCAGGATGGCCATGGGGATCGCCGACCATTGGATCAAATGGATCAAGGAAAGGACTGACGAGCAGTGGAGTCCGGGGGAGATCTGGTACGAGCTTACCAACAAGCGCGCTGATGAAAAGACCATCAGCTATGCTGAGTGCCATGACCAGGCACTGGTAGGAGACAAGACGATCATCTTCCGCCTCATCGATAAGGAGATGTACTTTTCGATGAACAAGGACTCCAAAAACCTTCTGGTAGACAGGGGAATAGCCCTGCACAAACTGATCAGGCTGGCTACTGTCGGCACCGCCGGGGACGGGTATCTCAATTTCATGGGAAATGAGTTCGGCCATCCGGAATGGATAGACTTCCCCCGAGCCGGCAATGGGTGGAGTTTCGAGCATGCCAGGAGACTTTGGTCCCTTGCTGACAACGGCTTCCTCAGATATGGCTGCCTTCAGGCCTTCGATGCGGAAATGATTCATCTTGTCAAACGTTACGGCATACTGGGTTCGCGCCCTTTCCTGCTTAGGGCCGACGAGGAGAAGAAAATCTTGATATTTGGGCGCAAAAACCTTATCTTTGCCCTGAATTTCAATCCGGTAGACTCTTTTACCAATTATGGCTTCGAGGCCCCTGCCGGAAAGTATGTGAAAGTGCTCGATTCCGATGCAGCTGAGTTTGACGGCTTTTCCCGCATGGAAAGCGATGGAGAGCATTTTACCGTAGATGGTGAACTGCGTCTCTACCTCCCCAGCAGGTGTGCATTGGTACTTATCGGCGAATAATAGATTGAACGAATATATGGCTTTTCTGAAATTCAACAAGTCCGAGCTGGTGAACCTCTCATATTCCCTTAAGAGGGAGATCATCAGCGCCAACAAGACCGGAGCCTATTGCAACACTTCCATAGTGACTTGCAACACCAGGCGTTACCATGGCCTCCTGGCCGTGCCGGTAGACAATTTCGGAGGGAAGAAGCACCTTCTGCTTTCCTCCATGGACGAGAGCCTTATCCTGGGAGGAAAGCAGTTCAACCTTGGCATCCATTGCTACGGTGACATCTACGAGCCCAGGGGACACAAGTACATCATTGATTTCGAAGCGGATCCAGTTCCTAAGATTACTTACAGGATCGGAAGTACCATATTCACGAAAACCATCATGCTTGTCCCCGATGCCGACCAGGTAATGGTCAAGTATGAGATGGTCAGTTCACCTGCGAAGGAGCGTCTGCTTCTCACGCCGTTCCTTGCTTTCCGCGACATCCATGCCCTGACAAGGGAGAATCCCGATGCAAGGACGGAAGGTTGGGAAGTCAAGGGAGGCATGGCATGGAAGCTTTATGAGGGTTTTCCTGACTTGAACCTCCAGTTCAACACCAAGGATGTAAGGTTTGTCCAGACTCCGTGCTGGTACAAAGGAGTAACCTACTCAGACGAGTACAGACGTGGTTTCGACTGCATGGAGGACCTGTATGTTCCGGGTCATTTCGAGGCAGAGATGAAGGAAGGTGAATCAATCATATTCTCAGCCTCCGTGTCAGAGATGAATCCCTCCGGGCTCAGGCGCCGCTTCGACTCCCTTCTGGCAAAGATTCCGCCTGTTACATCTTTCCATGACCAGCTTGTACGTTGTGCGGATCTGCTGATCCAGAACCGGGGAGGCCGCAAGCAGATCACAGCTGGTTTCTCCTGGATGTACACCGGCCTGCTCCGTGAGTCGATCATGGCAGCTCCCGGCCTGACTCTTTGCGCCACCGGCGACAAGGCCTCTTTCGAAGCCGTCATAGACAACCTGATCGCCGATGAGCCGGAAAGGCTTTTCCACAGGACCACCCAGGTTGAGGCTCCTCTGAGACTGGCGGGAGCCCTGAAGCAGTACATTGACTTCGGCGGCGACGGAAAGGCTGTCTGGAAAAAGTACGGTCCGACCTTGAAGGGTATCCTGGAAAGCTACCTGCCCGGAAGAAGGGCAGAGGTGGCCATGCAACCCAACGGCCTGCTCTGGGCACAGATGGAAGGCTGGGCACTGTCCTGGATGAATGCCTACATCGACGGTCGTCCGGTTACAGAAAGGGCTGGTTATCAGGTAGAGACCAATTCTTTCTGGTACCATTCGATCTCCATTACACTCGACATGGAGAAAAGATATGGCGGAGGCAAGGACAAGGAGTTCATCGAGAGATGGACCGGAATCCGTAACCTTGTCAAGGAGAACTTCCAGCCTGTGTTCTGGAATCCCAGGGCGGGGTACCTCGCTGACTATGTGGATAATTCCGGTCAGCACATGGAGGTCCGGCCGAACATGCTCTATGCCCTTGTGGAAGAGGACATGCCGGTCGATCCCGAGGTGGCGAGTTCGGTTCTTCATGTGATCGACAACGAACTGGTGACCAGGAGAGGTATCCGTACGCTTTCGCCCCGCAGCATCGACTACAAGGGAGTCTACGAGGGTACCCAGCACGAAAGGGACCTTGCCTACCATGGAGGCAGTACAAGGGTTTTCCTCCTGGCACCCTATATCTGGGTGTGTTTCCGCATGAAGGGAGCATCTTTCATAAAGAAGGCCGAATGGCTTGTGGAAGGTTTCTACGAGGATCTCAACAAGCATGGCGTGGGTGCATTCTCCGAACTTTACGACGGAGACCCGCCTCATGAGCCTCACGGGGCCATTTCATCGGCCCTCAGTACTTCCGCCCTGTTGATGGTGGACTACATGATTGCAAAATACAAGGAGGATCAGAAATGAGAGTCTTGATGTTCGGATGGGAGTTTCCTCCCCACATCGCAGGCGGTCTTGGAACTGCTTGCTATGGCATCGTCAAGGGCCTTGCCGAAAACGGGGTCCAGACCATATTCGTGATGCCTTCGGCTTCAGGCGATGAGGACGGCAGTGTCGCTACCATCATCAACGCCAGCGACGTCCCCGTGGTCTCCACGAGTTCTTCTGTCGATGATTTCGTGAATATGGTAAAGTTCATGAAGGTCGGGACGAACATGATCCCTTACGTGGATCCTGAGCAGTTCCATGAGATGGTGGAAGCGGAAAAGAGGCTTCGCGAAGAGTCGACGGAAAAGCATGTAGGTGAAAAGTTCCGTTTCTCAGGGAAGTATGGTTCCAACCTCATGGAAGAGGTAGCGCGTTATGCTATGGTAGGTGGTACTATAGCCATGGAGCACAAGGACGAGTTCGACCTCATCCATGCCCATGACTGGCTGACCTATCTGGCAGGAATAGCTGCGAAGGAACTTACCGGCAAACCTCTCGTGGTCCATGTCCATGCCACCTCATTCGACCGAGGGACAGAGGACATGATCGACACCCGGGTCTTCGACATAGAGAAGAGGGGAATGGAGGCAGCGGACAAGGTCATTGCAGTCAGCGACCTGACCCGCAACATAGTCATAAACAAGTACGGAATCTCCCCTGACAAGGTTGTGACCGTACACAATGCCGTGGATTTCAGCGGAAGGGAGAACCTTCAGGTAGAGAGGGGACTGAAAGACAAGGTCGTCACCTTCCTCGGGAGGATCACATTCCAGAAGGGACCTGAATATTTCATCGAAGCGGCTGCCAAGGTCTTGAAGAGGACCGACCACGTCCATTTCGTCATGGCTGGCAGTGGAGACATGATGAATCGTTGCATCCGCCATGCTGCCCGCCTGGGCATTTCGGACCGTTTCCATTTCACCGGTTTCCTGCGTGGCACCGATGTACAGAAGATGTTCGCTTTGTCCGATGTGTACATCATGCCGTCTGTCTCCGAGCCTTTCGGTATTTCTCCCCTTGAGGCCATGAGAAGCAATGTCCCTTCGATCATTTCCAACCAGAGCGGAGCTGCTGAAGTCCTCAAGTATGCATTCAAGGTTGATTTCTGGGATGTCGACGCGATGGCGGACGACATCTACGCCCTGCTCAAGTATCCAGCTCTTGCAGACTTTGCCGCAAAGGAAGGTTATGAAGAGGTCAATCGCCTCAAATGGAACCATGCTGCGGCGAAGATGAAGAAAGTCTATGAATCCGTCATAAAATAAAAAGCCATGAAAAAGAGCATCTGTTTGTATTTCCAAGTCCATCAGCCTACCAGGCTGAGACTGTACCGGTTCTTCGATATCGGCAAGGATTCCCATTACTACGATGACTTCACCAACAGGACCATCCTTCACAGGGTGGCACAAAGATGCTACCTTCCCATGAACAGGATTCTGCTGGACCTTATCAAAAAACACGGAGGTGCCTTCAAGGTGACCTTCTCCATAACAGGCTCCGCCCTTGAACAATTCGACAGGTACGAACCTGAAGTGGTCGACTCTTTCAGGGAGCTCGCCGCCACGGGCAATGTCGAGTTCCTTGCCGAGACCTATTACCACTCCCTGTCTTCCCTTGCCAGCGAAGGTGAGTTCAAGCACCAGGTCGAAAAGCATGTCAAGACGATCGAAGACCATTTCGGAGTCACTCCGAAAGCCTTCCGCAACACGGAGATGATCTATTCCGACTCCATAGGAAGGATGGTTTATTCCCTTGGTTTCAAGACCATGCTGACTGAAGGTGCCAAGCATATCCTTGGATGGAAGAGTCCTGACTATGTTTACACCGATCCCCTGGAGAATCGCCTCAAGCTTCTGCTGAGGAACTATTCACTGAGTGACGACATCGCTTTCCGGTTTTCCGACAGGGGTTGGGACAACTGGCCTCTGACTGGTGAGAAGTTCCTTTCCTGGCTCAAGGCAGCCGACGGAGACATTATCAATCTCTTCATGGACTACGAAACTTTCGGAGAGCATCAGAGGGAGTCTTCCGGCATCTTCGATTTCATGCGTTACCTTCCTGACGTGGTCTTGGGTGATGGTTCTTTCGAATTCACCACTCCTTCCGCCGCTACTCGCAAGTACAAGGCCATCGCAGAAATAGACGTGCCCGATCCGATCTCTTGGGCTGATGAAGAAAGGGACGTTACCGCCTGGCTTGGCAACGAGCTGCAGCAGGATGCTTTCAACAAGCTCTACGAGCAGTCGGAGAAGCTCGCCCTTCTGAATAATCCTGTCCTATGGGAAGAGTTCGGCCATCTCCAGGAGAGCGACCACCTCTATTACATGAGCACCAAGTTCTTCTCCGACGGGGAAGTGCACCGTTATTTCAACCCCTACAACACCCCCTACGAGGCATTCATCAACTATATGAATGCCCTCAGCGACTTCATCCTCAGGATTGATGATGCCGTCGCAACCTCCGGACAGGAACCTGTCCGTAAACCAGTAAAAAAGAAAAAGACTAAATGACAAAAGAACTGATCAATCCGGACTACTTGTTCGAAGTCAGCTGGGAAGTCTGCAACAAGGTTGGAGGCATCTACACAGTGATCGCAACTAAGTCCCTCTTTCTCAAGCAGCAACTCCACAAGCACCACATTCTGATCGGACCGGATGTCTGGATGGACACCGAAAGCAATCCGGATTTCATAGAAGATAATCACCTTTACACTCTATGGAAAGCCCAGGCCGCCTCTGAAGGAATCAGGGTACGGCTTGGAAGGTGGAATGTCCCTGGCAAGCCCATCGCGATTCTGGTGGACTTCAAACAGTACCTTACCAGGCAGGATGACATCCTGACCGAATACTGGAAGCGTTTCAGGGTGGATTCCATCACCGGCAACTGGGACTACAAGGAGAATGTCCTCTTCGGTTATGCTGCCGGACATGTGATCGAGAGTTTCTACCGCTTCAACCTCAATGCTTCTGACAAGGTCGTGGCCCAGTTCCACGAGTGGCAGACCGGTTCCGGACTTCTTTATCTGAAGAGTACGGAGCTTCCTGTAGCAACGGTCTTCACCACCCATGCCACCGTGATGGGACGCTGCCTTGCAGGTAACAACCTGCCTCTCTATGATTCCATGGAGGTCTATGACGGAGACCAGAAGGCCCAGCAGTTCGGGGTGGTCGCCAGGCACTCAATCGAGAAGATCTCCGCGCAGAATGCCGATGCTTTCACTACTGTAAGCGAGATCACGGCCAGGGAATGCGAGCATTTCCTCGGTCGTCCTGTAGATGTGGTGACTCCCAATGGATTCGAGAACAGCTTCACACCTTCCACACCAGAACTCTTTGAAGAAAAGCGCAAGGCTGCGAGGGCGAGGCTGATAGAGGTCGCCGCCGCCATGTCCGGCGAATCGGTCTCGAAGGATGCCATCCTCATAGGAATAGGCGGACGCTATGAATATAGGAACAAGGGTATCGATGTTTTCATCGATGCTCTCAAGAAACTTTCCGACACCGATCCGGCAGGCCGTGACATCCAGGCCTTCATCATGATTCCTTCAGGCCACAACGGTGCTGACAAGGACCTGGTGGCCAAACTGGCCGGAAACAAGTCAGACTACACTACCCAGACCTCGCATTACCTGATGGATCCCTGGTCGGATGTCATTACACGCCGTTTCAGGGAACTCGGCTTCAACAACTCCAAGGGCAGCCGTGTCAAGGTCTATTTCATCCCTTCCTACCTCAACGGCAACGACGGGGTTTTCAACAAGACCTACTATGACCTTCTGGTCGGTCTGGATCTCACCCTCTTCCCTTCATATTACGAGCCTTGGGGATACACCCCTCTGGAGAGCCTGGCGTTCAGGATTCCTTCCCTGACCACAAGTCTTTCCGGTTTCGGGAAATGGGTCCGTTCCCATTACGGGAAAGAGCATCCAGGACTCACGGTTCTTGAGAGGAATGATACCAATTATTTCCAAGTGGTCGACGGAGTGGTAGAGAGAGTGAAGGAAATAGCGGCCCTCGACGACGATGGCAGGAAGGCCATGATGGCCTCCGCGCAGGACATTTCCACCATTGCCCTCTGGGAGAACCAGATAAAGTATTACAAGGAAGCTTATTCGATAGCCCTGGGCAAGGTGGTGGCTTCCAAGGGGGCATTCCCCGATGAACTTAACAAAGACAGATCAATGGCTTACAACAAGATAGAAATCAATAACCCTGCATGGAAGAGCGTGATGGTGACCCGTCATCTTCCCGATGCGATCTCTGGACTCGAAACCCTTTCCAAGAACCTATGGTGGTGTTGGAACGAATCTGCCAAGTCCCTGTTCAAATCCATCGATTCAGATGTATGGCATGACACCAAACACAATCCTATGGCCCTTTTGGACATAGTGAGTCTCAAGAGGTTCAAGGCTCTTGCCAAGGACGAGGATTTCATGGGAAATTACAAGAGTGTGATGAACGAGTTCAATGCCTACATGGCTCTCAAGGCAGAACGTACCGATCCCATGATCGGCTACTTCTGCATGGAGTACGGTCTCGACACATCACTCAAGATCTATTCCGGAGGCCTCGGAATCCTCGCCGGTGACTATCTCAAGGAGACGAGCGACATGAACGTCAACCTCGTAGCCGTCGGTTTCCTCTACAGGTACGGCTATTTCACCCAGGTCCTTACCGGCCAGGGAGAGCAGGTAGCCCAGTACGATGCCCAGGACTTCACCAAGATCCCGGCCGAACCTGTACTCGATTCCTCAGGCAGCTGGATGACTGCCAGCGTGGCCTTCCCTGGAAGAAATATTACAGCCAGGATCTGGAAAGTTGCCGTGGGACGTACTGACCTGTACCTTCTTGACACCGACTATGAGGCCAACATTCCCGAAGACCGCCAGGTGACCTACCATCTTTACGGTGGTGACTGGGAGAATCGCCTTAAGCAGGAACTCCTTCTGGGTGTAGGTGGAATAAGGGCTCTCAGGAACCTCGGGATTAATCCTCAGATCTATCATTGCAATGAAGGACATGCTGCATTTACCGGCCTCGAGAGGTTGAGGGAACTGGTCCAGGAGGACAACCTTGATTTCGGAGAAGCAGTCGAGGTGGTCAAGGCTTCGTCCCTGTTCACTACCCACACGCCCGTTCCCGCCGGCCATGACTCCTTCGACGAAGGGTTGCTCAGGAAATACATCGGCCACTATCCCCAGAGACTCAAGGTCGACTGGGAGACCATGATGGCTTTGGGCAAACCGGACGGATCCGACCAGCATGAGAAGTTCAGCATGAGTTTCCTTGCATCCAGCCTCTCCCAGAATGTCAATGGAGTTTCCTGGTTGCATGGCGAGGTGAGCAAGGATATCTTCAGCAGGATGTATCCTGGTTACCTTCCCGAGGAACTGTTCATCAGCTATGTCACCAACGGAGTCCACTATCCTACATGGACTGCTGCCGAGTGGCAGAAGATTCATTCCAGGGTCTTCGGCCCCGAATTCAAGACACATCACTACGATAAGTCCTGCTTCGACGGAATCTACAAGGTTTCAGACAAGGAAGTTTGGGAGACGAGGAAGACCTTGAAGGAACGGCTTATCAAGGTCGTCAAGGAAATTATCTCGGATCCTGCATCCTGCAACCACTATTCTCCAAGCCAGATCGTGGCCATCAAGGAGAATCTCAGGGATGACGTACTCACGATAGGTTTTGCCCGCCGTTTCGCTACCTACAAGAGGGGTACCCTCCTGTTTACCGATCTCGACAGGCTTGATGCTATAGTCAACAATCCCGAACGTCCCGTCCAGTTCCTGTTCGCCGGGAAGGCGCATCCTGCCGACAAGGCCGGACAGGACCTGATCAAGAGGATTGTGGAGATCTCCAAGCAGGACCGTTTCATCGGAAAGATTGTCTTTGTTCCCGGTTACGACATCCGTCTGGCAAAGAGACTTGTCCAGGGAGTTGATGTCTGGATGAACAATCCTACCAGGCCTCAGGAAGCTTCAGGTACTTCCGGCGAGAAGGCTTCCATGAACGGCGTCATGCATTTCTCAGTACTTGATGGCTGGTGGGTAGAGGGTTACAAGGAAGGTGCCGGCTGGGCCCTCCCTCGTGAAAGGTCCTATGACGACCAGAGGTACCAGAATGAACTGGATGCTGCCACTATCTACACGATCATTGAAAACGAGATCGCTCCTGCTTATTACGAAGTCGACAAGTCTTCAGGCCTCTCTCCAGTCTGGGTCAGCTATATCAAGAACACCATAGCCAAGGTTGCGAGCAACTTCACCACCAACAGGATGTTGACCGACTATGTGAACCAGTACTATGTGCCCCAGGCAGCGCGTGCTGGGGAAATAGTCTCCGATGACTACAGGCTTGCCCGCCGCATTTCCGCCTGGAAGAAGAAGTTGCGCCGTGAGTGGAAGAACATCGAGGTTATCTCCCACACCCAGCTAGACCCGTCATACAGTCTTTCGATGCACAACAGCCTGAACGAGGAGGTTGTCCTCAATCTCGGAGACCTTTCTCCTGAGGACATCGGAGTCGAATTGATACTCGCCACTACCGACCGCAAGCAGAAGCTTCATATCCAGGAAAGATTCGAATACGAAGTGGTAGATTTCAACGATGGGATTGCAAAGTACCGGACATCCTTCGTCCCCGACAAGACAGGTATGTACCAGGTGGCTTCCAGGATGTATGCCAAGAATCCTGCAATGCCTCACCGTCAGGACTTTGAACTTGTGAAATGGTTATAGCCACAGGCTTCTTCGACGGTGTCCACCTTGGGCACCGTCATGTTTTAGGGCAACTGGTAAAGGAGGCCCGGGACAGAGGGGACGAAAGCATGGTCGTCACCTTCTGGCCTCATCCACGCAATGTCCTGCAGGATGATGCCAGGAACCTCCGTCTGCTGACCTCCCTTCCCGAAAAGAAAGAGATACTCCTGGGACTGGGTGTGGACCGTGTCGAGGTCCTTCCTTTCACCAGGGCTTTCAGCCGTCTTACTACAGAGGAGTATTTCCGGGAATATATTATCGGCCGTTTCGGTGGCAAGGCAGTGCTCATAGGTTACGACAACCGGGTCGGGAGCGACCTGCTCACCCCTGACGAGATTGAAACCGTGGCGAAAAGGATCGGGTTGGAGGTGATCCGGACTGACAGCGTGTCGATTCCCGGTGGTATTGTGGTCAGTTCTACCAAGATCCGAGAAGCCATTTCCTCTGGAGACGTCGAGACTGCAGCTTCAATGCTCGGCTATGAATATTCCCTCACGGGAGTGGTCGTGGCAGGCAATCACCTTGGCAGGACAATCGGTTTCCCTACAGCCAACATGAGGCTTTACGAGCCCCTGAAACTTCTCCCAGGAAACGGAGTCTATTCGGTGGAAGTGGAATCCCTGGGACGACGGTTCAGAGGAATGTGCAACATCGGCACAAGGCCGACAGTCAACGCCGGAACGGACAGGACGGTGGAAACCAACATCTTCGGCTTCGACGAAGACATCTACGGACTTGACCTGAAGGTCACCTTCCTTAGGAAGATAAGGGAAGAACGCCGCTTCAGCTCCCTGGACGAACTGAAGGCGCAGCTTGAGCACGACCGGAAAGTCTGCCTGGAAGCCTAGAGTTTATCACTGCATGTGCAGCTCGCTCTTGGCGTGGGCTGCACCCTGCTTGGCGAAGTTGTAGTTCTTCGTGCCCTCTTTTCCCAGTTTCAGGTATTTCTCATAGTACTGGAGGGCCTGCTTGTACTCCTTGCGGACTTCGTGGCAGTAGCCCAGCGAGACCAGCAGGGCCAGGTCGTCAGGATTGTATTTGTAGGCTTTTTCGAACTCAGGCATGGCAAGGCTTATGTTCTCGTTGCGGTAGTAAAGCTGACCTAAGCCATTGTGGATCTTGTACATGAGGCCTGGATCAGGTTCTGCCAGCTCAGAGGCCTTCTTGAATAGATTGACCGCTTTCTTGGTGTTGTCTATTAAGACTCCATCCTTTCTTCGGATCAAGCCATCCTTTGCCAGGGATATGGCATAATTGACAGCCAGTTTGGCATCGGTCGAATCGGTCTGCCAGGCTGATTCAAAACAGTCCTGGGCAACTTCGAAACGGTTGAGGGCCAATGCATTGAGACCGGAATAGTACATGGTCCCATAAGAGTCGTCGCCGTCCTTGCGGAGCTGTTTGAAGACCTCATAGGCGTTATCCTGGTCTTCTTTCAGGTAATATGCCACCCCAAGTATCTGCGCTACCCCCATGTTGTCGGGAACCAGTTCCAGAAAATCTTTCGTCAGTGAGATGATTCCGTCGTAGTCCTTCTTCCTGAGAAGGATATTCGATATGCTGGTGACCGTGTTCGGATTGGAGGGGTTGAGCCTCAATGATTTCCGGTAATATGCAAGAGAAGAGTCCACCTGTCCCATATTCAGCAGGCTGGCTCCTACGAGTGACAGCATCGACGGGATGGAATCCCTCCTGCAGATAGCCATCCCTTCTTCTGCGCATCCTTGGAAGTCGTTGACCTTGAACAGGAGCGAAGCCTTCTGGATTGAGAAATAAAGATTGTCCGGGTGCTGCATCGTGAGTATGCTGTAGAGGCCGAGTGCATCTCCCAACTTCCCGGAGTTGACGTGGCAGTCTGCAAGTTCCCCGGCCACCTCCACATCCAGCGCTCCTGGCCTCATAACGGAGGCCAAGGTCTGTGCAGCTGAATCGTAGCGCAGCATCTTTTTCTGGCAGCGGGATTTCTGGAGGGACAGGTCCCTTATGGCAGTGTCATCTCCTGCAGCGTCCTCAAGTGCCTTGTCGAGAAGTTCAATTGCCTTTGAATATTCGTACCTGGCCATGGCTTCCCTGGCCGCCTGGAGATTGTCGGTTTGCTGTGCGTGAACTCCGGTTGCGGCCAGGAAAAGCAGCATGGCTGCCAGGAAGAGGCGTGGTTTTATCATTTGAGTTTGAATATTACCGGGAAGGTGTAGGTTACAGGTACATATTCTCCATCCTTGTTCTTTCCGGGAACCCATGCAGGAGAAGAGGAGACTACCCTGACAGCCTCTGCGTCAAGCAGGGGATCGGCTCCGCAAAGAACCCTTACGTCAGTCATTTTCCCTTTTTCGGTGATGACGAAACTCAATACTAACCTCCCTTCTATCTTTTTGTCTTTAGCTTCTTTGGGATAAACGAGGCGCTCATTCACCCACTTGGAAAAATCAGCTGCATTACCGCCATTGAATGAGGGCTTTTCTTCAACCAGCTGGAATGGTTCCGGGGCCTTTTTCTCAGGATTCTGAGGAGTCTGGTAGTCTGTCACGGTCCTTGCCGTGGCGGCGAGTGACAACCCTATGATAGGGATCAGCAACAGCGCCTTCAGTGAAGAGGCTGCTTTTGTTTTTTTCTTGATCATCATCTTGATTCTGTTTTTGATTGTACCTGACCTGAGACTGTTTGCCAACGTGTAGCCATGGTCGGCCGCAGACTTCATGATCAGGAATAGTTGGTATTGGGTTGCATCGATGCCATGTTTGAGTACAGCCTCATCGGCTTCATATTCGTGTATCCCACGAAGGTCGGTCCCAAGCATCCAGACAAAGGGGTTGTACCACTGGAAGGCCGTTAGCACATCAGTCATGAGGATGTCCGGTGAATGCCTCAGATTGATGTGGGCCTGCTCGTGGAGGATGATTTCAGGATTGCCGGTTTCGTAGTCTTTTCTGGACAGGACAATGAAGTTCATCCAGCTGAAAGGTTCGACATCCTCCTCAGTCACCACCAGACGGTACTTCTCTCCCTCAACGGGGACTTGGTAACCGCTTCTTATCAGCCTGCCTATCTTCCAGATTGACCATAGGATCCTGAACAGTACAAGCGCTACTCCAGCCAGGTAAACAGCAACTGCCACTATGCCAGCCCCGAGCGCTGATGGGGCGGAAGCCTCCATTGCCGCACCTGCCTGCGCGGCTGTTTCAGTTGCGGGGACAATAACGGTCTTGTGGAAAGTGATCACGCAGAATGGCAGGATCATTGACACCGGCGGGATCAGGACCAGGACGAACCTGTTCAGCCGGTGCAGCGTCTCCTTGCTGAGGAGCATCCGCCAGCAGAGGTAGAAGGCCGTAGTGAGTATGGCGACCTTCAATGAATATATGACCAATCCGCCCATGATGTACTGCTATTTATTCTTCCTCCGAGGTTTTCTTGCCGGCGTTCTCTACCTCGGCGATCAGCTCCTTGAGTTCTTCAACGGTGATCTTCTCGTCCTTCAGGAGGGTGGACACCGCGCTCATGTAGGAATTGCCGAACCAGTTGCTTATCAGGCTCGAAAGGGACTGCTTGCGGTACTGGTTCTCGGTGACTGCAGGGAAATACTGGAAACTGCCGCCATAGTGCTTGTGCTCCAGGAAACCGTCCTTCTCAAGGATGCGGACCTGGGTGGACACAGTGTTGACATGGGGTTTGGGATCAGGAAAAAACGGCAGCATGTCCTTCACAAACATACCACCGTTCTTCCAGAACAGTTTCATTATCTCTTCTTCCTTGCGGGTCAATTTTCTCATATCTGGCTCTGATTTAGTGTTCAGAGACAAATATGAGAAAAATTTTTAGATCGTGCAACTATTTTTTATCGTTGACGGGGAAAGATCCTTTGTGAGTCTGTGCGCCTGAAGGATCGTTAGTCTTGAAATTGATAGTCTTGCCGTCAACGTCGAGGACCATCAATTCTACGTTGTCGTTTACTATCACTGGGAAGTTGGCATTTGATGTCCCGACAGGGCAGAGGCTGTAGTTGTGCTCGTGTCCTGAGATCATGAGGTCGATTCCGGCCTCGTTGAGTATAGGAACGAAGATTTCGCAGATGTTCTTGTTGCCATGCCAGCTCTTGAGCCTGGGAGGAATGTGGGAGAACACGATCCTGACTTCGGCATTCTTGAAAGCCTCGGACTCTGTGACCCCCTTTAGCCACTCAGCCTGCTCATGCAGGTACTGGTCCATACTCAACATGCCCTGGTACTCGATGTCGTCATCGGGTTTATCCTCTCCGCTGTCCAGGGCGATGAAGAAGAACTTGCCCCACTGGAAGGTGTAGTAAGGCATGCCGGTAGGAGTCTGGAACCATTTCAGCCAATCACGAGCGAAAAGGCCGCGGAATTCGTGGTTACCCCTCGTGACGTAAAGAGGAGTCTCGTCAGCGAAGAGTTTGGATGCTGGAGTGACGTAGACGGACATGTGCATCTCGTCGTTGATCGTAGTTGTCATGTCTCCGTTGAACACGACGAAATCGTATTTGCCACGGGCCTCGGCAAAGAGTTTACTGAAGTCTTCGCCATTGGCGTGGATGTCGTTGACTATTGCAATGTGCAGTTTGTCATAGTCTTTTTTCAAGGTGGTCACCACTGGTGGATTTGCAGTGTAGACATTGGCGCCGAAAGGCTTGGTAAACGTGATGTCCCTTTCTCCGTTGAAGGCGCGGAGTCCCTTCATCATGATCCTGTAGCGGTAGCGTGTGCCTGGCTGGAGCCCAGTGATGCGGACCGTGTGGATCTTGGTCAGGGGATTGATTCCCGCTCCGGTCATGTCATAATACTTCGGCCGGTCGGTGTAGTAGAAATGAGTACCGTCGTCAGGAGCGAGCTCCACCCATCCGAGAGCATCGATGTCAGAGACCCACATTACTGTAAACCCGTCAGTCGTAACATTCTGGAGATAAGGTCCACTCACACATTTGACGGTTGACGGCTGGACCGGTGCCGCTGCCGTTGTCGTGGTTGAAGGCTCCTGTCCCAGAAGCGAAAGGGACGCAAGGAGAAGGCATGCTGAAATTAGAATTCTTTTCATTGGTCGTTTGTTTTCAATGTAAAGATAACTAAAAAACTCCATATTCGTTTTTTTTATTATATTTGCAATCAGTGAACTGGGTTCTGCCGGAATTGGCGGGACTCCGTTCAATTTTTAATGAAATACAGACAATTATGGCAGATATCCATTACATGACCCAGGAAGGGTTGGACAAACTTAAGAAAGACCTCGCTGAGGCACTTGCCCAGCGTCCTGTTATCTCCGCAGCGATCGCGGAGGCCAGGGAGAAGGGTGACCTCTCCGAGAATGCGGAGTACGACGCGGCGCGTGACGCCCAGGGACTTCTGGAAGTAAAGATCGCCAAACTCAAGGATCTGGTAGCTAATGCCAAGGTCATCGACGAGTCCCTGGTCAGTACCGACAAGGTACAGATGCTCAACAAGGTGAAGGTCGAGAACCTGTCGATGAAGCAGGTCATGGAGTTCACTATCGTGGGCGAGACTGAGGCTGACTTCGCCCATGGCAAGCTTGCAGCTACCACCCCTATCGCCAAGGCCCTTCTCGGCCATGCCAAAGGGGACGTTGTAGAGGCAAAGGTTCCTTCAGGTGTCATCAAGTTCAAGATTCTCGACATTTCACTCTAAAACCATGGCAACTATTTTCACAAGGATAGCCAAGGGTGAGATCCCTTCATATAAGGTTGCAGAGAATGAGGATTTCTACGCCTTCCTGGACATCAACCCTCTGGCTAAGGGTCACACTCTGGTGATTCCCAAGAATGTGGAGGATGACTACATCTTCCATCTCGACAGGGAGACTTATGACGGACTTTGGGCTTTTGCCCGCAAGGTTGCCGTTGCCTTGAAGGCTGCGGTGCCCTGCAAGAGGGTGGGAGTTGCGGTCCTCGGAATGGAAGTGCCTCATACCCACATCCACCTGGTTCCGCTTCAGACAGAGGCGGACCTGGATTTCAGTAAGGAAAAGCTTCATTTCAGTGATGATGAAAACAAAGCGGTCGCCCAGGCGATTTTCAATGAATATGAAAAATTGTAAGAACATTCTTCTGGCGGCAGCCTTCCTGGCAGCCGCTTATTCATGTACGGACAAGGTCCGTATAGACGGAACAGTTGAAGGCCTTCCCGATTCCAAGGTGGTGATCAAGCAACTGGCCGGAAATACTTTCAATGTACTCGACACCGTCAAGACTGATTCCAAGGGATCATATTCCTACACGATGGAAGTGAAGGAGGGGCAGCCTGAATTCGTCTATGTCTTTGACGGCGACACCAAACTGGCTTCCCTGCTTCTTGGCAAGGGCGACAAGGTTAAGGTCGTCTCAGATGCCAAAGGGGGTTACACGGTTGAGGGTTCGGATGACTGCTCAAGGCTCAAGCAAGTAGAGGATGAATTCTCTTCTTTCCTCAACGAGATCTCATCTGCTGTCCAGTCTGGTGACAACGTTGCTGTCTCCAGGAAGTACGTCGAATACTACCGTTCCCGTGTGAAGTATGTTCTTGACAACAGCAAGTCTCTCACTGTCATCCCTGTCCTCTATCAGAAGATAAATGAGGATTTCCCGGTGTTCGCCCAGCCTACGGACGCAGTCCTGTTCAGGGGAATACATGATTCCCTCATGACTGTCTATCCGGATTCGAAGTATGTCACCGCTCTTGGCAAAGAAGCCGAGCGCAGGATGAACGTCCTGTCATTCGAACAGCAGATCCAGAATGCCAAAGAAGCCGGTTTCCCTGATCTGTCGCTCCCTGGCCTTGACGGAAAGAACATAAAGCTGAGCGACATCTCCTCCAAGATCGTCATGGTCTATTTCTGGCAGGCTTCAGAGGCTGCTCAGAAAATGTTCAACCAGGATGTCCTCCTGCCCCTGTACAAGACCTATCATCCAAAGGGATTTGAAATCTATTCCGTTTCCCTCGACGCTGACAAGGGAGTCTGGGCGAGTGCTGTCAGGAACCAGGAACTGCCTTGGGTCAATGTCTGCGACGGACGCGGCGCAGCGACTCCTGCGGTTGCACTTTACAACCTTTCCAATGGTCTGCCTGTCGCCTACATGATCCTGGACGGCCATCTCAAGCCTGAGACCCTTACTTCTGAGAAGGAGATAAAGGCTTTCCTTGCTGCGAACCTGAAATAACCACTAATCATAACCATATATTCAATAACACGATCCTATGGCATTAATGATAATACAGCTGCTGATCGTTCTTGCAGCCCTTTATGTGGGCTCCAGGTACGGCAGCCTGGCTCTGGGTGCCATTTCTGGCCTCGGGCTTGCTATCCTTGTCTTTGGCTTCGGCATGAAGCCTGGGACGCCTCCCACGGATGTTATCTACATCATAATCGCAGCTGTCACCTGTGCAGGTATCCTTCAGGCTTCCGGTGGCATGGACTGGCTCATACAGCTGGCTGAGAAACTTCTGAGAAAGCATCCGGACAGGATTTCTTTCCTCGCTCCGTTCGCAACCTTCTTCCTAACCGTGCTTGTCGGCACAGGCCATGTGGTTTACACCCTTATGCCTATCATCGTAGACATCGCAATCAAGAAGGGTATCCGTCCTGAAAGACCATGCGGTGTAGCTTCAGTGGCGTCGCAGGTAGGTATCACCTGCTCCCCGATCGCGGCCGCCGTTGTGGCTTTCGTCACCATCTCCAATGCCAACGGCTATGGCGTCTCCATTCCTCAGGTGCTGATGGTAACGATCCCGGCCTGCCTGATAGGTCTCTTCTTCGCAGCCATGGCGTCATTCCGCAGAGGCAAGGATCTGGACAAGGATCCTGATTTCCAGAAGAGAATCTCCGACCCCGCCGTCCGTGACTATGTCTATGGCAGCGAGGCTACGACTCTTGATAAGGTGATCGACAAGAATGCCAAGCGTGCAGTCTACATATTCCTTTGCGCTATCCTGGTGATCGTCGGCCTGGCTTTCTGCCAGATGGTGATGAGCAAGGAAGCCCTGGAGAAGCTTCCCAAGATGAACATCGCCATTCAGATCATCATGCTCAGCGCTACGGCCCTCATGATCATTATCAGCAAGGTTGACCTCAAGAAGGCCGCCGCTGGAACCGTGTGGAGGTCCGGTATGGTGGCTGTAGTTGCAATATATGGTATCGCCTGGATGGCCGACACTTATTTCGGGAACTACATGGACCAGATCAAGGAGATGCTCACCGGCCTCGTGACCCAGTATCCCTGGTCGATTGCTGTCGTATTCTTCCTGGTGTCCGTTCTGATCAATTCCCAGGGAGCCGTCGTCGTCGCCATGCTTCCTCTTGCATATTCCCTCGGGATTCCCGGCCCGGTGCTGCTTGGCGTCCTGCCCAGTGTCTACGGCTACTTCTTCATCCCGAACTATCCTTCCGACATCGCCACGGTCAACTTTGACCGTACAGGAACTACGGTGATAGGCAAGTACCTGCTGAACCACAGTTTCATGATGCCGGGCCTGGTGAGCACGATTATCGCGACGATCGTCGGCTACGTGATGACCACCATGCTCTTCCCCGGCTACTTCGCCAGCTTGTAGTGCAGGACTTTTTATCCTTTCGCTGGCAATGGCGTTTTAGGGAACTTGTTGGTAAATAATTATTTACAGAAAACGCGTGGTTTATTTGACTACGCGTTTTCTGTAATTCGATGATTCTCAGTAGCTTATGAAAAACGGCCTTGGAATCATTCTGGCGAAAACGTGTTACAATATTGCCATTTATTCGTTTATTAGAGTAGAGAACCGGAATTGATGAAGGAAGATTTCCTGACAGAGGCGTTTGTGTCCTTGAAGGACAGATGGAAAGCGGAAGATGCTCTCCAGGAGGCATTTTGCAAGCTGTGGGGCAGGAAATACAAGGTATCCAGCCTGAAAGAGGCCGTTGGACTACTGTCAAGGGCCGTCAGGAACATAGAAATCGACGAGTTGAGGAAGGCTGGGCGCAGGAAGACAGTAGGACTGGATAAGGCTGGTTTGGAAGAGGATTCCGGGGAAGCTATGGCACTGGAGCGTGAAGCCCTCTTCCGAAAGGTGGAAGCCTCATTGGACAGGGACATTACATTGCTGCAGAAGAAAGTCATCCAGCTGCACGAATATGAAGGCCTGTCCTTCGAAGAAATCGCCAAGGAGCTCGGCATGCAGCCGGCGGCGGTAAGGATGCAGGCCTCGAGGGCCAGGAAAGTATTGAGAGATAAATTCAGGAATAATGATGGAACGGATTGATGAAATGATTGAAAGGTATTTCGAGGCGACCCTCTCGGAAGAGGAAGAAACTGCCCTCAAGGCCTTCCTGGCTTCTCCGGAGGGTCAGGCTCCTGAATATGACGACGTCCGTGCCGTCATGGGCTACTTCGCCGCCGGCCGGTCGATAGAGATTCTTCGGTCGCGTCCGCTCTCTCAGAATGACAAGATACATGCCCCTGTCATCCTGAGCGAAACGAAGGATCTTCGACACCGGAGTCCCCTATGGCGCCGGATCGCGGCCATCGCCGCCAGCCTGACAATCATCGTCACCCTCGGGGTGAGTCTATATAACAAAAACAATGTCTGTGTCACGTTCGTGGACGGACGCAAGGTCACTGACAAGGAAATAGTAATGAACGACGTCGACAACATCCTCGCAGACCTGCTCACAGACCGGACGGACATGGAAGAACTCCTCAATGATTTTTTTGACAAATGACTCTATGAAAAGATTTTTACTCATAACCTTAGGTGTCCTGCTTGCCCTTGCTCCGGCTAGGGCGCAGGCAGGCCTGCAGATAGACAGCCTGTTCAACGGATCCCTTGTCCCAGCTTCCAGGGTCACTGAATCCGTGGTGAGCGGCAGGGACCTGAAAGCCTACAACCTGGATTATTTCCGCAGCATAAGGTTCAAGGCGACGGAAGCTGAGATTGATAAGGTGACAACGTGGCTGGAAGGTGATGCGCTCACAGCCGTAAGCAAGGAGATGGACACGGAAGACGGCAGCCTGGTCTATGCTCTGCTGCGTTTCCCTGCCGACCGGGCAAGGAACAAGTACGTAGGGTATCAGGTTAAAGAGGCTTCCGGGAGCAAGTATGTTACAGTCGTTTACCTGACCGGCAAGGCGACGGCATCGGACCTCAGGGTAATATTCAAGCAAAGATAGGAGAGATGGAAATGAAAAGAATGATAGTTGCGGCAATTCTGGCCACCCTGGCCGTTCCTTCGGCCGTAAATGCCCAGGATCAAGTGGATACGGTCCGGACCAAGGTTGACACGATCATAATCAGCAGTACAGGAAGATCGGCGGACAAGAAGCATGTCCATCTGGACTTCGACATCCCGTTCTATCACAAGATACAGAAGAATGACGGGTACAGAACCGTAGTAGGCAACGCTGGGATCGGTTCGATCTTCTCGGATTCGAAGGCGCCTTTGGATTTCAGCCCTCAGAATTCCCTCGAGTTTTGGCTATATGCCTTGAGCTCGCACACAAAGGGACACGGCACGCTATCCTATGGGCCGGGCATCTCCTTCCGCAATTTGGCCTTGACAGGCGGAGGTGCCATGAATATGTCAGACAACGGGGCGATCACCATCGGTCCTTTCCCAGAAGGGACGTCTCCGAAAATCTCCAGGCTGACTGTTTTCAGTTTCAACATGCCGCTCTTGTACAGTTGCAATTGGGGCGGTTTCGGTTTCACAGTCGGCCCTGTGGTCAACCTGAATGCATCCAGCTCGATAGTCAACAAGTATAGCATTAATGGTGATGGTCAGAAGGACAAGTTCAAGCATGTCCATTGTAACCTGGTCACAGTAGATGCGTTGTTCCAGTTGAATCTCAAGTACTTCAGTATCTATGCGAAGTACTCGCCGATGAACCTTATGGACAAGAAGTACTGGCCTGAGTTCACGACCTGGACCTTCGGTATAGCTCCGTTCTAAAATAACTCCCGAATCACTTTCGGGTCTCAAGATTATTCATTAAATTGCATAGGTTTTGGCTGTTTGAAGCCGAGCCTATGTTTTTTATTAATATCTAAACAGCTAACATTATGTCACTGAACAAAGTAATGCTGATCGGTAACGTTGGAAGGGATCCGGAAGTACGTTACCTTGATGGGAACAACCCCAATGGGGGGAGTACGAAGGTGGCACAGTTCACCGTCGCTACTACTGAACGCTATCGTGACCGCAATGGAGAACTTCGCGAGAACACGGAATGGCACAACATCGTAGCCTGGAGGAACTCGGCCGACGTGGCTGAGAAATTCATCCGCAAAGGTACCCAGGTCTACATCGAAGGCAAGCTCCGCACGCGGTCCTGGACTGACCAGAGCGGCAACAAGAGGTTTACTACCGAGGTTACGGTCGACAATCTGCAGCTGCTAGGAAAGAGGGCCGACAATCCGGCTGGACCTTCAGCTCCTGCGGCAGGTCCCGGGAACGGATACCAGCAGCAGTCATATCAGCCCCAGCCTCAGCAGCCTGCCTACCAACAGCCTGCTTATCAGCCACAGCCTCAGCAGCCGAAGCCGGCCCAGCAGGAGGCCATGGACATCTCTCTGGGGGATAATCCGACCGACGACCTTCCGTTCTAATCTTCTGACGAAATATTTTAATCATACTTGATCACTCATGAGTTCAAAACTTGACGTCGTCCTCGGTCTCCAGTGGGGAGACGAGGGGAAAGGCAAGATTGTGGATGTGCTCGCAGGGCGCTATCCGGCAGTAGCACGCTTCCAAGGAGGCCCCAATGCGGGTCATTCACTTCATTTCGATGGGAAGAGTTTCGTCGTTAGGAGTATTCCTTCGGGAATATTCCGTGACGGGTCCGTCAATATTATCGGCAGCGGTGTCGTGCTCGATCCTACGACCTTCAAGGAGGAGTGTGCAAACGTCTCTGCCATGGGAATCAATCCCAGGGAGAGGATAGTCATATCCAAGAAGGCCCATCTCATCCTCCCTACTCACAGGCTTCTCGACGCGGCTTACGAGGCTGCGGCAGGCAAGGGCAAGATCGGTTCCACCCTTAAGGGTATCGGACCGACCTACACCGACAAAGTCGGGCGTCATGGCCTCCGGGTCGGTGACATCCTCTCCCCGGACTTCAAGGATCGTTTTGAAAAGTTGAAGGCCCGCCATCACAGGCTGCTGGACGATCTCCATTTTGAATATGATCCTACCCATGGCGAGGCAGAGTGGATGGAAGCCATTGAGTTCCTCAAGGGTTTCGAACTCGTGGACTGTGAGTATTTCGTCGACAAACTCCTCAAGGAGGGCAAGCCCGTCCTGGCCGAGGGAGCTCAGGGCTCTATGCTGGACGTCGATTTCGGCTCCTATCCTTTCGTGACGTCATCTTCGACCACGGTCGGCGGCGTCTGTACCGGACTTGGCCTGGCTCCGTCGAGGGTAGGGAAGGTGTTCGGAATATTCAAGGCTTATTGTACGCGTGTTGGTAGCGGTCCGTTCCCTACAGAGCTCTTCGACGAGACAGGGGAGAGGCTCCGTCAGATCGGCCATGAGTTCGGCGCCGTGACCGGAAGGCCCCGCCGTTGCGGCTGGATCGATCTCGTCGCCCTCAAGTACACCGTTATGATCGACGGAGTGACTGACCTTATCATGATGAAGTCGGACTGCCTGGATGATTTCGACACGATCAAGGCCTGTACGGCATACAAGGTCGACGGAAAGCTGACAGACCAGGTCCCGTTCGACATTGCAACTCCGATAGAACCGGTCTACACCGAGTTCCCCGGATGGAAGAAGGACCTTACCGGTGTACGTACGGAAGAAGGCCTTCCGAAGGAGTTCAAGGACTATGTGAAGTTCCTCGAGGACTACCTCGGCGTTCCCGTGAGCATCATATCCCTCGGTCCCGACCGCGAAGCCACCATCGAGCGCTAAGCTTTTCCTTTTTGATTTATAGGAGACAGAAACAACTGTCTCCTTTTTTTATTTTGGGAATTAAAAACAATTCCCTATATTGCGAATGTAACTTAAACTGATTGAAAAATGCCTGAGTTGTTCAGAATGTATGGTTTCCTATTCATGTTCTTCAGTCATGAACACGAACCGATGCATGTACATGTGATAGGTAATGAAGGAGAGGCAAAGTTCTCCTGGAATGGGGACAGGTTTGTGCTGGAAGAATCACGAAACTTTAAACACAATGATTTAAGAAGGATTAAAGATGTTATTTCAAACAATTCTGATATTATCGTTAAAAGATGGGAAGAATTGTTCGGTTAATACAGGATGGATAAGATTCTGAAGATATGGTTTGATGGGGAATGGCTGTATGGCCATGGAGACGATGGAAGAGTCTATCGTCAATCATTATTGTGGTATAAGCCTTTGATGAAAGCAACTCCCGAAGAGCGTCAGAAGTATACGTTCAGCGGTGAAGGTATTCATTGGAGAACCCTTGATACGGATGTCAGCTTTGAGAGCTTCGAGTATCCTGAAGCAGAACCGACTGATTTGCAGCGATTCTTCTTGACCCATCCTGAAATCAATATTGCCGGATTCGCTGAGCGGGCCGGAATCAATGCTACCTTGATGAGAAACTATATCAACGGGTTTAAAAACCCTTCTGCTGAAACAGTAGCCAAGATAAGGGCTTGCCTGAAGACAATTGGGCAAGAGTATCTGGAGGCGAATTTCTAGCCCAGGAGCGCGGCCTCCATGGCTTTGAGGTCGGGGGTGAGGCCGGTCATGAAGTGGTAGCCGGTGAGGGCCTGGTACAGGAGCCACCTGTCGCCGGGAATGTATATTCCTTCGGCAGCAGCGATCTTGGCCCTTGCGATCTCGTCGAATGAGGGATTCTTGTAATTGGCCTCCATTATCACCTTTTCGTCGCAGGCTCCCTTCTTGGCGAAATCGTCTGCGGAGAACTCCTCGATTTCCGGCAATGCCACGGGAAGGGTGTAGATGATCAGGTCGCATTCCTTGACGGCTTCCTTGAAGTCCTTGATCGGATCAGGGAAAAACTCGTATTCTGGCATCGCCTGTGCTATCGCCTGCGCCTTTTCGAGGGTCCGGTTCATCAGCACGGTGCCGAATCCCATCTCAGCTGCAGCCACAGCTGCAGCCCTGCCAGCTCCTCCGCAGCCAACGATGATGGCCTGGGGCTGCTGGTAGAACCTTCTGCTGAGGCTCATCAGGAAGAACTGATGCAGCTTGATGAAGAAGCGCTCAGCATATTCATGTATGAACTCCTCGACTATTCCCGGGTAATATGCTTCCGCAATGGCGGCGACGATTCCTGTGAAATCAGAGTTGTGGGCAGCGATGCCCTCGGAGGTCTTCACGAGAAGGTTGGTGGCTCCGATCCTGGCAACCGGCCCGGTAATCACGCCTTTGCCCAGTTCTGCCAGTTCCTCAACCTTGGCGTAGGCCAGCTCCTTGAAAGGTGCAGTCACATTAATTGCTGAATATTCCTCCTCGAACTTTTTGAAGGAAGCCTCGAAATCGGCCCCTTCTATGAGGTCGTATTTGTACGGTGAGCCGTCAGGCTGTTCCTGCTCCTTGTACGCCGCCTCGAACAGAAGCGGACTCTTCGATGTCGCTATCGGGTCCCCGATAAGGCCGAATCTCCCCATGAGCGTTTTTCTTAACTTGTTTATTATTAACTATTTATAAAAAACGTGTAGACTAATTGTCTATGCGTTTTGCCTAACTTGCTATAACCCAGGTACTTCCGTAAAACACCCGCTGCGCTGGCGGACGGCTTCGAAGAGGAGGATGGCTGCGGAGACGGAGACGTTGAGGGAGTCGAGTGCTCCGAGCATCGGGATGCGTATGTGCTTATCGGCGGCCTTGCGCCAGATGTCGGTCAGACCGGTTGATTCTGTGCCCATGACGATTGCGGTGGGGCCGGTCATGGGGGTGTCGTAGTAGAGCGAGGAGTCCTGGAGTTGGGCTGTAAGGATCTGGAGACCGTGCCCTTTCAGCCATTCGATGGTCTCTTCCGAAGATGCGGCGGCAACCTGGCGGGAGAATATGGCTCCGATGCTGGCGCGGATGAGGTTGGGGTTGTAGAGGTCGGTCAGGGGGTCGCAGATAATAACTGCGTCGGCTCCTGCTGCATCTGCACTTCGTAGGACGGCTCCGAGGTTGCCGGGTTTCTCGACGCTCTCAAGGACGATCACCAGAGGGTTTTCGCTCAGTTTGATGTCCTCCAGCTTCCTTTCCTTGTACCTCATCTCGGCAATGATCCCTTCCGTGCCGCCCCTGTAGGCAATCTTCTCGTACACTTCAGGGCTGACATGGAATGTCTTGCATCGGTCTCCGAACGGATAAGATCCTTCGCTTCGCCCTTCGACAAGCTCAGGGCGGGCTTCAGGATGACAAGAAAAAATCTCCGGGCAGATGAATATGGTGTCGGGGGTGAAGCCGGCGTCGAGGCAGTGCTCCAACTCGCGGCGGCCTTCGACCACAAAAAGCCCTTGCCGGCGCCTCTCCCGGGATTTCTCCTGAAGCGCCAGCAGCTCTTTGATCTTCGGGTTCTGACCCGATGTTATGAGCTCGTCATACATCAGCGTTTTGCTTGAAACCTATTTTTCTTGATCTGTCGTTATCCTTAGGCTGCAATTCAGCTAAAGCCCTCTCAATCATGTCCAATCTGAATCGAGTATTCTCATTGATATCATTCTGATCTCTCATGATCATAATATTGATCTGAACTGCAACCGGAGATCTAAGTACGCTGCTCAGCATCGCAACCCCGTGTTCGGTAAATGCATAAGCTCCTTTACGGCTACCACCCCAACTTGAAGTCACAAAATGTGACTTCAAGTTGTTAAGTCTTTGGTTATCAACATAAATCATGAAGTCAGCCGGGAATCTTGTCAGGTTCCTTTTTACGGCCTGGTTCAAGACTTTTGTCTCAATTCCATACAATCTTGCAAGATCAAAATCAAAGATGACTTTCTCTCCATCAATGTCATATATTTTGGCCTTGACAATTTCAAGTTCTTCAGAAGTTTTCAGTTCAGGTTCCATAGCAGTGAATATTTATTCTTCTTTCTTCAGGGCCTTCTCGGGACGCATCTGGGGGAAGAAGAGGACATCCTGGATGGTGGTCTGGCCGGTCATGAACATGGTCAGCCGGTCAATTCCCATCCCGAGGCCGGAGGTCGGAGGCATTCCGTATTCAAGGGCACGAACGAAGTCGTAGTCGATGAACATGGCCTCGTCGTCGCCGTGACTCTTGAGGGCTGCCTGCTCCTCGAACCTCTCCAGCTGGTCGATCGGGTCGTTGAGCTCTGAATAGGCATTCGCAAGTTCCTTCCCGCAGACGAACAGCTCGAAACGCTCGGTAAGGTTGGGGTTGTTGCGGTGCCTCTTGGTGAGCGGGGACATCGCGACAGGGTAGTCGGTGATGAAGGTAGGCTCGATAAGATGGTCCTCGCAGTAAGCTCCGAAGATCGCGTCGATCAGTTTCCCTTCGCCCATCGAAGGTTCGAACTCGACATTGAGCTTCTTGCAGGTATCGCGGAGTTCGTCCACGCCCATTCCGGCAAGGTCGACCCCTGCATATTCCTTGATGGCGTCGAGAATCGGGAGGCGGCGGTAACCGGCCTTGAAATCGATCTCGTTCTCCCCGATCTTCACCTTTGTGGTGCCGTGGAGCTTGAGGGCGATCTTCTCGAGCATCTTCTCGACGAATTCCATCATCCAGATGTAGTCCTTGTAGGCAACGTAGATCTCCATGCAGGTGAACTCAGGGTTGTGGGTCTTGTCCATGCCCTCGTTGCGGAAGTCCTTGGCGAACTCATAGACTCCGCTGTAGCCTCCGACGATGAGTCTCTTGAGATAGAGCTCGTTGGCGATCCTCATGTAGAGGTCGATGTCCAGGGCATTGTGGTGGGTGATGAACGGACGGGCCGTGGCTCCTCCGGGGATGGACTGGAGGATAGGGGTTTCGACCTCGAGGCAGCCGGCCTTGTTGAAATACTCCCTCATAGTGGCTATGATCTGGGCCCTCTGGATGAATACATCCTTGACCTGGGGATTGACGATGAGGTCCACGTACCTCTGGCGGTAGCGGAGTTCGGGATCGGAGAAACCGTCGTAGACTTTTCCTTCAGCATCGGTCTTGACGATCGGAAGCACCCTGAGGGACTTGCTGAGGACGGTGAGTTCCTTCACATGGACACTGAGCTGGCCGGTCTGGGTGATGAAGGCGAAGCCCTTGACTCCGACGATGTCGCCGATGTCCAGGAGTTTCTTCCAGACTGTGTTGTACATGGTCTTGTCCTCTCCTGGGCAGATCTCGTCACGCTTGACGTAGACCTGGATCCTGCCAGTCGAATCCTGGAGCTCTCCGAAGGAAGCAGCACCCATGATCCTGCGGGACATTATCCTTCCCGCCAGGCAGACTTCCTGGAAATTACCCTTCTCGGGATCATAGCCGGTCTCGATCTCCTTCGCGGTGGCGTTGACCGGATAAAGCGGTGCCGGATAAGGATTAATGCCCAATTCCCTCAATTTTGCAAGAGACTCCCTGCGGATGACCTCCTGCTCGCTCAACTCAATGTTTGCCATATCTAGTTATAGTTTTTAATCAAGCTTAATTACGTTCAGAATGACATTGTAACCAACCTGAACTTACAAAAATACGACTTTTAATCAAGAAACTGAAATTGTTATTCTTGTTTAGAATGATTATCTTTGTGTAATATGGCGAAAGAGCGCAAATGGATAATCAAGGATCCGGCCGATCCGGAGAAGGTGGGAAGGCTTTCCGCCGAGCTCGGTATTGACCGTGTCCTTTCGGAACTGCTTGTCAAGAGGGGTGTTGAGACCTTCGAGCAGGCCCGCTCCTTCTTCCGTCCCAGCCTTGACGACCTCCACGATCCCTTCTTGATGAAAGACATGGATGCTGCCGTGGAACGTGTTCGAAGGGCGATTACATCAGAGGAAAAGATACTCGTATACGGCGACTACGACGTGGACGGTACCACGGCCGTGTCGTTGGTTTATTCTTTCCTCAGGAGATACTCCCAGAAAGTCGATTTCTACATTCCGGACCGCTACGACGAGGGCTACGGCCTTTCCTACAAGGGAATAGACTGGGCCAGCGACGGCGGTTTCGGGTTGATCATCACCTTGGACTGTGGCATCAAGGCCAACGAAAAGGTTGAATATGCCCGTACCAAGGGGATAGATGTGATTATCTGCGACCACCATCTTCCGGAAGACACCCTTCCTGCAGCAGTGGCTGTTCTGGATCCGAAGAGGGAAGATGACAGTTATCCTTTTGATGACCTTTCAGGTTGTGGAGTCGGTTTCAAGCTTGTCCAGGCATATTCCCAGAAATACGGAATTCCTTTCGAGACGCTTATCCCCCTCCTTGACCTCCTGGTCGTGAGCATTGCAGCCGACCTCGTGTCCATGACCGGCGAGAACAGGGTTCTGGCGCATTTCGGTCTCAAACAGCTGAACGAGAATCCACGCAAGGGTCTCCTCGCGATGGCAACCCTTTCGAAGCTTGAGCCCGGGCATCTGACCATCGACGATATTGTCTTCAAGATCGGGCCTAGGATCAATGCGGCCGGCAGGATGGAGACAGGCAGGCTTGCCGTCGAGTTGCTAACTGCCGCAGATGACCATTTTGCCAATATCGTGGGCGAAAGGATCAACGACAACAACAACGAGCGCAAGGGAATAGACCGTGAGATCACCCAAGAAGCCCTGGAGATGGTCAAGAACGGCACGGCACTCTCTACGGATGCAGCGACCATCGTCTATAACCCTACCTGGAACAAAGGTGTTGTTGGAATCGTGGCATCCCGCCTGGTCGAGGCATTCTACAAGCCTACGATAGTCCTTACGAAATCCAACGGTTTTATCACCGGCTCCGCGAGAAGTGTCGCAGGCTTCGATCTCTATGAAGCTATCGAGAGTTGCGCCGACCTTTTGGAAAACTTCGGAGGCCATGTCTATGCCGCGGGGCTTACGATGAAGGAAACCAACCTGGCGGAGTTCGTCAGGCGGATAGACAAGTTCATTGGGGAAAAGATCACGGACGAAATGCTGACTCCCGTCACTGACATTGACGCCAAGCTTGAGTTCAGCCAGATCACGCCCAAGTTCTTCAGGCTGCTGAAGCAGTTCCAGCCATTCGGGCCCGGCAACAGCAACCCTGTCTTCCTCACTGAGAATGTCTCGGACGGTGGAAACGGCCGCAAGGTCGGAGCTGGCGGAGTCCATATGAAACTGGACCTTATAGACGAGAAACAGCCTTTCCACCAGATTCCGGCGATAGCCTTCAATATGGCGGAATTCTATGACTATATCAAGGCCGGTAATCCTTTCGACATCTGCTATTCGATAGTGGAGAACTACTATCGGGGCAATTCAACCCTCCAGCTCCGTATCAAGGACATCAAGGAGCGCGAGGAATTCATCTAGTTTCAGTCAATTGAAGTTACAATGTCCACGGCGGCTGCAGTGTAGTCGTTGCTGTCGACATCTATGACGTGGTGGGCAGTGGACTCGTAGAGTTTGGAGCGTGAAGCCATCAGCTCCTCGACCCTTGAGCGCAGATCCTTGCCGGTCTTGAGCATCGGCCTGTCACCTGGCCAGGTTTCGAGGTTATGCACGAGAGTGTCGACAGAGGCTTTGAGATAGAAGCATGTAGTGTTCCTTCGGATCATGCGCCGGCAAGCTTCAGTTGTAACAGTCCCACCTCCGAGGGAGAGAATGCAATCCTCGCCAGTCAGTTCGTTTGTCATGAATATGTTCTCGAGGGCTTCCTGCTCCATTGCGCGGAAGGCGGCTTCTCCCTGCTTTTCGAATATCTCCGGAATGCTCATCCCCGTCATGGCCTCGATGTAGTCGTCCAGGTCGATGAATTCCATGCCCGGAAGCAGTTTGGAGATTTCCTTCCCCACGCTGCTTTTCCCGCTTCCCATGAAGCCTATGAGGGAGATGCTGCCCATATTCCTAGAACAGGGTAGGTTCGAAGAAATCACCCTCCTCAGGAAGGTTGTCGATGTCGGGGAGCTTATTCGCGCTTAGATCCTTCACTTCGTTCAGGATGACATCGGGGTTCTCCTGCATGATGTCGATCGGCTCCTCGGGAACGGCCTCGTCAGTCGGAGCCGCCTCCGGGCTCAGGCCATACTCAGCCGCATCATCATCCGGCTTGTCAAGCGGCTCGATGAAGCGGACCTTCTTGAGGTCGTACTGGTGGCACTTCTTCCCTTTAGCCGTGTAACCCTTCTTGGCGATATATTCCTCCGCATCGACGTTCTCAGGATCGCGGTGCTCGTACTTCTTGCCGAAGATCACTTGGAACTGCGGATGCCTGTCGTCCGTGATGTCGACAAGGTATGATTTGGCTCCGGGTGCGATGAAGGATTGAGGTGTGTTGTCGCTCAGGACGAAACTGAACCTCTTTACATAGAAAGCCTTGGCTGCAGCATCCCAGTAGAGCGCAGTGTAGGTCTTCGAAGGATCGAACTTCTCAATCCTCAGGACTTCGCCCTGGTAGCGGTTCGAGACATCGAAGGAGGTGGTGTAGAAAGTACCGTCCTTGAAGATGGCCAGGACCTTGTCCTCGGGACCGAATTCGCCGAGATACATACCCCTCTGCTCATCGTTGAGTTTCTGGATGTCTGCATCGAACCAGATGTCTTTTCCACCGATGGTGGAGACACCCTTGCTCTTCAACTGTATCTTTGAAATAGCGAATTTCGAGACCAGGTTGCCCCTGGAAGTCTTTCCCTTGATTGCCAGGGTCGAAAAATCGTATTCCATCTGGGTTTTCTTCAGCTTTGGACGGGGACGCAGATAGACCCTGACCGTCTCTGCCTCGCCATTGTTGTTGACAGTGAACCAGAGGATCTTGGATCCTTCCTTCCCGGAAGTGATGTCGTAGTCCTTGTCCCTGGTGACGCTTGTAATGGCAAACCTCTTGGCGTAGGAGACTGATGTCTTTCCGTCGCGGTAGATAACGTTGTAGATGGTTCTCTCATCACCGCGGTTGAACACACCCACATAGAGAAGGTCTTTCCAGAAAAAGGCTTTGTCCGTGACCTTGGTGATGCGATACTTCCCGTCCTTGGCAATCACAAGGATCTCAGAGAGGTCAGAACAGTCACTGACGAAGACTCCATTGTCATCCTTCTTCATGTTGAGGCCGACGAAGCCTTCCTCGTAGTTGGCGTAGAGCTTGGCGTTGTTGCTCACGACCTTGGTGACTGCTATGGTCTCGAAGGCTGAAATCTCTGTCAGGCGCTTGAACGGTTTCCCGTACTTGGCCTTCAGGCCCTTGAACCACGCTATGGTATATTCGGTAATGTGTTCTATGTTGTTCCGGACCTCCTCCATCTCGGCTTCGATCGAGGAGATTTTCTCGTCCATGGCCTTCGTGTCGAACTTGGAGATCTTGCGGACAGGCTTTTCAACCAGTTTGTGGATGTCATCCATTACGATTTCCCTGCGTAGGAGATCCTGGTAGTTCTTCATCTCGGCGAAGACATCTTCAAGCTGCTGCTCCCAGCTCTTCTGGTCCTGTTCCAGTATCTTGTAGACCCGGTTCTCGAAGAATATCCTTTCGAGGGAGTCATAGTGCCACTCGTCCTCCAACTCGTCAAGACGGATCCTGAGCTGCCATTCAAGAAGGTCTCTGGTGTGATTGGTGTCGTAGATCAGGATGTCCTTGACCGAGAGGAACTGGGGCTTGCTGTCCACGATCACGCAGGCGTTGGGCGCGATGTTGCACTCGCAGTCGGTGAAAGCGTAAAGGGCATCTATGGTCTTGTCGGGCGACACGTCGTTCGGAAGGTGGATGATAATCTCCACCTTGTCGGTCGTCATGTCCTCGATCTTCTTGATCTTTATCTTGCCCTTGTCCTTGGCCTTGATGATTGAGTCCTTGATGATTTCGGAAGTCTTTCCGTAAGGTATCTCGGTTATGGCTATGGTGTTCTTGTCGATCTTTTCGATCTTGGCACGGACCTTAACGCTTCCTCCACGGGCCCCGTCCTTGTAGTTGCTGCAGTCGGCGCTGCCACCGGTAGGGAAGTCCGGATAGATTGTGAAATCCTTTCCCTCGAGGATGCTGACAGAGGCGTCAAGCAGTTCGTTGAAGTTGTGCGGAAGGATCTTGGACGCCATTCCGACGGCGATACCCTCGGTTCCTTGTGCGAGCAGGAGAGGGAAGCGGACTGGAAGCTCGGTCGGTTCCTGATTGCGTCCGTCGTAGGATGTCATCCAATGGGTGATCTTCGGATCGAATACAACTTCCTTGGCGAATTTGCTGAGACGGGCTTCGATGTACCTCGGTGCCGCATTGCTGTCACCTGTAAGAATATTACCCCAGTTACCCTGACAGTCCACCAGAAGGCCCTTCTGGCCGAGTTGGACGAGGGCTCCAAGGATGGATGCATCGCCGTGGGGGTGATACTGCATGGCCTGGCCGACGATGTTCGCCACCTTGGTGTAGCTGCCGTCGTCCATCTTGTACATTGCATGCAGGACTCGCCTCTGCACAGGCTTGAGACCGTCCACGATGTGCGGGACCGCCCTCTGGAGAATCACATAGGAAGAATAGTCAAGGAACCAGTCCTTGAACATTCCCGACAGCTTGAACTTCCTACTGTCGGAACTGAGGAGCTTGTCATACTTCCCTGTCGAAGGGGCTGTCGCCTCTTCCGACTCGGAAACTTCTTCCTCGTTCTCGTTCTCCTGATCCTGAATATCTTCCCACTGATCGTCCTTTGCCATATTCCTTCTGACGTTTTTATTCTTCGTAACCGAATTTCCTGAGTTCCTTGCGATTTTCTCTCCAGTCGGGGTCCACCTTCACGAATAGCTGCAGGTAGACCTTCTTCTGGAAGAAGTCTTCCATGTCGAGACGGGCTTCGGTACCCGTCTTCTTTAAGGCGGAGCCTCCCTTCCCGATGATTATTCCTTTCTGGGTGTCGCGCATCACGTAGATGACGGCGCTGATTTCGTACCTGTCCTTCCCTTCCTTGAAAGCCTCGATACCTACTTCGCAGCTGTAGGGAATCTCCTGGCTGTAGTTCTCAAGTATCTTCTCACGGATGATCTCCGAGGCGAAAAACCTGAGGTTACGATCCGTGAACTGGTCCTTGTCAAACCATGGCGGAGAAACTGGAAGCTTGCTTACGATAGCGTCCAGTACGCTTTCAAGGTTGAAATGCTCCTTGGCTGAGACAGGGATTATGACTGCCCCGGGGAGTGTCTCCTGCCAGTATCCGATGAGTTCCATGACCCTGGCCTGGTCGCTGATGTCAATCTTGTTGATGGCCACGACCACAGGGCATTCAAGCTTCTGGAGCTTCTGGATGTACTCGATATTCTTGTCGCTTTTCTCGACAACGTCCGTCACGTAGAGGATGATGTCTGCATCACCGATTGCGGCGTCCACGAACTTCATCATGTCTTCCTGAAGCCTGTAATTCGGCTTCAGCATGCCTGGAGTGTCGGAATATACGATCTGGTAGTCATCGGTGTTGACAATGCCCATTATCCTGTGGCGGGTCGTCTGGGCCTTTGCCGTGACTATGGAAAGCTTCTCGCCGACCAGGGCATTCATCAAGGTGGACTTGCCAACATTCGGGTTGCCGATGATGTTGACGAAGCCCGCGCGGTGCTCCTGTGTCTTTGCTTGGCTAGACATAGGCCCCCATCTTGAGGACATTGACCTCTCCCTCGCTGAGGTACCTCCATTCTCCCTTCTTCAGTCCCTTCTTGGTGAGCCCGGCGAAGTATACCCTGTCAAGAGCCTTGACCGTGTAGCCGAGGGACTCGAAAATCCTGCGGACGATGCGGTTCTTTCCTGAGTGGATTTCGATGCCGAGCCTGCGGTGGTCTTCGGCGTCGATATATTCCAGTTCGTCTGCCTTGATGACTCCGTCAGAGAGCTGGAGACCTTCGACCAGGATCTTTTCCTTGTCGTCTTCTTCGAGGGCCTTGTCGAGAATGACCTGGTAGATCTTCTTCTTGTTGAAAGAAGGATGGGTCAACTGCTCTGCGATCTCTCCGTCGTTGGTGAACATCAGGACACCGGTAGTGTTCTTGTCAAGCCTTCCAACAGGGAACACCCTGGAGGTGCAGCCCTTCAGGAGATCCATGACGGTCTTTTCAGCATGCGGATCGCTGGCGCTGGTGACGAAGCCCTTAGGCTTGTTCATCACGATGTATATCTTTTCTTCACCCTTGAGCCTTTCTCCGTTGAAGCGGACATCGTCCTTCAGGACGTTTATCTTGGTTCCGAGTTCAGTGACTACCACTCCGTTGACGGTAACCACTCCCGCCTGGATCAAGGTGTCGGCTTCACGGCGTGAGCAGACTCCTGAGTTGGCGATGAACTTATTAAGGCGGATTTCCTCCTTGATCGGAGTAGGGACATTGTCATTGTCGGAGAAGAGGGAATTGTCCACCTGCGGCTTCCTGGAAAGCATCTGGTTTATGCCTGCTTCATCTGTAGCCGTGAAGCTTGATGTGTTCTTGCGTACAGGCTTCTTCGGAGCCGGACGACCGGGACCCTTGCTGAAACCTGAAGCCTTGGAACCGTCGTGGAAATTCCTCTGCTTTCCATATGAAGGACGACCTTCGGAGTGACCTCCCTGGCGGTCATCCCTGAAACGGGGACGATCCTGACCGTAACTGGGACGATCCTGGCTGTAATGAGGACGGTCCTTGCCGTAGCTGGGACGCTCGCGGCGGTCTTGTCCGAAACTAGGACGCTCGCGACGGTCCTGCCCATAGCTGGGACGTTCACGGCGGTCCTGATTGTAGCGAGGACGGTCCTGCCCATAGCTTGTATGCTCGCAGCGATCCTGCCCGTAAGAGGGGCGGTTACTTGAGTTATGCTCGTAATTGTCTGATGAGGAATAGTTTCTGCGATTCTGGTAGCCACCACGGCTCTGATAGCCGCCTCTTCTGTCGTTGTTGCCGTTGTAAGGCCTGCGTTCTGCATCGTGGTCGGATGAAGCTGCTGGTGCGACCTTCCTTCTGGGCCTTAGCTTCCTTCCTTCTGTTGAATAGCCGTTTCTTCTTCCTTCGTTTCCAGCGTAATCCCTACGCTCGTCGTGGCTCTCATAGCCACCGTTCATTTTTTCTTCCATAATTTGCTGTGGCTCCCGCCACGGTTGTTACAATAAAATAATAAGGACTCTGTAATTATTTGAGTTTGAAAATGTAAGTAATTGTTCCCTGTTGCAGGGCAGGTGCGTCTGCACTCTGGTTGAAATGGGCCTTCATAGCTGCTGCCCTTGCTGCAGCCCATAATGTCTGGTTGCTGACTGTAGTACCTTGCCCTCCGGCTACAGCCTTGGTTACGTTTCCATAGTTGTCCACCCAGATGTCCACAACGACTTTCCCTTCATCCTGGACTGCATAGTCCGGCCTTGGAAGGGCTCCGAGCACGCTGCGCCCTTTCAAGTGGGCATTTGGAGCACCTTCGGCCTTGCCTGTGGATGTGTTGCCTTTGGGATGTCCGGCTTTGAATTCGGCGGAAGGATTTGTGGCCCCGTGAGGAGCTAGTGAGGAATCTTTCTTGCTCATGCCTGGGAAGAGGGCGTTCTTGTTGATCTCTTCTTTCGGGGCAGGAACTTCTACGTCACCATGATCGTCAGGCTTGGCTTCCGCTGTCTTGTTAGGCCTGTCCGATTTGACAGGGGATTCGCTTCTCTGGATCAGCTCTACCGGTTTGGTTATGTCCACCTCTTCCGCCTGTGGCTGCCTTCCGATGGCTTCCCTCTTGACTGGAGCCGGTTCTTCTTCCTCGAAATCGATCAGGAATGTCTGTTCCTGGGGTGGAGGGTAGAGGTATTTCAGCCCCGTGAATGCACAGGATAGCAGCACTACCAGATGCACGGCAACCGTAAGGACGATTCCCGTGACCGTGGAGAACTTGGCCTCCTTTTCTCTTTCACGAAGGTACTGTTTCATCACTCAGGCTGTGTGGCCAAAATAACTTTGTAATGATTCCTCTTGGCAATGTTCATTATCGAGACGACCTCCTTGATGGGTACGCTCTCATCGGAATAGATTGAAAAGGTAGGATCTTCCTCACTCTGAAGAAGACTGACCAGCTCGTCCTCCAGGTCGGAGAACTGGGTAGGAGTCTCGTCGCCGTTGATGTGGTAGGTGTACATCTCGCCGCCCCAATCCTTGATCGACACGCTGACTGTAGGTTTCGCTGTCACCTGGCCTGTGCTCTTGGGGAGCAGGAGCTTGAGTGCATTGGGATTGACCAGAGTCGAGGTGACCAGGAAGAAGATCAGGAGCAGGAACACCAGGTCAGTCATGGACGACATGGACATTTCCGAATTGACCTTTGTGGTTCTCTTGAATGCCATTTATTATTTCTCCTCTTCGTTGTCTGCAGGTTCGTGCAGAAGATCCATGAAGTCGATAGTTGTGGTCTCCATCTTGAACATCAGGTCGGAGATCTGTGCAGTAAGGTAGTTGTAGCCGAAATAGGCAAGGATACCGACGATCAGACCGCCGACCGTGGTGATCATGGCAGTGTAGATACCGCTGGAAAGCAGGGTGATGTCGATGTTGTTGCCGGCATTGGCCATGTTGAAGAATGCCTGGACCATACCGAGGACGGTTCCGAGGAATCCGATCATCGGAGCGCCTCCGGCTATTGTAGCCAGGGTGGGGAGGCCTTTTTCAAGCCTTGCAATTTCAACGTTGCCCATGTTCTCCACGGCTGTCTGGATGTCGGTCAACGGCCTTCCGATACGCTCGATTCCCTTCTCTACGAGGCGGGCGACGGGAGAATCGTATTTCTCACAGAGCGAGAGTGCGCTCTTGACCTTTCCTTCATGGATGTAGTCGCGGATGTCCCTCATGAAGTTCTTGTCGACCTGCTGGGCCTTGTGGATCATCCACCACTTCTTTCCGAAAATGTAGATGGCTATGACGGAAAGGATGGCAAGAACGATCATCAGCCAGCCTCCCTTGGCGGCCATCTGGATCAATGAATAAGACTGCTCTACTTGCTGAGGAGCTGCCTGCATTGCAGGCTCGGCGGCCCTTGCGATGTTCTCGGCCACCTCAGCGGCGGCAGTGTCCAGGCCTACCTGTAAAACATGGAACAACATAATTATAACGTACGTTTATTGATTTCAGATTCTAAACTGCAAATATAATCAAAATAACCGACATTAGCTAATATTCCACCCTTGTCAAAAACAATGCCTGACCGGGAACCGATTCGCCTGCATCGCTGCGGTTTCCGCCTTCCACCAGGCCGGCCAACCAATTCTCGTCCCTCCGTCCTCTTCCGACGTCCAGCAGGGAACCTACGACGGCCCTGACCATATTCCTCAGGAACCTGTCTGCCCTGATTGTGAAGACGAGGTAGTCGCCTTCATCGGCTGGATAGCCCATCAGCCTCACATGGTCTGGGACATAGCTTTCCCATTGTGCCAAGGAGACAGTGCAGATTGAGGTTTTGTTGTCGCTCCCAACCTTCTCGAAGCAGCTGAAATCGTGTTTCCCAAGCAGATGCGTTGCGGCCTTGTTCATGGCTTCCACGTCCAGCGGGAAGGTGTAGAGGCAGGAATATTTCCCCATGAAAGGATCTTTTTTCCTGTGGATGAAATACTTGTATTCCCTTTGTGTGGCATCGAACCTGGCATGGAATTCAGGGGAGGCCGGAAGTATGTCATGAACCTTGATTCCATGGGGCAGGATGGCATTTATTTTGTAGCCAACAGCCGCGGCATCAAGGTCCTGGGCCGAGGTGTCGAAGTGCGCAACATATCCGGTTGCATTGACCTTCGAATCGGTCCTACCTGCCCCTGTGACGGAGATTTCTTCCTTCAAGAGAGTTGAAAGTGCAGCTTGAAGACACTCTTGGACAGTTTTGGCATCGCTTTGTATCTGCCAGCCGCAGAAATCGGCTCCGTCGTAGGAAAGTATGATCTTGTAGCGCATGGTCGAGGAGGTTTGTTGACACGCAAAAATATAAAAAAGAGATAACATGGAAAGCGTTAACATCAAAGAATTGAACGACAGGATCCAGCAGGAAAGTGCGTTCGTGGACATGCTGTCCCTCGAGATGGGGAAGGTCATCGTCGGCCAGAAACAGCTCGTGGAGAATTTGCTCATAGGCCTGCTTGCCAATGGGCACATCCTACTGGAAGGTGTCCCCGGTCTTGCCAAGACCTTGGCTATCAGCACCCTGTCCCAGGCTATCGACGCCAAGTTCAGCCGTATCCAGTTCACCCCTGACCTTCTTCCTGCCGACCTCATCGGTACGATGATATATTCCCAGAAGGACGAGAGGTTCGAGGTCCACAAGGGCCCGGTTTTCGCCAATTTCGTACTGGCTGATGAGATCAACCGCTCCCCGGCAAAGGTCCAGTCGGCCCTTCTCGAGGCGATGCAGGAAAGACAGGTCACCATCGGCGACGAGACCTTCAAGCTCCCCGAGCCCTTCCTCGTGATGGCGACGCAGAACCCGATCGAGCAGGAGGGAACCTATCCTCTTCCTGAGGCCCAGGTCGACCGTTTCATGCTCAAAGTTGTCGTCAGCTATCCCAAGAAGGAAGAAGAGAAGTACATCATCAGGATGAACAACACCGGAGAATTCCCCAAGGCTTCCCCGGTGATCAAGCCAGAGGACATCGTGAGAGCCCGCAAGGTCGTGAGGGATGTCTATATGGACGAGAAGATCGAAAGGTACATAGTGGACATCGTATATGCGACCAGGACTCCAGGTGACTACGGTCTCGGAAAGCTCAAGGACCTGATTTCCTTCGGAGGTTCTCCCCGTGCCAGCATTTCCCTGGCCATGGCGGCCAAGGCCTTTGCGTTCATAAGGCGCAGGGGTTATGTCATCCCTGAGGATGTCAGGGCGGTCTGCAACGAAGTCCTCCGCCACAGGATCGGTCTTACCTATGAGGCTGAAGCAGAGAACGTGACCACCGAGCAGATCATAGCCGAGGTTATCAATGCCGTACAGGTCCCTTAGTGAATAGCCTTTGACATGCCTTCAACTCCTACAGCAAACGAACTGCTACGCAAGGTCAGGAAGATAGAGATCCGTACCAGGGCTCTGTCCCACCAGATCTTTGCGGGAGAGTACCACAGTGCTTTCAAAGGCCGGGGAATGGCCTTCAGTGAAGTGCGTGAGTACCAGTATGGAGACGATCCGCGTTCCATGGACTGGAATGTGACGGCCCGCCTGAGGGCCCCGTATGTGAAGGTCTATGAGGAAGAGAGGGAAATGACGGTTGTCCTTCTGATCGACATCAGCCGTTCCGGACTCTTTGGTACGCGTGAGAAAACCAAGAGGGACCTTATCGCAGAGATTGCCGCCGTACTGAGCTTTTCCGCTTCTATCAACAATGACAAGGTAGGTGCGCTCTTTTTCAGCGACCATGTCGAGAAGTTCATTCCTCCGGGCAAGGGACGCAGCAACCTGCTTCATATTATCAGGGAAATCATCGAACTGAAACCTACCTCCGATGGCACTGACATTGGTGAGGCGCTTCGTTACCTCACAAACGCCATCAAGAAGAAGTGCACCGCCTTCGTGCTTTCCGACATGCTGGATGTAGAGCAGGATGGGAGACCCCGTTATGAGGATGCCCTCAAGGTTGCAAGGAACAGGCATGATATCTCTATAATCAAGGTCCATGACCCCAGGGAACAAACCATCCCATCGGTCGGCCTTGTCCATGTAAAGGATTCTGAAACAGGAGAATCGGCATGGGTGAACACCTCGAGCCGCAAGGTCAGGGCTGAGTACTCGAAATGGTTCGGAACCGTAGTGGAGAATGAGCGCAAGTTATTCAACCGTTATCAGATAGATTCCGTGGATATAGCGACAGACGATGACTACGTCAAGGGGTTGATGGCATTTTTCGGGAGGAGATAATGATGAGGAAGTTGTTGGTTTCATTGTCTTTGATTGTATTTCTGCCGGCATTCCTTTCCGCCCAGGTCCTTTCAGGTCCTGTCAAGGGACTGGTGATCCAGTCGGAGGATTCGTTCCTTGAGCAGCTCCAGCCCAGGGATTCCGTGCTTATCGGCGACCAGCTTCGTTACGGCTTCCATCTTAAGGATGTCCAGCAGGGAACCGGTTTCATGCCAGCGGATTTCTCAAATGGATTCATGCCTGGTGACAGCGTCGAGGTGATTGGCCCGTGGATGGCTGACACTGTGAAAGTTCATGGAAAGAAAGGCGAACCCCGTTCTTTTGACATTGATTTTTCAATCATAATCACTTCATTCGAGGAAGGAAGCTACGACCTTAGGCCTTTGTCGATCCTTCGGCAGACCGCCCCGGACAGGATAGATACTCTTTTCTTCAAGTCCCGTCCTCTGGAAGTCTTTACAATCCCGGTAGACACCACTACCTACGAGATCCATGACATCAAGGGTCAGATAAGGTACCCTGTTACTTTCCGTGAGATCCTGCCATACATCGCAGTGATCTGGGGCATCGCATTCCTTGCAGTGCTGATCTGGGCCCTGCTGGCTTCCAGAAGGAAGAAGGAGGCCGGAAAGGCTGTCTACAAGGATCCGCCTTACATTGTTGCCCTAAGGAAGCTGGAGCAGTTCAGGGATAGTAAGTTCTGGGTTCAGGACAAACAAAAAGCATTTTATTCGGGAATTACGGATGCTCTTAGGGAGTACATTGATTCGCGTTATGGAATCGACGCCCCTGAGATGACAACCGCGGAACTGTTTGATAGTTTGAGCCATTCCGACGTTCCTGCCGACCTCTTTGTTGAACTCAAGAAGCTTTTCGAGACTGCCGACCTGGTGAAGTTTGCCAAGGCTTTCGCTACCGATGAAGAGAATGCCGATGCCGTTCCGCTGGCAGTAAGGTTTGTTACTTCGACTTACCAGACTCCGTCTACAGGCTCAGCGGCCGAACCGGAAGAAACAAAAGAAGGAGGGAACGAGTGATGTTTTTCGAGTATCCCAAACTTCTCTGGCTGCTTCTGGTACCATTCCTCCTGGTACTCCGCTACCTCTATATCGAGATAGCTGACCGGAGGCCACATCTTCGCGTGTCCAAGGCTACCCCTTGGAAGGCTGGCGGAAAGTCTGTCCTTGACATTGTCAGGCACCTGCCATTCCTGCTTAGGATTGCAGCCTTGTGTCTCCTTGTGGTTGCAATAGCGCGCCCCCGTTCCTCACGCAAGGTTGAGAGGATCGACACTGAAGGGATCGACATCGTCCTGGCCATGGACGTGTCTACCAGTATGCTTGCGAGGGACTTCACTCCTGACAGGATAAGTGCGGCCAAGGACATAGCCATCGAGTTCATCTCCCAGAGGCCTTCCGACAGGATGGGAATAGTGGTCTTTGCAGGCGAGAGCTACACCCAATGCCCTCTGACGACCGACCGGGCTACCCTGATCAACCTGATGAAGGAGATTTCCACCGACCTTATCGAGGACGGTACTGCAATCGGAAACGGCCTGGCTACTGCTGTGGCTAGGATGAAGGATTCGGATGCCAAGAGCCGGGTCGTGATCCTGCTGACTGATGGTGTGAACAACAGCGGCGAGGTCTCTCCTGAGACGGCTGCTGAAATTGCCAAGATCTATGGTATCAGGGTCTATACAATCGGAGTCGGAGCCAACGGCGAAGCTCCTTATCCGGTCATGACACCGTGGGGAGTCCAGGTGCAGAACATGAAGGTCGAGATCGATGAGAAATTATTGAACAGCATAGCTTCTGCCACCGGAGGCCGCTACTTCAGGGCGACCGACAACACGAAGCTTTCGGAAATATATTCGGAGATCAACAAGATGGAAAAGGCCCGCACGACGGTTGACAGTTTCCCTGTCTACAAGGAACTCTTCTTGGGTTACGCCCTTGCCGCCCTTGCCTGCCTGCTTCTTGAAATGTTGATCAAAGTCTTAGTTTTGAGGAGGTTGCCATGATCATATTCGCACATCCGCAGTTCCTTCTTCTGCTCCTGCTGATCCCGTTCTTCTTCATAGGCCTGGCGGTCTGGATGGGGGCGAGAAGGCGCCGCCTTCGCAAGCTGGGCGACGAGGATCTCGTGAACGAACTGATGCCCTCGTGGTCCCGTTCCAAGAGATGGGTTCGTGCGGTAATATATTCATTGGCCTTCCTATTCTTTGTCATAGGCCTTTCCCGGCCGCAGATCGGGGCCAAGCTCAAAGAGTATAAGGCACGAGGGGCTGAGATAATGATCGCCCTCGACGTTTCCAACTCTATGCTTGCCCAGGATTATTCTCCGAACAGGCTCGAGCGGGCCAAACTTGCCATATCGAGAATTACGGACAAGCTCCAGGACGACAGGATAGGTCTTATCATCTTCGCCGGAAGCTCTTTCGTGCAGCTGCCCATCACCTCGGATTATGTCAGTGCAAAGATGTTCCTGAGCAATATCTCCACTCAATCAGTGCCTATCCAGGGAACAGCGATCGGAGATGCAATCAACACGGCGGTCAGGAGCTTCAGTTCTCAGAGTGAGCAGAGTCGTGCGATAATAGTGATCACCGACGGAGAGAATCATGAGGATGATGCAGTTGCCGCTGCAATGCAGGCTGCGGAGGTTGGAGTGAAGGTCTATACTATCGGAGTGGGTTCCCAGGAGGGGCAGCCGATTCCGATGGACGGGGGGCTGCTGAAGGACAAGGAGGGCAACATCGTGGTGACAAGACTCGATGAGGAAACCCTGAAAGAGATCGCTTCCGCCGGAGGAGGAGCCTATGTGCATGCCGGCAATGACGAGTTCGGCCTGACTCCCATCATCGCTGACATCCAGAAGATGCAGCAGGAAGAATTCAATTCAGTCATGTTCGAAGAATATGACGAGCAGTTCATGTATTTCCTGGGAGTAGCTCTCGCATTGCTGGTCCTTGAGATGTTGATCGGTGAGAGACGTTCCCGCAGGCATTTGTTTGAAAGGTAATGAAAGGACTGGTTAGATATTCATTGTTAGTCGTTTTGGCGGTGCTTTCCTGCACCGCAGCGCTTGCCCAACCTGACAGGAGGGAGGTCCGTTCCGGCAACAGGCAGTTCAAGAAAGGAAACTGGCAGAAGAGCGAGATAGAGTACCGGAAGGCACTTGTCAAAGACACCTCCTCCGTGGCAGCGTCATATAATCTGGCAAATGCCCTCTACCGTCAGGATAATTTCGAGGAGGCTGGAAAGTCTCTTGAAAAGGTCAAGGAGGAAGCTTCTGTAAGTCCGTCTGCGGCTGATTATTACTATAATCTAGGCAATGTAGCCGTCAAGAAGGAGGACTGGAGCGGGGCTGTCGAGGCTTACAAGCAGTCTTTGCTGAGACGTCCTGATGACATGGATGCCAAGGAGAACTACGCCTACGCCAAGCTGATGCTCAAGAATCAGGGCGGTGGAGGCGGAGGTGGCAATGATGACCAGAACCAAAATCAGAACCAGCAGGATCAGAACCAGAATCAGAATCAACAGGATCAGAACCAGAATCAGAATCAACAGGATCAGAACCAGAATCAAGATCAGAACCAAGACCAGAATCAGGATCAGCAAGGTCAGGGCCAGGGAGATTCAAAGATTTCCCCTCAGCAGGCCCAGCAGATGCTGAAAGCGATACAGGCTAGGGAAAAGGAAACCCAGGACAAGGTCAACAAGGAAAAGGCCGCAGTCCTCAAATCCCGACAGAAAGACAAGAATTGGTAAGCAGAAGATGAAAAGGATAATGTACATAACCGCCCTTGCGGTGCTATCGCTCGCTGCGACACTAGGGATGTCGGCCCAGAATGCTATCCGGGTAGAAGCACCCAACGTGGTTGCCTTGGGCGAACAGTTCAATGTCACCTTCATCATTGAGGGGGAGAAGAACCCGTCTGATTTCTCATGGTCTCCCAGTGAAGATTTCCAGCTGGTCTGGGGCCCCCAGAAGGGTACTTCCACGAGTATTCAGATAGTGAACGGGAAGAGATCTTCTTCCCATCAGACCACCTATACCTACATCCTTCTGTCAAAATCTACTGGTACTTTTCAGATCCCGGCTGCCACGGCTACCGTATCCGGCGACAAGATCTCTTCTTCGCAGACATCGATCCAGGTCGTGACCGATGCTTCTTCTTCGTCACAAGGGAACCAGCTTTCCGGTTCCGGTCAGGGTGGATCACAAGGATCCTCAGGGACTGCCCGCCAGCAGGCTGCGACAGGGGAGATCCCTACGGAAGACTTATTCATGAGGCTGTCGCTCAGCCGTTCCGAAGTGGTGATGGGTGAACCCGTCACAGCTACCCTCAAACTCTACCAAAGGGTAAATATCGCTGGTTTCGAGAATGCCAAGTTTCCAAGTTTCAATGGCTTCTGGAGCCAGGAAACATATTCTCCCACCAACATCGAATTCAAGAGGGAGAGTTTTGACGACAAGATCTACAATACTGCTGTACTGAGGAGCTATGTACTTATCCCGCAGCAGTCCGGAACGATAACCATCGATCCGGCGGAGCTGGTCTGCCTTGTCAACATAAGGGTCAACACCCCTACTTCCAACAGCATCTTCGACAGTTTCTTCCAGGATGAGTACCGTACCATCAGGAAGAGGATCACTACTCCGGCCGTCAAGGTGAAGGTCAATCCTCTGCCTGCAGGTCAGCCTGCTTCCTTCGGCGGTGGCGTTGGCAGTTTCGGAATATCCGCCCGTCTTTCCTCCGATGAGCTCAAGGCCCATGATGCAGGTTCATTGGTTATCACCCTTTCAGGAAGGGGCAACGTGTCCCTCCTCGAGGAACCCAAGGTCAGTTTCCCTCCGGATTTCGAGGTCTATGACACCAAGACGACCGAGAACACCGACAAGAGCAACGGAGGTACTTCAGGCAGCAAGTCTTTCGAGTTCCCGTTCATTCCAAGGAGTGCAGGAGACTTCACCATCGAACCGGTTGAATATTCCTACTATGATGTGACTTCAGGAAAGTATGTCACATTGCGTACCCAGCCCCTGCACATCAAGGTTGCAAAGGGTAAAGGTGGCGATCAGTCCGTACAGGTCAACACTGCTCCGGGAGTCGAACGCAGGGATGTGAAGAGCCTTGCTGACGACATCCGTTTCATTTCGACTAAGAAACCGTCCCTTTCCGGGAATTCATTCTTCGTGGGTACGCCCCTGTTCTTCATCCTGCTTGTCCTGATCCTTGCCGCTGCCCTCATAGCCTGGCTGGCTACCAGGAAGCTGGCAGCAATGAAAGCTGATGTGGCCCTGTCCAAAAACAGGAGAGCTACCAAGATGGCCAGGAAGAGACTCCAGCAGGCGGGTGATTTCCTCGGGAAGAATCTTTACACAGCTTTCTATGAGGAACTTCACAAGGCTCTCATAGGTTTCATCTCCGACAAGCTCAACATGGATATGTCTGAAATCAGCAAGGAAAACATTGCCACCGCACTCCAGGAAGGAGGTGTAGGGGAGGCGGATGTGAAGGCTTTCACAGATCTTATCGATGCCTGCGAATTCGCAAGGTATTCCCCTGATGCCGGTCATGATGCCATGAACAGCCATTATGAAAATGCCGTCAATGTTATTTCCGCCATTGATTCCAGTCTGAAGATCCGCAAGCCAGGATCAGGTCCATCAGCAGTGATAATTACCCTTCTGCTCTCTGTCGGTACCGCTTTCAGCACCTTTGCCCAGAACGACCAGATCGTGATCACTCCGGCTGATACCTCTGCTGTTGAGACTGCCGCTCCCGAATCTCAGTCTGTTCAGGATCCCGATATCCTCTGGCAGGAAGGTGTGACGGCTTATTCTGACAGCCGTTACCAGGATGCGGTCTCGGCATGGGAGGGAATAGCTTCCATGGGGCTTGGGGCTCCGGAGCTATACTGCAACATAGGCGACGCCTATTTCAAACTTGGCAATTACCCCAAGGCCATCCTCAATTATGAGAGGGCCTTGAGACTTGATCCATCATGCTCGGACGCTCGCTATAACCTTGAGTTTGCAGGCAGTTTTGTTCAGGACAAGATCGAGGCGGTCCCGGAATTCATCCTCAAGAGTCTCGCCAGGAAGGTCTGTTACACTCTTGGTTCCAACACCTGGGCTGTCTTGTTCCTGATTCTGTTAGGCTTGGCTCTTACCATGGGACTCCTGTTCCTTCTGGCATCTTCCCTTGGCAGGAGACGTCTTGGATTTTATTCCGGAATAGTTTTCCTGTTGCTGTCACTTTGCTGCCTGGGCTTCTCCCTGTGGCAGAAGAAGGATTATCTGAGCAAGGACAGTGCAATCGTAATGCTTCCTGTCTCTTCTGTAAAGAGCTCTCCTTCAGGCGGTAAGGATCTATTCATCATCCATGAGGGCACAAAAGTCAAGATTCTCGACAGTGTCGGTTCCTGGATGAATATATCCCTTGCTGACGGTCGTCAAGGCTGGATTGAGGACGGTGCCATCGAGGTAATCTGATTCCTGTCAATAAGGTCATCAGACCCTGCAGGCGGCCTACAGGGTTTGTCCGCCGATGAACTCCCTCATGATGGATGTGGGAGGGATGGCGGCTATTTCCGAAGGCTGGAGGGCTACGATGTAGTCCAGGAACTTGAGCAGGCGGACGGCCTCGGTGTAGGCTGGTGAAGACGGAGCGATACGCCTCAAGAGGGGTTCTGCATAGTATTTCAACATGGGCAGCTCGAAGATAAGTGCCGAATTGAACAAGGCATCTGCATTTTCCTGGAACGGGAATATGTTCCTTGTCTCGCCCCTGCGGACGCTGTTCCACAGCAGGATGGTGTTCTCCGGACTGATTCCACGCACCCTGTTGTCCCTGACCATCCTGCGGAGCAGACGGTTGTCGGATGTAGACAGGTTGACATTCTCATCGATGTTGAGGGATGTCAAGGCGGAGGCATACACCCTGAATATCCTGGAGTTGTCTACTGCAGAGGTCATTTCCGGATTCAATGCATGGATGCCTTCCATGATCAGGATGTCCTTTTCATCAAGGCGGAGTTTGTTCCCTACGAAGGTACGGCAACCTGATTTGAAATCATATTTCGGAATCTCTACTTCCTCACCGTCCAGGAGCTGGTTAAGCTGCTTGTTGAGGAAATCCAGATCCATCGCGTAGAGAGATTCGAAGTCCAGTTTCCCGTCTTCGTCTTTCGGAGTGCAGTCCCTGTTGACGAAATAATTGTCAAGTTCAATTACCTTGGGTTTGAGTCCCAGGACCTTGCATTGGAGTGCAATACGGAGCGAGGAGGATGTCTTGCCGCTTGATGAAGGACCGGCGATCATCACTATGCGCTTTACTCCGCGATTGTCGTAAATCTTGTCTGCTATCCTGGCATATTCACGTTCATGCCTGGCCTCGGAGAGATTGATGATTTCGACGGCCCTGCCTGCCTTGATGGCCGAGTTCAGCGAACCGACGCTCTCGATCCCGATGATTGAACACCAGTCGGAATATTCCTTCAGGGTGGCGGCGATCTTGGCCTGGCGTTTCATTGGCATGACCTTGGAGAAATCAGTCATTGCAGGCCCCTGGAGGCAGAATCCCTGGCCAATGCCGGTTATGTCGAATGTCTTTAGGAACCTGGTCGACGGGATGAGGGGACCATGCATGGTGTCAGCCTTGCCGTCAAGGTAGTATACGCTGCAGATGAAGGTTCCGATGCTCTTCTGGAGTTCAGCCTTCTGAGGCTGGTTGTTCTTGAGGAAGATTTCCTGTGCCTCTTCGGAGTTCATCTTGACCCTTGTGAAAGGAAGGTCCCTTGCGATGATATCCTTCATCTTTGCCTTGATGGCATCGATTTCTTCGTCAGTCACGAAATAGACCTTGTTGCGGCCGTCTTCCAACTTTGTCTTCTCGGTGATCTCGCAGTAGAGTCCGCTTGGAAGGGAATGGTCTACGAGCAAAACCTTGTCAGGATAGAGTTCGCGTACAGCGTTCTGGAGTACGAAGCACAGGGAACGGAGATAGCATCTACGGCCGTCCGGGTGGTTGAATCCTATGAATTCAACCTGATGGAAGATCATGGGTTTGTAGTTCAGCTCCTTGAGCTTATTGTCCACAAGTGCCGCTATGACATCCAGTTTCTGGCCTGTCTTAGGGTCGGTTACGCTCTTGCACCATTTCCTTGAGAGATCGCCAAGGGTGCCGCCCAGTTCTATCTTGTGATTCTTACCGTCGTTCTTGCAGAAAATAGTGATTTCGTTGTTGTCCATGATGTGTCCTCCAAAACATGCAAATATACTCACAAAGAAAAAAATTTCTGTTTTTTAGGCGCCGTTTTTCTGTTTTTTTAAATGATATCAACACAACCGTGGCATCTTTGTGACAGCTTAATAACTTGAACTATGCTAGTGAATGTCATCGCCGCCAAATGCATCGGCATAGAGGCGGTACCGGTCACCGTCGAAGTTGACATAACCCAGGGAATAGGGATCCATCTTGTCGGCATGGCCGACGTGGCCGTCAAAGAGAGCCTCCTCCGTACGGTAACTGCCTTGCAGGCCCTCGGATTCCACATCCCGGGCAGGAAGATAGTCATCAATCTCGCTCCGGCTGACATGCATAAGAATGGCGGGGGCTATGACCTCCCGATATCTCTTGGAATCATCGCAGCCTCCAGGCAGAAAGAGCTTACTGGGCTAGGGAAATATCTGATAATGGGTGAGCTTGGCCTGGATAGTTCTGTACGGGAAGTTCAGGGCGGACTACTGTTTGCAGACCTGGCTGCTTCGAAAGGAATGTCTGGCTGCATACTTCCGCTCCGCTCTGCTATGGAGGCTACCGAGTGTACATCCCTCTCAATTTTCGGGGTCAGGAGCCTTGAAGATGTGCTTAGGATTCTGGAAGAGAGGGAGGACTGCTCGGACCTGCTTGTCTGGAACACTCCTTTGTACAAAGAACTGTCTTCTACCCGTGTGAAGTCCGTAGCCCAGCGGAAAGGAGAGGTGATGGATTTCTCAGAGATCATAGGCCAGGAGGGGGCGAAGCGTGGTGCTGAAATAGCAGCTGCCGGTGGGCACAACCTTATCATGGTCGGTCCCCCTGGAAGCGGCAAGAGTTCTCTTGCGAAGGCGATAGCCGGAATCCTTCCTCCGATGTCTACGGATGAGTCTACCGTGACCAGCCGGATATATTCGGTTTGCGGGATGAAAAGGGCTGGGACGGGACTTGTCAGGGAGAGGCCTTTCAGGGCGCCCCATTACAGTGCGTCGTTGCCTGCTATCATCGGCGGCGGTGCCGGGCAGGACATACGTCCCGGCGAGGTTACACTCTCCCACAATGGGGTGCTCTTTCTTGATGAATACGGCCAAATGCCTAAGTCTGTCCTTGAAGCCCTCAGGGGGCCGATGGAGGACCGCAAGGTAGTAATTTCGAGGCTTAGGTCAAAGATTGAGTATCCAGCATCTTTCATGCTGGTAGCCGCTTCAAATCCTTGTCCGTGTGGCTATTACGGTGAAGGGGACAGATGCCGCTGCACTCCGGGCCAGCGCCAGGCCTATCTTTCTAAACTCTCCGGTCCTGTCATGGACAGGATAGACATCCAGCTCTGGCTTCATCCGGTCCCGCACAAGAAGCTTGTCAGCAGGACCAAAGGAGAAAGCAGCGCAGAAGTGGCGGCGAGGGTGAGTAAGGCCAGGACGATACAGGCAGAAAGATTCGTTTCAGAAGGGATATTCACGAATGCGGAGATGGGAAACCGGCAACTTGAGAAGTACTGCCATCTGGATTTGGAATGTTCGAAGGTAATGGAAGCCATGATGGACAGTCTGGGATTGTCCGCTAGAGCATATTCAAGGATCCTCAAAGTGGCCAGGACAATCGCAGACCTCTCAGGCGGGAGGGACATCGTTCCGGCAGACCTGTTGGAGGCGGCTGGTTATCGCTTCCTCGACCGTCAGGATGCCTTGGGTGGCTAGATGTGGTATTTTTGCCGGAAAATGCTATATTTGCATTAGCGAAACAATTTTTATTCTGATGAAAAAGTTTTTTTTAGCTCTCATCGCAGTCTTTGCGATCACTTCTGTGGCATCCGCCACATCTTACAAGCTGGATGAATCAGCTGTTGACAATGCAATTGAAAATGCAGTGGCGATCTCTCCCCTTGAACTCATCAATGAGATCCCTGCTACGGTCTCTGCAAGCATGAAGCTTCCCGCTTCCGCTCCCGCTGCTTCAATGGCTCCTTCCAAGAGCCCTGTCGGTGCCATCCTCCTTACTTTCTTCCTTGGAGGTTTCGGAATTCACCGTCACTACATGGGCACCCGTCCCTGGATGTGGGCAATCTATACCTTCACTTTCGGAGGTATCTTCGGTGTCGTTCCTTTCGTAGACTTCATTGTTGAGATCGTGGCTGCGGTCGAAGACAATTCAGTCGCCCGCTACTGTGGCAACACTTCATTCTTCATGTGGGGTTAATGCCGCGTACAGGCCTGATAATAACTGCCTTATTAATCATCTCCATGTCTGCCTCAGCCCAGAGAAGGGTCTCGGCCGACATGGAGGTGAAAACTTTATACGGGGGCAAGGTTACCACTGTGACCAGCAAGGTTTTCTGCACTTCGACAGGGCAGATGGTCCAGGTCTTCCAATCCCCGAGCCCTTACTACACTATCACCAATCCTAACGGCGAATTCAAGCTCTACGTTCCTTCCACCAATGAAGTCTATTCCGAGCGCAAGGAGGATTTCAGCGACCGGGACGACCTGCTCTATCTATTCCTTTCCGGAAGGAGCGACGACATGGGACTTGGCCTCTATGGCTACAAGCTCTCTTCCACTTCCAAGGAGGAAGGAGGCCTTCTTAAAAGGACATATCTGCCCATTTCTCCCGGCAAGGGTGTGTCGAAGGTAGAACTAGTGCTTGAAAACTACCTGCCGATCTATCTGGCCTACTATGATTCTGCTGGTTCGGTGGTAAGCCGCACCTATCTTTCTTCTTATTCTAGGTTTTCCAACCTGATGCTGCCTCTTCGGGTAACATCCGTGCAGTACATGGCCAAGAAGGATTCTTCCCTGGTGAGGACGGTCTATTCCAATGTCCGCATCGACGGGAACGATCCGATGTTTGATTTCAAGGTTCCCGCTGACGCAAAACCTGTCAAGTCGTCAAAGGCTGGCAAGAAGTGAGACTGCCATGCCCCGTCGTACAGCCCTTATCATATTCCTGATCCTGGCCATGCATCCTGTGTCCGGCCAGGTCCGCGGCATTCTGGGGCTTCCTGACAGGATCATGTCGTCTTCCAGGATCGGAAGGGTGTCCACCCGTTCCCTCCCTCAGGTCCCTCAGGCCGATACTGGGCGGATTGAATTTCCCGGGGGTGGGAATGAGTTCGTATCGAAGGATTTCGGTTTTTTCAATTATTTGATGGATAATGAATTGACCTTGGATGCCAAGACTCTTGCATCCAGGCCGTATTATGCGTCAGACACCCTTGATTTCATGAGGGCCAAGGTACTTTTTTCAGAGAGGAAGCTTTCCCAGGCTGCCGAACTGTTCGGCGCGGTCCCGTCCGGTTCGCCTTTCGGCCCCGAATCATTCTTCTACAGGGTGGTTTCTCTCTCAAGTCTTGGTGAATATGAAACAGCGGCAGGAATGCTTCCCTACGAGGCCGGACCCTACGCTGAATTGTCCGCCCTTCAACAGGCCGGGCTTGCACTTCTGAGGGGGGAGGAAGATGAGTGGGTAAGGAGCAGCGCCGCCTTCGGCTATGAAGATTACACCCTTGCAGAAAGCGAAAGAATCCTCTCTGAGATAGGTTCCACCCGTTTTGCTCCGTCCAGGAAGCGGCCAGGAGTGGCAGCCCTGGCCTCCGCCGTAGTCCCCGGAGCAGGGAAGATCTATGCCGGAAGGCTCGGGGAGGGCATAGCGGCCTTCTTGACTGTCGGCTCACTGGGTGCAATAACAGCCGGGAACTGGAAGAAACACGGGGGAGAGGACTGGCGCACCATAGTGGCCGGAACCCTGTGCGCGACCTTCTACTTGGGGAATATTTATGGAAGTTACATGTCAGTAAGCATCGAAAGGGATGAAAGGATGGCGGCTGAGAATACTCTCATTCTCTATCACCTGCATCTTCCTCTGCGGAGCATATTCCGCTGATGGTCAGGACAGAGGGAATGAAGGTCCACTGGAGCGGGCGCTCCGGTGGGAGAAAGCCGTGTTCGATGCTGATGACCCCTCGTCGGTCCATGAAGCCCTGATTGCGAAGGCGGAATGCTATGCCGAGGCTTCCTGCTACGAAGATGCTCTACGAACCCTCGACAGGATCCGCCTGTACCTTCTTTCCCCAGAAGACATTTCTGAAGTACTTCTGTTCAAAGCCCGTTGTTGCAAAGAGATAGGTGATGCCGGAGCAGCTCTCGGCTATCTCGAAGAAAGCGGATTGGCAGGAGATTATCCTTCTCTCTATTCAGTGTTGCTGGCATCGTCATGGCGTCTTTCAGAGTCAAAGGAGTGGGCGCTCAGGTCGGTCGGAGGTGACCCAGCCCTACGGGATGAGGTTATAAAGCTGTTCAAGAAAGCTCCGGCTTTGAAGAAAGAAGGCACTGCGGCTGTACTGTCTTTCATTCCGCCGGCCGGTCAGATCTATCTCAAAGAGCCCGGAAGGGGAGTCGCTTCAATGCTTCTGAATGCGGGGGCGGCAGCCTTTACCATAGTCGAAATCCTCGACCACAGCTGGATCACCGGTATTCTGGGCGGAGGGATACTTCTGAATGAAACCTTCTTCAAGGACAACCTGTCCAGGAACCTCTCCAGGCTGCAGGAGGTGAACAAAAAATCGATTGAAGATTTTTCAGCTTCCCTTGAAGCACTTCTTGGAGACTAGCTCTCCCATTCCAAAGTCCTGGATTCGTCGGGGTTGACCCTTATGGTAACCTTGAGGGTCTCTTCGGGGAGAATGTCCTCAATATTCTCGGGCCATTCGATCAGGCACAGGTATCCGCTGTCTACATAATCATAGAAGCCGATGTCGAGAGCTTCCGAAAGCTTGGTGATCCGGTAGAAATCAAAGTGGAACACCGGTTCGCCGGAGGCGTCCCTGTATTCGTTGACTATTGCGAAAGTAGGTGAGCTGACGGCATCCTCCTTCACTCCGAGAATGCGGCACAGGGCTGTTGTGAATGTGGTCTTCCCTGCACCCATCGGTGCATAGAAAGCAATTATCCTGTTGTCTCCTATTCCTGACAGGAACTCCTGGGCAGCCCTGTCGATGTCTTCAAGGTTCTGTATTGTGATTTCGTGCTTCATCTTTATCTTGGCCTCAGCCATGTCTCAGGGTTCTGGGGATTCTTCCCCGACCAGATCTGCAGGTGCAGCTGGGTTTCTCCTCCGATGGTGTCCACCGTACCGAGCGACTGTCCTGTCTTGACCTTGTCTCCGGCCTTGACGCTGACAGAACCCATCTTGCAGTAGAAGGAGAAGTAATTGCCGTGCTGGACGAGGATGCATTTGTTGTAGCCGGGCATCACGACGATCTGCTTGACCTCTCCGTCGAAGACTGCCTTTACGGAAGTCCCCTGGGCGAGCGCTATCGAGATACCGTTGTTGAACGGAAGCTTGAGATTGGTGTAGACCGGGTGGTAACGCTGGCCGAAGTGTTCCACCACCGGGCCGTCAGCTGGCCAAGGCAGCTTGCCCTTGTTTGATTCGAACTGCTTGGCAAGGGTATAGTCGATCGGTTTTGCCGGTTTGGAGCTTGTCTTGCCCGAACCCTTCTTGCCACCCTTGTCTTCGAGGGCTTGCTGGATGATCCTCTGGATTTCCCTGTTCAGGGACTCTACCTCACGTTGTTTTTTTGCCAGGTCCTGCTGGTATTTCTTCTTGTCTTTCTTGAGTTGGTTGACAAGTTTCTGGGAGTCGTTCTGTTCGGCCTGCAGCTTGCCAACTTCAGACAACCTTTCCTTTCTGAGGGATTCGGCTTCCTTCTTCATCTCGGCCAGAGCGGCAGTCTGTTTTTCTAGAGTATCCCTGGTCTCGATGATCCTCTGTGCCTGGATGTTCATCTGCTTGGAGAGGTCACGGAGATAACCGTATCTGCGAAAGGCCTGGCCGAGGTCGTCGCTGGCCAGGATGTACATGTACCAGACTTTGGCGTTGCGGTTCTTGTATGCTCCACGGACAAGCCTTTCGTAGTAGTCGGAAAGGGTGTCCAGCCTTGCCTGCAAGACCTTGATTTCCTCCTCCTTGGCGGCTATCGATGAGGAGAATCCTGCAATCTGCCGGTCACTCTCTGCCACCAGTTCCTTCCTGGCATCTACCTTCTTCCTGATCAGGCTGAGCTTGTTGATTGCGCTGGCGCTCTTTGAGGCAATCGCCTTGATCTGGCTGTCCAGGATAGCAATCTCCTTCTGGAGCCTGGCTTTCTTCGCCTCCTGAGTCTTGGTGTCCTGGGAATATCCCGTCGCGACCCCCACCGTCATGGAGAGGATCAGGGCAATGAATATTCCTTTAAGACACTTCATCATTCCTTGCCTTCAGCTTTTTTGTTTGCGGCCTGGGTCCTGTAGACCTTGGCCAGGTCAGTCTCCCCAAGGGATTCAAGGACCTCTGCGTAGTGTTCCAGGCTGGTGGCACTGTCCTTGGCACCATAGATTAGAGCATGCTTGAAGACCGCCTTTGCATCATGGTCCTTCCCGAGCAGGTGGAGGATCCAGCCGTAGGTGTCCAGGTAGGTGGAGTTGTCCGGCTCCTTTTCAATCGTCTTCTTGCTCATGGCACAAGCCTTCTTCAGGCTTTTACCCTTCAGGGCAAGGTAGTAGGCGTAGTTGTTGAGGGTCGGAGCGTAGTCAGGACTTATCTTGAGTACCTGCTTGTAGTACTTGAAGGCTTCTGCCTCATTGCCCATCTCATGGTACATGTCACCTATGTTCGCAAGGGCCGGGACGGTCACTGAAGTGTCTCCCGGAGCGATTGCGATCATCCTCTTGCTGTTGTCGATGATTCCCTGCCAGTCCTGCTTGTTGTAACAGGCTACATTCTTCATCTCCAGGAAGGCTGTTTCCTTTGGGAATCGCACCAAGGCGCTGTCGGCCGCCGGTCCCAGGGCGTCCCAGTCGCTCAGGTAGCCCAGGAACTGTACATATGTGGCGGTTGCATCCAGGCTTCCGGGATGGGTGTCCATGTTCCTCTTGAGGTAACTCTTGGCCTTGTCAACCCTTTCTGTGGCATAGTAGTACATGCCGGTCGCCTTCAAGGCGGAACTGTCGCTGGGATGGCGAAGGACGAAGCCTTCATAGAGGGAGTCTATCCTTGGCTGGAAATTCCTGATGAAGCGAGGTTCCGAACGCTGGAGGAGCATGCTCAGGTACTGGGCCTTTGCCTGCGGGATGGTTTCTTCGTTGTCTACGAAACGGCTTATCGCAGAGAAGAACTCGTCGTAGTTCCTCCTGACACGATAGACCTCGGCCTCGCCCAGAAGAGCGGGCATGTAGTCGCTTTGTATGTCAAGTGCTTCCTGATAGTAGGCGAGTGCCACGGAATCCTTATACTCAGCCATGGTATGGTCTCCAAGTTTGGTGAGCACGAAGGGAGAGGAAAACTCCTTGTTGTAGTCCTCCAGGGTTTTCAGGGCTTCTTCAGGTTTGTTCTGACGAAGGAGAATGTCGTACCTTGTGGTGGTCACGTTCTCGTTCTTCCCGAAGACAGTCTCGATCTGGTCCATTGCCGCGAGAGCCTTGTCGAACTGGTTCTGCTTCAGGTAGAGGTTGACCAGCGAGAAGTAGATCTCGTTCTTCTTGGGGAACTCCTTCAGGAGGTCTTCATAAGTCGCGATCGTAAGGTCGTCCTCTCCGGTCATCGAATAGGCGATGGCCAGCCTGTCCTTGTACCAGTAATTGGACGGATCCAGTTCAGAAGCCTTTTTCAAAGCGGTCTGGGCATCCTTGACGTTATTCTTGTAAAGGTGGCAGAGCCCGAGATAGTACCAGGCTGCATCATTGGAAGGATCAGTGGCAGTTATGGATCCTAGGAGTGCTTCAGCCTCCTTGAACTGCTGCGCATCAATCGCAGCCACTGCGTCGATCACCCTGTTCTCTTCAGTCTTTCCGGCCTTTTTGTCCTGCGCAATCCCTGGAACGGCTGCCATGGCGGAAGCCGCGATCAACAAGGACGCAATTATTCTCTTCAATTTCATCTCAATCTAATTAGCCGGAGAACCCTAATGCAAAAATAGTGCATTTTGGGAAAACTACCTTCCTCCGGAGAAGCCTCCTCCCGAGAAACCGCCTCCGCCGCCGAAGGAAGTCATGCCGCCTCCGCCGCTCCAGCGGGTTCCTCCGGAACTCTGGCGTGCAGAATAGTTCAGGGCCTGCTGGTTGAAGTAGCGCGAAGTGTCGCCGAAGGTGTTCCAGATGACCACAGGGGTGACTTCCTGCATCTCGGCCATTTGCTGCGAGAGGGTGAAGTACTCCGGACAGACCTTCTTGAAGTCCTTGTAGACCTGGTCGGCTATGCCGTAGAGAGAGGCGAAGATGAGGTAGTTGTTCCAAAGCTTCACTTCGACCGTGCCCCTGTCCTTGATGAGGGTGAAATCCTTGAGGAATTTCTTAAGGCCGAAGACCTGGCGGACGTCGGTGGCTTCAAGGGTCTTGAGGGTCTTCCCGTCGGAAATCTTGTTCTGCCAGGCGTAGAGTCTCTTCCCGTTGCGGTCGGCCCATCTGCGGAGTTCCCTCTTCTGGAGGATGGCGTCATTTCCGGCAGCTTCCTTGAAGAAACCGAAAAGCTCGGATTCAAGTTCGGCGTCCACGTTGCCGGCGGAATCGCCCAGGTTGAGTTCGCCGATCTTGAAAGCCACGTTGCTGCCAGACTGAGGAACGATGCTGAAAGCACCGCGGTAGAAGAGCCTCATCATGTAGGCGGCGATAAGGTTCTGGTTCTCAACCATGGTCCTTCCCGAGAAGATCCTGAGGATGTTGCTGGCCTTCCGGAGATCACCGTTCACGGGCACGTCCCTGAACCATTCCACGTCCTTCATCTTTCCGCCGAGGAGTTCCTTTTTCCTGCGTTTTACCGAAATCATGCGGCCTATTCCAAGGAAGGGAACGAGGATGAACATGAATACGGTAAGGAGCTGCAGCAGGTTCTCAAGGAGCCAGTTAGGTTTCTTGTAGTCGCTTCCCTTGAATGCCTTGCTTTTTACTTCCTCGAAGGACTTGTCGTAAGTGATTGAAGGTGTGAATATTCCTTTGTCGAAACTGACCATGGCGACCAGGGCGCTCCGGGAGTCGAAAGGCTCTGTCGACCAGTAGTTGACGGCGCCGCCGAGGACTTCCGTTTCACCGTGGAACCGGAATCCCCAGACCTGGGTGTTGGCGTCAGTGAATATGGTGCCGTTCTTCCGGATGGTGAGCAGCACGTGGGAGGCATTGTCGGTCGGGGTGACGAACATGTGGTTGAAGCCGTCCCTGTCGGAATAGCCCTTTACAAGTCCGGTCAGCAGGTAGCTCGCTACATAGGTGTGCTTCCCGCTGCTGCCTACACCCCAGCAGAGTTCGCATCCGTCGCCCTTGGGAACTATTCCGCACCTTTGGGCCTTGCTCTCGCGGCTGCGGTGGATGTCCCAGCGGGTACCTTCGGAGACATATTCCCGTCCGGACTCGTCTGTGACGCTGAAATCACGGATCTCCATGCGCCCGAGGTTCTCCTTCCCGAGGTACCATTCGGTGATGTCGCCCGCGACGTCGATGACCCAGCGTTCGTGGATTATCGCCGAGCCGTCGTCCTGCAATTCTACGTCAATCCTCACCGAATCCACCTGGCTCTGGGCGAGGGAGGGAACGGCGAGGAGAAGCAGGAAGAGGCCCAGGAGGATAGCCTGAAGCCTTTTCATCTTATTTGTTGAATATGTCCGAGACTGAAGGTGCCTCTGCCCTGGCTGCGTCTTCGGGGAGAAGTTCGTGGGTGGTGAAATGCAGCATGGAAGCCACGATGGAGGAAGGCCACTGGCGAACCATCATGTTCAGCTTGGTGACAGCGTCGTTGTAGACCATTCTGCTGACCCTGACGTTCTCCTCGTACTGGCGGATGCCGGCCATGGTGTCGATGAACATCTGGTTGGCCTTCAGGTCAGGATAAGCTTCGGCCACGGCGTTCAGGCGGCTCAGGACAGTCTGGATGGCGTTGTCCTGGTCGGCGATCTGCTCTGGAGTGGCATTGTCGATCCTGCGCTGGGAGATGACTTCCACGAGGGTGTCATGCTCATGGACGGTGTACTGCTTGGTCATCTCGACGAGGTTGGTGACCGCGTCCCATCTTGACTTCTGCTGGACATTGATCTGTCCATAAGCATTCTTCATCTTTTCTTCCAAGGCGACGAGTGCACGCTGTGTCTTGAAGATGTAGACGAAAACAATCACCAGGAGGGCGATAATGATAATTCCTGCTACCATAATCTTGATCAGTTGAGGGTGGATAATCTTTTATTAACCTACGACCCAGACCAGCACGTGGTTGTCGAAGGTGATGTACTCGAGTTCGAAGTCTTCTTCGTAGCCATCCTTGTGGATGAAGGTGGCGTCCAGCTCGCCTTCTCCCTTCGGGCGGAAGCGCTCGACTTCGATCTGCTCGGAGAAAGAGACCCGGTAAGCGGAGACTCTCTTGAAGATGGCTTCCTTGGCGCACCAATAGATGGCAAGCTGCTCGTTGCGCTTGTCGTCGTCAAGATCGTCGATCTCTTCCTCGGAGAGAGCCTTGCGCTCCACTGCCGAAAAGTCCCTGGCGAGGGACTCCATGTCGATTCCGACATCCTCGTTGTCGTTGAGGATGACTGCCACGTATTTTTCAGTGTGGGTGATGCTGATGTTGGTCACGCTGTTCTCGAGATAAGGCTTGCCGTTGTCATGATGGCTCAGGTACACCTTTTCTCCGAACAGTTCGCAAAGAAGGGCCCTTACTGCAAGCCTCTGCTTGCGAAGGGATTCATTGGTGATGAAGGAAATCTCCTCCTCCTCGTCGCTGGGTACGGAGGCCAGTTCCCGAAGCTCTTCTTCTGTTTCGGTTATTTGCCAGACGCCTACGAGCGACCTGGTTTCTTCCAATTCTTTTTTAATGTATAGTGCCATAGCTAAAAATCTCCCTGGAATGCTCCAGCGAGTGATTTATCAATATTCAAAGGGGGGTACGACAACGGATCGTCGGATCGGGAATCCGCCTTGGATGTGTTATCAGTCAGTATACAACTGGGAGGCTCCATACAAGTCTGTTGTCTTTATATCATCGCAAATATAATGATTTTTTGAATTACAAAGAAAATACAACGGAATTTGTTATCTTTGTCGCACTTTTGTAACGATAATATTCAAAACTAATAAATTTCAAACCATGGGATTTTTGACAAATGACAAACTGGTCATCGTCGGCGCAGCCGGAATGATCGGATCGAACATGGCCCAGACCGCTGCAATGCTGGGTCTTACTCCTAATATCTGCCTTTACGACATCTTCGAGCCCGGCCTCAAGGGAGTCCTTGCCGAGATGGATCACTGTGCATTCCCCGGAGTCAACATCACCGCAACAATCGATCCGGCCGTGGCCTTCACTGATGCCAAGTACATCATCTCTTCCGGCGGAGCACCACGCAAGGAAGGCATGACCCGTGAGGACCTCCTCAAGGGCAACTGCCAGATCGCAGCCGAATTCGGTGACAACATCAAGAAGTACTGCCCTGACGTGAAGCACGTGGTCGTTATCTTCAACCCTGCTGATGTCACCGCCCTTACCGCCCTCATCCACTCCGGCCTGAAGCCCGAGCAGCTCACCTCCCTTGCCGCTCTCGACAGCACCCGTCTGCAGGAAGCCCTCGCTTGCGAGTTCGGCGTACAGCAGTGCAAGGTCACCGGTGCCCACACCTATGGTGGTCACGGTGAGGCCATGGCAGTCTTCGCTTCCCAGGTCAAGATCGATGGCAAGCCTCTTGCCGAAATGGGCCTTTCCGAGGAGCGTTTCGCAGAGATCAAGCACAACACCATCCAGGGCGGAAGCAACATCATCAAGCTCCGTGGCCGCAGCTCATTCCAGAGCCCTGCCTACAACGCCGTGAAGATGATCGAGGCCTCCATGGGCGGAGAGAAGTTCACCTGGCCTGCAGGTAC
>Ga0256405_10000284_pt1 | contig 167870 bp, 128 predicted proteins | sample RumenRJG_02DNA_FD_189096 | JGI IMG/M metagenome (GOLD analysis project Ga0256405, IMG submission 189096) | Bovine rumen microbial communities from Lethbridge, Alberta, Canada - RJG_02 | ecosystem: Host-associated > Mammals > Digestive system > Stomach > Rumen | place: Canada: Alberta...
CGACGACACACCGGCCCTTGATTTATAACCGATCTTACGGTATAATGCGCAGGCGCCTTAAGCGCGGTGAGTTCGAGACCTTCCTCACCTAAAACAAAACTAAAGGATGGGAAACTGAAATGAATAACATCAAAACGAAGCAACTGGTAACCGGCGGTATGATTGCCGCCATCTATGTGGTGCTGACGGTGCTCGCGGCCCAGTTCAACCTGGCCAGCGGAGCCATCCAGGTCCGCTTTTCCGAAGCCCTGACGATCCTGCCGGTGTTCACCGTCGCGGCGGTGCCCGGCCTGGCGATCGGCTGCGTGCTGGCGAACCTGCTGACCGGCTGTGCTGTCTGGGACGTGGTGTTCGGCAGCGTGGCCACGCTGATCGGCGCGATCGGAACCCGCCTGCTGAAGAATAAGCCCCTGCTGGCCTGGATTCCTCCGGTGCTCAGCAACATGGCGATCATCCCGATCATCCTGATCAAGGTATATGCCGTGCCGGACGCCTGGTGGTTCCTGGTGCTGACGGTCGGTGCCGGGGAAGTGCTCTCCTGCGGCGTGCTGGGTCTGCTCCTGTGGAGATCCCTGAAGAACATTCCGGCAGTCAAGGAAATGAAATAAGTTTGCTGAAACAAAAACCCCCGCTTTTCCCTCAGGTCTCGGGAAAAGCGGGGGTTTTTTTCAATTAACAATTAACAATGAACAATGAATAATTATCCGCTGCGACGGGGGAGATTTCTCGACTCCCTCCGGTCGCTCGAAATGACAATGTGGAGGCAACGGAGAAGAGAAATGTGACAGGGACGGGGTTAAGGTCAAACTTCGCATGACATTAACCCCGTCCCTCGTGTCAACTTCCCGCATTGCGCGACGGGGAAGACACTATATCATTGTTCATTATTCATTGTTAATTGTTCATTGCTTTATCGCAAATAACGCTCCGCGTTATTTGTGATAAAGCTTATGGCTCTGGTATCCGGGATCACAGGTCAGGGTGACACCCAGGCGGCGGAAGGTGTTGTCGTCCACCGCGGGGAGAATGACCGTGGAATGGGCTTCGCAGTTCTTCAGCTTCGGCAGCTTGCTCAGGGCACGGGCGGCGTTGTAGTTGGTCGCCGCGGAAACGGACAGGGCGACGAGTACTTCGTCGGAATGCAGCCTCGGGTTGTGGTTGCCCAGGTACTTGCACTTCAGGTCCTGTACGGGCTCGATAACCTCGGGAGAGATCAGGTGGGCTTTCTTCGGGATCCGGGCCAGCTTTTTCAGCGCGTTCAGGATCACCGCGGCGGAAGGCCCGAGCAGGTCTGTGGTCTTGCCGGTGACGATCTCGCCGTTGGGCAGCTCAATGGCCAGGGCGGGATGACCGGTGGCTTCCGCCTTGGCGCGGGCGGCGGCCATCACAGGACGGAGTTCCGCTTCGTTCAGGTTCAGCTGCTTCATGAGCAGGAGAATCTTTTCCGCTTCTTCCTTCGTGGCGTGTCCCTGCAGGAAGGAGCAGCGGGCGGTGTAGTACCGGCGGATGATTTCCTTTTCAGCGGCTTCGCGGCAGGCGTCGTCATCGGTGATGCAGTAGCCTACCATGTTCACGCCCATGTCCGTCGGGCTCTTGTAGGGGGATTTGCCCCACACATGCTCGAAGAGGGCGTTGAGCACCGGGAAGATTTCGATGTCCCGGTTATAGTTGACGGTGGTCTGACCGTAGGCTTCCAGGTGGAAGGGGTCAATCATATTCACGTCGCTCAGGTCGGCTGTGGCGGCTTCATAGGCCACGTTGACCGGATGCTTGAGCGGGAGGTTCCAGATGGGGAAGGTTTCAAACTTGGCGTAGCCGGCCTTGATGCCCCGGCGGTTTTCCTGGTACAGCTGGCTGAGGCAGGTGGCCATCTTGCCGCTGCCGGGACCGGGAGCGGTCACCAGCACCAGGGGGCGGGTGGTTTCTACATAGTCGTTCCGGCCGAAACCGTCATCGCTGACGATGTGTTCAATATTGGTGGGATATCCTTCAATGGGGTAGTGACGGTAGGTTTTGATGCCCTGGGCGTTCAGCCGCTGTTCAAAGGCGACGGCGGCGGGCTGCCCGGCCCAGCGGGTAAGTACCACGGAGCCTACGTACAGGCCGATACTCCGGAAAGCGTCGATCAGCCGCAGGGTGTCCAGGTCGTAGGTGATGCCCAGGTCCCCGCGGATTTTGCTGGTTTCGATGTCGTTGGCGTTGACCGCGATCAGGATTTCTTCCTTGTCCTTCATCTTCAGCAGCATCTGGACCTTGCTGTCCGGCTTGAAACCGGGAAGGACGCGGCTGGCGTGGAAGTCGTCAAACAGCTTGCCGCCCAGCTCCAGATAGAGCTTGCCGCCGAATTCGTCGATGCGCTGCATAATGCGCTCCGACTGCATCCTGGTATATTTGTCATGGTCAAAACCGAGCTTCATCTTCCGTCTTTCCCCCTTGTTCCGAAGAATCAAAACACAAAAGGTATTTTACGCTTTTCAGGCGTTCCCGGTCAAGGTGTATACGAATCATCAGGCAAAAAAATACAATGTAACCCGACGGGAAAAGAAAAACAAAAACCCTCAGGGAAAGAAGCCTCCGGCTCTTGCTTTTCATGGCGGAAAACGGTATACTATGCATTGCCGTTTGCGCGATGAGGATTGGGTCCTGTGCGATCCTCCGGTGTGAACCCTGTCAGGTCCTGACGGAAGCAGCAGTAAGCGCTTGCGAGGATGTGCTGCAGGGGTGCCCGGTCTGAGCGCAGGCGGTTTTTTTTCTGTTCCGGGCATTGTATGCATATGGAAATATTGCTATACTTGCTTGGTGCAATTTTCTAGAGAGAAGGGTGATTTGCAATGGAACTGGAACTGATCCGTCAGGCTGATCCTGAAGTAGCCGAGGCCATCGGGCTGGAGCTGAACCGTCAGCGGACCCATGTTGAACTGATTGCCAGCGAGAACTTTGTTTCTCCGGCGGTTATGGCGGCCATGGGTACCTGCCTTACAAACAAATACGCTGAGGGTTATCCGGGTAAACGCTATTACGGCGGATGCGAGTGCGTGGATATTATCGAAGACCTGGCCCGCACGAGAGCCTGCAAGCTCTTCGGCGCGGATCACGCAAACGTCCAGCCCCACAGCGGCGCCCAAGCAAATATGGCTGTCTACTTCGCCATGCTCAAGCCCGGCGATACGGTCATGGGTATGGGCCTTTCCAACGGCGGTCACCTGACCCACGGCAGCCCCGTGAACATGTCCGGTTCCTATTTCAATTTCGTTCCCTACGGCGTTTCCTCTGAAACCGAGATGATCGATTATGAAGACGTGCGCCGCATTGCCCTGGAGTGCAAGCCGAAGATGATCGTCGCCGGCGCCTCCGCCTATCCCCGGGTAATTGACTTCCCGAAGCTGCGCGAGATCGCGGACGAAGTCGGCGCCTTGCTGATGGTGGACATGGCCCACATCGCCGGCCTGGTGGCCGCCGGTGAGCATCCCAGCCCCATTCCTTTTGCTGATTTTGTGACCACCACCACCCATAAGACCCTGCGCGGTCCCCGCGGCGGTATGATCCTGTGCCGGGAAGAGTATGCCAAGGCCATCGACAAGGCCATCTTCCCCGGGACCCAGGGCGGCCCGCTGGAGCATGTGATTGCCGGCAAGGCGGTCTGCTTCGGTGAAGCGCTGAAGGAAGACTTCCGGACCTATCAGCATCAGATCATCCTGAACGCCAAGGCTATGGAAAAGACCTTCCGTGAAGAAGGCGTCCGCATGGTGTCCGGCGGAACGGACAACCACCTGCTGCTGCTGGACTTCACCGGCACGGAAATGACCGGCAAGCAGATGGAAAACCTGCTGGAGGCCGCCAATATCACGGTGAACAAGAACACTGTGCCCAATGAAACCCGCAGCCCCTTTGTGACCAGCGGTATCCGCGTGGGTACCCCCGCCGCCACCTCCAGGGGACTGAAGGAAGCGGAATTTGCGAAGGTTGCCGGCTGGATCGCACAGGTCCTGCGCGAAGGCGAAGCCGCCGTTCCGGAAATCAAGAAGCAGGTCGAGGCCATGATGGCCAATTACCCGCTGTACGCATAAGAAAGACATTCTCACGGACTGCCCTTTGGCAGTCCGTTTTTTATTTGTACTTTATGAATAAGTTCGTACTTTTGTTGCACAAATGCTCCTTGCATGAAAACCGTTTAAAGTCCAAAGATGTAGATATTGTCTCGTTTTCTGCCGTTAAAGACAGGGGCAAAATCCCTGAAACCTTTTTGCTGTAAGGGGTAGCGCTTTTCCAAAATCTGTGATATAATGTGTCAAAGTGTGAGCTTCATAACAGCGAACCAATGAAGACACAGGGCTACTTTTATGCCTGTCGTGTTTTCTGAAATTGTTGAATATTTGTACGTACGAAAGGAGGTTCACTGTGGGCGCAAAGAATCAGGAAAAGGAAGCATCAAGGCTGCGGATTGTCTCTCTGGGCGGTGTGGATGAAATAGGCAAGAACATGTATGTTTTTGAATATGAAGACGACATCGTCGTGGTGGACTGCGGCAGTGTGTTCCCGAAGGAAGACATGCTGGGAGTGGACCTGGTGATTCCGGACATCACCTATCTGATGGGGAAACGGGATCATATCCGCGGTTATCTGTTTACCCATGGCCATGAAGACCATATCGGCGCAACTCCCTATATTTTAAAACAGGCGCCTTCCCATATATACGGCACCAAGCTGACGATGGCGCTGGTGGATCTGAAACTGAAGGAATACCGGGTGGAGGGAATCCCGATGCACGTGGTGCAGCCCCGGGATACCGTTCAGCTGGGCAAATTCAGCTGCCAGTTCATTCACGTCAGCCACTCCATTGCCGGCGCGTGCGCCATTGCAATCACCTGCCCGGCGGGCACGGTCATCTGCAGCGGCGACTTCAAGGTGGACTATACCCCGATTGACGGTCAGATCACGGACCTGCAGACCTTCGCAAAATACGGAGAGCAGGGCGTCCTGGCCTTCCTGTGTGAGTCCACCAACGTGGAGCGCCCCGGCTACACCATGAGCGAACTCAAGGTCGGCGAGACCTTTGACAACCTGTTTGCCCAGGCGGCCGGCCGCGTGATCGTGGCCATGTTCGCCAGCAACATCCACCGTATGCAGATGATTATCGACAACGCCATCCGGTATGGCCGGCGCGTCTGCTTCATCGGCCGCAGCATGGTGAATGTCAGCCGGGTTGCCATGAGCATCGGGGAACTGAGGATCCCTGAAGGCTACCTGATCGATATGGACGTGCTGGATGACTATCCGGACAACGAAGTACTGGTCATGACCACCGGCAGCCAGGGCGAGCCGATGGCGGGCCTGACCCGGATGGCCTACGCGGAGCACCGGAAGCTGCAGATCCGGCAGAGCGACATGGTGATCATCTCCTCCACACCGATTCCCGGCAATGAGAAGTTTATTTCCCGCGTGATCAACCAGCTGTACCGCCTCGGTGCGCAGGTGATTTACAGCCGGATGGCCGAGGTTCACGTTTCCGGTCACGCCTGCCAGGAGGAAATCAAGCTCCTGCACGCGCTGGTCCGGCCGAAGTACTTTATCCCGGTTCACGGTGAATACCGCATGATGTGGCAGCACGCCATCCTGGCCGAGGCCATGGGCGTTCCCAGCCAGAACATCGTCATTCCGGAACTGGGCCAGGTGATCGAGATGAACCAGGATGTGCTGGCTTTGGGCGAACAGGTGCCCGTGGGCGGCGTACTGGTGGACGGCCTGGGCGTGGGCGACGTCGGAAACGTGGTGCTGCGCGACCGGAAACACCTGAGCCAGGACGGTCTGCTGATCGTGGTGCTGGCCATCGACCGGGACGAACAGAAGCTGGTTTCCGGACCGGATATTGTTTCCCGCGGCTTCATCTATGTGAAGGAAAACGAGGACATCATCGACAACACCCAGGAACTGGTGCGCCAGATCCTGGCCAAGAGCAGCCTGGACGGGGACAACTGGCCGGATCTGAAGAACACCATCAAGGACGAGGTGCACCGTTTCATCTTCGACAAGATCAAGCGGAACCCGATGATCCTGCCGATCATTCTGGATGTGTAACACCCGCCGGAAAGGCCGGTTCGTTGCGCTTTAACGGAAAAATGGATATAATAACGGTCAGGAGGAAGCAAAACGCTCCCCTGACCGTTATTTATTACGGAGGTGGATCAGATGGACTATTCATCGACTTACCGCCTGGCGCAGGACATCCGCGACAGCGAAGAATATAAGACATATCACGAGCTGAAGGAAGCTGTCATGTCGGAGGAGACCACTGCCGCCCTGGTGAAGGAATACCGGAAACTGCAGATGACGATTCAGATGTCCGCCATGAGCGGAAAAGCGGCGGACGAAGAGGATATGCAGCGTTTTTCCGGCATATCCACCCTTCTGTTTTCCAAACCGGAGGTCAGTCAGTTCCTGCTGTCTGAAATGCAGCTGCAGCAGGCGCTGGCGGATATCTTCAAGATCGTGACCGAGGCGGCGGACCTGGACATGGCCGTTCCGGGAATCGAGGGCTGAGCATTGAGTAACGGAAGGGACACTTACCGCAGCGTGCGGGATGAACGGGAATACGGCCTTTACTGGTACAGCGGCCTGTGGCAGATTATCCGCCCGATCCTGGTGGGGCTGACGGTTCTCGTTCTGGTGATCGGGATCGGAATGACCGTATGGAATAAACTGTACGGCAGTTTTCTTGCGCCCGTGGATCCGGAGGATCCGGCGGAATACACCTTTGAAATCAGCAGCGGCGACAGCCTGAACAAGGTGGCCACCAACCTGGAAAGCGCCGGACTGATCCGGAGCAAGACTCTGTTCAAATACTACTGCGATTTTGCCGGCATGAGCCAGAAAATCCAGGTAGGCACCTACTCCATGACCAAAGGCATGCAGATGACGGAGATCGCCGATCTGCTGACCACCGGCGACGGCAACCCGCTGGTCCGGAATGTCACCATGATTCCCGGCGAGACGGTGGAGGACTTCGCGGCGCGGCTGGTGAAAAACGGCGTGCTGGAGAACGCGGACCGGCTGCTGGAGATCTGCCGGGACGGCAAGGCCTTCCAGGATTATTACTATATCAAGGACGTGCTGGTCTCCGGCCAGCCTGAAAAACGGAAATACGTGCTGGAGGGCTATCTGGCTCCCAACACCTATGAAGTATACGCTTCCGCTACGGAAGAGGAGATCATCAAGAAACTGCTGAGCCAGACCGAAACGGTCTTTACGGAGGAAAACCAGGAACGGGCGGAAGCCCTCGGCCTGTCCATGGACCAGGTGCTGACCCTGGCCAGCATGATCGAAAAAGAAGCGAAGGCCAGCGATTTCCCCAAGGTCAGCGCTGTGTTCCATAACCGCCTGAAGGAAGGCATGAAGCTGGAAAGCGACGTCACGATCCACTATATCACCGGTGTGCGGAAGATGGCTCTGACGGACAGCGACCTGACCCAGGACAGCCCCTACAATACCTACCGGGTGTCCGGACTGCCGGTGGGACCGATCTGCAATCCCTCTGCCGAGGCGATCCGCGCGGCGCTGTATCCGGATGAAAGCATGATCAACGAAAAATACCTGTTCTTCTGCGCCAAGGAACCGGAAAGCGGAGAGCTTTACTTCTCCAAGACGCTGGACCAGCATAAGCGCGCGGTGGAAGCCTATTCGGGTTTCTGGAAGCAGTATGACGAGAAGAGGGGGATCCAGTAATGAGGATCCCGGAACTGCTGGCTCCGGCAGGGAATATGGATTCACTGCGCGCGGCGCTGCACTTCGGGGCAGACGCCGTGTACGGCGGAATGAAGCAATACGGCCTGCGGGCTTTTGCGGGGAACTTTGATCCCGACGCGCTGAAGGAAGCGGTGACGCTGGTTCATCAGGCGGGAAAAAAGTTCTATGTGACCATGAACAGCTATCCCTTTGACGATGAACTGGAGGGATTTGCCGAAGCGGCCGCCATGGCGGCGGAGATCGGCGTGGACGCGGCGATTGCGGCGGATCCGGGCGCGATCCTGACCCTGCGGAAAAAAGTGCCGCAGCTGCCGGTGCATGTGAGCACACAGGCGAATACTGTGAACGCCCCGGCAGCGGAGCTGTACCGGGACCTGGGATGTGAACGGGTGATCCTGGCCAGGGAAATGAGCCTGGACCGGATCCGCGCCCTACACAAAAAGCTGGGTGACAGCATCCAGATTGAAACCTTTGTCCACGGTGCCAGCTGCATGGCCTATTCCGGACGGTGCATGCTGTCCGCCTACCTGACCGGGCGCAGCGGCAACCGCGGGGAATGTGCCCAGCCTTGCCGCTGGCAGTACGCGGTGGTGGAGGAAAAGCGCCCCGGGGAATACCTGCCGGTGGCGGAGGATGAAAAGGGAACCTATCTGTTTTCCGCCCGGGACCTGTGCCTGATGCCGCTGCTGCCGGATCTGTGCGAGGCGGGCGTTTCCAGCCTGAAGATTGAAGGCCGGATGAAGACGGAATACTATGTGGCCGTGGTGACCGGCGCGTACCGCCGGGCCCTGGACCTGCTTAAGCAGGGCAGGGAAGCCTTTGCGGAGAAACTGCCGGAACTGGCGGAGGAACTGCAGTGCGCCAGCCACCGGAAAAGCGATACGGGCTTTCTGCTGGGAAATCCGGAAACGCCCGGCGAAGCGGAAGGCTTCTGGCAGGCGCGGGAATATGTGGGCCGCGTGACAGAGGACGCGGGAGCGGACGGGAAAGCCCGGATCCTGCTGAAGAACCGGTTCTTTGCGGGAGACGAGCTGGAGCTGATGACTCCCGGAGGCGTGGTGAAAATCCAGGCAAAGCCTTTTATCCGGGAAAAGACCGGAGAGACTCTGGACACGCTGGGCGTGGCCGGGGAAATCATCCGGATGGAGCTGCCGGGAAGCCGCTGCGGGGATATGCTGCGGGGACCGGTCCGCAACCATCGGAAAGAGTAAGCACAGGAGCACTGGAACGGAGTACTTGAAATGGCGAAACTGAAACGGTATGACCTGTATGAGGGGGATGACGATCTCATCTCCAACCCTCTGCCGGGAAAACAGCCGCTGGGCCGGGACGCGGGCCTGAAAGCCCGGGATGAGTATGACCGCCGGGTGGAAGAGGAAGCCCGGAAGCGGCGCTATTTCGCGTCCAATGAACAGGACGACGGTCTTGGTGCGCCTTCCACGCTCTTTGATGATTTTGACCGCTTTGAATCACCGGCTCCGGCGCGCAGCGCCCGTCCGAAATACAAAAGAAAAGAAAAACACCGCGGCGCCTGGGCTGCTGTGATCGTCTTCTGCCTGTTCCTGCTGGCGGGAATGGCTGTTGCCGTTGTGCCCCAGCTGACGGGCATCCGGTATAAATTTCTGCCGAACCTGGCGTTTGTGAACGGCAACCTGATCATCCAGGACGGCGGCCGCGAGGATTTCTTTGACGAATGCCGGAAAGAGGTTTACTCAGGGAAAATCTATCCCGGGATCTATATCGATAACGAGCATGTGGGCGGGCTGACAAAAGAGGAAGCCGTCCGCAAAATCGCGGGAATCAACGGTGAAGCCGCCGGAGCTTTTGACATCACTGTAGCGGTGGGCAACGAAAGCTGGCATGTGAACAACGAACGGGTGCCGGTATCCCGGAACACGGAAGAGATTGTGGAGAAGGCCTGGGCGACCGGCCGGAGCAATACACAGTCCCTGAAGGACGGCGCGGTGACGCCTTTCCAGGAGCGGGTGAGCCAGGTGGCGGCCCTGCGGACTTCTCCGTCCACCTTTGTGACAAAACAGGATTATGACCATGAGGCGCTGCGGAACCTGACGGACGGCATCGTCAATTATGTCAACCGGGATCCGGTGGACAGCATGGTTTACTCTTTCGATTTCAACACCAAGACCTTCACCTTTACGGACGACCAGCCCGGTGCCCGGATTGATCCGGACGACCTGTACAGGCAGGTGACAGAGGTTCTGGACGCGGGCACCACGCAGCAGGAACTGCGGGTGGTGCCGGAAAAGGTGATCGCCAATCTGACCAAGGCGGAGCTGATGAACAGCTTCGGCCTGATTTCCGCCTATACCACCAACACCACCAACAATAACAACCGGAATACCAATATCGACCTGAGCGCCAAAGCCATCAACGGCATGACCGTGCAGCCCGGGGAGACCTTCTCCTTCAACGGCGCCACCGGTGAGCGGACGGCCGCCAAGGGATACAAGCCGGCTCCCGCGATTTCCGGCGGCCAGAGCAAGGACGAAGTCGGCGGCGGCGTCTGCCAGACCAGCTCCACCCTGTTCAACGCCGTTGTCCGGGCAGACCTGGAAATTGTTGAGCGGCATGCTCATGCCTGGCCTTCCAGCTATATTGAGAAGGGATTTGACGCCACGGTCAACTGGCCTGGCCTGGACTTCAAGTTCAAAAACAATTCGGGTCAGCCGATCTTTATTGTTGCGGCCTACAACAAGCGTAAAGTGACCGTCAACATCTACGGCATGAGCCTGGGACCGGGCGTCAAGATTGACCTGGAAAGCGACCTGGTCCGGACGCTGCCCCAGCCGGAAGGCATCGATTATGTGATCAATACCGACCTGGCTCCGGGAGAAAGCAAAAAGACGGTAACAGGCCGGAAAGGCTATGAGGTGGACACCTGGAAGGTCTGGTACCAGGGCGACCGGGAAACGAAGCGGGACTTACTGTTCAAGACCACCTACAAACCTTACCAGGAGACCGTTGAGTATAACCCGCAGTAAACACTTTTCATTGCATCGCTCAGGGGATTATGCTATAATCCCCTCGACGCCGGAGTGGCGGAATGGCAGACGCCGCGGATTCAAAATCCGTTGCCCTCAAAAGCGTGCGGGTTCAAGTCCCGCCTTCGGCACATATAAGAAACCCTGTAGAATCAAGCTCTACAGGGTTTTCAATTGCTCTTTTTTGGGTTCTGTACCCTTTAATTTACCCTTTACAGACTTTTTATCATTCTTTCCATCCGGTCAGCGGAGGATTCTTTCATCTGCTCTGTCACATGACCGTAGATGTCCAGCGTGAAGGCTACGGTTGCATGCCCCAGGTTCTCAGATACCGTCTTGATGTCATCTCCGCTCTGAATAGATAGTGTGGCGTAAGTGTGCCGGAGGTCATGGAAGCGTGTTTCAGGAATCCCTATCCGGGCAACGATTTCTTTCAGGTGCCGGTATACTGTGGAATCTACCACATGCCCGCCGGCATCATTGACGAATACAAGATCCTTCTCATTTGTCCACTGATGGCCTGTAGAGAGCTTGAGGTTTGCCTGCTGGCTCTTGATCTTCTGCAGTACGGCCATTACGGAAGGCGCCGCCTTAATCACTCGTTCCTTATCATTCTTCGGTGTCGTAAATAGAAAATCACCGCCGCCTCCGACTTTGCGCTCCCGCTTAAACTGGCGTTTGACCGTAATAGTCCCTTTCTTGAAGTTCACACAGTCCCAGCACAGGCCGATGATCTCCGCCTCCCGGAGTCCGGTGAACGTGTCCACATAGAACAGGTCACCATAGTAATCCTGCTTGATCTCCTCCAGGAACTGCTTCAGGTACTCTCCGGAAATGGGGTGGATCTCTTTCTTTTCAATCCGGGGCAGTTTGCAGGGATCACAGGGATTGGAGCGGATAAACCGGAGCAGGACAGCCTGGTCCATCAGCCGATGGCATACACCGTGCAGGTTCTTAACGGATTTCGCACTCAGACCGGCTACATCCACAACCTTCATTTTGCCATTCCGCTGCTTGCGCTTTTCCTTCCGCGGTTTCTGGGCATCGTTGTACATCTTCTGGATGATGGGGGAGTTGAGAGCTGTGAGCTTCACCGCGCCGATAGAGGGTTTGATATAGCTCTCGATCTGGTAACGGTACTGCTCCAGGGTGGTTTTTTTGACTGCGCCGACATAATCTTTCAGCCATAGATCACACCAGGCGGCGACAGTCATTTTCTCCGGTTCCATATAGGTTCCTTCGTCAATGCTGTTCAGGATCGCCGTCAGCTTTTTCCGGACTTCCTTTTCGCTTTTGCCGTATATGGATTTCTGCAGCTGTTTCCCTGTGGCAGGATTTCTTCCAACGGTAAAACGGGCCTCCCAGAGGTCATCCTTCCGCTGGCGGATGGTTCCGCTGCCCTGGGCGTTTCTTGTATTACTTTTCTTTGGCATCCTCTTTACCTCCCTGTAGGTAATCATGCACTATATCCGCCTGTTCTTTGGTCAGCATCGGTGAAGACATCGTGACGAATTCACCGGAGCGGACGGCTTCAAGAAGGGTTAACAGGTTATATGAAACAACTGAATCGAAAACGCTGGGGGTCATTTTGCAGACATACATTTTCTCATCATATGAATAAGAAGTTTCAAGATACCGCCCTGTCTCCTGTTGGTGGGATATGCTCATATACTCTGCCAGGGCTTCCAGGATGCAGGGGGAGGACAGTGCCTTATTCAGATGATCCCGGTATTCAGCCGGATACTTATTGGCGAAGAAACGGAAGGATTTAATCGCACTGTCATCCAGTCCAAGATCCTTATGGATGCTCCAGCTTTTTGTCTGTACTCCGGTGAGGAGCTCATCCACGGTAACTTCGAAGATTTCTGACAGCATAAGCAGTTCTTCCGGCCGGAAATCCCTGCTTCCGCTTTCTTTCATACTGAGGGCAGTCCTTTGGATAAAAAGCTTCTTTGCCAGATCATCCTGTGTCCAACCCCTGTCTTCCCGGAACTTCCGAACCCGCGTCCCAACTCCGGTTTTTTCGCTTGTGTTGTATCGTGACATTTTGGATGTCCTCCAGTGCTAATGCTATATATTGTGACATCTATTGACTATCATACTATATATGGTATGCTTTTATTGTGACATTGATGCCATAAATGTCACAATAAATATATCATCATTCAAAGACTGATGTCAACAGGAGGAAAGACATTATGAACGAAAAGCTCACCCTTAACCTTGAAGAAGCAGGGAAACTCCTGGGCGTATCACGCCAGACCGCATACCTGCTGACACGCCGGTCGGACTTTCCGGTTCTCCGGATCGGACGCCGCATCCTGATTCCCCGGAAGCAGCTGGAAACCTGGATGGATCGCCATGTGAACGGTATGGAGGCAGAAGATGATAACCAGGCTAGCTAATTGTGCGCTGAAATTAGCAGAGGCTGGTTTCAGGGTGTTTCCTGCATACGGAATTGTTGACGGGAAATGTGAATGCGGGAATCCGAATTGCGATGCACCTGGTAAGCATCCGGCAATTAAAGGATGGAAGCAGAAAGCCACATCTGACAAGGAACAGATTATGACCTGGTGGAAGCGTTGTGGAAACCATAACCCTGCGATTGCTACCGGTAAAGGTCTGGTTGTGCTGGACGTGGATGGTGAAACAGGGAAGGAAAGTCTGCGAAAACTGGAGGAAGAGTATGGTGCTCTTCCTCCTACTCAATGCGTTTTGACCGGCCGGGGTATCCATTATTACTTCCATTCAGATATTCCCGTGCAGAACAGCACAAGCGTGTTGGGAAAAAAACTGGATATTCGGGGAGAAGGCGGACTGGTGATCGGTGACGGAGGCGTTCATGCCAGTGGCAGGGCTTATACATGGTGTGGTCATAATAGCCCCTCAAATCTGCCGCTGGCTGAGCTGCCGGCATGGATTCCGGAACGCCTGCACAGGATAGAACAAGACGAGAAGTACAAAGAGCGTGAAAAGAAGGCGGAGGAGCCTGGCTTCTCCCTTCCGGAGGGAATGATCCAGGAAGGTACCCGGGACACAACGCTCTATAAATATGGATGCTACCTGCGCGGAGTCTGCGGAAAGGACATGGAGCAGATCAGGAAGGAGCTCTTCCGTATTAATGATACAAAGTGTAATCCGCCGCTGGAGGATGAGCAGATCCGGAAGATCATCCACCAGGTAGATAAGTTTGCCCGGAAAGGCGGTGCGGAGGAAGACTTTGACGGCATCCATCCGGTTGGCCTGGTCTGTGCTGCGGATGTGGAGGACGAAGAAGCCCGCTTTATCCTGTTTCCTTACCTGCCGGAAGGACAGCTGACCCTGATTCAGGGAAACCCGGGAGACGGTAAAACAGCCTTTGCCTGTTGGTTTGCCGCTCTGGTTTCCCGGGGACAGGCACTGGGCGGTCTATCCTGTGAGCAGGGAAACATCCTGCTGCTCTCTGTAGAAGATGATATGCCGGTCCTGAAGAAGCGCTATGTGGCTTCCGGAGGGGATGTGAACCGTTGCTTTTTTGTTTCCAATGCATCCGGGCTGAGTTTCACTTCACCGGAGATTGAACAGTACATTCAGGAAAAGGAGATCCGGCTGGTAATCTTTGATCCCCTGCAGGCTTTCCTGGGATCAAAGGTGGATATGAACCGGGCCAATGAGACCCGGCCGGTACTGGCGGAACTGAAGGAAATGGCGCAGCGGAATAACTGTGCTGTTGTGATTATCAGCCACATTAATAAAGGAAACAGGGAAGGGTTGGCGATCCAGCGGGCACTGGGTTCCATGGATATTCCAGGCGCCTGCCGGTCTGTTCTGCATATCGGCCGGTGGGAAGAAGACCAGGATCAGCGCCTGATGGTTCATGTGAAATCATCCAATGCCAAGGAAGGAAGCAGTATCCTTTTTTCCATCGTCCATGACGGTGGTGTACAGTTCCGGGAGTTCACCAATAAGGGTTATGAGGATTTGTCTGAATTGAGCAAGAAAACCCGGAAGGCATCCAAGGATAACTTCCTCCAGCAGGATATTATCAACGCCTGTAAGGAGCTCCTGAAGAAATACCCTGCCGGCATCAAGATCCGTTATAAGGATATGCCAGTGGCTTGGCCTTCCGGCGTTCGCCCCGGAGTGCTGCTGGAGAGCTCCCGTTCCCAGCTGGAAGCGGAAGACATCTGTATTCAGACGGGAATCAAGTATAACGGCGGAGCTGCTGTGCTGATCACCAGCGCACCAGGTTTCCTTAACTGATATGTGAAAGCACCTTTGCCACTTTCGCCACTTTCCTCCTGCCTAAAGTGACGAAAGTGAAGAAAGTGACTATATAATTGTTTAAGGAGATATCTGATTGGCAAAAACCTTTTATGAATTTATGCTGAAGTACAAGGATAAGGATACAGCCAGCGGCGACCTTATCCGAGACATGATGCATGAACTGCGTATCCATCCGGAAGAAGAGGTGGATAAGATCGATTCAGAAGAAATGTTCATGCATTATCTTCGTAATCATTATGCATGCAGGGAGTGTATAGCGACTGCTAAACGCTGCTGGCAGTCCTACCGGAAGTATCTGGAGAAAGCGGCATAACATATAAAGTGATCTGTATAGGCAGGAAACCCGCTGGAGCACATAGCCCCAGCGGGTCTTTTTCATATACAAATATGCCTGGTAGCAGGTGAAAGCAGGCATATATTCTATAGGGAAAGCCGGAATCTATTGAAACATAAGTGTTTGACGGCGTTTTGTGCTTGTCTGGAGCAGGTGATTAGCAGGCGAATAGCAGGCGAGGGAGCAGGTATAAACGTAGTGTTGGACGTGAGAACAGGCATTCATCAGGAATTGATGAAGCCTGAATTGACTATATCTGTTAATCTGCAAGGTTTGGAAGAGAATTGGAGAGTGATTGCTTTCAGGTGATAATCAGGTGAGTATCACGGTAAGAACAGGAGCAATTAATACAATTCTTGTGCCATGCTGCGAATACTTCTGCCTACATGTAAAGGTACTCCCGTATGATACATATCATCTATAACGAATCGAGAACAATCTTCCGTAAACTCAATGCTAGAGATTCGTTCAGTATTGCCAGTATTAGAAGGGTAATGGATTATTAATTGCATCGGTTTGAAAGAATACTTTGTGATACTAGGATATTCTCGTCTGAGTACATCTTCACAGATTGATTCAAACTCGCTTTGAGAAATGGGCCTGCTCATAATCATCCTCCTTCTGATGTGCTATTATGCAATACCATATTATCACCAATTATATAATGAGGTCATCATTGTTTCATGGTTCACAGGCTCGCTGCGCTGCGCTCCGCTCGCCAGCTCCCGCTCATGCTCCGTCCTGTAATTGCATCTTGCTTCCGGGTGCAGCATTCCGCACCACCGGGCCTGCGGGCGCATAGCCTGGCCCAAAGCCAGTCCCTTCGCCTGCCCTTGGCTTCGCCAAAGGGCCGCCTTGTGCCGGCTTGGGCTGGCGGCTGTGCCCCCGTAGGCCCTGCTCCGTCTTCGTTTCCTTGCAGGCTAGGTATTGTTGCATGTTGTACCCGCGCGGACATTTTCCTTTTAGGAAAATCCTTATTACAGAATCGGTTGCTTTCCGTCTTTCGCCGGAAAGCTTTTATTTCACTTCGCCGCCTGTCGCGCCGTCGCTGCCCCGGTCGCCTGCGGGCTGTCCGCCGTGCCGGAGGCTCGGTCGGCGCCCTGCGGTCTGCGGGCGGTACCGGTCGTGGCGCAAGCTCTCTCGTCCGGAGTCGCGGCCCGGATTCGTCCGCGCGGGCCCTCATAGCCTGACGGACCCCCTTCCTTGCACAGCGGGATCCGTATACCCGCTGAGCTTCGGAAGGTACGTCAGTGATGCTGTCCCGCCCGGCCGCCGGGCTTTTGCGCCTCCGAACATCGACCCGCTGCTTCTCCTCCACCCGCATTCCCGCGGTGCCTTCTTCGCCGGTTCCGGCAACGAGCGGACGGCCGCCCGGCAGGCGAGCCGTGTCAGAGTCTCTCTCCGGCGGCTCAGGCGCGGGCGCACGTGCGGGCCTCTGTTCCTTGCCCTTCGGTTTTGTCCGGCGTTACCGCCTGCCTGTCCGCAATCCGTATGTGCGGCCGTCAGGCGACGCCTGAGCAAAACACGCGAGGTCCCATGCGGCTGATACGGTGCCAGGAGCCTGCGGCTCCCGCCACCGTGCCGCATTGCCCGCTCGGAGCCGGGCGGCGGGATCTCGGCTGATCCGCCCGCACTGCCCGCGCTTTTTCGCCCGCCCCTCCCCCCGGCTGTGGCCGCATAGCCTTTGGCCCAAACGCGACAACTGCGGCGGTCTTGGCTGTTTGCCAAAGGCCGCCTTGCATCGTGTTGGGCTTGGGCTGTGCGGCTATAGCCGCCAAAGATTTTATTGTGCAATAGAAAAATGATTGCAGTGTATTAAAAAGGTAGGAGAGAGCCTCCGATGATATACAATATGTCACTAGTATAAATCTTATTGAAGTCGGCAAAATCAAAACGTAGTAATCGATGGTAATATGCCCGGAATTGCTTATCATTATCTTTAGCGTATTGGAATAAATCTTTCTGCAGTTTTGAGAACAGATTGTTTATATCCTTAATAAAAGGAATAATAGCATCTGAGGATATTTCTATTTCTTCGTTTCCAATAGTAAATGTTATCTCAAAGGATACATGTCCTTCCACGCTGCCAGCGCCAGTAATTTGCGCACCGTGCATCTTATGCTCAAATTTATTCCTGACTTTCTTGATTGATTCAAGCAAATCATAGTGATGTTGCAAGATGGCATCATAATCTGCTCGTAAATAAGGAACATCTTCAGAAAAATCCAGCAAACCATCTTTGGGATTTATGGTATATTTGTTGTCATTCTTGTTGAAGAAATAAGGCACAAGTTGCGGAATAGTGATAATAACATTGCGCAGGAGCTTCTCGTGGTGCGCTGAAAAATCTTCTACATCAAGACCACATAGCGTAATGATATTCCGGTTCAGATCATATAAAGACTCAAAGTACCCAAATAATGAATTTGCTATTAGTTTGTTCACTTAGCATTCTCCCTTTAGCTGTTTACACAAAGGTAAGAGTTCTTCAATTTTGGAAACGATACGTTTTTGTTCGGCAAGTGGAGGAAGAGGGAAAACGAGCTGTAATACACTATTACGGTCTATACCAGGTATAACACCTTGCCCCTGAGTTTTTATTCGAGACAGATTGGCGTTTAGGAAATAAATTATATACCGCATATCAAGCATATCGGTCTTTTGAACAGCCATTATTTGTCGCGCGATATGAACAAAAATATCAATCAATGGTTTCTGCATAAAGATCGAACAGGTGATCCAGTTCATCGTTGTTGATAGCAGCCAGAACTGCTTTGCGTACAGCTCCTTTTGCCATATCGAGACGCTTGAAGCGATTGTTTCCGGCAGCATCTTTTCCCATACGGATTAGTTGGATTCTGCCGATGCGTTGCTCTTTTTCTGCATACCGTGCAAATCCTTTTGCTTTTCCAATGTTGTCCTTAAAGCCATCATGGTGCGGTTCAAGGATATCCATCACAAAACCCAGCTGATCATCCTGGCGAATAATCATGAAATCAGGATACATGGCTTTTATTTCACCGTCAATCTCATAGGGAATGCATAATGCCCATACCTGACGGACAGGATTGCGTATCCAGCAAACATAATCATTTTGCTTTTGCTCTTCCTGCAGAACACCAATTTCCCAGCTGTTTAGTTTGATAACTGCTTTACCGTCCGGGTCTGCCAAGAGATGATCGGTATAAACCTGTCCGTTTTCTTCTGCCTTTTTACTGTAGATTTCCGGGATGGAAAAATTGTGCTCGCTGACCTGGTCACCATCCCGGATAATATCGCTATATTGCTTCTTGCATCTTTCGGATTTGTTTACAACGTATTTACGATATTTATCATTGAGCGCATGGAATTTGTTTTCAGCATAGGTGTTTAGTTTTTTGAGGCATTCATCATCTGCGGCAAAAAGGATACAGTCTATTTTATAAGAGCTGGGGTTTTCTTCGTCATAATACTTACGGCCGTATTCATTCGGAAAACCGTAATTACCCAGTCTTGCATCTGCTGCACGCAACTGTCGATCGAGATCGGTATCGGCCATGGCTATCATTTCATTTGTGGCAAAGAAATCGTTAATGGCTTCACCGAACACATCGAACACCTGTGTAGTCAGTTTGAACTCAAGTACTTTCTTAGAAAGCTCGTTATATTTCCCTTTCTGGTGAAGATCCTCGGCATAGCTGTGTATCATCTCCACCACATCGTTTTTGATTTCTTCATTCGCTTTCGGATAGATATCATTCTGCGTTAACAGACCGGCAAGGCTGAGTACGGATTTCAGATAACTGTTTATCCTGATGTTCCGGACTACATATGTCAGATAACCCTGTTCATTAATGAATTTCAAGACACGTTCCCGGTCCAGGAGAATCTGATCCATGTGCTGTTGTTCAGTCTCGGGTTCCTCATATTCGGACTGATGATCTGAAACGGCAGATACTCCGGCGGCAGGTGAAGGTGTAGTTGGTGTAATAGTTGTTGTGCCGGTAGATGAAGGCTTTTCTGCGGGCTGAACAGGCATAGTGGAATCGCCGGAAGAGGTGGAAAAAACCTGACTCTGCACGGGAGTTGCAACGGTATCACTACCACTATTCTGTACAGGCAGTTCGGGGAAAGTTGTTTGTCCTTCAACCTCTTTCTTAACGGGCTTTCTCCGCTGATGAACGCTCCATGTTTCGTAGGTAGAATTCTCCATGGATTCCTCGTCAATAACGGTGGGAATATCTCCGCCTTCTGCACTCTGGAGCTCGTCAATGATTTCCAGCACAGTATCCCGGTTGAAGTAGGGAAGGAACAAGCGTACATCGTTCAGGGAGTCATCCACCAGGATATGCCGCTGTAAAGGTGTCCGGATCATACGGCCAAGCAATTGGGCAATATAGGTGGCGTCTTCAGCATGACGGAAGGACATCATGGTTTCAGCCCGGGGACAGTCCCATCCTGTGGACAGGTTTTCCTTGAATAATACCACACGGATTCTCCGGTCTTCTGTGATGGCATCCGGCTCCACGTGAGGCACATTCAGACCATTAAGCACCAGTGTTCCTGTGGAACCGAAGGTGTGAACAATTTCGTTTTCCTTAAAATGGTCGCCAAGCCGTTCTTCTATTTTTGCGACTACGTCATCAAGATCCGTATCAGATACCTTTTTCCCGGTACCGGGTGTGACCTGTACGACAAAAACAGGGTTCACGTTTGTATCGTGCTGCGAAACGGAATACAGCTGCCAGTGATTGCATTTGTCTATCCATTCATCTGTGGCAGCATGCAGCACGGCCATGTCGCTTTGCTTTGTAGGATCTTCCGGATAAGTCAGGACAATGCGATCCTTCAGCAGACCGGAAGAACGCACATCTGTCGGTGACACAATTACCTTGTGCAATGTATTAGTAGTTGAATTGCCGATAAGCTTATTGAACCGCTCTGCAGTAGCGCTCATACCGATGACTACAGGCACTGCAGATAAATGATGTGCCGGGCTTCCCTTCAGAAAGCGCTGCATGATAGATGTGGCTTTTCCGGCTTCTGTACCGTGCATTCCGCGGTGAGCTTCATCGATAATGAAATACAGCCGATCAGCTTTTTGTCGTGCTGTGTTTTCAATGGTTTCCCAGATGGTATATTGCCTGGAATCGGAACGCTGGCCCAGCTTTCCGCCCTTTCCTAGCTTTTGTGTATTCAGAAAATAAATATGGCCGTCTTCCAGGACTTCCTGATCAAAAGACTCTTCAGACACCATGACACACTGATCAAAACGGATCCGGTCGGCTTTCTGATCAATTTTGTTTTTGGACTGTTCATTCAGCGTAGGGGAGTCTGAAAGCCATACAAAGATCGCTTCCGGCTTTTCCGGGAATTCATCTGTGCCATAAAAGATGTTTTCCATCAGGGAGGCAACGATGATTGTTTTCCCGGAACCGGTTGGCGCCTGGAGAGAGATGACCTGGGGGATCTTGAACCTCTGATAATAATCGGTCCCCATGCATGAAAGAGCTTGCAGCTCCCGTGCGGCTCTCATCTGAAAAGGAAACAGCTCATTTATCATTTTCAGTTCCTCCCCTGATTGATGCGGAAGTTATCCAGATAATCACGATACAGCTGATATGTGTTTTTAACTTTCAGGCTGTTGGCCATGGCTCTGTAATTGACATCATAATCTGTGACCAGATAAACGGTATCTATTTCCGGATGTGTATCAAGTGCGTCTTCAAAGGCAGAGAAGGAAGCTTCATCTACCAGCACGGCAAAATGGTTTTCCGGCAGAATAAGCATGTCGGGGATAGCATCTTTATCTATTGCCGGACAGGGACCGATGGAACCGGCCTTGAGCCAGAGCAACGGAAGCAGTTCCCTGAACTGACGTCCGAGAGCAACAGATGTTTTGTCCAGGAAGCCAAGCTTGAAGAATGCAGCATTCGCTTTGAAACCGTCTGCCATAGGGAGATTGCTGCCAATATAGTTTCCCTTGAGGGGATTGCCGTTTATATCATGGCCTTCGATAGAGCAGACGGTACGGGGCCAGGTAACATATTGGGCAATACCAAGTTTTTCCCATTCATCGTCGCCGGGTTTGTATCCTTGTCCAGAAAGATTTTTAGCTTCGGCTTCGGACACTTCATTGTTTGTAACCATGATGCAGCGGCGATGGCCGCCATCTTCTGCATTCATAAGATTAATAGCGTGTAGAGTTGTACCGCTGCCAGCAAAGAAATCAATAATCAAAGCGTTTGGCTTTTCTGCAACAAAAAAGCGGATGGTGTCATGTGTTGAATAAACCGATTTGGGGAATGTAAAAGGGCTGGTACCAAATATATTTTTGAGAATGCCGGTTCCACCTATACTGGCATCATGACTGCCGATTCGCCATTGTGTACCAGCAACGAGAGATCGAACTTCAGTGTCTGATTCGATTGAACCATCTTCACGATGCCCTGTTATTTCATAAATACCTGATTCAACTTTATTTATTTCTCCACGTTTTAAGTAGTAAATTGGAACTTTACCATTACGCATAATACCGAGTTGAACATATCCTTTATTAATCAAAGTTCGCAAATTAACATTTGATATTTGCCAGTTTCCTTCTGTTCCGTCCTGCCGGATTGGCCATACTGCAAATGTATCTGGTGGTGAAACAACTTCGTTACGATTTGTACCATAATATGCTTCGCCAACTGAATGTATCTTTTTTCCATCATTAGTAACAAATACAGGATAGAATTGATTAACGCTATCACTTCGCAGAAAATGAGAACCAGACCTTATAAGCATTGACCATCGAAGGTGAGTTACTCGTTTGTCCTCGTTAATATTGACTCTCCATTCATCGCTTAACGGTAATCTGTTTACACTGCTTTCACCAAGTTGGACAACAAATATATATTCATCTACACGTGCAAAACCTTTGTTCCGAGCGACGCCTCTTGAATTGGTTAAGGCAGATATCATTTGTATGTTATTAGCTTCAGGGAATAATTCTTCTACTAAACATCCTAAGTGTATGTATTCTTTTTCATCGATTGTGATAATCAGCACGCTATCCTTTGGATTTAATAGCTTCTTTGCGATCTTAAGGCGCTTTTCTATAAATGAAAGCCACTTACTATGGCGATACGAATCATTTTCATCAACATAATCATTATTGTATTTCCAGTCACGAGCACCAGTGTTATACGGAGGATCGATGTATATACAATCTACTTTTCCCGCATACAGGTATTGTAGTAGTTGCAGAGCGTGATAGTTGTCTGCCTGGATCAGCGTATGCCAGAGACTGTCATCCGGCGCATTGCATACTGAATCGATTGGCTTCAGATAGGGATAGATAGGCTCTCCGAATTCAGCGATGCAGACAAGATCTTCAATAGGGAAGGTTTGTGTTTCACCGCTGTCTTTGTTAAAACAGACGGCTTTTCCATCGACAATGCTGTTAATAACGGTATATACATTACTGATTTCCCCGGCTTTCAGTGCAACGCGGGAACCCTTTTTGATGGGCAGATCATACAGGGGTGTTCTCTCGGGAAGATGCTCTTCGAAAACCAGGCCGAACTTCTTCTGCTTTGTCAGCTTATCCACTTCTTCCTGGATTCTCTGGCGGAGGGCAGGATCATCAATCTGCTGGATATACTCGTTTATGGCAGCCATGTAAATGTCTCCTTCAACAATGGTGGGCAACAGTAAAAGTGCCATTTGTTGTTTCAAGTGACATTTATAATAGCATCTTTGAACATAAATGTCATCAATAGTGACAGTTATTGAATGAGATAACAGTTTTACGGATATGGTTGTACTTGAGGTGAGACCATGAAAAATCAATTTGCAGCTCGGCTCAGTGCATACCGTAACTTCTGTGGCGAATCACAGGCTGAATTGGCAGACGCTCTTTCGGTAAAGCTCCGTACTTTACGTACCTGGGAGCAGGGAATACATAACTGCTCCTTTGATGATTTGATTGCTATTTGTAATCATTATGGTATTACCTCTGACTGGCTTCTGGGATTAGTCGAAGATGACAGTCCTTTTGCAGCGAAATCACAAGTGGATATGCTCACGGGTGAAGAACATCGCATGCTGTCATCCTTTCAGGAATTTCTTGTTGGCAGACATAAGAAATGAAACAGTGGTACTATCAATAAAGTCTTGAAATATATATTTGACATCAGAAACATCTTTTTATATTGCTTTCATATTTATGATGGTCGCCTGATTGGGGGCTGCTCTGCTGCGGGGATGTTCCCTGCCAATATTGTTTTTTGTATGCTCCCGGTGTAATATCTATGTATATTATGAGCATGAGAATGACATTTTTCCTTGAAGAAACAAAGAATTATATAAAAAACGTTTATTCTTGTACCAATACAACTGCGGGCAAAAGCCATATGGGAGGTGTGCATATGACGCTGGCTGAACTCCGTAAAAAGTATGTCGGGAAGAAAGTCGCTGATTCTTACGCAAACCAACATTCTATTCCCATTGACCTTGATGCTGATCCTGAATATCAGTATTTTGCCGAAGTGACGATTGATGATGACAGGAAGATAACCCATATCAGCAGGATGACAGGACGCCGCCTGGTAGGTGATGACGCCACACGTGTAAATTATAAAAACATGAGAATAAAGGCGGATGATTATGATCTCATTGAGGATGAAATCGAATCATTATTAGACACAGATGAAGATACAGATGATGAGAATGAGCCTGTAGAGTATGTTCCCAGAACAGATGAAGAAGAATTACGCGCAGCAGTTAGAGAATTAGATATCTTGGATGAGATGGCATATCATGTTTCCTTTTATGTGAACACAGATTATACTCGACAACGTATCAAAGAACTGATGCAGAAAATAGCTAAAAATGAGCACAGATTCTTTAAAATCAGCAGTGAATATGATCCGAAGCACTCCAGAGATGTGTATGTTTTAAAGGAAATAACAGCAGAAGGAAAAGAAATAACAGGAGAAACTGAGCAATGAAATCGTATGAATTTCTCTGCGGGGGTGGCTCGTGGGATTGTTTGGTTGACGTCAGACTGACAGATGATGAAGCCCAACGGATCAAAGCTTTTTCAAAAACAGAAGATGTACTATGGGCGGAACCGACAATAGAAGATATATATAATCGTGTGAAGGACGCTCTGATTCAACAATGCCTTTATGCATATGATATGGATTATCTTGAGGAGATTAGAGAAGAATACGCTGAAAGTGAAGATGATTCAGATGAAGTTGTAGTCGAACGACTCCTGGATGCGGAAGGTTATGTAATACGTATACCAAAAGAATTACAGGGAGATACTCTGAAATAATCTTTTATATATAAAACTGTGAATATAAAAGCAGAGAGTGTATGAAAAAAATGTTAGGAAAACTAACAAAAACTGTTGCAAATTCTGACAGAATAGCGTATAATATCTTGGCTGGTAAAGGAGGCACACCATGAAGATTAATGAAAGAATGAAGGAATTAAGGAACCAGCTTCACCTCTCACAGGATTATGTGGCAAAATATCTTGGCGTAAATCGTTCCACTTTTACTCAAATGGAAAATGGAAACCGGAAAATCCTTGCAGAGGAAATTCAAAAACTATGTATACTCTTTGGAGTAACGGCAGATGCACTGATTAATGAAAACGAGTTGAGCCAGCCAACCACTGTTTTCGCACGTAGCTTTGAGAATCTTGATGAGAATGACCAGGCGGAAATAATGAATCTTATCCGTTTTAAAGAACAGATGAAGGCTCAGAGGACGAAGAAGTAATGCACTTTCATACAGAGGCCAAGCAATTTAATGATCCGGAGGAGATGGCTGCAGCTTATCTGGCCAAGTACTTTGGAAACGAGAAGATAGAATATCCAATCAATCCTTTTAAGATGTTAAAGGATGAGGGTATTCTATTTTCTCTTATGAATTTTAAAAAATTGGAAGGTGTTTATATACCGGCATCTGATGATGATGATATTCCAACAGTAGGTATCAATGTAAATCGTCCGATTACACGCCAACGGTTTACTGCAGCACATGAATTGTGTCACCATTTTCGGGATGCGGATCAGCAGATTTCTTGTCCAATGTATGGAACAAAGACTAAGATAGAGACGTTTGCGGATGGATTTGCTGCGGCACTTCTGATGCCAATAAAAGATTTGGAATACCAGGTCAATGAACGAAAGAAAGGTCAACAGTATATTTCTTTTGATGATGTTTTAGAGATTGCACATTTCTTTGGCGTGAGTTTTGAGGCCTGTTTACGGAGAATAGCATATAGAATCCACGCAATATCAGGCAATACAGAGAGCAATGAACTGACGAAGAGAAAGAATAAATATAAACCAGATGTGAACCGTAAAGCTCGTCACCTAACGTATACCATGCTTTATGCTCAAGTTATTGATTGTTATCAGGAACAATTGTCCTTTACTCCTTCAGAATTTGCCAGAAATGTTTTCCAGAATGAATACATATATAATGATAGCAGGATGGAAGGCCTTGATATTACGCAAGAACAGGCGGCCGATATTGTTGCCGACCTTCGGCTAAAGATGCAGAATAGCGAATTCTGTGTTGAGGAAAATGAAGCTTTCTTATCTATTGCTGGGCATTATGATATGTACCAGGAGATTCTGTCATCACCTGTGAAGGAAAACATGTCAGTGTATGAAACGATTACTCTGAATAAGAAACTGTTTTCTCATTATCCGCATCCTGAAGCTGGTGGATCCACCAGACAGAATAATACTCTGGTACTTGGGGCTAAATTTGAAACAGTTGACTATCACGATATTTTTACCGAATTGGCGAAGGTGGAGCAGGAAGTAAAGGATGCTCTATCAAGAAGAACGGAAATGTCAATGAGTGAATATGCGAAGCATGTGGCACGTATTCATCATAGAATTACTGTTATCCATCCTTTTCCAGAAGGAAATGGTAGAACGTCAAGAGCTTTTATGAATATACAGTTGGTCAGAGCGGGAATGTTACCAATATATATTAAGGTGGAAGATAAAGAAGACTATATAAAGGCTCTGGCACGTGCTGATAAACTACAGGATTATGATGAACTGTATGAAATCGTCCTGAAACTGATTCTTCGGTCATTCGTAGATTTAAATTTACGACAGCAATAACGGACATGTTTGATGGTTTTTAATGTGACAGTTTACAGAGGTAGGATTGTACCCTTTAATTTACCCTTTACAGTTTCCATAACCCTGTTTGGCAGTTTATATATTAGCACATATATGATGGACATAAATGCCTGTGAACGTTGAAATACCGTTATTTATGAGCCCCTATAATTCAAGTCCCGCCTTCGGCACGATATAAAGCCCTGTGAACAAACTGTTCACAGGGCTTTTCTTGTCTGCAACATCCGGATTCTGCTTCTTCCCGTAAAACATGTAACGTTTGAGTAACGTTTTCCTCCAAAGTGTGGCGCCCGTCTTCCCTTCTGTTTATAATAGCAGTAACATGACCGATCAGCAGCGGCAGAGAGGGTAAACTCATGAATCGAGATCTGGCTGATATCCGTTCACTGGATCATCTTCTGCATAGTTTATACACGATCCTCAAAAACGAGAAGGATCCGGAGACCCGGTATGCGGAACGGACAATAGGCCGAATGGGAAATAATATCGGAATTGCCTTATCAGATGAACTGGCTGACTTATGTGAATTATATACGATTCTGAAAGCGGACTACAAAAGTCTGTTTCCGCCCAGATCCGGCCTGACAGATTTTTATATCCGGAGAGAGGATGCTTTTCTTCAATGCAGGCTCAATGCTGATTATCAAAACATCCTGGCTCAGATTGAAGCAATTCTGGACAGGCACTGATAAGATCAAACCACAGATCGCAACAGGCGAAAGCAGGAAGGATGGAAAAGATGATGAAAAATCTCCGGAACCAGGCCAGAAAGGCAACGCCGAAGAATAAGATCATCAGCGGGTTTGCTGTGCTGGCTATTGGGATTTTCATGACCGCAAATGCAAGCAGCAGCAGTTTCAGTTACTCCTCATTTTACCCAAGGACCAGTTCCGGAAATACCCTTATTGTTGTTATTTTTCTGGTTGCTTTGGTGTCCGTTGCAGTCAAAGTTTTTCGCATGGAAGAACAAGGCAGGGATGATGGACTCGGACCTGTGAAGAACGTCCAGGAACGGCCTAAGCATGAAGAAAAGCCCGCTCCGGCTCCTGCAGCGGTAAACGCGGAAAAGCCCCGGGAAAAGAAGATCGTATACTGTCCGTACTGCGGCACCGCACAGAAAGAGGATTATATGGTTTGCGAAAGCTGCGGCGCTGGACGGAAAAAATAACGGCCGTTTGAAATGTACAGGAGAAAAATCAACATGCGCAGAAAGCCCTTTACCCCGAAAGAGGATATAGCCGTCGGCTTTATTGCTGTTGCTTGTTCCATCTATATATTCGTAAGAGCATTCACCCAGCTGAAGGATCATTGGCAGCAGCCTCTGGTTCTATCGATCCTGTTGGGGCTCGCTTCCATAGGCATGATTTACAGCGGATTCAAAGGGCTGAAAAGAGAAAAAGCGAAGAAAGCTGCGGAAAAAGCCGCTGAAGAGAAACCGTTGATTCTGGACAAGCAGGCGATGACTGACCAGGTCCGGAAAGTACTCAATACTTTCCGGAAGAAGGAAGCGGTCCGGAACGCTGGGGTTTACAAAGATTATATCTATCGCTACGAGCAGCAGCTGCTGGCACTGGAGCAGGATCTCAATTATAACTGTATCAGCGGAGCCTGTCATATCTATATGGATAATGACGCGTACGACCGCAATGATCCGTTTATCGATGAAATTGGTAAGGCGGAACGGATGCTTCATGACTACCTGCTGAAGGAGGCTTCCAGGCTGAAACAGCCGGTAAAGCAGGATACATATCTTCCGGCCACTGCCCAGATGGAGGTGACCATCGACGGAGCAAAGGTCACCAGCTATCAGGATTTTATCGATATAGTCCAGAAGGAACTTCAGTTTCCCGAGTCTTGCGGGGGCAGGGTGGACCGGTACCTGGAGCAGATCCGGGATCTGTCATGGCTGCCCTATAAGATCTATGTCTTTACAATCTATAACACCGCGGATCTGGAGCGCCGGAACAATGCGCTCCTGAAGCAGATTGTGGGTGATTTTGACCGGAACATCATCCCGTTCTGGCATCATCAGGTGGTGTATGCTGTCGTGGACGGGGAGCCGAAGAACGTCCACCTGAACCTGATCGAAGGGGAAGACTGTCAAACCCTGACGCCGCTGGAATGCTATATCATTGACGCGCTGGCGTCGGAACTGGAGAAGGATCAACATCCGCACAGCGACCTGCTCCGGAAAGAGAATATTGTCTCGAAGGAGTGCACTCCCTATTATTCCTTCCTTTTCCTGCCGAGGACTATTGAGTATTCTGTGGAAAAGCCGGGGCGCAGTTATCTGGATCTGGAAGTATCCCTGGATCAGGGCTATCCTGTTGAGGTCATTCTGTATGAAATGAGCAGGACTTTCTCCATGATCGAGATCTATATGGCGGATTCCGGAAAGCTCCCGGAGAACCCGGTGATCATGGGACACAAAAGTTATTTTGCCAAAAACTGAAGCGAGGGGATCCAAATGGGCGCGTCATTCTGCAACCTGTATTGTAAAAATGAGCATGCGGACAGCCTGAGGGAAAGGCTGCCGAAGGAAAGCCGTCTGCTGACCGGATATGGGGACTGGTCTGTGCTGCTCCTGCAGGAGTTCAACACCCGAAAACTCATGTACCTGGCCCGGTTCATTCCCGGTGACGTCCTGATCTTTTATCTCTATGATGACGAGGCTTTCGGCCTGTATTACTACCGGGACGGGAAAAAGCTCTCCTATCTGGACTGTGGCGAATACAACCAAAAGGTCAGGAAGATGGCGGAAAACCTTTTCCCGGATGATCCCCTGGCGCTGAAGAAGCTGTGGGCCATCAAACGCGGCATGTCGGTGGATGAAAAACTCGCCCTGCTTGAGGAGACCTTCGGGCTGCCTTTTGACGCTGCCTATGAACAGGAAGAGATTCCTCCGGTGGCAAAGAGCTCCGAAACCTACGACCGGATGAACGCGCGGGCCAAGGCCCTGCGCAGCCGGCCGAACCGTTATCAGCCGGAACTGCTGCCCCGGGAAGAGTGGCCGGTGAGCCTGCAGGGCAGGGAAGGCAAATTCTTTCCGGACAGTGGGTTTGTTGAGAGCCTAAGGGCCCTGTCTGAAGAACATCCTTGCGGGCCTGACCATGATAAACCTGCCGGACACTATCTCTATACATCCCATGAAACAAAAGACCATGGCTGGGAGATTGTCCGCACGGATCCTGCTCGCTGCGAAGAGAGCAGGATCCGGCTGGAGCTTCCGATCTATCCCTTGTATATGATTCTTTCAGGGGCGTGCCTCTGCTGCGGTGTGACAGGCTTTACCTATGATTCGGTTGTTTTCTTTGGCTGGGACGGCAAGGTGATCTCCCGGCATCACCTGGAGCATATCTGGCATGTCTGGGAAGAGGCCGGAAAGCTGTATGGCCTCGCGAGGGATGATCAGACCCATCACATCACCGGCGTCTACCTTTTCCGTGAAAAAGCAGTGATCCGGTAATAAAAGAACACTGGAGATGACAGTCTCCAGTGTTCTTTTTACACTCAGCGGAAGAAATCTTCCGGTTTGACTTCCCGGAACATAAAAGCCTGGTGGTTCATATCCACGCCCAGGATCATGCTTGTTATGCTGTTGACGGAAACCATATACCACCGGTCCCCGTACCGGGCCACGGTGGGCATGCACAGAATCGTTCCGTCGCTGATCAAAGCCACGGCCACCACATTGACCACCTCGTCCGCCCCGTACTGGGCTGTCTGCTTCTTGAGGTTCTCCTGGTTTATTTCAAGGGAAAACTTGTTATCTGTTACTGAATCCGGCGTCAGGAAAATGATATCCGACATACCGGTCAGCGCTTCAAGCCTGCTGTTGTCATACTTCAGCAGAAAAGATTCCACATCTCCTTCTTCCTGCAGGGGGATTGTTTTTCCGTCCGGGTAATCCTCGCCCAGGATGTATGCTTCCAGGGAATTGTATATCATCCTGATCTCCGCGGCACGGAGAGAATGAAGCGTTGCGGAAACCATAAAATCATTGGTGGCGGGCATTCTGACATAGCTTGTCGGGATATAAGCCTTTATCCTCTGCAGGAACTTTTCCACCGAATAATGGCTGGCCAGGGTTTCCCAGGCATAGGCGCTCAGCATCTGCTCAAAGTCCAGATTCTTCAGGCCGTTCATATAGCAGGCAACCGCGTCTTCCGGGGTATCGAAGCCGGCGCCCTCATAGCGGATTGCGGTATTTGCGGCAGGTTCCTCCGCAAAGGCGCAGAAGGCGGCCAGCAGGATGGTCAGGGCCAGGAAAAAGGATATGAGTTTCTTCATGAGGATCACTCCTTTCATAGCTGCTATGTATTTTATCATATTGCCAAATTGTATAACAATATTCTGGTTCAGATTATAGCAATTTCTGACAGACACTGACTCATATCTTGTATCGCGGTTTGATTCCATAACAGAAAACCTGAGGAGTAATTTCCTCAGGTTTTCATATATGGAGTGTACCAGGTTACGGAGGCAGGAACCGTAACCCCCCGATTCCGGCCCCTGCCTCCTTCCCGGTAAGGGAATCTTAGTAAGGATGGGTAGTGGTGTTGATTCTTGCTCCGCAGTCATTGCAGACGTCATACTCATACATGAGAGTCGGACTGAGGGTCTGATGATAGTGTGTCAGGTTTGTATGCCTTGCTGAGTAGGACGTTGAACCTAAATCTGTCCGTTTGTTGCAGTCGGGACAATACAGATACGCCTCAGCTGTCACAGTATGATAAGTATTGTTCTGCTGGGTATAGCTGTAAAACACAACGGCCACGGCGTGACTTTTGCCGCACTTTGGGCAAAAACCGGCTATACTTGTCAGGGGCAGCACAAGACAGACGATCAAAAGACAAACGGCGACCAATCTTTTCATAAGCTGAACCTCCCTTTGTATTGTTTCCTGAACCACACAAAGCATACACAAAGATTGCCGCGATTGCTACCGGTTCTGCAAAACTGGTCCGTTTATCTGCAAAATCGGTATTGCACCAGGAGATAAAATGACAGAAAAAGGACTGCCTCAGAGGAGGCAGTCCGTCTTTGTGATTGGGAAAGGATCAGTTGCCGGAAAGCTGGACGAACAGATCCGCCAGGTCCGCGCGGGTAACGGCGGCGTCGGGGGTATCTGTGGTCATTTCGGCGCCGATGGCGGTCAGGAGACCGCAGAGCAGATCTTCGTGCAGTTCCGCGTTCAGATCCTGATCCTCGGCAACCAGGCCGTATCCGACCAGCGTTTCCTTGCAGGCGTCGGGATCATTGGAACCGCCGCCGATGAGCATGTACAGGCCGCCGAAGAGGTCGCCGACAGTGGCGGGTTCATCCGGCGCGAAGAGGCCTTCTTCCTTCGCTGCCATCATGCCGCTGGTGAAGGCGGCATAGATGGCGTCATGGTGTTCATTGTCTTCCGCCACATCGGAGAAGGAAACCTGGGACAGGTCTTCGGTGTGGAAGGGGTTCTGGATCGCGTCAAACAGGTTGCTGTTGGCCTGCAGGGTGCCGATCGGTCCCACGGTGCCGCGGCAGCCTTTTTCCATCAGCTTGGCATAGGCTTCAGCGGCGGCCTTCACGCTTTCGGGCGTCACGCTCTTGTAGGCGCGCATCTGCTGCAGCTTTTCATCCGCGGGCCTGCGGTGCAGGATATTGGTCATCGCGGTCACAGCGCCGCCCAGTTCGCCTGCGGGTTTTGCCAGGCTGGAATACTGCTGCATGATATAGCCGTCGATCTGTTCCTGGGTCAGCTCCATGGCGGCGAGCTTTTCCGGAATGGAATCATACAGGTCGAAGGTAGCCTTGACGTTGGGGTCCCGGTAGGAGATCAGGTACATGGCGTAATCGCCGTCCGTGCCGCACCAGACGGAGTAGGCGCCCATCTGGTCCCGCAGGACGGGAATGAGCAGCTGGTCCGCGATCAGGGAACCGATCACGTTGAGGGAATAGTCCGGTTCGACGCCGATCTGACTGAAGGCGGCGCAGTTGCAGTTGTACTGGATGTTGCCGTCCACGGAAACAGCTTCCCGGATCGGGGGAACCGGCAGGTCATAAGCCGGGTACTCACGTTCTTCGGATGCGATATCCGCGAAGAAGGTATCCACCAGGGGAGCGTTCACCGCGATGGAAGCTTCGTTACCGGCGAAGGTGGCGACAGCACCGCTGCGGTTGGTGAAGAAGGACTGGACGTTCTGCAGGCGGGCAACTACTGTTTCCGGTTCAGAGGCCATCTGTGCTTCCAGCTCTTCCAGGAAAGCGTAATAGGCGGTGTAGTTCAGGTAGTCATAGTACCTGCTTCTGGGATCGCCGACGCCTTCCTGGCGGGAATAGAGCGCAACGTAAGGATTGTTGTTGATGGAGTTGCGCACGTAGGATTTCTGGGCAGTGATCCGTTCGGAAAGGGTCTGGAGATCCGTAAACTGGGTATGGAACAGGATTTCCTTCATCAGGTCATAACCGGCGGCGAGATCGTCGTCCAGCGCGACCCATTCAGCAATCAGGTAAGCAATGACGTCATCCTTTTCCGGGGTGTTGCAGGTATCCACGCCGATGGTGCGGCTCATCAGGTAGCGATCCATCAGGACGGCCAGTTCTTCCTTGCTGTGGGCGTCGGTGTCCAGCTGGCCCAGCAGGCGGGTGAACAGGCGCAGGTAATGGATATCTTCCTGGGGAAGGGTACGGGCGTCAAAATACAGGTCCACTTTGCCCACACCGTCCACACCGGCCACGGCATTCATGCGGCGGACGCCGTCTTCACCGGTTTCGTCGGTGATGGCGTATTCGCGGACTTCCTCGGGCAGGTCTGCCACGGTGACGGGGGTCAGGGCGGCGATCATTTCGTCGTTTTCATCTTCCTCGGGTTCGGCATGGGTAGCGTCGATGATCGCCTGCTTTTCCTCGTCCGTCATGCCGGCCTTGATCTCCGCCAGCTTTTCAGCCAGGGCGGCGTCCTGCTTTTCCTTCAGGCCGGGTTCGGGGTAGGTGGTGGTCAGGGTATACAGCTCGGGATCCACATACCAGTCGGAGATGGCGGTGGTCAGCAGGCCCTGGGCGTTTTCATCCATGATATTGGCCTGGTCCTCTGTGGACTCGACATAATCAAAGGGGTTGCCGGTGACGGCGTAAGCATACGCCAGGCTGTTCATGACGGTATCAACAGGTTCTCCGCTTTCCAGCGCCAGCTTGTTGTTCAGCAGCTTGGCGGTCACGATGGAATCCAGCTGAACCGGATCAAAACCGTCCTGCGCAATCTGCTTCAGGGAGTCGTTGACCACCGTGCGGAATGCTTCGGCGTCTTCCTTGTTGACATTGTTTGCCACAAACACAAGGGCGTCATCCGGGGCGGCCAGCTCGCGGCCGCAGGAGAAGGAACCGGAGGGGAAGGCTTTCTTCAGGTTCTGCATGAGCAGGGAACCGCTGTTGCCCAGCAGCTCCCAGACATGGTCCGCGGCACGCTGCTGCGCCTTGTTTTCCTTCAGGCCGGGGCAGATGATGTAGTAGTAGATGGTGGACTGGTTGGCCGTATCGGTGCCTTCCGCCACAGCGTAGGGAACGCTGGTGACCACAGGCTCGGTGATTCGGGTATAGCCGCTGTCAGTGAAGGAGAATTCCTTCTTCTCATAGGGGCTGAAGGCTTCGTCCAGCAGCTTCAGGAAGACGGTGTAATCCTCAAAGGAACCGTACAGGTAAGCGATACAGTTGGACGGATGGTAATAGGTGTCGTGGTAGTTCTTCAGGGCGTCCCAGGTCATCTCCGGGATCGCTTCGGGCTTTCCGCCGTAGTTGAAGGTCAGGGCGGCGCCGGGGAAGGTGACCAGGTTCGCGTTGTCCAGAGCGCTTTCCCGCAGGTCCATGGCGCCGGTCATCTCGCTGTACACGGTACCGTTCAGCGTCAGGGGGCTGTCCATGTCCTCCATTTCATAGCGCCAGGCTTCCGTGCGGTAGATGTCTTCCCGTTCCTTGACGATCGGATGCAGGCAGCAGTCCGTATAGAAATCCGCCAGGGCCAGCAGCTGTTCTTCGGAAAGGGATGCGATCGGATAACTGGTCATCGCGTCCGTGGTATAGGCGTTCATGTAGGTCTGGTAGGACTGATAGATCAGGTTGAACCACAGTCCGGTGCTGGGATATTTCGCGGAACCGGACAGGGTGCTGTGTTCAAATACATGGGGCAGGCCGGTGTTATCAATCGGCCGGGTGGGGAAGGTCAGCTGGAAGGCGCGGTTGGTATCCTCATTGGCGATATAGAGGAGCTTCGCGCCTGTCTTCTGATGCTCAAACAGCACCAGATCCGCGCCGACCATTTCAAAAGGCCGGATTTCCTTGACTTCAAAGCCTTCGACTACATCGCCGACGGCGGGCAGGCCGACGGCCTCGTCAGCGTCGGCAGGAGCCGGCTCCGCAATCGCGGGCAGGACGCTGACAAACAGAGCCAGCGCAAGCAACAGGGATAACAGTTTTTTCATTTTTTTCCCTCCGTTATAGTGTGTATACTGCCCCGGGACGCGGAACAGTCAGAAGAGCGGGAACGCTCTTGCTGCGCGGAAACAAACGGTTCATTGCCCGGATCCCAGCTCAAAACACCGGAATGGATCCGGCCGGAAATGAACCCTCCTCTATTCAGAAACTATGAACAGTTTAATACAACAGAGCAATATTTGCAACTTGTATGCAAATATATGCACATAATGATCAGGTCGTTGGCCGGATGATGGGGAAATACCCGGTTATCTGAATGCGCCGACCATCCGGGCCATTTCTTCCGGGGTTTCCAGACAGCCTTTTTTCAGCCACAGCAGAAAAACGTTATAGATGCCGCCGGCAAGAAAGGAGGTCTGGTAATCGCTGTATTTACCCTTGTAATGGTCCAGCATGACCCGGTCAAATTCCTCCTGCACAAAATGGATCAGTCCGGCTTTGTATATGGCCAGGAGCCGTTCCTTGTACTGCGTCACATGGCGGAACAGCTTGAGCAGGTAATCCTCCCGGCTGTCCCGGAGAAAGTCGATGCCGGATTCGGCCATGAACTGGTTGGTGACCCGGATGATCTGTTTCCGGAGCACGTCTTCCTTGCCGGTGAAGCTGCGGTAAAAGGACATGCGGGTGACGCCGGCCTTTTCACAGATTTCGGTAATGGAAATGTCCTGCCAGTCCTTTTTCCGGATCAGGATCAAAAGCGCTTCCAGGATGTAATCGGAGGCTCGGCCTTCCTTTTTCTCTTCCATGTTACAAACCCGTCTCCTTTGTCACAATTCAGCCGCTCTGCCTTGACGCGGGATGGTCATCATGTTACGGTTGTAACATGTTTCGCCGAAAGATGCAAGCGGACGGCAGGAAGGAGAGCACTGGATGATACGCTATGAGCAAGTCCGCCGGGAGGATCTCCCGGCCTGTACCGCGCTGGCGGTCCGCAGCTTCATGGATTACGCGTATTTTGCCAACTATTTTCCCGAGGCAGACCGCAGGCGGCGGTTCCTGGAAAAGATGCTGGAGATCGAGTTCCGCCTGTGCTTTGGAAAGACGGATATCTGGGGAGCCTGGGACGGGGAACGGCTGTGCGCCGTAGCCCTGCTTTGTTCTCCGGAATGGGTGAAGCCCTCCGCATGGGAGTATATGAAGGCGGGCTACGGGAAGGTGTTCCTGGCCGGCGGGATCCGGCAGGTTGCCGACTGGGACGATATGAACGCGGCGGCCATGAAGCCCTGCCACGCGGAAAAGGGCGCCTGGTACCTGAGTTCCCTGACCGTGGACCGGGACCTGGAAGGGCAGGGAATCGGTTCCCGGATGCTGCGGGAATGCCTGGTGCCCCGGATCCGGGCACAGGGCGGAAAGAGTCTGGTGCTGTTCACCAATTCGGAAGAGAATCAAAGGTTTTATGAAAAGAACGGTTTCTGGCTGTTCCATGAGGAAGAATACAGCTATCGCGGAAAAAACATGGGAAGCTGGAGCTACAGGATGGATATCAGGGAGGAGCGGGGAATGATCTGGCAGGAAGAGACAAAGCTACGGCTCAGTGATTTTGACCAGTACGGTCATTTCCGGGACGAGGCGCTGCTCCAGATGCTGGAATCGGCGGGGAGCCATCATTCGGACTACGCGAATGACAGCGTGATCGCGGGCAGCCAGACCGGGATTGTCTGGATCCTGTCCGAGTGGCGGGTCCGGATTACCCGGAGGCCCCGGAGCAACGAAACGCTGCATATCAACACCTGGGCCCGGGGCAAAGCGCCCGCGGCAATGATTTACCGGGACTTTATTGTCAATGACGATGCGGGACAGGAACTGCTCCGGGCGGAGGCAACCTTCGTGCTCCTGGATACGGCAAAGGGCCGCCTGACCCGGATTACGGAAGAGCTGTTCCAGGCCTACCAGCCGCGGGAGCAGGCGGTTTTTGACGATAAGCCAGGCCGGCTCCTGGCGCCGGAAGTCCCGCAGAGCACTTGCGCCCTTTTCCTGCGCCGCAGCGATATTGACTATAACGGCCATGTGCATAACACCCGCTACCTGGACCTGGCCCGAGAGGCACTGCCGGAGGAGCTGCTGCAGAAGCAGTTTGACGGGATCCGCATTGTGTATTCCAAAGCAGTAACCCTGAAGGATGAGGTAACGGCGCAGTATACCGCGCGGGACGGCGCTTCCGTCGTGGCCATCCTGGCAAACGGCGCCGTGTGCGCGATTGTGGAGTTTCAGTAAAGGAACAGTACCTGAAAAGGAAAAGGCAACAGCCCTGTGAACGTTCGGTTCACAGGGCTGTTTCAGATCCGGCGGGAATGCTCAGAGTATGGGATAATATACGTCCGCAGACATGTCCTTGTTATATACCTCACAGGCTCTGTCGGCCAGGCTGATCCGGTTTTCCTCCGCGTATTTCCGGATGATTTCATGCGCCTTTCCGATCTTCGGAAAACCTCCGGTGAAATGCAGATGCAGGCATTTTGCTTCAGAGACCCTGGTCAGGGTTTTTCCGTCATCGCCGGAAACCGGCAGACAGGTCCGCATGGAAAACCCTTCTTCGCTGTTCAGGTTCTCGTAGAGGATAAAATGGCTTCCCTGGGCGGAAAGTCCCTCCCGGGCTGCCTGCTCATACAGTTTGCCTACGGATATCCCCAGGTCTTCTTTTTCCACATTTTCATCAATATACAGGCAGGTTTTGCATTCAAACGGCCGGATGTCCGGAACGGCGCTGCAGGCGGCTTCTTCTTCCTGCTCTTTGCCGGCGGCCAGTTCCTTTACGGCCTGGAGCTGTTCGTCCAGCTCCGTGATCCGACTGCGGACGGCTTCGTTTTCATCGGCTTTTCCTTCCAGCACCTGCCGGATTTCAAAGAGGGACAGGCCGATGCTCCGGAGTCTCCGGATCTTTTCCAGAACCGCGAGCTGCTCCTCCTCATAATAGTGATAACCGTTTTCTTCGTTGATATAGGCCGGAACCAGCAGCCCTTCCTCATGATACAGGCGAAGGGCTTTTCTTCCTACTTTTCCGATCACGGCAAACTGACCTCTGGAATACATCAGTCTTTCTCCTTTCTGCTTTTCGCTCTTCTGACTTTCCTGAGAAATCCGAGATGGAGCGGGAGAATGCTGTATAAAGCGTAGTGCGTATACGGCTCATAGCCGCTTCTGCGGTAAAATTTTACTACCGCGTCGCAGAGAGAGGCAATACAATTCTCGTTCAGCTGCCGCCCCAGCGCTTCGGTCGCGAGGCGGGGCGTCCCGATATGCCCGTATTCACCCATGGCCGCCAGCTGCTTCTTCCGGAAGATCATTTCCCGGTCCGTGATCCGGGCGTCCGGCAGATCCCGGTAGCCTTCCCGGACAAGAGCGGGATCCATATCCAGCAGGCTGGCGGTTTCCACCCAGCCCGCGTGGTAATCATCCGGATGCTCTGCCTGGAAGCTTTTCAGTTCCTCCGGCTCTTCGACACCGGCGCCCATAAAGATCGGCCCCATGGGGGCGATGACGCGGATTCCGTATTTCCGGTTGACCTTCCGGACGGCCTTCTCAACCGCAATCTGGTGCTGGGGATCCGCATGGGACGCAATGACGATGATGTGCTGAAATCCCATGCAGCACAGGCTTTCCAGTATTTCCCGGGCAACGGCATACGTTGTCTTCATGGAAAAATGGATGGAGCCGTAAAATTCGTTTACGGACGCGGCGGCGACGGGAAAGGCCGGCAGGTAATAGCATCCGGCGCCCAGCGCCTCTTCCGCCCGGGCCAGGGCGCCCCGGCTCCAGTATTCTCCCTCCAGCAGGTCGGTTGCCAGGGAAAGATGCCATCCGTGCTCCTCAATCGGCGCCAGCACAACGGAGACAATGATTTTGTCCTTGTCCAGCGCCTTGATTTCCTTCCAGGTTAACAGGCTCAGATCCTTCATAATCCGTCCTCCTTTCATTTACGGGGCAAAGCATAAACCTGGCCGCAGCGGCCAGGTCAATACCCGGGGAAAGAAAAAATGCGGGAAGGACCCTGCGGCTTTTCTGAAATAAAACGGCAGGGTGCGTCGTTCTATTATCAGAACGGAAAGAGACGAAGGAACAGGACAGGGGGCGATGAAAGTGCGGAAACCGTTCAGGAGGATGATGTGTACCATACTGGCTGCTTTCCTGCTGCTTTCCGCCCTGCCGGCCCCGGCGGAGGGAACGGATATCAAAGCCCTGCAGGAGCGGCTGATTGCCCTTGGATATGAGATCGGCAAGGCGGACGGAATTCCCGGAAAGAAAACCACCGCGGCCGTCCTGCTGGCCCAGACGATTCTGGCAGAGGCGGGCCTGGACGTGCAGGTCACCGGAGTCCCGGACGCGAAGACGGCGCAGCTGATCCTGCAGGAGCAGAACAGCGGGCTGCTGCGGACCCTGCAGCAGGGCAGCTGGGGAAGCCGGGTGAAGGAAGTCCAGCAGCATCTGATCGGCCTGAACCTGCTGAAGGACAAGGCGGACGGACAGTACGGCGGAAACACGGAAAACGCGGTGAAGGCTTTTGAGGAGCATATGGCAGCGCGGGAGCCGGAGAAGACTCAGCCGGACGGAAAACTTTCGGAAGCGGAATACCTGCTGCTGACGGGTGATCTGAAGGACTTCGGCTTTGAGGCGCCGCTCTGCTTTGATGACGCGCAGCCGGAAACGCTGACGGGCGCATACCTTTACGCTGAAAAAGCCTGCCTGATCAACGCCTCCACCGGGGAAGTGCTGCTGGAAAAGGCGGCGGATGAACCGGCGGAGCCAGCCAGCACAACGAAGATCATGACGCTGCTGACCGCGCTGGAACTGTGCGATCCGGAGAAAAAAGTGGTCATCCCGGAGGCGGCGAAGGAGGTCCCGAAGGACAGCACCCTTGTGCCGGTCACACCGGGGGAAACCATGGTGATGCGGGATCTGCTCTACGGTATGATGATCCGCTCCGGCAATGACGCGGCCAACGCGGTGGCGGTGCTCTGCTCCGGAAGCCCGGAGGCTTTTGCGAAAAAGATGAATGCGACCGCGGAGAAACTGGGAATGAAGCATTCACGCTTTGTGAATCCCCACGGTTATACGGCGGCCGGGCATTACACCACCGCGCGGGACCTGGTGACGGCAGCCCGTTACGGCCTGACGCAGCCCCTGTTCCGCGAGATAGTGACCTGCCTGAAATACACCCTGCCGGCAACAGAAAAAAGGGGAGAACTGCCGGTTACCGTGAAATGGGAACTCTTCAACCCCCTGTCCCAGTACTATATTCCCCATGCGGCGGGCGTGAAGAGCGGCTATACCTCCACCGCCGGATTCTGCTATGTGGGCGCTTACCAGGAGAACGGCGTGACCCTGATCGCCGCCGTCATGGGCGGCCAGACCCGGAACATGGCCTGGACTGACCTGAAGAGGCTGTTTGCCTACGGCATGGCAAAAGAGACTCCGGATGCAGACGAGGATGAACCCCCTCAGGGATAAATGATGAGCGATCATACAGCAAAGGCGCGGATCCAACGATCCGCGCCGTTCTTGTATGATGAAACCGGCCTTCAACCGGTATATATGATATGAGCTATATCCTTACAGGAAGAAGCTGATCGCGTCCCATATGGCGGAGATGATGCCGCCGATGGTTCTCTCTTTGCGCTTCTCAGCTTTCTGAAACTCTTCGAATTCCTCATCGGTGAGGGGCTTGCAGTCCGTGTCTTCGGGAGTCAGTTCATTCTTGCTGCTGTCCATATGCTTTCCTCCTGCCGCAGGAGCAATGGGTCATTGTCCTTCTCAGTTCTTCTGGATGTAGTCGTTGGCCACATAGCCGGTTTTGCGGGTCTGCAGGTCCACAACCTTGCTCCAGACCTTGCCGCGGGCAATCACCTGCAGCTGGTCTCCGGCGGTCAGCCGGCGGATGGCCTTGGAGGTCTTGTTGGGCTTCTCGCGCAGGCCGACGCTGCTGTTATCCTTGGTGCCGCGGGCTTTCGCGGTGACCAGGTAGGGGTTCTTCACGGTCTTGAAGTCGTCGTCCCGCTCGGTGATTTCATATTTGCCGGGCTTCTGGCTGACCAGGAACTTCGCCTGCACATAACCGGAGAAGTGGTAGTCGCTGATGGCAACCCAGCCGTTTCCGCAGCTGTAGTCCACATGCACTTTGGTGCCGCAGTCCAGCCGGACGATGATGCCGCTGTCAGTGCTGGGAGTTTCCCGGACGTTCAGGCGCTTTCCGTTTTCGCAGTTGACCCACATGTCCATTCCGCCGGCTTCTTCCGCAGAGGCGAAGGCGGGGATCATCAGGGCAAGAACGGTCATCAGGACCAGGGCGAAGCTGAGAATCTTTTTCATGGGGTTTCCTTCCTTTCAGCGCCGTATCAGGCGGGACTTTCTTTTCTTTAGCCGGCGGTTATCATCGCAGGCACCTATTCATACGCATAACCGGAACCGGATGGCAGTAATGAGTATTATTTTTGTCAAACAAATTTGGGTGGACAGGGGAAAATATCGGCGGACGGCCTTTTATCATCAGCCTTTTTGCTGTAAAATGGATTTATCAGAAAAGATGTATATCAACAGCGGAAACTCCCTTCGGAGGTGGAAAGAATGTCGGATTACTTCGGAAAGGATACGCCCAAGCTGGGATTCGGCCTCATGCGCCTGCCCCGGAAAGGCCTGGGCATCGATGTGGAACAGGTGAAGCAGATGGTAGATCTGTTCCTGGAAGCCGGATTTACCTATTTTGATACCGCCTATGTCTACCTGGGATCGGAAACGGCAACCCGCAAGGCGCTGGTGGAGCGCTATCCCCGGGAAAGCTATACCCTGGCCACCAAGATCAACGCCGCCATGGCGCCTACGGAAAAGGCCGCGAAGCAGCAGTTCCAGACCAGCCTGAAGCGTACCGGAGCGGAATACTTCGATTACTACCTGCTCCATGCCCTGATGGAAAACAACTATACCCGGTATGACAAGTTCCACCTGTGGGATTTCGCGCAGGAACAGAAAGCCAAGGGACTGATCAAGCACGTGGGCTTTTCATTCCACGCGGGACCGGAACTCCTGGATAAACTCCTGACTGCCCACCCAGAGGTGGACTTCATCCAGCTGCAGATCAACTACGCGGATTGGGAGAATCCTTCTGTGGCCTCCCGGGCGAACTATGAGGTAGCCCGGAAACACGGTGTCTCCGTCACTGTGATGGAACCGGTGAAGGGCGGCACCCTGGCCAACCCGCCGAAGGAAGTGAAGGAGCTCTTCCGGTCTTACCATCCAGACATGTCCTGCGCCTCCTGGGCTATCCGCTTTGTGGCTTCCCTGGACGGGATCATCACTGTCCTGTCCGGCATGTCCAACATGGAACAGATGCGGGACAACCTTTCCTATATGAAAAACTTCCAGCCCCTGAACGAAGAGGAACAGAATATCATCCAGCAGGCCCAGCGGATCCTGGGCAAATCCTCCACCATCCCCTGCACCGCCTGCCATTACTGCACGGAGGGCTGCCCGAAGGGCATTCTGATTCCCGATATCTTTGCCGCCATGAACAAACAGCTGGGCAACGGCCAGATGCAGGAAGCCCGGGACGCCTATAACGCCGCGGCCCAGCCCGGGCACAAAGCCTCTGACTGCGTCACCTGCAGGCAGTGCGAAAAAGCCTGTCCCCAGCATATCCCGATCACGGATAACCTGAAGAAGGCAGCAGAGATGTTTGAAGAATAAAAAAGAGCCGCCGGAGCGGCTTGGAAACCATACAGGCTGTCGCATCACAGCGACAGCCTTAATTCATAAAACTGCCTGACCCAGTCAGGATAGTTTTGATATTCCCCGGCTTCCCGGATCTTTTCCAGGGTTCTTTTTCCAACCCGCTTATCCAGGATTGCCAGGATTTTTACAATATAGTCTTCTGACACCAGGGCGTCAGCAATGGAAAGATTGAGGAAGCCTGCGGCACTACGGAAAAAATCACCGCCATCGTAAGTGCCGTTTTCATCCCATTTGGGTTTCATCATCTCATCCATTTTGTCAAATGACAAATGGATACCTTGTTTGATGAGCTCTGAAATATCATTTTCCTGCTCATACATGTTTATCCATTTAAAACGGATCAGTTCCTTTCCGTCCAGACGGATCGCCGCGCAGCGGGGAGCGTCATGGGCTTCGCGGAAGCGTGTGTAGAAATAGGTTATCCGCGCCTTCAGTTCGTCACAGAGGGCTTACTGCAGACGCTTATTGAGGGATGACCAGGTCCTGAAGTTTCTGATGCTCATTCGGTAATCTGTTTATCCTTTCCGTTGTTGTTTTCCTGATCCTCTTTACCCCTGCGCCACCTGGCACGGAGGATATCTTCAGGCTGCTGTCCCTCATTTGTCCATTGGGGCCAGTTCATAGTGAAGCTTTTGTTGGATTCATGCTGCGCCGGAGGTTCAGGGATGCCATCGGACTCATATTGCACCAGAGATTCAGGAGTATCATCATATTCGTACTGCACCGGAGGTTCGGGAATGTCTTCCTGCTCAATTTCAGTATGCTCATTTTCTGATTCGGGATCATTCTGCAGTCCTGCCTGGCGTTCCATGATTTTCCGTATCTGTATGTGCTCATCCACAAGCTGGCCGAAAGCCAGGATCAACAGGGAAGCGAAGACGCTTCCAATGCATCCGCCGATAAGAGTGGTAAAACCGGCTGCACGGAATTGTGCTTTTATCTTTGCACTATACTCGGAAATATAATCAGACCTGTTAATGATTGTATCGCCGGATAAGGCTGTCTGAATACCGATATAGATACTGACGATGATTCCGATCACCAAAACAAAAACAGCAAACCCTTTCAGCAGCATTCCTGCTTTGGATCCTATGTTTTGCAAAAAGCTTCCGACCTTGGCTCCGGTGTTCTTCGGCATGGCAGGATTCTCCTTTTCCATTGGTATGACAGTCAGGGATCTTGTGTTCTGTTATAGCTTTGAGTAATGCAATCATATCAGAATGCAAGGGAGGGCTCAATGAATTTGGCATTATTGTTACACCGTTTTTACATGAGGGGCGTCTTAAACGTAGAGGATATCAAAACGATGCTGTGTATATCGTTCTTTTCATCAGCTTGAAAGAAATAATAGTTTATTGGATATAAAATGGCCGTTGCGTTTCCTGCCTGCTTTTCTGAATTGAGAGTGGCAGGGGATTATAAACCGCGAAAAGCGTCCATTACATGGCGTCAGTATGTAGAATTGATGCTACTTATGCTGCTTTTGATGAACAAATAGTAAACGGGGATTTGGGCTAGATACGAAAAAACTCAAACCGCATCTTTTCTGTTTGTGCTATTTACAGATAGGGGTACATGATCCCAAAGAACACACGAATCATTCATGTATTTTTCACACAACCATAAGGTGCAGATAAGGTTCAGGGGTTAGGATGTCATTGTCAAAGGGAGACGCGGCCGGCTCCCGCCAACGACGAACATCATCCCGCTGGGAAACCGGCAGTGATGTTTTGATATAGATGTTTACATACACTCCTCTTTAGCGGTGCTGTGCCATGCAGCACCGTCTTTTTGTTCGGAATACGTTATTAGTGTACCTGATTCAGAGATGTTCCTGTTACGTTCCCGAATGCCTGCGGGCGGGGAGATCCTTCACTTCGTTCAGGATGACACCTGGAGGCTACGGAGAGCGGGAACGAGACAGAGGGGACAGACCAAATGTCACACTGCGCGTTACATTTGGTGCTGTCCCCGCAGTCACATTCCCGCAGGGCGTGTGGGGTGCTGGGATATATAGGTCGTGGCGGTGAGGGAAATGTAAAAGGGACTGCTCAGATGAGCAGTCCCTGGTTATATTGGGGTAATCTTATTTGCCGGTGAGCTGGGCGAACAGCGCGGCCAGTTCGGCACGGGTGACAGCTTTGTCGGGGGTCTCGGTGTTTCCGGGGACGCCCAGGGCGGTCAGGACGGTTCCGAGGAGGCCTTCCGTCAGTTCAGTGTTCAGATCCAGATCCGCGGGGATCAGGCCGTTGGCGCTCAGGGCTGCCTTGCAGGCTTCCGGATCATTGGTTCCGCCGCCGATCAGCATATACAGTCCGCCGAGGAAATCGCCTGCGGTGGCGGGTTCATCCGGCGCGAAGAAGCCTTCTTCCTTCGCCGGCATCAGGCCGGCTGCAAAGGCGGTATAGACGGCGTCATGATATTCGCTGTCTTCCGCCACGTCGGAGAAGGAAACTTCGGACAGGTCTTCCGTATGGAAGGGATTCAGGATCGTATCATACAGGTCGCTGTTGGCCTGCAGGGTGCCGATGGGGCCGGCGGTGCCGCGCGCGCCTTTTTCCAGCAGTTTGGCAATAACCTCTGCCGCGTTCTTCACGCTTTCAGGCGTTACGGTCTTGTAGGCGCGCATCATCTGCAGCTTTTCATCCGCAGGACGACCCCGCAGGCGGTTGGTGATCTGGTTAATGGCACCGACCAGTTCGCCGGCGGGCGTCGCAACGGCGGAATACTGGCGCATGATATAGCCGTCGATCTGCTCCTGGGTCAGTTCCATGGCCGCCAGCTTTTCCGGGATGGAATCATACAGGTCAAAGGTGGCTTTCACGTTGGGATCCCGGTAGGAGTAGATGACCAGATTATCGTTGCTGTCTATGCCGCAGGATACGCTGTAGGCGCCCAGCTGATCCCGCAGGACGGGAATCAGCAGCTGGTCAGTGATGATGGAGCCGATGACGTTGAAGGCATAATCCGGCTCGATACCGAGCTGCCGGAAGGTGGCGGAAACACAGTTGTACTGGATATTGCCGTCCACGGAAAGGGCTTCCTTCATGCCGGGGGCCGGCAGGTTCCAGGCAGGGTATTCCCGCTCCTCAGCAGGGAGATCCGCGAAGAAGGCATCCACCAGAGGCGCGTTCACCGCGATGGAGTCTTCATTGCCGGCAAAGGTGGCGACAGCGCCGCTGCGGTTGGCCAGGACAGACTGGATGGCCTGCAGGCGGGCGACCACCGCTTCCGGATCCGCTGCCATCTGCTGCTCCACGTTTTCCAGGAAGGTGTAATACGGGGTGTAAGTCAGGTACTCCTGCAACCTGGCCTGGGGATCGTCAATGCCCTCCTGGCGGGTAGTCATCGCCATGAAAGGAGCCATGGAAATAGTGCTGCGCGTGCCGGCTTTCAGGGCTGTGATCCGCTCGGAAAGCACCTGGACGTCCGTAAACTGTGTATGGAACAGGATCTCTTTCATCAGGTCATAGCCGGCGGCCAGGTCCTTGTCCAGGCCGATCCACTCGGCAACCATGTAAGCACCGACATCGTTCTTGTCAGGAATCTCAAAGGAGGCGATATTGTAGTTCCCACCCATCAGGTAACGGGCGTTCAGCACGGCGAGTTCTTCCTTGGTATGGGCGTCGGTGTCCAGCTGACCCAGCAGCTGGGTGTAAAGGCGCGCGTACTGGAGATCTTCGGGGGAGACGCCGCGGGCGTCAAAGAACAGGTCTACCACGCCGACGCCGTCCACACCGGCGGTCGCGCTCATCCGGCGGACGCCGTCTGCGCCGGTTTCATCCGTATAGGGGAATTCCCGGACTTCTTCAGGCAGGTCAGCCACGGTCACAGCCGTCAGGGCGGCGATCATCTCAGAGGCGTCTTCCTCTTCAGGCTTGGTATTGGTGGCGTCAATAATGGCCTGCTTTTCCTCGTCCGTCATGCCGGCTTTGATTTCCGCCAGCTTCTCAGCCAGGGCAGCGTCCTGCTTTTCCTTCAGGCCGGGTTCCGGATAGGTGGTGGTCAGGGTATACAGCGCCGGATCCGCCAGCCATTTTCCGATGGCAGCCGTGAGGAGGCCTTTTTCATTCTCCTCCTGGATATGCGTCTGGGCTTCCAGCTGTTCGCAGTATTCAAAGGGATTGCCGGTCAGGGCATAGCGGTTGGAAAGTTCAGCCACAACGCCCTGGATCGGGCTGCCGCCTTCCATGATCAGCTTGCCGATCAGCTGCTGCATGGTTGCGCTGGCGTCTACCTGTACAGGATCAAAACCGTCCTGCACAATCTGCTTCAGGGAGTCGTTGACGACGGTGCGGAACGCTTCCGCGTCATCCCGGTTGACGTTGTTGGCCATAAAGAGTACAGCGTCGTCGGGTCCGGAAGTCTCACGGCTGCAGGTGAAGTTTCCGGAAGGGAAGGCCTTTTTCAGGTTCTGCATCAGGGGAGAACTGGCTGCGGTCAGCAGGATATCCGCATGATCCACGAGACGCTCCTCTTCCTTGTTTTCCCTCAGGCCGGGGCAGAGGATGTAGTAATACACGGAAGACTGATTGGCCGTGTCGGTGCCTTCCGCCACCGCGTAGGGAACGCTGGTGACCACAGGCTCAGTGATCCGGGTATAGCCGCTGTCATTGAAGGTGAGGTCCTGCTTTTCATAGGGAGCGAAGGCTTCATCCAGCAGTTTCAGGAAAGCGGTGTAATCCTCAAAGGAACCGTACAGGAAAGCGAGGCAGTTGGACGGATGATAGAACCGGTTGTGGAATTCCTTCAGGGCATCCCAGGTCATATCCGGAATGTACCGGGGAATGCCGCCGGAGTTAAAAGCGGCCACAGAGCCGGGGAAGGTAGCGGCCTTTGCGTTGTCCTGGGCGCTTCTCTGCAGCGTGATGGCACCGGTCATTTCGCTGTAGACTGTACCGTTCAGCGTCAGGGGACTGTCCATATCCGCCATTTCATACCGCCAGGCTTCCGTGCGGTAGATGCTTTCATCCGTCATGATCATCGGATGCAGGCAGGAGTCTGTATAAAGATCCGCCATGGCAAGCAGCTGCGCTTCAGAAAGGGAGCCCACCGGGAAACTGGTCGCGATGTCGGCGGTATACGCATTCACGAAGGTTGTGTAGGACTGGAAAATCAGGTTGAAAAACAGGGCGGTGCTGGGGTACTTCTCCGAGCCCGACAGGGTGCTGTGTTCAAATACATGGGGCAGGCCGGTGTTGTCAATCGGCCGGGTGGGGAAAGTCAGCTGGAAGGCGCGGTTGGTATCTTCATTGGCGATGTAAAGAAGCTTCGCGCCTGTCTTCTGGTGCTCAAAAGACACCAGGGTTCCGCCGATCACATCAAAGGGACGGATTTCCTTGACTTCGAACCCTTCGACCACGTCACCCACGTCGGGCAGGACGGCGGCTTCGGCAGCGTCAGCCGGAGCCGGTTCCGCCAGGGCGGGCAGCGTGCTGACTGCCAGCGCCAGCACAAGGAACAGGGACAGTATTCGTTTCATCTTTCTTCCTCCGTTTTGTTTTTCCGTTTTCCCGGATCCGGGAAAACGGTTATACGAAGACAGCTGATCTTCCTCCGGCCGGAAGCCGGAAGAGAAACCAGATGCCGACGAATCTTTCATTGGTTTTTCGGGAAGATATGTCAGGGCAGGTCTTCTCGAATAGTTATCGGAACAGCGACGATCGCAGTATTCTTAATTCTGCATTTGGTATTGCCGTGCAATGCCATTGGCTCTTTGCTTCAGTGTGTACAGGACGTCTTCAATCCTTTCGGACAGGGCGTCAATCCGGGCACGGCCGTCGTTGATTTTCTGCTGTACCAGCAAATCGCTGAAGAAGTTGTCGCAGAAGATATCCAGCATGGTGACCAGGGATCCGGTATCGATCTGCAGGCCCTCGCCGTCCACATCCCGCAGCTCCTTCGCGAAGCGGCGCAGATCCTGGTTGGCCTGGTCCATCCATTCATTGGCCTGGTCGATTTTGCTGTGCTTGATCATACTGGAGATCAGGCCGCCGCCGATCATGTCGTAGATGCCCCAGTTCCGGGCGGAGTTCAGCTGATTCTTGGCTTCCCGCAGGCTGTCCAGGGCACGCTCGCCGGCGCGGATCGCCTCGTCAATTTCCCGGATCGCCGCGTTGGGATCTGTGTTCCGGGGCTCTTCATAAGAAAGGTTCCGGGTCGGGTATACGGGTTCCCGGGGCTCGAACCGGGCCTCTTCCTCATAATCATCGTCATAGTCTTCTTCGCGGTTTGCGCGGTTTTTCCGGTACAGGGCATACCCTATACCAATCCCGATAATGACGGCAAAGAATTCCATCTTCGTTATCCTCCTTGGGGGAGAAGTGCCTCCCGATGGTCATATCCTACGCCGCTGCAAACGCAGAAAAAAGGCCGGATGCGGAGAAATAACAGCCGCTATTTCTCCGCGTCCCGGCGCCCTGCGGGCTGGATGCGTTATGCTTCAACGCCTGCAGGCGCAAAAAGTATTTACATTTTTTGCGCGTTTCTATGATTCTAACACATTTCATTCCCTTGACAGTCCCGTTTTCGGGAATATAATAAGTGCCGAACAAAGGAACAGCGATCCAACCAATTACCGTCCCTCTGCTCGAGGAGACATCACCAACGGATGGGCGGCAGATCGCTGGATCAGACAGAATGGCGTCACGGCTCATCATGGATACATGGTGGGCCTTTTCATATGAAAGGATGCGATCAATACTTATGCAAACGCTTCTGCTGATTGCGGTTGCCCTTTTCTCCGGACTATTGATGACCCGTCTGTTTGATAAGTTTCACCTGCCGGATGTCACCGCCTACCTGGTGACCGGCGTGCTGATCGGCCCCTGCGTCCTGGGACGGCTGGGGGTTCCATGCCTGGGTTTCAACACCTTTGAGCAAGTGGATTCACTTTCGATGATCTCGGATGTGGCCCTGGGCTTCATTGCCTTTGCCATCGGCCATGAGTTCCGCCTTTCCGCCCTGAAACAGACCGGGAAGCAGGCAACGGTCATCGGTATTATCCAGGCCTGCTTCGCTACCCTGTGCGTGGACGCGGCGCTGATTGCCCTGCACTTTATCATGCCGGACCTGCTGCCTATGCCTGTGGCTGTGACCCTGGGCGCGATCGCGGCGGCTACCGCCCCGGCTGCCACCCTGATGGTGGTCCGCCAGTACAAGGCCAAGGGGCCGGTGACGGACGTGCTGCTGCCGGTGGTTGCCCTGGACGACGCGGTTGGCCTGGTGATCTTCGCCATTTCCTTCGGCATTGCCCAATCCCTGAAAGACGGGGATACCAACCTGGCAGCCCTGATCCTGGAGCCGCTTATGGAGGTCCTTTTGTCCCTTGCCTTCGGCGGACTGGTGGGCCTGGCACTGACCTGGCTGGAGCGGTTCTTCCATTCCCACCGGAACAGGAACGCCCTCATTGTCGGCAGCGTGATCCTGACGGTTGCCGTCAGCCAGCTGAAGATCCCGGTGGGTCCTTTTACCTTCGGGTTTTCCTCCCTGCTGGTCTGCATGATGCTGGGCACCATTTTCTGCAATTTCTGCCCCCTCAGCGAGGATCTGATGCTGCAGGCGGACCGCTGGTCCGGCCCGGCCGTTACCCTGTTCTTTGTGCTCAGCGGCGCGGCGCTGAAGTTTGAGGTCTTCGGCGATCCCGCCGTGCTCCTGATCGGCGTGGTCTATATTGTTGCCCGGTCGCTGGGCAAATACCTGGGCGCCGGCCTGTCCTCCTCCATGGTTCACAGTCCCGAACCGGTCCGGAAATACCTGGGCATCACGCTGCTGCCCCAGGCCGGCGTGGCCCTGGGCATGTGCGCCACAGCCTACCGGGTGCTGGGCGGCACGGAGGGTACGCTGGTCCGGAATATTGTGCTTTTCTCCGTGCTGGTCTATGAACTGGTGGGCCCGAGCCTGACCAAGTGGGCCCTGACCAAAGCCGGGGATATCCGGAGCATGCCGGACGAGGTCGCTTCCCGCCGGGAAAAGGAACTGCAGGAGGCCGCCAAACCGGTGCCTGCCGCCTTCCGGAAATAACCTGTGACAGCAAAAAAAAACCGCCTTTCCTTCCGGAAGGCGGTTTTTTGACGGGATCTGTTTATACGCCGAAGAGAGGCGTGGAATAATAGCGCTCGGCGGTGTCGGGAAGCACGGTGACCACGGTTTTGCCGGGCCCGAGCTTTTTGGCCAGCTTCAGGGCGGCGGCCACGTTGGTGCCGCTGGAGATGCCGCAGACCAGGCCTTCTTCCTTGGCCAGGCGGCGGGCGGTTTCCAGGGCTTCCGCGTCGGTAACCACATAGATATCGTCATAGATTTCCCGGTTCAGGATATCCGGGATGATGCCGTCGCCGATGCCCATCTGGATATGGGTGCCGATGGTGCCTCCGGCGAGGATGGCGGCGTTTTCCGGTTCCACAGCCCAGATCTCGAGATCCGGATACTGGGCCTTGAGCACTTCTCCGATGCCGGTGAGGGTGCCGCCGGTGCCGATGCCGCTGCAGTAGCCGTGGATCGGGCCGGCCACCTGGGCCATGATTTCCAGGGCGGTATGCTTTTTGTGGGCCAGGGTGTTGTTGGGGTTTTCGAACTGCTGGGGAACGAAGACCTTCGGGTTCTTTGCCTTCATCTCCATGGCGCAGTTGAGGCATTCCTCCATGCACTTGCCGATGTCCCCGGCGTCATGGATCAGCTTGACTTCCGCTCCGTAATGGCGGATGAGCTTGCGGCGCTCTTCACTCACGGAGTCCGGCATGATGATGATCGTCCGGTAGCCCTTGACTGCGCCGACCAGCGCCAGGCCGATGCCCTGGTTGCCGCTGGTGGGCTCCACGATGATGCTGTCCGGGGAGAGTTTGCCTTCCTTTTCCGCCTGCTCAATCATATTCAGCGCGGTGCGCGTTTTAATGGATCCGCCCACGTTCAGCGCTTCCACCTTGACCAGGATTTCCGCACTGCCTTCCTCCGGCATCCGGTTCAGCCGGACCATGGGCGTATTGCCCACCGCTTCCAGAATTGTGTTATATACCATAACCGTTTCACCTCCGGGAATTACCCTGAAACATGTAGGGTTATTATACAAAAGTGATGGGATTTTGTATACAGAAATTATTCGTGATATACTCTTTTAGAACAAAAACAGAAGGAGGATGTCCCGCATGAAAGGGAGAACCGGATGGATTCTGCGGACTGCTGCGGCGCTGCTGGCAGCAGTGTTGCTGCTGCCCTGCGGAACGGGCCGGGCGCAGCGGGAACCCTCCGATCTGATCGAGGCAGCCTTTGAGCTGCTGGAGGACGGAAATCCTTTTGTCCGGCGGTATGAGGAACAGGCGGGTAGAAAGATTGAGCCGCTGTTTCCCTACGGCGTGCCGTATTTTTACGGCGGCCTGAGTGGCGCGAAGGGAAACGGCTGGTTTTACATGGCTTATCCGGATTACTTTGTGAAGCTGTGTGAAAAGGGTTCCGGCTATTTCCAGAAGGGGAAGAAATACCTTTACGGCCTGGACTGCACCGGGTTTACACGGCATGTGTACAAGGCCTGCGGCCTGGAGGCACATCCCAGCCTGTCGGACATCATGACGCAGTGGGAACAGAAACAGTATCACGTGTATGATTCGCGCAAGGGACACGAAGCGCCGCCCTATGAGCAGCTGAAGGATACCCTGCGGATCGGCGACCTGCTGGTGATCAAGCATGAGAAAAGCAAATCCCGTCATGTGATGATGTACATCGGTACCCTGAAGGAGTTTGGCTATACCGCGGAGCAGGAGCCGGCGCTGGCTGCCTGGCTGGACTATCCGCTGGTGATCCACTGCGGATTGAGTCCCTTCTACGGGGAGCGGTTTCAGAAGGTGATTGAAGAGAATCCGGAAAAGTACGGTCAGTGCCTGACGACGGACGGCGGCGTGGCCGTGTCCATCCTCGGCGTGCCGCCGGAGGAAGCGCCGGCGCACGGGCATGTGCAGAAAACGGACTATGACTGGTTTGAAATGAACGACGGAGGATATGTGCTGAGCCTGATCAACCTGAAAGATGTAAAGTACTATGCGTGGTACAGGGACGATAGATAAATGAAAAATGAAGAATGAAGAATGAAGAATTAGTACTCTGCTCCCAAACAAGGGAAACCGTCCTCGCTGTAGCGTTGACTATTGAACTGTTGTGAATCGGGGTGTTGTGTGTTATGATACAGACAACAAAAGGAAAGGAAGGGACGTTCATGCCTGCGAAGAAAGAAACCGTCAAGAAAGAAACTGTCAAGACAGAAGCTGAAAAGAAGACCGTGAAGAAAGCCGCGGCAAAGGCCGCTCCCAAGGCTGCCGTGAAGGCCGCCAAGACCGCTGTGAAAGCTGCGGAGAAGGCTGTGAAGGCCGCTGCTCCTGCCAAGAAGGCCCCGGCCAAGAAGGCCGCTCCCGCGAAGAAAGCCGCGCCCGCCAAGAAGGCCGCCAAGACCCCTGAAGTGATCATCCAGTCTCCCCTGGGCGGAATCATCACCCCCGAAGAGATCCTGAAGAAGGTCGGCAAGGTGGACAAGGTGTACGTCCGCGTGGACCAGAACAAGGCCCACTGGGTCCGCGGCGATGAAATCGGCAGCGTTGATCTGTGGGACTGAGACATTGAAACAACTGGCAAATACCGCCGGAGGAAACTCCGGCGGTATTTCTATGGGCGCAGAAGGAACGAGAGAAAGACAGGATGCGGGCTCCCGGAGAATTGTGTACCGGCATTTCACAATGTATAATAAAATAGCAATGGTATGCGACTGATGAAGGCGTCCTTCGGACGTAGTAAGGGATTCCTCGACTACGCTCGGAATGACATCATCGCTGCGGCGGGGAGATTCTTCGACGCGGCCTTCGGCCTCCGCTTCGCTACCCCGGGGCTGATACCCGCAACTTCAATCGTCGCGACTGTCCCCCGGACAGATCGCTCGTTTCAGTTGACCTCAGAACCGATGAGATTCCCTCCACTGGAGGTCATCGATTCTTCGCCCCGTTTTCCGCTGAGAAAGAGCCACTGGCTCTTTCTCCGGGCGCTCCAAACCCCAGAATGACAAAGTAGAGGCGGCGAATAATCCATTGCATTTTGATCATGTTAATTCTGAATTCTGAATTGAAGATTACGAGAGGACGCTGAACGATGAGGATACTGGACACGGTCCGGAGTACGGATTTAAGCCTTTCCTTTGAGGTGTTTCCGCCGAAGACGGACGCGACCTTTGAGGAAGTGCTGAAGGCGACGGAAGAGATCGCCGCGCTGAAGCCCTCCTTTATTTCCGTGACCTATGGCGCGGGCGGCAAGGGCGGCAAATACACCCTGGAAATCGCCCGGACGCTGCAAAACACGGACGGGGTGGAAACCCTGGCTCACCTGACCTGCGTGGGAGCAGGCCGGGAGGACATCAGCACCTACCTGAAGACCCTGAAGGACGCGGGCATCCGGAACATTATGGCGTTGCGGGGCGACCTGCCGGAAGGCATGACGCCGGAGGATATGAAGAACAGTCCCTTCCCGCATGCATCCGACCTGATCCGGGAAATCCGGAAGGCGGGAGACTTCTGCATCGGCGCGGCCTGCTATCCGGAAGTGCATCCTGAAAGCAGCGTGCAGGCGGAGGACCTGCGCTACCTGAAGGAAAAGGTGGAGGTGGGCGCGGATTTCCTGACCACCCAGATGTTCTTTGACAATAACCTGCTGTATAACTTCCTGTACAAGCTGCGGGAGGTGGGCGTCACCGTGCCGGTGGTGCCGGGCATCATGCCCATCACCAAAGCGAACCAGGTCAAGCGCGCGCTGAAACTGTCCGGCAGCTTCATGCCCCGGCGGTTCACCAGCCTGGTGGATAAATTCGGTTCCTCGCCGGAGGCGATGCAGCGGGCCGGCATCATCTATGCCTGCGACCAGATTATCGACCTGTTTGCCAACGGAATCCGGCATGTGCACGTATACACCATGAACAAACCGGACGTAGCGGCGGCAATCCAGGATCACCTGTCCGGCATGCTGGGGAGGACCTTCTGATGAAGGAAGGACTGCGGCTGGCCGAACTGGGGGAAATCCCCTTTGACGAAAAAGAAATCCTGCGTTACGCGATGCTGCCCTCCTTCGCGCCGGCTCCCGAGGAGCTGCCGCTGAAGGAAAGCCTGGAAGCAGCGAAGGGCGCGGTGCAGTGCCGGGCGGTCTGGTGCCGGTATCCCCTGAAGCGGGACGGGGAGGAGCTGGATCTGGGTTTTGCCCGGACAACCTCCCGTGGGCTGAGAGAGCACCTGGAGGGCTGCGACGAGATCATCCTGTTTGCCTGCACGGCGGGGGCGGAAATGGACCGCCGCATCGCGCGGGCGAAGCTGTCCTCCCCGGCGAAGGCGCTGCTGATGCACGCCATCGGGGCACAGCAGGTGGAAGGCGGCTGCGACCGGCTCTGCGGCCAGCTGGCGGAACAGTTTCCGGACAAACAGCTGACGGACCGTTTTTCCCCGGGATACGGGGATCTGCCGCTGGAAATGCAGAAGGATGTTATGACTGCCCTGGACTGCGGGCGGACGGTAGGGATTACCCTGACGGACAGCCTGCTGATGACGCCGAGCAAGAGCGTGACGGCAATCATCGGAATGAAAGAGAGAAAGCCTGAATGAAACTGAAGGAATTGCTGCAAAAGGGCCCGTTCTTCCTGGACGGGGGTATGGGTACGCTGCTGCAGGCAAGAGGCCTGAAACCGGGCGAAGCGCCGGAAAAGTGGGGCATGACTCATCCGGACGTGATCACCGAGATCCAGCGGAGCTATTATGAAGCGGGCGCCGACATGGTGCTGAGCAACACCTTCGGGGTGCACCCGCTGCGTTACAGCGTGGAAGAGTGCGGGGAAATGGTCCGGACGGCCATTGACTGCGCGGATAAAGCCCGGAAGGCCATAAGCGACGGAAAGGAACGTTTCATCGCCCTGGATCTCGGTCCCTGTGGAAAACTGCTGAAGCCGCTGGGAAACCTGGACTTTGAAGAGGCGGTGCAGGGCTTTGCGGAAGTGGTGCGCTTCGGCGTACAGTATGGAGCGGACTGCGTGTTCATTGAAACCATGAACGACAGCGCGGAAGCCCGGGCAGCCCTGCTGGCCGCCAAGGAAAACAGTGACCTGCCGGTGATGGTTTCCTGTGCCTACGGCGCGGACGGCAAGCTGATGACCGGCGGCACGCCGGAATCGGTGGTGGCCATGCTGGAAGGCCTGGGAGCCGACGCGGTGGGCGTCAACTGCTCCCTGGGACCGGACGCACTGGCGCCGATTGTGGAGCGGTACCTGGCGGCGGCGTCCGTTCCGGTGCTGATGAAGCCCAACGCCGGCCTGCCCCAGGAGCAGAACGGAAAGACGGTCTATAACGTGGGGCCGGAAGAATTCTCCGCCGATATTGTCCCGCTGATCGAAAAGGGCCTGCGGATCATCGGCGGCTGCTGCGGCACGACGCCGGACTTTATCCGCACTGTGAAGAAAGCCGCGGAAGGAAAGATTCCTCCGGCGATCGAGCCGAAGGAGCATACCGTTATTGCTTCCCGGGGACACACGGTTGAACTGGGAAAAGATCCGGTGATCATCGGCGAACGGATCAACCCCACGGGCAAAAAGCGGCTGCGCAAGGCCCTGGAAGAGGGCGACATGGCCTATGTGCTGAACGAAGCCATCGTGCAGGAAGAGCATGGGGCTGAAGTACTGGACGTGAACGTGGGTACGCCGGGCGTGGACGAACCGGCCCTGCTGGAACAGGCGGTGCAGGAGCTGCAGGCAGTGACAGACCTGCCGCTGCAGCTGGACACTTCCGATCCGGAGGCGATGCGGCGGGCTCTGCGGGTATATAACGGCAAGGCCCTGATCAACTCCGTGAACGGCAAGCAGGAAGTTATGGACGCGATCTTCCCGCTGGTGAAGAAATACGGCGGGGCTGTGGTTGCCCTGACGCTGGACGAGGGCGGAATTCCCGGTACGGCGGAAGGCCGGCTGGCCATTGCCGAAAAGATCCTGAAGGAAGCTGCGAAGTACGGGATCCGCCCGAAGGATATCCTGTTCGATACCCTGACAATGACGGTGAGCACGGACGGAAACGCGGCCAGGGTGACCCTGGACGCGCTGAAGATGATCCGGGAAAAGACCGGGTGCGGCACGGTGCTGGGCGTCAGCAACGTTTCCTTCGGCCTGCCGGTGAGGGAAGTGCTGGGCAGCGTCTTCCTGACGCTGGCGCTGGAGAGAGGACTGTCCGGCGCAATCATGAACCCGCTGAATGAGCGGATGATGGGCGCGATGATCAGTTTCCGGACCCTGACGGGCCGGGACGAAAACTGCGCAGCTTATATTCAGTATGCCAATGACCTGCCCACCATGCAGGCGGTAACGCCGGCGGCCGGCGCGGCGGGCGGCGCAAAGGAGACCGAGGCAAAGGGTCTGCGCCGCGCGGTGGTGAAGGGACTTTGCAAGGAAGCAGCCAACCTGACCCGCAACGCGCTGGAGGAAGGCCGGGACAGCCTGGATCTGGTGAAGGAAGAGATTATTCCGGCGCTGGACGAGGTGGGCCAGGGTTTTGAAACCAAGAAGATTTTCCTGCCCCAGCTGATGATGAGCGCGGAAGCCGCGGAGGCGGCCGTGGCGGAAATCAAGAAGATGGCAGGCAACCGGGACGCACAGGCCTCCAAGGGGACTGTGGTGCTGGCGACCGTGAAGGGCGATATCCACGATATCGGTAAGAACATTGTGAAGCTGCTGCTGGAGAACTACGGGTTCACGGTGGCAGACCTGGGCAAGGACGTGCCGCCGGAAACGGTGCTGGAGGCGGTGGAACGCCTGCACGCGCCCATCTGCGGCCTGAGCGCGCTGATGACCACCACGGTGCCGGCTATGGCGGAAACCGTGGCACTGGTCCATGAAAAGGCCCCCTGGTGCAAGGTGATGGTGGGCGGCGCCGTGCTGACCGAGGAGTATGCCCGGGAGATCGGCGCGGACGGCTACGGAAAGGACGCGATGGCGTCCGTACGCCTGGCGGAGCGCTATATGCAGGAGCAGGCGTGAACGACGGGAAGGAGGGATTCCGGATGAAAAAACGGATATTCTGTCTCCTGTTGTGTTTGCTGCTGATTCCTTTCACAGCCGGAGCAGAGGAACCAGCAGGGTTCTTTGATAACATCGAGGCAGACGCTGTCGGCAGAATTGTCCGGCAGTATGATTCGCCGACCCTGAAATACGCGATCGAACGGTTTACTATGGCGGGAGAGAAGTGCTACCTGACCCGGATCTGGGTTCAGGACCCTGCCCGCCAGATCCGGAAAGCTACGGCGGAGTGGAAAGAGGACATCCAGCGGCCCGGAAACATCGTGAAAAAGCTGCCGGAAGCGGTGCTGGCCATCAACGGCAGCGGGTTTGTCAGTCCCCAGTACCCGGAGATTCCGGATAACTATCCGGGAACCAGCGAGGATTATTATTACACGCCGCTGGGCTCCCTGACGGTGACGGACGGGGAGGTTTTCCGCAACCTGGAGGGCGTGCCTTATTACGGCCTGACGCTGGACGCGGACGGGCTGCAGATGTATACCGGTGCGGAGAACGGAGAAGTGCTTGCAACGGAACCCAGCCAGACCTGGTCTTTCTATGTAGGCTGTCCGATGCTGCGGAACAACGAGGACCTGCTGCCGGAGGAATGGAAGTTTGCGGACCGGAAGGCCTCCAGGACCATCATCGGCCGGCTGGACCGGAACAACTACCTGATCCTCACGGTAACCAAATCCAGGGACAAGGGAATTTCCCTGCGCAGGGCGCAGCAGTTCTTCCTGGAAAACTTCAATGCGGAATGGGTCTATAACCTGGACGGCGGGCAGAGTTACGCCCTGATGAGCAAAAAGCAGGGAAAGAAAAAAATAAACACCCTCGCGGGCGGAACCGCGAAGGTGGCGGACGTGATGGGGTTCACGGAATAAGAATGCCAGGGCATTGCCCTGGCACTCTTATTCCGTAATGAAATATTGGCCTTCGGCCAATGTGAATTATTGTGCGATAAATCGCACAATATGAATTATCGACCTTTGGCCGATATGAATTATTCGCTGCGCGAATATGTAAATTGGTTTTAACCTGAACAGAAACGACTCCTCGGTATCATGAATTAAATCGCGCACCTGAAAGATTTCAGGTGCGCGATTGATTATCCGCGGCGTTTCTGGCGGTTGACTCTGTGGACCGGCCTTCCGGTGCCCTGGGCGGCGGGACGGGAATGAATCTGTCCGTCGCGGCCGATGGTCACCTTGCCGGTGGGACGGGAAGAGGCGGGTCGCGCGGGCCTGGCAGCGGGCCTTGCCGCAACAGCCGCTTGGCGGCGCTCCGCCAGCGCGTTGCCCTGCCGGTCCAGCCTGGCAGGCCGGGGTTCCCGGACCTTCGGCGGAGTGGGCGTGGTGACTTCCATGGGCCAGTCGCTTTCCTTCAGGGCCAGGCGCTTGCCGATGAGCTTTTCCACCTGGTTCAGCTGCTTGATCTCGTCGATGCAGCAGAAGGAGATGGCCTTGCCGGTTCTGCCGGCGCGGCCGGTACGGCCGATCCGGTGAATATAGGCTTCCGGTTCCATGGGCATGTCATAGTTGAACACATGGCTGAGGCCGGCCACGTCGATGCCGCGGGCGGCAATGTCTGTGGCGACCAACACCCGGCACTTGCCGCTGCGGAACAGGTTCAGGGCGGTCTGGCGGGCGTTCTGGCTCTTGTCCCCGTGAATACCGGCGGCTTCGATGCCTTTGCGCTTCAGGTCCCGGACAATCCGGTCCACCCCGTGCTTGGTGCGGGAGAAGACCAGGGCGCTTTCCACCTCCGGGTCCTCCAGCAGCTGCGCGAGCAGGTGCTTTTTGTTGACCTTGTCCACGTAATACAGGCACTGGTCAATGGCGTCCACAGTGGAGGTGACCGGGTCTACCTTGACGTTTTCCGGATCGGTCAGCAGGTCCAGGGCCAGCTTTTCCACTTCCGGCGGCATGGTGGCGGAGAAGAGCAGCGTCTGCCGCTCCTCCGGCAGGGTACGGACGATCTTGCGCACGTCGTGGATAAAGCCCATGTCCAGCATGCGGTCAGCTTCATCCAGCACGAAGATATCCACCCAGTCCAGGCGGACAAGTCCCTGGCCCATCAGGTCCAGGAGCCGACCGGGACAGGCGATGACAATTTCCGCGCCCCGGTGGAGGGCTTCCACCTGGCCGCCCTGGCCGACGCCGCCGAAGATGACGGCGCTGTCCAGACCTTCGCCCTTGCCGTAGAGCTGGAAGTTCTCCCAGGTCTGCATGGCAAGCTCCCGGGTAGGGGAGAGAATCAGGCAGCGGATTACCTTGGCGTTGTTCCGCCGCGGGGGAATCTCCTTCAGCCGCTGCAGGATGGGCAGGGCGAAAGCGGCGGTTTTGCCGGTGCCCGTCTGGGCGCAGCCCAGCACATCCTTTCCCTCCAGGACCAGCGGGATGGTGGCCTGCTGGATGGGGGTTGGGGTTTCATAACCGGTATCGCGGATGTTTTTCAGAAGGGAAGGGGATAAACCGAGATCTTTAAATTCCATATATCAGATGAGTTCCTGCAATTCTGTAAATTCATAGCCGTGGGCAGCCGCCACGTTCCTGTTGGTCAGCTTCCCGGCATAGGTGTTGACGCCGGAGCGGATCACTTCGCTCTTCCGGCAGGCTTCTTCCAGGCCGGCGGCAGCGATTTCCAGTCCGTACTTCACGGTGGCGTTGGTCAGGGCGATGGTGCTGGTCCGCGGCACGGCGCCGGGCATGTTGCCGACGCAGTAGTGAACCACGCCGTCCAGCTTGTAAACCGGATCGTCATGGGTGGTGACATGGGAGGATTCGCCGCAGCCGCCCTGGTCGATGGCTACATCGACGAAGACCGCGCCGTCCTTCATTTCCTTCAGGTATTTCTGCTTGAACAGCTTCGGGGTGGAACCGCCGGGGATCAGCACGGAGCCGATGACCAGGTCCGCGTCCTTCAGCACGCGCTCCACGTTGCTGTCGTTGGAAACCAGGGTCTGGATGTGGGCGCCGAACATGTTGTCCAGCTCCTCCAGCCGCTTCAGGCTGATATCCAGGATGGTGACGTTGGCGCCCATACCGACGGCGATCTTGCAGGCGTTCATACCCACGGTGCCGCCGCCGAGGATGACCACGTTGGCCTTGGGGGTGCCGGGCACGCCGGCCAGCAGGATGCCTTCACCGCCGAACTTCTTTTCCAGGTACTTGGCGCCTTCCTGGATGGACAGGCGGCCGGCGATCTGGCTCATGGGAGCCAGCAGGGGCAGGGAGCGGTCCTTCTCCTGCAGGGTTTCATACGCCACGGCGTTGACCTTGCCTTTCAGCAGGGCATCGGTCTGCTGTTTGTCGGCAGCCAGGTGCAGATAGGTGTAAAGGATCAGGCCGTCCCGGAAGAGGGGATATTCGCATTCCAGCGGCTCCTTGACCTTAACCATCATATCCACCAGGTGCCACACATCCGCGGCGTTGTCGATCAGGGAAGCACCGGCGTCCACATATTCGTTGTCCGTGAAACCGGAGCCGATGCCGGCACCCATTTCGATATACACATGATGTCCCGCGGCGATATAGGCGCGGACGTTGTCAGGGGTCAGGCCGACCCGGTATTCATTGTTCTTGATCTCTTTGACACAGCCGATCTTCATTTTGCAGTCTTCCTTTCCATAGCGTCGAAAAGTTTTATTGTTATGCCAATAAAATAACAGAGCCGGAGAACAGGAACAAGTGACGGCTCTGTTTTTTTCCTGCACAGCTGAAGTTTTACAGTCCCAGGATCCGGGCAGCCTTGAGGACACAGACCTGGGTTTTGGCGTCGGAGATCTTTCCGGACATGACGTCCTCCACCAGTTCGGAAAGGGGAATGGTGTACACGTCGAGGAATTCGTCCTCGTCCAGATCCTGCGTTCCCTTATGCAGTCCCCGGGCCATATACATGGTGATGTACTCGTCGCTGTAGGCGGGGGCAGGATGGAAATCGCCGATCTCCGTCCACTCGTCCGCGGTGTAGCCGGTTTCCTCCCGCAGTTCCCGCTTGATGGCGGAGAGCCGGTCCTCGTCCGGTGCGTCCAGCTTGCCGGCGGGGATCTCCAGGATCACCTTATCCAGCGGATAACGGTACTGCCGCTCCATGATCACTTCGTTATTCTCGGTGACCGGGATCACGCAGACCGCACCGATGTGGCGGATCACTTCCCGGACGGCGCTGCTGCCGTTGGAAAGGGTGACGGTGTCCCGCTTTACGTGGAGGACGATGCCGTCAAAGATGTCCTCGGAGGAGGAAGTCTTTTCGGAAAGGCGGGACCATTCGGTATCAGTGTTGAAATTCATAGGGCTCCTGTCCGGCTGCGGCCGGGGGGTAGTATTGAAAACTTAAGAATTAAGAATGAATAATGAATAATGAATAATGGCGGAGGGATGGCTCCGCCATCCTTTGAATCAATGAATGCGTTCTTCGGACGTAGTAAGGGACAGTGGGCTTTGCCCAAATGCATAATGCATAATGCAGAATGCAGAATTATCCGCTGCGGCGGAGGGAGATTTCTCCACACGGCCTTCGGCCTTGGTCGAAATGACAGCTTTGCGCTATGAATAATCCATTGCGCTGCACATTCAAACTAATTCTGAATTCTGAATTCTGAATTACTATTACGCCTTCGGCGCGATGGTGGCCTTGATGCGGCGGACGCCGGCGGAAGAGGATTCTTCCTTGCGGATCTTGAAGGAGCCCAGGTCGCCGGTGTTGGCAGCGTGGGGACCGCCGCAGATCTCGAAGGAATACTCGCCCATCTTGTAGGTCTTGACCTTCTCGCCGTACTTGCTCTCGAACAGGCCGATGGCGCCCTTTTCCTTGGCTTCCTGCACGGTCATCTCTTCCATGACCACCGGAACATGAGCGTCAATAGCGACGTTGACCAGGCGTTCCACTTCGGCGATTTCTTCGGGGGTCATCTTCCGGCTGAAGGAGAAGTCGAAGCGCAGGCGCTCAGTGGTGATATTGGAGCCTTTCTGGGCAACCTCGTCGCCCAGAACCTTACGCAGGGCAGCCTGCAGCAGGTGAGTCGCGGTGTGCAGCTTGGCGGTTTCTTCGTTCCGCTCGGTCAGACCGCCCTTGGCGGCACCTTCCTGCTTACTGATGGCCTGGTGCTCCTTGAATGCTTCGGCAAAGCCGTTGGCGTCCACGGTAAGACCTTCCTCGGCAGCCAGTTCTTCGGTCAGTTCCAGCGGGAAACCGTAGGTGTCGTAGAGACGGAAGGCCTGCTTGCCGCTGATTTCGGTTTCCGGCTTGTAGGACGGATCCTTCTGGGCCATGAACTCATTCTTGCGGCGGATGCCGGTGATGCACTTGGTGAACTCTTTCATGCCGGTAGCCAGGGTCGCTTCGAAGCGGGCGGCTTCCTTCATGATTTCGTCCAGGATATAGTCTTTCTTTTCCACCAGCAGCGGGTAAGCTTCATCATAGATCTGCTCAATGAAGATCCGGCTGACCTCGGCCAGGACGGAGGATTCCAGACCCAGCTGACGGGTGTAGCGGATCGCGCGGCGGAGCAGGCGGCGCAGGATGTAGCCGGCGCCCACATTGGAGGGCAGGATGCCCTTCACATCGCCGATGAGCATTGTGGAGGTGCGGATGTGGTCCGCGATGATGCGCATGGCCTTCTGGGCTTCCGGATCATCATCGTAGCTTTTGCCGGACTTTTCTTCCAGGTGCTTGATAACCGGAATGAACAGGTCGGTCTTGTAGCCGTCGGTCACGCCGTTCAGGAAGGCCAGCATACGGTCGAGGCCGAAGCCGGTATCCACGTTCTTGTTCGCCAGGGGAGAATAGCCGTCGGCGTTCTTGACGTACTGCATATACACGTCGTTGCCGATCTCGACATACCGTCCGCAGCCGCAGGCCGGTCCGCAGTTCGGGCCGCAGGGCTTGTTGTGACGGGGGTAGAACCACTCGTTGTCGGGACCGCAGGGAGTGCCGGTGGTGCCTTCCAGCTCCCACCAGTTATCGCTCTTGGGCAGGTAGAAGATGTGCTCCGGCAGGATGCCGACCTTCTTCAGCAGGTCCGCGGTTTCATCATCCCGGGGAGCGGCGTCATTGCCTTCAAACACGGTGGAGCAGATTTCCTTGCTGTCCAGGCCGAAAACCTTGGTCAGCAGGTCATAGCTCCACTGGGTCTTTTCCTGTTTGAAATAATCGCCCAGGGACCAGTTGCCCATCATCTCAAAGAAGGTGAAGTGAGTGGGGTCGCCGACGCTTTCAATATCCACCGTACGGACGCAGCCCTGCACGTTGCACAGGCGCTTCTTTCCGGACGGATGCTCCTTGCCCAGCAGATAGGGCATCAGGGGCTGCATGCCGGCCACGTTGAACATGACGCCGGTGGTCCCGTCACCGATCAGCGAGACGGCTCCGATATTGATATGTCCCCGTTCCTCATAGAAACGGATCCAGGCATTTCTCAGTTCCTTGGACGTGATTCCTTTCATAACTCCCAACTCTCCTTTTGGTGATGAAGAATACAACCGTTTTCCCACACGGGCTGCAGCCGTTTCAGGCTTTCGCGCCGTGACGTGCGCGATAACTTCAATATTATAGCAAACAGGGGATGGGTTTGCAAGGCTGCTTTTCCTGTGTTCTTTCGCTCGCAATCCGTTGACTTTCACCGGTTATGGCAGATAATGGAATGGAACAACATCACAGTTGCGGATTAGCTCAGCAGGTTACCGCCCAGAGTGCCGTGACTGGTTATTTTTTTCGGAGGAATGGTATGAATTTAACTCAGAAGATTCTGAACGCCCATCTTGTCAGTGGAAAACCCGCGGCAGGCGAAGAGGTCTCCATCCGGATTGACCAGACCCTGACGCAGGACTCTACAGGCACCATGGCTTACCTGCAGTTTGAGGCCATGGGCATCGGCCGGGTCAGAACCATGAAGAGCGTAGCCTATATTGACCACAACACCCTGCAGACCGGGTTTGAAAACGCGGATGACCATCAGTACATCCAGAGCGTGACGAAGAAGCACGGCATCTTCTGCTCCAAGCCCGGCAACGGCATCTGCCATCAGGTGCACCTGGAGCGCTTCGGCGTGCCGGGACTGACCCTGCTGGGCAGTGACAGCCACACCCCCACCGGCGGCGGCATCGGCATGCTGGCCATCGGCGCGGGCGGCCTGGACGTGGCGGTGGCCATGGGCGGCGGCGCGTACTACCTGACCTACCCGAAGGTGGTGGGCATCCGCCTGAGCGGCAGCCTGCCCTACGGCGTGGCGGCGAAGGATATCATCCTGGAGGTGCTCCGCCGGCTGACCGTAAAGGGCGGCGTGGGCAAGGTGATGGAATACATCGGCGAGGGCGTGAAAACCCTGACCGTGCCGGAACGCGCCACCATCGCGAATATGGGCGCGGAGCTGGGCGCCACCACCTCCGTCTTCCCCAGCGACGAAGTGACCCGCGCCTTCCTGAAGGCCCAGGGCCGGGAAGCGGATTTCCGGGAACTGAGCGCGGACGCGGACGCGGAATATGACGAGATCGTCGATATCGACCTGAACACCCTGGAGCCCCTGGTGGCCCAGCCCCATATGCCGGACAACGTGGATACCGTGAAGAACATCGGACCCATCAAGGTGGATCAGGTGTTCATCGGCAGCTGCACCAACTCCAGCTATCAGGATATGATGCGCGTGGCCCGGATCCTGAAGGGCAAGACCGTGCATCCAGACGTGAGCCTGGTCATCGGCCCCGGATCCAAGCAGGTGCTGACCATGCTGGCCCGCAACGGCGCGCTGGCGGACATGCTGGGCGCCGGCGCCCGGATCCTGGAGAGCGCCTGCGGCCCCTGCATCGGCATGGGCCAGAGCCCGAAGACCAACGCGGTTTCCGTGCGCACCAACAACCGGAACTTCTACGCCCGCAGCGGGACGGCCTCCGCGGGCATCTACCTGACCAGCTGCGAAACCGCGGCCGTCACCGCCCTGACCGGCGTGCTGACGGATCCCCGGACGCTGGACCTGGACCTGACGGTGGAACAGCCGAAGCAGTTTGAAGTGAACGACAACCTGGTGATCCCGCCGGTGGCGGAGGGCCGGGAGGATACCGTGGACGTGGTCCGCGGCCCGAACATCAAGCCCTTCCCGCTGGGACACGACCTGGAGAACGAGGTCACCGGCAAGGTCCTGCTGAAGATGGAAGACAACATCACCACAGACCACATCATGCCCAGCAACGCGAAGCTGCTGCCCTTCCGCAGCAACATTCCGCACCTGGCTGATTTCTGCCTGACCCCTGTGGATGAAACCTTCCCGGCAAGAGCCAAGGAAGAAAAGGGCGGCATCCTGGTGGCCGGCGCCAACTACGGCCAGGGCTCCAGCCGCGAACACGCCGCACTGGTGCCGCTGTACCTGGGCATCCGCGCCGTGGCAGCCAAGAGCTTCGCCCGGATTCACCAGGCAAACCTGATCAACAACGGCATCCTGCCCCTGACCTTTGCGGATGAGAAGGACTACGACCGGATCGACCAGGGCGACACTCTGAGCCTGCCGGGCGTCCGGGAAAAGATCGAGGCCGGCGAGGAAACCCTGGTGCTGAAGAACGAGACCAAGGGCGAAACCTACGCCGTGAAGATGCCGCTGACCGAACGCCAGAAGGGCATGATCCTCGCGGGCGGACTGATCAACTATATCCGCTCGCACAGCTGACGCTGCGGCGGAGCGAATGTGAAATATGAGCCTGAAGGCATTGCCTTCAGGCTCATGTGATATAAATGGCGGCATTATGCCGCCATTTGTGATATATCCCTGTGATATATTCGCCGCTCTGCGGCGAATGTTATAGTTACTGAGGCTGGAGAAGCAGCATGACGTCGCTGTGGAATTCCTGGCCGTTGTGGGAGAATTCCGCTTTGCCGTGATATTTCTCGGCGGAGGTCTGGATGGACTTCAGGCCGATGCCGCTGCCGCTGTGGCGGCGGGACAGGTACTTGCCGTTCCGTTCCCGGACCTGGCCGCTGAAGCTGTTGGTCGCCACGATGTAGAGGCGGTTGTTCTGCACCAGGCCGGAAAGGAGCAGGCTGCGGTTTTCCGCGGGGATTTCCAGACAGGCCGTGACGGCGTTCTCCAGAATGTTTCCGATAATGGTGCACAGGTCCACGTCCGAGACGGAAATCTTCTGCGGAATATCAATGCGGAAGGAAAGCGGAATATCGTTTTCCTTTGCCTTGCCGGCGTAGTAGTTCAGCAGGGCGTTCAGGGCGGTGTTGGAACAGTACCGCCGGGTTTCCGGCACGGGAAGGGAGTCATAGTACTCATCAATATATTTGCCCAGCTGTTCGTAGTCTCCCTCATGGAAAAGGTTTTTCATGGTCCGGATGTTCTGGCGGAAGTCATGCCGGGTGCGGGCAAAGGATTCCATATACTGCTGCTGGGATTCAAACTGGCTTTCCTGCATTTCCAGTATCCTCATCTTCTCCCGGGTCCGGGCGGCATGCAGGACGCCCATGACGATCTGGTAGTAAATGACGCAGAGCAGATTCCACAGGATGAGGAAGGAAAAAATAGAGAACAGGAAAGACCGGAAGACGTTGTTTACAAACAGAGTTTCATATTTCAGGGGGCGGATGAACAGGTTGCAGATGATCAGAACCGCGGAGAAGGGCAGGGTCATATACCAGATCTTTTGCAGTTTCAGCTGATCGATGAGCCGGCTTCCGTAACGATAGAAGGGAAAGGCCAGCAATCCCGCGGCCGCGGTGTTGACGCCCAGCTGGAGCAGGGCGGACCGCAGGGTGAGCACGCTTGCGCCGGAGGAGGGGTCAATGGACGCCTCAATGGCGCAGGTGAGGTTGCACAGAATCGCCATCAGGGCCGAGACAGACATGAAAACCGACAGGGACTTGCTGACGGGGCACCTGATAATCCACTGATAGACGGCGAAGAAAACCAGCAGCAGCGGAAACAGGACATAATTGATGTCCAGTTCGCAGCGGACGGTGACCAGGGCGGCCAGGGGAAACAGCACCGCGTCCAGCACCACCAGGAAGATGAGCGCTTTCCGCCGGCCGGGTTTCAGCTGATGGCACATGGGCAGGAGGCACAGCACCTGGGCAGGCAGCAGCATCAGATAGGAGAGCAGGGCAGCGGTCACGGGAACATTCCTCCTTCCGCCATGCTTTCGCGGCGAATTCTGGAGAAAGTGTAATCCGTCCAGAGCTGCTCAATCCGGGTGCGGTTCCGGACGCTGACGGGAAGCCGGAGATCCCCCTGGAGGCAGCAGGTATTGTCGGAAATATCGGTGATGTAATCCATGTTGACGATGACGCCGCGGAGCACCTGCAGGAAACGGCCGTCCTGCTCCAGCTGGGACCAGACGGAAGACAGGGTCATCCGTGCGCGGTACTGCCGTTTCTGCCGGCTGTGAATGACCAGGTAATTCCGGTCCGCCGTCAGGCAGACCAAGTCGCTGTAGGGCAGGCTGACATCTGTTTTGCCGGCAGTGAACCGGAGGGTGGGGCAGGCGTCCCGCAGACGCCTGCGAAGCAGCCGGTCCATGACCCGGAAAACCGCCTCGGGCCCTTCATCCTTATTGATATAGTCATAGACGTGCCAGTGAATGGCTTCGTTCTGGTGCTCTTTGCTGGTGGTCAGGAAGATCAGGCAGACATCCTCGTCTGTTTCCCGGATTTTCGCGGCGGTTTCGATGCCGGAGATTCCGTTCATGAAAACATCCAGAAAAATGATGGAAAAGCGGTGGGCGGGAAGGGCTTCCAGAAGTTCTTCCCCGCCGGAAAATGGATACAGATCAAAATGAAGACCGTGAAGGTCAGCGTATTCGGTTAATGCGTTCGACAGCTTCGCCAGTGCGTCCGGCCTGTCGTCAGTGAGCGCGATGTGCATTCGTTTCCCCCGTTCTAGTTGGCACATGGGAGATAGTATATCATTTGTTCCGGATTTTTTCCACTCGTCCCATATTTTTGCCTTTCGTCCCACTTTTCTTGATTTCAGCAAACGATTTCTGTATCATTCTGACCGTTGTGTGAGCCTCCCGGCTCAAAAAAGGGATACTGTCCCAAAGGAAAGAGGAAACATAATGAAAAAGCTGGTTGTACTGATCCTGGCCCTGTGTATGCTGTGCTCTGTCGCGTCTGCCGCAGACCTGAACTGGGCTGACGCGGAGGAAGCCGCTTCCAAGATCGCCGGTGAATTCAAAACTTTTGACGAAATCAGCGTGAAAATCTGGATCCCCGAAGTGCTGCAGGCCGTTGAACTGAGCGATGAAGACCGTGAAAGCGGCTACATTGGCTACTTCGCAAGTGATGACGCTGCTGTTGCTGTTCAGTACGTGAATATGGAAGGCATGAGCCTGGAAGAATATGAAGCTCAGCTGAAGGAAGACAGCGAAGTTTCCGACATCGAAGCCGGCACCGTGAACGGCCTGCCCGCCCTGAGCTACGCGATCAAGGATAAGGACACCGGCGTCGTGGCCTTCACCACCGAGATGGGTTATATCCTGGAAGTGGCCTGTGGTCCTCTGTCCAACGAAGGATTTGCTCAGATGGTCGGCATCATCCTGAGCTCCATCCAGGGCTGCTGAGTAAGGCAAATTCCATATACCTGATTATGACAGGATGCACCGCATATACGGTGCATCCTGTTTTCATTGCAAAGGAAGGGTAAAACCGGTATAATACACGCGTAAACACAGACAGGAGGAAACCTGCATGAAGATTTCGCAAGCGTTGAAAGACGCTTTTCGGGTGTATACCGGACATTTCGGAGCAACGGTGAAGTTCCTGATCACGGAAGCCTGCATTACGCTGGCGGCTGTTACGCCGCTGCTGTTCCTGTCGGACAGCAGCCTGATGATGGGGACTCTGCTGGTCATTCCGTTCTGGATCCTGCTGGTTTTCTGGGCGCGGGTGAACGCGGCTGCCGCCATGCGGGACGCGCTGGGAGACGGAAGCCTGTTCAGCTACCGGCTGATCGATCCTTCCGAATACGGAAGGAAGCTGGTTTTCGGCCTGAAGCGGATGATCATGCTGCTGTTCTGGAGTATCCCGCTGATTGCCTGCCTGGTGATCGCCAAGATTCATTACTCCGGGGATATGGATGGGTTTACCCTACTGCGGGTGATTAAGGAATTCGGCGGCGGGGACCTGATGACAGGTATCATTTATATGGCCCTGATCTTCATCGCCGCCGTGCTCCTGGTGGCTTTCGGCTGCGCTTTCCACAGCGGGGACCGGCACGCGTTTGTCCGGAACAATCCGAAGCTGGTCAGGGGCCATCACGGGAAGATCGTCCTGTGCTGGATCTGTTCCCTGCTTACCATCCTGCCGATGATTATCGCGATTGCCGTGGTGATTGTCCGCTACCTGCCGGTACTGAAGGATCTGAACGGCGTGGTGATGAACACAGTCAGCCTGCCGTCCACAAAGGTTACCCTGATTATCCTTGCGGTCGGCGCAGTGCTGACCATTCCCTTCCTGCCGCTGCGGTCCCTGATTCCCGCGGCCTATGTGAACGGACTGGAGAAGGAGTAATATTCCCGGTATGAAGATGAGGCTGGACCGCTGGCTGGCTACGCTTTCCGTCGGCAGCCGCAGTGAGGTAAAACAATGGATCCGCGGCGGAAAGGCCGCGGTGAACGGGCGGATCGTGCTGGATCCCGCCCTTTCTTTTGAGACGGAAAAGGATAGCCTGACGGTGAACGGCAGGCCGCTGGACGGACGGGTTGTCCGCCATGTGATGCTGCATAAGCCGGCGGGGCTGCTGACCGCGGCCCGGGACGCGAAACAGCCGACCGTGATGGACCTGCTGCCCCCGGTTTACCGGAGCATCGGCTGTATGCCGGTGGGCAGGCTGGACAAGGACACCACCGGACTGCTGGTGCTGACCTGCGACGGGGAACTGAACCACCGCCTGCTGAGTCCCGGACGGCATGTGGACAAACGGTACCGGGCGCTGGTGGAAGGTGAACTGGAGGAAAAGGATGTTGAGACCTTTGCTTCCGGGATGGACCTGGGGGATTTTACCGCGCAGCCGGCGAAGCTGACGATCCTGAGACCTTCCCTGGCGGAGGTAGTGATTTCCGAGGGGAAGTTTCACCAGGTGAAACGGATGTTTTCCGCGGTGGGACATGAAGTGCTGGAACTGCATCGCTGCGCCTTCGGCCCGCTGGAACTGGATCCGGCACTGGCGGAGGGACAGTGGCGGGAGCTGACGGAAGAGGAACTGAAAGCCCTGCGGGAGGCCGCAGGCATGGGAGAAGCATGAACGATCATTATTACACCCGGGTACCGCAGAGCGAATCAAAACCAGTGGACTGTGCGTTTACTTACCGGGGTCTTGACCTGACTTTCCGGACGGACGCGGGGGTTTTTTCCAAGGGGGAAGTGGACACCGGCACCCGGCTGCTGCTGGAGGCGCTGCCGGAGGAAATGAAAGGCGATATCCTGGACCTGGGCTGCGGCTGGGGCGTGATTGGGATTTCCATCGCCCGGAAATGGCCGGAAACCAAGGTGACCATGGCGGACGTGAATACGAGGGCCCTGGACCTGAGCCGGGAAAATGCGAAGCGGAACAAGGCTGAAGTCACCTGCATCGAGAGCGACGGCATGGCCGCCGTGGCGGGTCAGACCTTTGACGCGGTGGTAACCAATCCGCCGATCCGGGCCGGAAAACAGGTGATTTACAAGATGTTCGCGGACGCGGCGAAGAGCCTGAACCCTGGTGGCGCGCTGTATCTGGTGATCCGGAAACAGCAGGGCGCGGAAAGCTGCATGAAGTACCTGCAAACGCTCTACGGCAGCGTGGAAAAGCTGGACAAATCCGGCGGATTCTGGGTGCTTAAAGCAATGAAAAATGAAGAATGAAAAATGAAGAATTAATACTGAAAAGGCCCTCATGTTGGTAAGACATGAGGGCCTTTTCGGTTGAGCGGAAGGATCAGCCATTGCCAGCCAGACCGGAGTCATAAACTAGGTCTTCAATAACTCCCGTTAACAGATTAATCGTTACCCAGTACTGCCCATCTTTCTCTGTGAAATTATCACCCGAGAAAGTAGCTCCCTCTTTCTGCCAGAGGCAGAAGCAAAGATCAATCAGAGGTTCATCACCCTCGTATGACGCGTAAATCATATCCGGTTGATATTCAAGCTTGTCGGCTTGTTCTTTTGTCAGCGTATATTCCTGTATGATGGCTTCTTTTCCGACATCCGCGGCCTGTTCCACTGTGATCTTCCCACGGCTTTCAGCTTCTGCAATTTCCGCAAGGCGCTGCTTTTCATCTTCTTCCACTTCGGCCAGGGACTGCTCCCATTCCGCCTGATCCTCCTCAGTCCACTCCTCATCATCAATCTGTCCGTCTGCCAGGATGGGATTGGGTGAGTAATCAGGAACAGGAATGATTCCCAGATCCATGAGCTGCTGCATTGCATTTCCATAATCATAGGAGATGGTGTGCAGCTGCTCGGGGCCGTAGGCTTCAGCAGCCAGGCCGCCGGAAGTGTCTTTGCCTTCATTGGACCAGCTTACCGTCGCTTTGGGTCCATCAACCATCACAGTATATTCGCCGATTCTGGATACGGGCCCGATATCTTCGGTAGTGCTGTAAATCACTGTGGATGTTCCGTCTTTATTCTCTTTTACGTCACGCCGGAACAGGCTGAGCAGATCCGGGGTAATACCATACTGGTCTTCCATCGCCTGGTTGGCGATGCGTGCTGCATCATATTTGGGGGAGAAGATCAGTCCGGCTGCCAGGGCGGTCACGCTCAGGCAGACAATCGCGGCGATCAGAATGAATGTAGTGGAAAACTTTTTCACAGGCTTTTCCTCCTCGCTGAGAGCGTGAAGCACCCTTTGGCGTTTCCGCTCATCCCATACGAGCCCGGAAAGGTTCTGGTCAACGAGCTCCTGAAATTCATTGTTCTTCATTGAAATACCACTCCTTTAACCTGTCCCGCAAAAGTTCGTTTGCTTTGTTCAGTCGGGACCGGACCCGGCCGTCGGACAATCCCAGCGCGCTTGCGACTTCCTTCAGCTTGAGTCCTTCGTAATACCGGAGAAGGATCACTTCCCGGTATTTTGCGGGCAGACGCATGACCTCGGCCAGTACCGTGTTATCCGGAAACGCAAAGTCAGCAGGCTGTTCGGGCAGCGTATCGATATCTGTTGACCGGCTGTGATGGCGGAACCAGGCGGATTTCAGCATGTCACGGCTGACGTTCATTGCGATGGCTGTCAGCCAGGTTTTTTCTGAGCTCTCTCCGCGATAATTGTCTAAATGCCGGTATGCCCTGATGAATGTTTCCTGCACAGCGTCCTGCGCGAGATCCGCGTCCTTGAGATAGAGGGCGCACATTCTCAATATGCTGCTGCCGTACTGTTCCATGAGCCGCTCGATTTCAAAGCGGCTGCTTTCCTGGATTCCCTGGGACACAGTACCAACTCCTTTCACCTATTAGACGAGGCAGATTGACAAAGCTGCATTTTTTCCTGAATCTTATTTCAAAAGCACTATACCCAACGAAACAGAAGCCTATCCGCTTCCGGGGCGGCTTTGAGCTTTTCTTGTGGTATACATTCAAAAGAAGCCTCATGTTTCAGCAACATGAGGCTTTGGGTGCATTTATACGTGAATGCTTCAGCGTTCCACAAGCTCCAGGGTATAGGGAGTATAGCGTTCCCCTGTGCCTGTGTCCAGCGGCTGGATGGTGATAGTGCTTCCGACTTCAGAAATGGGGAACATTTCCCTGATCAGCAGATGTACCCATTCATCGTCATCTGTTTCGAAATACTTCTGGTCATTTGTCATGCAGGGCAGTTCTTTTCCATCCTGATCCAATACGTCAAACCAGGCGCTGCCATGGAGCGGCAGGGTGATGGTAGGATAGCCTTGTCCGGGGCCTTCGGAGAGAGAATTTTCATATTCATCCCAATCAAAATCATCTTCTGCTTCCACTTCAATGTAGCATCCCATGTCCGTACGGACAACCTTTGCTGAAAGGACCTTGTAGTTTTCCAGTTTAATGGGCAGATTGGTCGCTTCATAGACGCGGGTTTTGGCAACCTGGACAGGCATGGTTACACTGAAGGGTACTTTTTCAGCGACAGGCATGATGCCTTCAGCATCCGGTGTATTTTCACTGACCCAGATTGTGCGGGAAGCGGTCAGGGTATCGCCCAGTTCCATATCATCAATAAAGAAGGTAATATCCGCTGTGATGGAGTATGCCGAATCATAACGTTTGACCCAGCCGTCCCAGACATCATACTGCTGTCCGTTGGTTTCAACGATCAGTTCCGCAGGATGGACGGTATATACATTTGGGGCTTCCGCACGTTCAGCGGCGAAGGGGACGTCTGTTTTGCCCCAGTCACCCCCCCAGAGCAGCGCGCCCTTTTCCGGATCGGCGATCCAGGTAACCAGCATGTGAACGGAACGGCCGTCGCAGACGGCTTCTTCCACTTTAATCTCTTTCAGAATTCCGGTTTCAGCATATTCCACTTTGACATCCGGTTTCTGAATCTCTACTTCACCGATGTCATTGGTGTGCAGGAAGTTCAGGATATCCCCGCCAAAGGCAAGGGCAGTGGCCATCAGGACAAGAATCAGGGCAAAAGCGATTATCGCGGACCGCGGAATGATGCGTTTCATTTGTCGTTCCTCCGTTTTTGTCTGCAGCGCGCGCTGAACGGAGCGCTCAAAGGCTTCCGGCGCAGGCTCAAAGCAGTCTTTCCAGTTCAATTCTTTCATTCCTCACACCTCCTCTTCCAGCAGAACGCGTAATGTGGTTCTCGCCCGATGCAGACGTTGTTTGACAGTGCCCTCGGGGCAGTGAAGTATATGCGCGGTTTCGCGCAGGGAAAAGCCGTCGATATAGTAGAGTGTAACGGCGAGCCGCAGTTTTTCGGGGAGCTGCATCACAGCATTGTGAAGAGCTTCATCCCGCAGGCGGGTATCCATGCCGTCCGATTGTTCGATCTCAATCTCTTCCACGGTTACTTCACGCCAATGTGAGTGGCACAGGCGCTTGCATTCGTTGACGAGGATGCGCATGATCCATGCTTTGAAAAGACTTTCATCGCGTAGCTGAGGCAGCTTGCGCCAGGCTTTCCATACGCATTCCTGCACGGCATCCTGCCGGTCCTGGGGGCTGCGCAGCAGGCTGGCGGATACCCGGTACATCTGCTGGGTAAGCGCGGTTACCTGCTGCTCGAATTCAAATTCAGTCATGGGCGCCCTTTCCTTTCCTGTATCGGCCGATACACCCTATAGACACATTCACCGGGGAAAAGGTTCAGTTTTTTCAGAAAAAGTTTTTACTCCGGATAGATAACGAAAGAAGATTCACCGGCATTCCTGCTGTGCCGAAATGATTTCTTCCTCTTAATGCATAGATTATTCAAAGGCATTATGTGATCTTCCTGAATGAACTAATTGAAAAACATTCGAAAAACAAAAAAAGACATAACCTAAACGGGATTTCAATGATCTATATAGGTGTAAGAGATCCGGAAAAGGAAGGGACTGTTCAGAATGAAAAAGGTTTGGAGTATGTTTCTGCTCATTTTATTCTGTTTTACATCTGCTGTGGCAGAAGATGATATTTGGGTAGAAGAAACCTGGAAACAGATTGACAGGGAAGTGGACTGTGATGGTTTGCCCCTTTTGATACATGCCAGAGTGTTGAGTGTTCCGGACGGAACTGAAGCGTGTGAATATCATCTGGATAAGCTGGGTGATGATGACCTGGTTGAAAAAGGACAACAGATTAATTGGCCGGCTTTAGGATTTGATATGTCACATGGAAAATGGCGGCGTCCGGATAAAATAGGGCATGATTATGCATTTGTGTCCGAACCGGAGATATATCCATATTGTTGTATATTTTCGTATTGCCAGTTTATCATGAAAAACAGGAGGCAGTTGTATCTTAGCCCCTATACAGTAAGAAAATATGTCAATTCAGATGATGCTGAGATTAAAGATATCAGCAAAGAACAGATTAAGGCATATGCCGAGACGGTTGCAACGGAGTGTGGATTCCAGCTGGGGAATATACTCCGTGTGTACAAATGTGATGATGCAGAAACTGTCCGAGAGTATATGATTGCTGAAGCGAAGGATTGTGAAAAAGAGACAGATATCGATCTGGATACGGCAATTGAATATACATTTACTGATGTGATTTATCCCGTGTATTTTAATGGCCTGCGACTGTACTCTGGTGAAAGGACAGCTACGCAGAATGAACGTGAGATCCTGAATATGAATATGAGGATGGCGGTTACCGCTGGTCATGGAATATTGGTAGTTGAGGGACCAATCATTGATTCGGATCATATGAAGGCTGTTACGGACATGAAACCTGTGATAAGTGCTGAAGAAGCACTTCGTCATATGGAAGAAAAGTATGCTAACTTGTATCGCAATGATTTAAGAAGTGTAACGGTTCAAGAGCTGACTTTGGAGTATGTGCCTGTGGCAACAGATCCATCTGCTGAAAAAGGCTATACTGTTTATCCTGCATGGGTTGCACAGACGCATGAAAAATGGTGGGATTATGATTCAAACGAATTGCAGGATTGGATCGGTTATGAAGCCTATGATGCCAGAACCGGTGAAGAGATATTTTGACATGGTCAAAAGGTGAAATGCTTAAAGAAAGGGAACCAACAGTTATGATGAAAAAGGCTCTGATCCTTCTGCTTGTGTTTACGTTCTGTTTGCCTGAGGCATATGCAGAGAACAGCATTTGGGTAGAAGAAACCTGGGAACGGATTGACAGGGAAGTGGACTGTGATGGTTTGCCCCTTTTAATACATGCCAGAGTGCTGGATGTTCCGGATGGAACTGAAGCGTGTGAGTACCATCTGGATAAGCTGAGTGATGATGACCTGGTTGAAAAAGGAAAACAGATTAATTGGCCGGCTTTGGGGCTTGATATGTCACACGGAAAATGGCGGCTGCCGGATAAAATAGGACATGATTATACATTTGTATCCGAACCGGATGTATATCCAAATTGTACATTGTTCTCGTATCTCCAGTTTGTCATGATAAATAGGAGTCAGTTGTATCAGAGCACCTATACAGTAAGGGAATACATCAATTCGGACGACGCTGAGATTAAAGGTATCAGCAATGAACAAATTAAAGCATATGCTGAAACGGTAGCAACGGAGTGTGGATTCCAGCTGGGAAATATACTCCGTGTGTATAAATGTGATGATGCGGAAACTGTCCGGGAGTATATGATTGCTGAAGCGAAGGATTGTGAAAAAGAGACAGATATCGATCTGGAAACGGCAAAAGAATATACATTTACGGATGTGATCTATCCTGTGTATTTTAACGGCCTGCGACTGTACTCCGGTGAAAGAACGGGTACGCAGGATGAGCGTGAGATCCTGAACATGAATATGAGAATGGCGGTTACCGCTGGTCATGGAATTCTGGCCGTTGAAGGACCAATCATTGATCAGGATCATCTGAAGGCTGTTACGGAAAAGAAACCTGTAATAAGTGCTGAAGAGGCACTTCGTCGTATGGAAGCAAAGTATTCCAAAGATCATCATCCTCAATTGAAAAGTGTTACGGTTCAGGAACTGGCTTTGGAGTATGTGCTTGTGCCAACAGATCCATCCGCTGAAAAAGGTTATACTGTTTATCCGGCGTGGGTGGCTCAAACGTATGAAATATGGTGGGATGATGAATCAAATGGATTGCAGGACTGGGTCGGTTACGAAGCATATGACGCTATAACCGGTGAATTGTTGTTCTGATCGAGGAATGCGCGCATATTATCAGATTGGATAGGGAGTTGTTATGAAAAAAGCAGTGCTTGTGTTCTCCATGATTCTTGTTTGTGTTACATCTGCATATGCGGACAGCAGCGTCTGGGTTGAAGAAACATGGAGTCAGATTGACAGGGAAGTGGACTGTGATGAGATCCAGCTGAAGATTCATGCGAAAGTGATGGAAGTTCCGGAAGGAACGGAGGTCTGCCGGTATTTCCTGGACAATCCGAGTTATGATTTCCTGATTGCAAAGGGAGATCAGATTGATTGGGCAGCGCTGGGCTGCGACACATCAAACGGAAAATGGCGAAAACCTACTAAGAGTGACCCGGAATATGAATTCCGATCAGAGTTGGGCTTTTATCCTTCATGTTTCGTGTCGGCTTGCTGTGATCTCCAGGTAAGGAATTATGATCTGGAATATATGAACATTTCCTGGGGAAAAGACGGATCCAACATTGACGATATCGAAGTAAAAGGTGTCAGCAGAGAAACTATAATAAAGTATGCAGAAACTATTGCGCGTGCATGTGGATATCAGCTTGGAGACGCGTTCCGGGTATATAAGCAGGACGATGAGAAACAACTGCAGGAAAACCTGATGGAAGCCGCTGAGGCACGAGGCGAAAAAGGTGCATCTTTTGATCTGAAAACAGCAGCAGGATATGCATATACATATGTCTTTTATCCCATATACTATAATGGTCTTCGTTTGTACTCCGGGGAAGGCCTGGGTTTGGAGAACAAACGGGAGATCAGCAGTATGAAAATGCAAATGGCGGTGACTGCAGACCATGGTATTGCCAGTATAGAAAGTGCTTTATTTGATCCTGACACGCTGAAAGCAGTTACGGAGCCGCAGCCAGTGATCAGTGTTGAGGAGATTTTGCACCGTATAGAAGACAGATACGCTGTTTCCGAGGATTCCAGCCTGGAAAAGGTTACGGTACAAAAACTGACACTGGAATATGTGCCAATATCCGGCCCCATTTTTTCTGAAGGGGGATATACTTTGTATCCGGCCTGGGTAGCCAAAATGCTTTATGAAACGCATGATGATCCCGAGTGGGGTACTGAGGCAGATGAGTTTATTATTTATGAAGCCTATGATGCCGTTACCGGCGAAGTGATATTCTGATATTTCTCTCCTGAATATGAAAAACGGATACCGCGAGTGCGGTATCCGCTTTTTAATTAGGTTGTATTTGCCTTGGGATTACACAATGACGATTTCGCCGTTGGCGTCCAGGTCCACGGTCAGCTCTGTGCCGGGAGCCACATCCGCAGCGATGACCTTACGGGCAATGAGGGTTTCCACCTTGCTCTGCAGGTAACGCTTGAGGGGACGGGCGCCGAAGACGGGATCGAAGCCCCGGTCAATAACGGCGTTCAGGGCGGCGTCGGTCAGGGTGACCTTCAGCTGCTTGTCCTCCAGGCGGCGGTTCAGGTTTTTGATCATCAGGCCCACGATGGAACCGATCTCGTTCCGGGTCAGGGGCTTGTAGCAGACGATTTCGTCAATCCGGTTCAGGAACTCGGGACGGAAGCGGGTCTTCAGCAGACGGTCCACCTGCTCCCGGGCTTCCGCGGTGATTTCACCGTCGGCAATGCCTTCGAGGATATATTCGCTGCCCAGGTTGCTGGTCATGATCAGGATAGTGTTCTTGAAGTCCACGGTACGGCCCTGGCTGTCGGTAATCCGGCCGTCATCCAGCACCTGCAGGAGAACGTTGAACACATCCGGGTGAGCCTTTTCGACTTCATCAAACAAAACCACGCAGTAGGGATGGCGGCGGACGGCTTCAGTCAGCTGGCCGCCTTCGTCATAGCCAACATATCCGGGAGGTGCTCCGATGAGACGGGAGACGCTGAACTTCTCCATGTACTCGGACATATCGATCCGGACCATGTTTTTCTCATCGTCAAAGAGGGCCTGGGCCAGGGCTTTGGCCAGTTCGGTTTTACCGACGCCGGTGGGGCCCAGGAACAGGAAGGAACCGAGAGGACGGTTCGGATCCTGAATGCCCGCACGGGAACGCAGGATGGCTTCGGAGACCTTCTTCACGGCTTCATCCTGGCCGATGACCCGCTCGTGCAGGACGTCTTCCAGGTGCAGGAGCTTCTCCCGCTCGCCTTCCATCAGTTTGGAAACCGGGATACCGGTCCAGCGGCCGACGATCCGGGCGATTTCCTCTTCGGTGACCCGGTCACGCAGGAGGCTGTTTTCGCCCTTGCTTTCCTCGGCAATGGCTTCTTCCTTTTCCAGCTCCTGCTTCAGCTTCGGCAGTTCGCCGTACTTCAGCTCGGCGGCGCGGTTCAGGTCATAGGAACGCTCGGCCTGCTCGATCTCGGCGTTGACGCGCTCAATCTCCTCCCGCAGGGCGGTGACTTTGCCGATGGCGTTCTTTTCAGCTTCCCAGCGGGCTTTCATGGTGTTGAACTCATCCCGCTGCTCCGCCAGTTCCTTCTGGACTTCTTCCAGATGAGCGCGGGAAAGGGGATCGTCATCCTTCTTCAGGGCGGCTTCCTCAATCTCCAGCTGCATGATGTGGCGGCGGATATCGTCCAGCTCTGTAGGCAGGGAGTCGATTTCCGTACGGATCATGGCGCAGGCTTCATCCACCAGGTCGATGGCCTTGTCCGGCAGGAACCGGTCGGTGATGTAGCGGTTGGAGAGGGTGGCGGCGGCGATCAGGGCATTGTCCTGGATCTTGACGCCGTGGAAGACTTCATACCGTTCCTTCAGGCCGCGCAGGATGGCGATGGTATCCTCCACGGTAGGTTCGGAAACCATAACCGGCTGGAAACGGCGCTCCAGGGCGGCGTCTTTTTCAATGTACTGACGATATTCGTTCAGGGTGGTGGCACCGATACAGTGGAGCTCACCCCGGGCCAGCATGGGCTTCAGAATGTTGCCGGCGTCCATGGCACCGTCCGCCTTGCCGGCACCGACGATGGTGTGCAGCTCATCAATGAACAGGATGATGCGGCCGTCGCTCTTTTTGATTTCCGCCAGAACTGCCTTCAGCCGTTCCTCAAATTCACCCCGGAATTTGGCACCAGCAATCAGGGAACCCATATCCAGGGAGAAGACGGTTTTGTCCTTCAGGCTGTCCGGCACGTCCCCGCGGACAATTCGCTGGGCCAGGCCTTCAGCGATGGCGGTTTTACCGACGCCGGGCTCACCGATCAGGACAGGGTTGTTCTTGGTTTTCCGGGACAGGATCCGGATGACATTCCGGATTTCGCTGTCACGGCCGATGACCGGATCCAGCTTCTGCTTCCGGGCCAGGTCCACCAGATCGGAGCCGTACTTTTTCAGCGCGTCATAGGTATCTTCCGGAGTGTCGGAAGTGACGCGGGCGGCGCCACGGACCTCGCTGAGGGCCTTGAGGAAGGCGTCATCCCGGTAACCCTGGGCTTTCAGCAGGCGCTTCACATTGGCGGAAGCCTTGGCACACAGGCCCATCCAGACATGCTCCACGGAAAGATATTCGTCCTTCATGCGCTGGGCGATCTTTTCCGCTTCCACCAGGGCCTGCTCCACATCGTTGGCGATGTAGACCTTGCCGGGCTCCCGGCCGGAACCGGAGACGCGGGGCGTGCGGTCCAGGTTTTCCTTCAGGCCGCTGACAAACGCGGGTACGGAAATACCGCATTTGGTCAGAAGCTGGGGGATGAGTTCGCTCTCATCCTCGGTCAGGGCGAGCATCAGATGCTCCTGCTCCACCTGCATATGCTGATATTCGATGGCAAGAGACTGGGCCCGCTGCAGGGCATTGACTGTCTTTTGCGTGAACTGATTCATATTCATAGAGCATACCTCCTTTGAAGGCAGTTTGACTAACTTTGACCTTCAAGGATATTATACACCGGCCATGATTGTTGTCAAGAGGAATTCATAATTCATAATTCAGAATTCAGAATTAATGACAAGTGAAAGCGATGGTGTTCCGATTACGGAGTTCAAATGTCTGCCAGGAGAGCCTTCGGCTTTAGCAAGGGATTCCTCGACTCACTTCGTGCCCGAGGCTGCCGCCCGTTCTCCACTAAAATAGAGCCACTGGCTCTATTTCCGAGCGTTTCGAACCCCGGAATGACACTGTCCTGTGCGCTGCGGTGTTCCGGATGCGTTGAAGGTCTACATCCCCGGAGGAGATTTCTCCGCGCGGCAGCATAGCTGCCTTGGTCGAAATGACAAGTGGAGGCAATGGAGAGCAGGAACGTGACAAAGGGACAGACCAACCTGTCATCATTCCAAAGGAACGTGACAGTTGATCTGTCCCTGTTGTCACATTCCGCCAGGGCAGGTGGATTATTGAAGTTTTATCCGCTGCGGCGGATATTCAGGCAGGAAGGAGGAGGGAATGGCATCGCATGGCGATGTCAAATGAAGAATTAAGAATGAAGAATTATCGTCTTTCGGACGTAGTAAGGGATTCCTCGACTCACTTCGTGCCCGGGGCTGCCGCCCGTTCTCCACTAAAATAGAGCCACTGGCTCTATTTCCGAGCGTTTCGAACCCCGGAATGACACTGTACTCAACACGGTGGTGTTCCGATTGCATTCCCGAACGTGAACGGGTGAGGAGACAGTGGGCGAAGCCCAAATGCAGAATTAATGATAAATAAACGCAGCGGCGTTCCATATGGCGGGCAGAAAGATGACGGAGGCTTGGTAAATCTGACGATTGAGATGAGCATGGAAGAAATGAAGGGGTACAGACGTTGGATTTTTGGATGCTTGTTTTTGGACAAGCAGGGCGATCTATGGTAATATAAAATGTCTTGGTTTAAGCTTTTCGTACCGGGACAAACGGACAAACCGGAGGGTAAGAATGTTCGGTAAGAAGAAACGGGAAGAAGACAACTTCGAAGAATTCGAAGGTTATTCTTCCGATGAAGGATATGATCCCCGTTTTCCGGAGAACAGTGATCAGGACGGGTATGACGAAGCGGATTATTCCGAAGAACCCGGCTATGAGGAGTACGAGGAAACGTACGATAACGGGGAAGAAGTCTACGGTGAGGAACCGTATGAAGAGGAAGCTTCCTGGGCGCAGGATGATGACGATGATGAGGATTACCCGGAGGAGAAACCGGAACCCCGCAGCATTTTCCGCCCGGAGACCCGGAAACCGAATTTTGTCATCAGTGTGCTGCTGAACACGATCAGGGTACTGATTGTGATTGTTGTGCTTGCCGGTGTGGCCGGACTGGGCGCGCTGGCGGGTATCGCCAAGGGCTATGTGGATACGGCGCCGGAGCTGAACCTGGTGGCGCTGGATACGCAGGCACAGACTTCTTTCATCTATGATTGCAATGATAATCTGATTACAGAATACAAAGGAACCGAAAACCGGGTACTGGTGTCGCTGGCGGCCATGCCAAAAATGCTTCGCAATGCCTTTATCGCGGTGGAGGACGCCCGCTTCTATTCCCACAACGGTGTGGACCTGAAGCGGATTGTGGGTGCGCTGGTATTCAACCTGACCTCTTCCTCCACACAGGGCGGTTCCACCATTACACAGCAGCTGATCAAAAACACCCTGCTTTCTTCGGAACAGAGCTATAAGCGGAAAATCCAGGAGGCTTACCTTGCCCTGCAGCTGGAGAACCGCTATACAAAGGACCAGATCCTGGAGAGCTACCTGAACACGATCTTCCTGGGCGAAAACTATTACGGCGTCCAGGTCGCTGCCCAGGGATATTTCGGCAAAAACCTGGGTGACCTGAGCATCCGGGAATGCGCCATGCTGGCCGGTGCGACCAATAACCCCTATTACTACAATCCGCGGCGGAACCTGTATACCCGCAAGAGCGAGGATCGGGATTACGCGGCGATTACCAACAACCGGACGAATTACGTGCTCCGGTGTATGTATGAAAACCAGTTCATTACCCGGGAACAGTATGAAGAAGCTCTGAATCCTGCTACGGCAAACGTACTGCAGGAGGCACCGTCCACCGGAAACGGCATGTACAAGTATCCCCATTACGTGGAATACGCCGTGAAGGAAGTCGTGAACATCCTGCTGGAGATTAACGGGCTGGAGGATAATGCCACCAACCGCGCTGCCATGGAAAACAAATTCAGGACGGGCGGCTACCGGGTAAGACTGGCTATTGATCCCAATATCCAGGAGACGGTGGAAAGCACGCTGCAGAACTGGAGCAAGTATCCGTCCCTGCGGGATCCGTCAGACAAGGTGTTCCGGACAAAGAATTCCGACGGCACCTATACCGAAACCATTCAGCCGCAGGCTGCCTGCGCGGTGCTGGATTACCGGACGGGTGAGCTGAAAGCGATTGTCGGTTCCCGGAATGAGGTGACGGCACGGAAGACCCTGAACCGGGCGACGGACATGAAGATGCCGGTCGGTTCCTCCATCAAGCCGATCGCGGTTTACGCGCCGGCCCTGGAGCTGGGCGCCAGTCCCGCGTCCGTGGTATACAACATGCCGATACCCATTTCCGGATGGAAAGATTCCAAGGGCAATGATTCCTGGCCGAAGAACTACGGGGGCGGCGGCTATGTAGGCCCCGAAACCCTGCGGACGGCCATGGCAAAATCCCATAACACATCCGCGGCAGCTACCCTGATGTCCATGGTGGGTGTGGAACGCAGCGTGGACTTCCTGCACAGGATGGGCATTGATGACGGGCATATCGATCCCACGCCCTTCGGCCTGAGCCTGGGCTCCTCCGGTATTACTCCGCTGCAGATGACGGTGGCCTTCGGCACACTGGCCAACGGCGGCGTGTACCAGGAACCGATCTCCGTACTGGGCATTTCCGATTCCGCCGGTCATGTGGTCTGGAACGGACATGAGCATCAGGACCGGCGTAAGGTGTTCTCGCCCAGCACGTCCTGGCTGATTGTGGATATGCTGAAGACCGCGGTGCAGAGCGGCACCGGTACCAGCGCGAAGATCAGCGGGCAGATTGTGGGCGGAAAAACAGGTACCAACTCCGACCAGAAGGGCGTATTCTTCTCCGGCATGACCGGATATTACGCATCCGCCCTGTGGGTCGGTCATGACAACTATAAGGCGCTGTCCTCCAAGTCCACCGGTTCCGGTGCTGCCGCACCGCTGTGGCAGGCCTATATGAACAAGATTCATCAAGGCCTGGACAAGAAGGACATCCTGGACGGCAATCCCTCCGATTACGGCCTGGTCAAGGTGACCACCTGCGCCGTCAGCGGGCAGCTGGCGACGGATGCCTGCCGGAATGACGCGATGGGACACGAGGTGGTGACAGACTGGTGGGCCAAGGGAACCGAACCGACCGTGAACTGCCAGATGCATACCACCATGACGGTCTGCAGCGAATCGGGTATGCCGGCGTCTCCCTACTGCCCGAATCCTGTGACCCGCGGTGTGGTGACGATTCCAACCGGTCATCCGCTGTACAACCTGATGGGCCAGTATCAGTCGGTGATTGAGGAATACCTTGGACCGACGGCTGCGGCAAGCGGAACAGTCTGTACCATGCACAGCGAGTTCTATCAGCAGCCCGTGGATCCATTCGCCTATGGATATGACCAGGGCGGATACGACCAGGGCGGCTATGATCAGGGGAACTATAATCAGGGCGGCGCAAATGACCAGTCCTTCGCTGACGCCAGACAGGTGCTGACTGTGGCGGAGGCCATGATGGCCAATATGGATCCGAACAGCGAGCAGTACCGCGCGGTGCAGAACGCGGCGGACTACCTGCGGATGCTGATCGGATCGGGCAGCGCTAACCAGTCCGATGTGATGGCTGCGATGCAGACCCTGACGCAGGCGCTGGGCGGCGTATATTAATACGCCGCAAATGAAGAATGAAAAATGAAGAATGAAGAATTGTGAATACTCTCATACCGGAGAATAATAAAGCCCGCGGGAGGAAAAGAAGTTAGATGAACATTGTGGATATTGTGATCCTGGCGATCCTGGGACTGAGTATCCTGGTAGGCCTTTACAGGGGATTCATTTCCTCTGTGGCTTCCATGGGCGGATGCCTGCTTTCCCTGGGACTCAGCTTCTGGCTGAGCCCGAAGCTGGCGGGAGCCATCCAGAACAATCCGGACATCCTGCGGACGCTGGCCTCCTATACCGACGCGGCAACAAAGCTGGGGGACCAGACGCTGGCCGGAAGCAGCGTCACATCGCTGACGGAAAGCGGTATTGCGGATATCCTGAACAAGGTGTCCCTGCCGGCTCCGCTGAACACCCTGCTGCAGAATAACCTGACGAACCAGGTTTACGGCACAGCCGCGGATGTGGGAACCTATGTTTCCCAGACGATTGTGGGTGCGATCCTGAACGTGATCTGCTTTGTGGTCTGCTTCCTGGCGCTGCTGCTGGTGATTCACTTTGTGATCAATTTCCTGAAGGTTGTTTTCAAGTTCCCGGTGCTCAAGCAGCTGAACTCCCTGGCGGGCGGTGCCTTCGGTCTGATCCGCGGCGCGCTGCTGTGCTTTGTGGCTTTCGCCCTGTTGCCCCTGGTCCAGACACTGCTGCCGGTGGACAACCTGAACCAGCTGGTGGAAGCCAGTGCGCTGGCACCATTGTTTAACAGCGGAAACCTGATCCTGGCGATTATGAATGGGAAGCTGTTCTGATTTTTCATAGAAAAATCAGAACAATGAATTATTTGCCTTCGGCAAATGTGAATTATTCTGCGGCCTGGCCGCAGAATATGAATTATCGCTATCGCGATATGAATTATGCGCCGAAGGCGCATATGACAGATACTGAAATAGAAAACCAGCGGTCTGCTTGATACAGATCGCTGGTTTTGCGTTTGGGTATAAGCGGGAAGGGAAGAAAACCTCCTGCCGGAGTCTTATTGACGGCTTTAGCCGTCAATAAGGCTTCTCTCTGTTGCGGGATCGAAGAGGTGCATGACCTTCGCGGGGAAGGTGATGTACATCTTGTTGCCATAGGCCAGGCTGGCGCGCTGTTCCTTGGTCAGGTCCACGGTGGGCAGGCGGACGATGATCTTGTCATCGTTCTGGCTGGACAGGTGCAGGTGCAGCTCGCTGCCCATCATTTCGTTGACATCGATGGTGCATTCGATGGCGCCTTCCTGATTGTCAAACAGGACGCTGGTATGCTCCGGACGGACGCCCAGGATGATTTCCTGGGAACCGACGCCCTTCTGCGTAAGCACCGCGATCTGATCCTCGTTCAGGGGAAGCTTCACACCGAGGACATCCACGGTATAGCCGCTGCCCTCTTTTACCAGGTTTGCCTTGAGGAAGTTCATCTGGGGGCTGCCGATGAAGCCGGCCACGAAGAGGTTCACGGGGGTGTCGAACACTTCCTGGGGAGTACCGACCTGTTCAATGAAGCCGTCCTTCATGATGACGATCCGGTCGCCCAGGGTCATGGCTTCCGTCTGGTCGTGGGTCACGTAGATGAAGGTGGTATCCAGTTTCTGGCGCAGGAGAATGATTTCAGCGCGCATCTGGTTACGCAGCTTAGCGTCCAGGTTGGACAGCGGTTCGTCCATCAGGAACACCTTCGCGTTCCGGACCATGGCGCGGCCGATGGCCACGCGCTGGCGCTGGCCGCCGGACAGGGCGCGGGGCTTCCGGGTCAGGTATTCGGTGATGCCCAGAATCTGCGCCGCGTTGGTGACGCGCTCGTAGATCTCATCTTCGGGCATCTTCTTCAGCCGAAGGCTGAAAGCGATGTTGTCGTATACCGTCATATGCGGATACAGGGCGTAGTTCTGGAAAACCATGGCGATATTCCTGTCCTTGGGCTGCAGGTCATTGACGACCTCGCCGTCGATTTCCAGGGTACCTTCGGAGATGTCCTCCAGGCCGGCGATCATCCGCAGGGTTGTGGACTTGCCGCAGCCGGAAGGTCCGACGAAGACCACAAACTCCTTGTCCGCGATTTCCAGGTTAAAGTCATGAACTGCCGTGACTTTGTTGTCGTAAATTTTTTTGACGTCAGTCAATTTTACGCTTGCCATACTATATTTGCTCCTTCCATTCGCCGGTATTTCAATTCAGAATTCAGAATTAAGAATTCAGAATTAATAGTTGACTGCTTTTCATAACCCCGTTTCTGGGTGCTGCGGGTAAAGATTTTACCCTTTACCGCATCCGCAACCTCAATCGTCGCTGCTCACCCGCAACCTCAATCGGCGTGACTCCACACTGTGGAGATCGCTTGTTTCGGTTGACCTCACCTCTGATGAGATTTCTCCCGCATCCTCAAAGGTCGCTCATAGCCCTTGGAGCGGGCTATGCTCTTCCTTTCGGATGACTCGTTCACCTCATTTCGGCTACGCCGACAGCCCGCAGGGCTGACATTCGTCTCGCTCCCCACTGGCGGTCATCAGAGGTTCGCCCTTGAGCGGACTCGATGCTCGTTTCGGCAAGGATTCGCGCGCGCACCGCGGGCGGCATTCCTCGTGCCCGGGGCTGCCGCCCGTTCTCCACTGAAAACTGTCCACTGGACAGTTTTCCGGGCGTTCCGAACCCCGCGCACCGCGCACGACAGGACTCCGGGTCGCTTTTGCCTATGGCAAATGCCCCACTGGGGCACCGCGTCCCTCGCTCCCCACCTCGGAGTCACTGTCAAAGGCTTTAGCCTTTGACTGCGCCTCCTGTTACACCCTCGACGTAATACTTCTGCAGGAAGAGGAAGAGGAGTGTTACGGGAATTGCCACCAGTACGCCGCCCGCGCAGAACATGGTGTAGTTGTTGTTGATCTGGTCCGGCGTCAGCCAGTTGTACAGACCGACCGCCACGTTCATACCGGCGGATGCGCCGAAGGAAATGTAGCGGGCAAAGACGTAGTCGCCCCAGGGGCCCATGAATGCCGTCAGGACTGTGTAGATGACGATGGGCTTGGAGAGCGGCAGGATGATCTTTTTCAGCACCTGGAAACGGGTCGCCCCGTCGACACGGGCGGCTTCATCCAGCGATTTGGGGATGGTGTCAAAGAAACCTTTGGACACATAGTAGCCCATACCGGAGGAGGCGATGTAGACCAGGATCAGACCGGGAACTGCGTTGGCCTGGGTAAGGCCCAGGTCCTTCAGCACGCGGTACAGGATAATCATGGTCAGCATGCCGGGGAAGAAGCCCAGGATAAGCATGAACCTCATCAGGGGTTTACGCATCTTGAAACGGAAACGGCTGAGCGTGTAGCTCATGCACAGCACGATGACCGTCTGGAAGAGTGCGGTAAAGACGGAGATAATGAATGTATTTGTATACCAGCGGGTAAAGTCTGAGGAGAACAGCTTTCGGTAGTTGTCCAGGCCCCAGACTTTGGGCATCACGTAGCCCACCTGCCAGGTGCTTTCCACCCGGAAGGACTGCAGCACAATGCAGAAGAAGGGGATCAGCCAGATGGCGCTGATGGTGATCAGAAGAATATAGATCAGCGTGTTGCCCAGCGTTCTGGAGGCCCGCAGTCCCATGTGACGCTTCATACTTGATTCACTCATCACTGGAAGTCCTCCTCATTCTTAATACTCGGCAGCAGGTTGTAGACGATCAGTGCAATGATCGATACCACAACGAAGACCATGATACCGATTACAGAAGCCAGGTAATACTTGGACTCCGCACCGGTACTGATTTTGAACAGCCAGGTGATCAGCAGATCCGTATAACCCACGGAGCCTGAAGCCGACGATGCTGCCGGGTTTGTCGGCGCGCCTCCCGTGAGCAGGAAGATCACGTTGAAGTTGTTGATGTTGCCTATAAAACTGGTCAGCAGGTACGGTCCTGTGATGAACAGCATATATGGAAGCGTGATTTTCGTATACTGCTGCCAGGGATTGGCGCCGTCAATACGGGCGGATTCATACAGGTCCGCCGGAATGTTCATCAGGATACCGGTGGCCATCAGCATCAGGTACGGAATACCGATCCAGATGTTGATGAGAATGACGCTGACCCGGGCCCAGGTGGCGTCTTCCCAGAAGGGAAGGGCTTTATCAATCCAGCCCAGGCTCATCAGGGCACCGTTCACGATACCGTCCTTGGCGAACATCTTGGACACATACAGCAGGGAGATGAACTGCGGAATGGCGATGGTCATGACCAGGATCGTCCGCCAGAGCTTTTTACCCTTGATGCCCTTCTTGTTGATGGCCATAGCCACGAACATGCCCAGGAAGTAGTTGGTGAAGGTGGCGAAGAAAGCCCACATCAGCGTCCAGGACAGGATTTCACCGAATGTGGCCGCATAGCTCTGGGTTCCGCTGGCACTCTTCCAGGAGAACAGGGTGTTGAAGTTATCCAACCCTACCCAGTGGAACAGGTTGCTGATGTATCCGTCATGAGCGCCGTCATAGTTGGTGAAGGCGACCAGGATCATGAAGATGAGCGGCAGAACAGTAAAGATGATGATGCCGGTCAGGGGCAGCGACAGCAACGTCTTATGGAAAGACTCATCCACCATGGAATGCAGGTCTTCCTTTGAGCTTTTCAGCCTTTTGCCGGCGGCCAGGATCCGCTCCGCCTCCTTGTTCTGGCGGATGTTGACCCGCCAGGTGTAGATGAAGGCGATGATGAAGAAGATGGTCAGCACACTGTAGAGCAGGATCTGGAAGGAGTTGTCGTTGTATGTATGGACATATGCATCGTAGATCTCGTCATATGTCTCTGTGGGGCCGACCTTGCCCAGGGAGGGCATCATGGACAGCCAGTATGCTCCGGACAGGATCATGTATCCGATAAATACAATTTCAAACAGCAGGAACAGCAGTCCCCGCAGGATCTGTCCCCTGGCCAGGCAGCCAAAGCCCATGACCAGGTAACTGAGTTTGGTTTTCCAGTCGCCGTTGACAAAGGTGGTTACGATATCCTTTGCCTCCCGGCCGATGGCGGCGACGCCTGACTTCAGCGCTCCCCCAATCCTCTGAAATGCATTCAGGGTTGCCTGGGGGATTTTGGCGAAGAAGCGCCCCACCTTATACCCGAGTCTCCGTCCTTTGGACAGCTTCAGGTATTCCAGGTCACTGAGCTGTGCCATATCCGTGATCCACTCCTCTCCTGTGCATGGAAAATCCGAAATCGGCCGGAGCCGAAATGTTCTTCAGCTCCGGCCGAAAGGGTTCGAGTCAGATTCTGATTATGTTGTTATCAGTTCTTCACGATGGTGATGGCAGTGCCGTCCCAGGTCACGGTGTAGTTGCCGGGCTCTGCGAACACGATGTTATTGTCGGGGTTGTCAGCACCCAGATCCTTGATCAGTTCAGCACCGGTGGTAACCTGAGCGAAGCCCTTGTCAGTGCCCCAGTCAGCGGGCTTGACAATACGGCCGCCCATGTAGTCGCTTTCCGGAACGTCCAGCGTCAGGGTGCCATCCTTGAAGTAGTAGGTGTCAGCTTCGTCAGCGTTGTTCCAGCCGTTCCAGGCACCTACGAACAGCAGGGCGTTGGCATCCAGCTTCAGGGATTCGTTGATCTTGTTCTCGTAGTTCACGAGGACCTGCTTCAGGCCTTCTTCATCCGTGGCATCCTTGGCTTCGTCAGCAATAACATTGCCGATGTTCCACCAGGCACCGCTGATTGCGAGCTGAACCTGTCCGTATTCCTTCTGAGCATACACAGCAGCCAGGATCGGGTCATTCAGAACAGCTTCATCAGCCTGGGCTTCCAGGTTGGCGGGGCCCCAGCCGTTGGAGGCATGACGCTCCAGGGAGCATTCCTTGCCGGTCAGGAACTGGGCCAGCTTGTTCAGGGCGGCGTTCTTCACCGGATCTTCCTGCGGCTTAATGCCCATGAGCTTGAAGCCGAAGAAGCTGCCGATGTGATAGGCGGTACCGTCGATGTCATAGGAAGGCAGATCAGCAACGCCCAGGTTGTCGCCCAGGATCTGCTTGGCAGTGGAGGAACCCCAGGTGCCGGAGACCACGATGGCGGAATTGCTTTCGAAAGCGGAAACTTCGGAGCTGCTGTTCCAGCAGTCGGAATCCAGCAGTTTCTTCATGCCCTTCAGGGCGATCAGGCCCTTGTCGCTGTTGAAGTTATCCACAACGCCCTTGGCATTGCCGTCGGCGTCCATAACCCAGGTGGAGGTGCAGCCGACATCGCCGAAGAAGAAGCCGGCGGAATACCAGACGTTCTTCAGATCGAAGGAGAAGTACTTACCGGCCTTCTCGCAGTCTTCGATCAGCTTTTCAAGAGAGTCAACATCCTCGTCCGGGATGACGCTCTTGTCATAGTACATGAAGTAGCCGTTGTCCGCGGTCAGCGGGTAGGCGTACATGGTGCCATCCACGGTGACGGACTTGGCGGAGTCAGCGTCATAATTCGCGGTGACGAATTCGGCAGCCTTGGTTCCCAGCTTGGCCAGGGCCTTGGCGGTCAGCAGGCGGGACAGCTGATCCTGCGCGAAGCAGTAGATGTCAGCGCCGGCTTCAACGTCCTGCACCATGTTGCTGGCAGCGTCGCCTTCACCCATCTTTTCGATGGTGGCTTTGAAGGTGATGCCGTCTTCGTTGGTTTCATTGAAGCGCTTGATCTGGGCTTCGGTCAGGTCAACGATGGCGTCAGCCACCCAGACCTTGATGTCGTATTCTCCGGCCAGGCTGGACGCGGAGGCGAAGGAAACCATGGAAAGCGCCAGAACGGCGGCCAGTACGATTGCGAGAATCTTTTTCATGGGAGATCATCCTTTCGTTTTATATTTCTTCTTTCTTTGTCGGACGTCAAATTGTTCCAAATCGCCATGTGACATTTGGTACAATTTATTCCGTTTCGACTGTGTGCTTATTCTAAAGCAGAGTATTTATTTTGTCAACAGGAAATTTTCTGGAAGCCCTTATTTTACGTAATTGGTATCGTTTCCGGAATTTTGAACCCCGGAGCCGTTTTACTGTAAGGAATTGAGGGTTGCGTCATCCAGTTTTCCCCAGGCTCCGTTGCCGGCTCCCTGGCACTTTACATAGACGCCGACGGTCACTTCGCTGCCCGCAGGATGATCAAATTCCGGAATGATTCCCTTGTTCCAGCTGTTCCATCCGGTAATGGGAATCTGCTCCGAACGGGCGACTTCCGTGCCGTCCACTTTGGCATAGGCGTAGATATCGGTGGCGCCGCAGTCCCCGCCCATGACGGAAATACTGAAGGTGAACCTGCCCTCCGGCAGATCCGGAAGCGTCTGCTCCAGGGTGAATTCCACGCTGTCCTGCGCGGCGCTCCAGAAATGCATATGCTTTGAACCGGTAAGGGAATCGGTTTTCTTATCCTCCACATACAGCTGATCCGCATTTTTGAGATCGGTGATGACCCAGCCTTCGCCGCCATCCTCAAAACTGTAATCCTTCAGGAAGTTGTATTTCACCATGGAAACGAAGCATTTGGCCTCCATGCCGCCGGCTTCCCCGGTGATGACATACTGATCGGGGCCGCTCTCATGCATTTTCCGGTCTTCCTCCTCCGTCAGGTTCCAGGTGACGGGCACCGCCTGGCGGCTGTTATCCGACATGACGGCGTTCACTGTTTCCGGGAGAACCAGGGGCATGTTGAGGTCACAGATCAGATCCGGCTCCTCCAGTGCGTCCGGAACGGGCGTGATCTCATTGCCGGTCCGCATGAGCCGGAAAACCTTCAGGGATTCCAGGACGTTTCCCTTCGCGTCAAAGAAGGCCTGGTTGTCCACGGCGCTGCCGCCGTAGTATTTGCCGGCGTCTTTGGGATCATAGACGGAAGCGAAGCTGGAGGCCCAGCCGGAACCGTACTTTTCCCAAAGCTCGTGATTTGCCTCCCAGCTGTCTGTGCCCACGGTGATCCAGGCGCCTTCCCAGTAGCAGACGCCGATGCCGGCGGGGGTACGGTTCACCACGGTATCTGTGATGTTCCGGATGCAGTTGGCCTGGCCCTGGACGGTGAAGGGATAGTCCTTGACAATGCCGCCGCCGTCACCGATGGTGTTGGAGGAAAAGTCGGTATCCTCCGCGGTAAAGGCATAGGAGGTTTCCATGACCATGACCTTCTTGCCGTAGGTTTCGGATATCTCCGTGAGGATGGTGGAAAGATTGTCCAGGGTGCCGTGCCAGTAAGGGTAATAGGAAGTGGCAAAAACATCATACTGAATCAGGCCGTACTGCTCGTAGTACGCCATCTTGGAGGCATAGGTCCGGTAGCTGTCCGGATTTTCCGGATTGGCAAAGTGCAGGGCGATCAGCGCGTCCGGATACACTTCCCGGACTGCCCGGGAACCGGCGTCCATCAGATGGGCAATGTCCCGCCAGATTTTTTCCCCGCACAGGGCGCCGTTGGTCTCGTTGCCCAGCTGGACCATTCCCACGTCCACCCCGGCGTCCTTCAGCTGCTTCATGCAGTCCAGGGTGTATTCATGCAGCCTGATTTCCTTTTCATCGATATCCAGGCCTTTCCAGGCGCGGGGCACCATCTGTTTGCCCGGATCGGCCCAGAAATCCGAATAGTGGAAATCCACCAGCAGCTTCATGCCGCAGGCGGTTGCGCGTTTCCCGATTTCCACGGCCGCGGCGATATCGCAGTTGCCGCCGCCGAAGCCGCGGCCCTCAGCGTCCCAGGGATCATTCCAGACGCGGACGCGGATATAGTTGATCCCGTTGTCCGCCAGCAGGCGGAACAGATCGGTTTCCTGTCCGTTAAAATCATAGTATTTTACGCCGCTGGCCTCCTCCGCCAGGACGCTGGAGATATCCATGCCGAAGATGAAATCCTCCGGCAGGTTTTCCACCTTCCGGACATAGAGGGAATTTTCCGCCTCCTCCGCACCGGCGGACAGGGGCAGCAGCAGAAGCAGGAAAAGCACCAGCAGGAGAATCATCAGCAGCCGACCGTTCATTGTTTTTCCTCCTTTGTTTCCAGAGCCATCAGCACTTCGGCGCCCCGGCGGGCCAGGCCGTCCGAAAGGTGAGGGGAGTACGCGCCGATATACAGGCGGTAGGTTTCACCGGGAGTATAAAGAATCCAGGAACCGGCAACGGATACAGCGCCGCCGGGATCACACACCGTGAGGGCTTCCTCCCCGGGGGCAAACCAGTCGGCATACTGCTCTTTTTCGCTGTCCGGAACAATATAGAGATCCGCGGCGCGGAGTGCGTCGGAACCGAACATGGCATAGGAGAAGGGATGCACCTGCACCATGCGGATGGGTTCCGGAAGCTCTTTTTCCAGCAGGGCGGCCAGCTGCGCCTCATTGCGGACTTCCCCGTCCACATAAAGGGTCAGTTTATGGGCCGGATCGGTATCCGTGATCTGATAGAACACAAAGCTTCCGAAAATGACGGCCACCAACATCCAGATTCCCAGCAGGGGAAGGAGCTGGCCTATTTTCTTCATCCGGGCGGGGCGGCGGGAGGCGCCGCCTTCCACGGAGCCGCTCTCCAGGGTTTCCACCCCGGCAATATAGCTGTGAACCAACGCCAGGCGCACCAGGCTTCCGTCCCGGGGCAGCCGGGAAACCCAGCGCTCATCCAGGTTCAGGCGGGCAGGATCCCCCTCTCCGGAATCCAGCAGGACTTTGCGGATGCGGATGCTTTTCGGGATCTGAATGGAATCCCGGGTCAGGGTCAGGCGGCCGGTCCGGAACTCCTTTTCCCCTTTCTGCAGCATATCCAGGTGACCGGATTGGGTCCGGGCTTCCTTCACGCCCAGCACATAGACGGTAATGCAGGTCCAGCCCAGGAGGGCGGTGACGGCAAGGATCACGGCATGCATGGTCTGCGCGTTCTCCGTGCGCACCAGCAGGCACAAGACAATGAAGATAATCAGCGTGAGGCAGACGAGGATCCGGAAAGCGGCAGTCAGCCGTTTTTCACGCGTTTTCCACGCGGACAATTCTGTTTCGGTCAAAAACCATTCCATATAAGCGGTACATCCTTTTTTCCCTTGTTTAACCGCAATATAGCATCTTTTCCTTTCCTTGACAACCGGTCTGCTTTGGTTCATGATACAGGAGAAAGCTGCGGAAAGAAGGGAATAACTGTGAAACGATTTGTCGTCCTGTTACTGGCGCTGGTACTGTTGAGCGGTGTTTCCGCCGCCGAAGAAAAGGGCCTGAATATGGAAAACAATCACCGGGTGTTTTATGAGATTTTTGTGGGTTCCTTCTCCGATTCAAACGGAGACGGAACCGGTGACCTGCAGGGCATTATCAACCGGATGGATTACCTGAACGACGGGGATCCGCAGTCCGGGAAAAGCCTGGGGATAGAAGGAATCTGGCTGACGCCGGTTTTCCGCTCTCCTTCCTATCATAAATATGACGTGACGAATTACTATCAGATTGATCCCGCCTTCGGAACGGAAGAGGACCTGAAGGAACTGATCGCCCTGTGCCACGAGCGGGACGTGAAGCTGATCCTGGATCTGCCGCTGAACCATACGGGCGAAAACAATGAGTGGTTCATCAATTTCCGGAACGCGCACCAGAACGGAGATCCGGAGGATCCTTTCTATAACTTCTATACCTGGATGCCTTCAGAGGCACCCGCGCCTGCCGGCAGGCGCTTCCGGAATTTCGGCAGCCTCTCCCTGAAGGTGGAAGCCAATTTCTCCGACCAGATGCCGGAACTCAATTTTGACAACGAGCAGGTACGGCAGGCTGTGCTGGACGTGGCGGTCTACTGGCTGAACCTAGGGGTGGACGGCTTCCGGTTTGACGCCGCGAAATATCCCTATTACGGCGAGCATGACAGGAACGCGGAATTCTGGGAGTGGTACATGGCCGAGCTGAAGAAGATCAACCCGGACATTTATACCGTGGCGGAGGTCTGGGACGGGGACGCCATCATTGACCGGTACCTGAAAGCTTTCAACTGTTTCCACTTTTCCACCGCCCTGGTGGAGGGCCTGATCGCGGAAACAGCATTGGGCGGGGATGTGAACCGGTTTGCCCAGGCGACCCAGTCGTACCTGAAGGAGATTCACGACATCAATCCGGAAGCGATGAACATTCCCTTCATAGCCAACCACGATACCGACCGGGCGGCAGGCTTCCTGACCGTTGCCAGCGGCAGCATGCATATGGCCGCCAACCTGTATATCCTGATGCCCGGTTCGCCCTTCCTGTATTACGGCGAAGAGATCGGCCTGCGCGGTTCCCGGGGCGGAGCCAACACGGACGCCAACCGGCGCCTGGCCATGTGCTGGGGAGACGGGGATACGGTGGAGGATCCGATCGGCAGCAATTACGACAAGTCCAAATTCTCCTCGGTGGCGGACCGGGAAAAGAACAGCGCGTCCATCCTGTGGCATTACCGCAAGCTGATCGCGCTCCGGAAGACCTATCCGGAGATTGCCCGGGGAGAGTTTACCGCACTGAAGTTCAACAACACGAAACTGGGCGGGTGGCTTTGCACTCTGGACGGCAGCACGGTGGGCGTATTCCACAACACAACGGAAAAGACGCTGAAGGTGGACCTGGCGGAGGCGACGGACCAGACGTTTGCGGAGATTGCGGCGTCGCTGTCCGTGGATCCTTTTGAAGGCTTCGCGGAGCTGGACGGAACCGTGCTGACGCTGGGAGGACAGACGAGCGCGGTCTTAAGATAATGAAAAATGAAAAATGAAGAATTAAATGTTTTTCTGAATACCGTGATGCGGTATTCAGAAAAGAAAACGGAGGAAGAAAATAATGCCCTGTACTACGGTGCTGGTGGGACGAAAGGCCAGCAATGACGGATCTACCATGATCGCCCGGACGGACGACGGACACTTTGACGTAAAGAAGCTGATCAAGGTGAATCCCAAGGATCAGCCGAAGAAGTATATCAGCAAAATATCCCATGTGGAGATTGAGCTTCCGGAAAACCCGCTGGGATACACTTCCTGCCCCAGCGTGGATCCGAAGGACGGCATCTGGGCTGCCACAGGCATCAACGAAGCCAACGTGGGCATGACGGCCACGGAAACCATTACCTCCAATCCCCGGGTGCTGGCGGCGGACCCGCCGGTGGAATACAAAAAGGCGAAGACCCGGAAGGAAAAGGACGTGCCCGGCGGCATCGGGGAAGAGGATATTGTGGTGCTGGTGCTGCCCTATATCCGCAGCGCCCGGGAGGGCGTGGAACGGCTGGGAAAGCTGCTGGAGCAGTACGGCACCTATGAGTCCAACGGCATCGCCTTCAACGACGAGCATGAGGTCTGGTGGATGGAAACCATCGGTGGCCATCACTGGATGGCGCGGCGGATTCCGGAGGACAGCGTGGTGATCATGCCGAACCAGTTCGGCATGGACGGGTTTGACCTGAAGGACGCCTTCGGAAAGCAGGAAGCGAACCTGTGCTCCGCGGACCTGAAGGAGTTTATCCGGGACAACCACCTGGACCTGAACCAGGACGGAAAGTTCAATCCCCGGGATATCTTCGGCAGCCGCCGGGATATGGACCATATCTATAACACGCCACGGGCCTGGTTCATGGGCAGGTACCTGACCCCGGAAAGCCATCGGTGGGACGGACCGGACGCTGAATTCACGCCGGAGAGCGACAATATCCCCTGGTGCCTGAAGCCGGACCGGAAGGTGGCGGCGGAGGACGTGAAATATATGCTGTCCGGGCATTACCAGGGAACGCCGTACGATCCCTATATCAACCGGGATACGGGAATGCGGGGCATGTACCGGTCCATCGGCATCAACCGCACCGGCGTAACCAGCATCTGCCAGATCCGGCCGGATGTGCCGGACGCCATCAAAGGCATTGAATGGATCATCTTTGGGTCCACCACCTTCGGTGCCGCCCTGCCGCTGTACACAAATGTGAGCCGGATCCCGGACTACCTGAGCAAGGTAACACTGGACACCTCCACGGAAAACTATTACTGGAGCAGCCGGCTGATCGGCGCCCTGGCGGATCCGTGGTACGCTTCCACTGTCCAGAATATTGAACGGTATGAGCTGACAGTGATGACAAAGGGTCGGACGCTGATCCGGGAATATGACAGGAAGATGACCGAATCCGGCAACTTCTCCCTGACGGAGGAAGCCAACGGGAAGATCTGCGCCATGGCGAAGGAAGAAACCACAGCCACGCTGAACAAGATCCTGCTGACGGCCAGTGAGAAAATGAAGAACGGCTATAAGATGGCGGACAATTAATGCGGCTGGACAACCGAACAAACAAAGGGGATGCCTCACTTCTTCGTGTGGCATCCCCTTATGATTCTGTATCACTGATCCGGAAACACGGTTATTCCTTCCGGGACTGAATCGTATCCATGACTTTCTTTTCGTTGTAAGCAGCAAGGATTACAGCACCGAGTACACAGAAGACCCGGCGGACGCTTTGCGAAAGGTGCAGGAAGCGCAGGCTATTCCCTCATGCGTGCAAACCATGCAAACGCGACGTTCGTTTTTGCATTTTTAGTGTTTTGGCTTTGAACATGCGGGAGCAATTCTATATAATGAAAATGTCTCATATTGATCATAGAAAACCGAAAATATATAAGACCAAAGAAATGACACTATACCACTGATCCCAATAATCCAAATACGCTTGAATGTGAAAGGAATCTGTTATGGCAGTTAGAGACGCCGGATCTATTATTCGAGAACTCAGGCTAGCTACTGGTATGTCTCAGTGGGATTTCTGCGATGGCATATGTTCCGTTCAGACTCTTTCCAATATTGAAAATGGCAAACAAGCTATTTCTCCGATTGTTTTTCAAAGCCTGACAGAAAAATGCGGGGAAATGATTAATCCTTATCCTCAATTTGTCAGCCTTGATGATTTTCAGTGTTATATGGCTGTGAGCAATGTGGATTTTTACATTGATTCCTGGCAGTTTTCTATTGCGCTGGACGAATTAAGAAAAATTGAAGAAAGTTATTTTGCTGAAAATAAGCTGTATTATCAACAATGGTTGATGTATCATGCCTATATTTTGGAATTGTCCGGCCATGAAGATTATGCAGCCAGAAAGGAGTTGCTCCTTCATGCGCTCAGCATTACTGGCTGCGATGATATAAACAAGATTTCTCCAAAGCGGATGCTTCTTTCAGTGGAAACACGCCTTCTGATAATGCTTGGCGAAGTATGCATTTTGCAGAATGATCAGACGAACAGTTCTCGGATTCTAGCCATTGTGGAGAAACAGTTTCCCGTTTCAGAAAGAAATACGGGGGGACGTTTCCCGCATGGCGCTGTGGAGCTTTTGCGTCAGCATTATCTCTTGAATTTTGATCCACAAAAAGCATCTGTGGAAGGAGCGTATGAAGATTATCATAACGCGGTCAACAGCTTTATTAGCGTACCGACATTACGTGCTTGTTTTGCTTATGCAGCAGCATTATATATCAATGGCCATTATGAAAAAGCTGAGGGAAAAGTTCGGCAGCTGAATGCAGGATCCAGTCTTTCCGGACCGGCTTATATCAATACCTGCTGCCAATTTCTGGACAAATGTGACGGTATCCCTGATGGCTTTAAAAAGCTGTTCATTAGAAGAAAAACAAAGAAGAATTATATGTTTCCCCAAAGACATGATCCCTCTTCCATGTCTAAAGGTGTTTATTCTTTCGAGGATGGATTTGGCTTTGGTCTGGGAAATGTGATCAAGCATTTGCGTGAAAAACAGGGCCTGTCTCTTGATGAAACATGTGATGGCTTATGCAACCGTTCCGTCCTTTATAAAATCGAAAAAGGCGATGTTGTGCCGCGATTGACATTGGCGGAGGCGATCATTCAAAGACTTGGAATCGTGACACGCATATTTGATTTTTACGGTTCATCTGAAGAAAAAGAATACTACTCCTATAAGAGGAATCTTCTTTTTCTGACTACAAAGCGGAAAAAGGATGTTGCTGATACCCTAAACAATATCGAATCACTGCATATGGCAAAAGATCCTTTGGTGCAGCAGTATGTGATGTTATGGAAAGCTGCTGCTCTGCTGCCAGAATGTGAAATGGAAAAAGAACTAAAAAAGGCCATCCAGCTCACGCAAAAGAATTATGCGCAGAACCGGTTGACCAAGAGAATGTCGTGGACAGAAATTAACATCGTGCAGCATATTTGTCATTGCCATTACAGAAACAATCCGAACAAGGGAATCGCAGAGACAAGAGAACTTCTTTCAATGCTGACAAATTACAACTTTCCGGAAGAACAGTGCCGCTTTTATATTCCGGTACTGATGAACAATTTATCGTACTACTATTATACAAACAACACTTTTTCGGAACTGGATAAAATGAAAGAGCAATATGAAACCCCGCTAATGAGGTATTATAGTGATTACAAAGTGCTGTATATGTTTACACACATCAGATCAATCATAAAACGCGGTTGGATGCTGCATAACCTGAAGGATGAAATTGACTTTGTGCGTCAGAATCTTCTCCTTATTGAGGAAAATGATTTAGCGGAAGAATTGACGAGTCTTTTAGCAGAATATCAGATTGATTTCATGTAATAAAAGCCAGCGTCGCCTCTCAATTCTTTACCTTGAGTGTAATCAGTTTCACCTTCTGCAACCAGTATTGAGTTGTCTAAAGGAGAAGAGTTTGACAAACTGCATACATAAGCAGAAAGAACCAGACCTAAAACAACTATCATAGCAATAATCTTTTTCATAACCAGCATCTCCTTAAAAACAATATAGTTTATGGGTAGTATTCTATTTTTTTTGTTTTTCGATGAGAATAATACTTTAAGAAACAAAATAGATGTCTATTACTCTCAAAGTGTTTCATGATAGTTGATTGTTCAGCAACGTTATTTCGTTATGATTTAATTATAGTTTCGGCAGTCACGTGAAATAGATATTCAAGATGATTTGCTGAAATTAATACAAGAATGCACTGATATTCAAGTGCCATCTTAGAAAGGAGGACGTAAATATGTTGGAAAACATGAACAAGCAGGAAGAAGTTGAAGTCATCGAATATGACGAACTCGAGACCGAAGCGAGCTTCGAACTGCATTGCCTGTGCGGACTTTCCTCCGGATCAGGATCTTAATCATTTGCAAAGGGACATTGCCCGTTGTGTGAGTTGGGCAATGTCCCTTGCATGAATTCAAAACAATGAGGCAAGTAAGATGATTTATTACAGTGATCCACTATATACAATTATTCCAGATAAAGGTAAATATATCCTTTATTGTGGAAACTTGCGGAAAGCAATACGGCTTTCATATTCCAAAATGTATTTATATAAAACGATTGTTGAGAACCAGAACAAAATGTCATTGGACACAATGTTCGAATGTTATCAGATAGATCCAAAAGATTATGAAGACTTTACGGAACAGATGGTCCAGAAAAAAATCTTCTTTATCAGGAAAGAGGATTTCCAGAAAGAAGATTTTTGCCATCGGTATAATAAGCTCAGCTGCGATCAGGAATTAAGAGTTGCATATCTTCATGTGACGCAAAGATGCAATTTGAATTGTTATTATTGTTATAACAAAAAAAATATAAATTCAAGACGTGAAGAGCTTAGCACGGAAGAATGGAAGAGTGCTATCGATAAACTGTACGGAAAAGGCGTGAGAACATTTGTTTTCACCGGAGGAGAACCCACATTGAGAACAGACCTGGAAGAAATACTGATGTCTGTTCCTGCAGATTGCAAGGTTAATGTTTTAACAAACGGAACATTGTTGAAAAATGAAGTTAAACGCATATTTCGATATGCGAACGAAATAATAGTCAGCCTGGATTCCGCCATTGCTGAAAACAATGATCGAAATCGAGAGAATTCGGCTCATTACAATGTGTTTTCAAATATCGATGGTTTGGATAAAGAACAAAAAAGAAAGCTGACCGTTCGTACGGTAATAACAAAATATAATGTAAATGATATCGAATCTCTGAGAGAACGGATGCGGGAGATGGGGGTACGATATGTTACGAGTGGATATCTTCCGAATTCTTCTAAGGAATGGGATGAGTTTATTCCGCCTCAGAATGAGTTTTCGAACGGATCATCCAAACAAAAAATAGTCGAATGCGGAGCTGGAAAATCAGAGATTGCGATTGATTCCAACGGAGATATTTATCCCTGTCAAAGCTTAATAAAGCCGGGTTTCATTCTTGGAAATATCAAAAATGAAAACTGGTGGAGGCAGATGAGGGAAAAGGCAGAAACATTCATACCGCAAAGGGATATTAACAGCATTGAAAAATGCAGGGATTGCGTATACAAGTATTTTTGCGGAAATGGCTGCAAAGCTATTACTTTTAACCTATATCAACAGTTGGAACGATGCAACGATTTCTTCTGTGAGTTTTATAAACAAAAAGCGATTGCCGACATAAAAAACCTTTTTCAGAAGGAGAATTGTGATGTATCAGGGAGCGAAGGATCGGGAACCGATCGACACGATACGGATCAGCACTGAATATCTGCAAAGCAAAAAAATCTTCTTTATTGAAGAGTGGCATGAAAACAACAGTGGATTGTATTCTGTATCAGTTAAAATTCCAGGAACCGGGTTCTCGGTAAATGGAAAAGGGATTAACCGGGAATTAGCACTGGCAAGTGCACACGGGGAAATGCAGGAACGTTTATTGAACAAGGCTTTTTTCCGCATTAATAATGATACATTGTATTGGATGTCAAACTCATGCGAAAAATCGGAGATTCATGTTGAGCTGTTGCTTAAAAAAATCGGAGTATCCGAATCAAAGATTGAAAATCTTACAAAACAAATCACCAAGAGCCTTGGAAAGACCAGAGCACTGAAGGATGATGTGTTTATTTCCTTTAGTGGAGATCAGATAATAGTTCCGACTAAGGTTTCTGATTTCTTATATGGGACAAACGGAATGTGTGCCGGCAATTCCTATGAAGAAGCATTTACACAAGGCCTTTCCGAGATATTGGAGAGATATGTTGCAAGGAAGCTCTTTAGCGGAAAAGTATTAACGCCAGATTATAATTATAAAGAACTGGCAAAAGCCGAATACTTTGATATGCTGATCAATAAACTTGAAAATATGGGCATATCTGTCTGCGTTAAGGATTTTTCTTTGGGTAAAGAAATCCCGGTACTTGGCGTTATATTTATCAATCAAAACAACCAGACATATTTTATGAAGATGGGTGCGCATCCGAATCTTAATATCGCATTGGAACGGTGTTTCACGGAATTTGCACAGGGAAGGTCAAATCAACAGATGAGCCATATGGTTCACATAGAAGACGTTTTTACGAGTGAGCACGATCAGCTACTGCGATATTTTACGGATGGAAACACTTCATTTCCAATTGAGTTGCTGAAGAATCATGGTAAGAGTACGCTGAAATCAACAGATGCATCTGATAATAAAGGGTATTTTCAGCAATTAAAGAACCTGATCGAAGCATTGAATTATACGATTTATTATCAAGATAATTCTTCAGAAGCCTTTCAGGCCTTCCGGATCATCATTCCGGGAATGAGCGAGATTGCATCACCGGAGGATATTCCCAAGGCACGGGGGATGTTTGATGTAAACAAGCATATCAAATCCTTGTTTGAATCAAAATCTGTTTCTGTCAAAGAGCTGAACGCTTTAGCAGCCAGCCTTGAAAAGAGTAATGGATTAAACAAGGAACTCGGGTTGCATTATCCGGTTATTTCGGTCAAGTTAAATGGCAGACAGCTTCCAAAATTCAAAATGTTTGAATTCTTGAACTTGATGTATCTTAGAAAAGGAGAAATTGAAGAATCCTACCACTTTATGATCAATCATATTAAACTCTGCAAACGCGATCCAGTATATCTATGCTTGATGATGATGGAGAAATTAATCCTGGATAAAAAAGTTTTGTCGCAAGATGTTGATTCGTTCGGGGGATATATTGGGGGAGTTTTTAAAAAGAATGTTCGCGATGCAGCTATTAATCTTCTTTTCCATTCGGCGGATTTATTTGAAGTAAAATGGAATGTTGAAAATAATTACTTTTATCAGAATAGAAGGAGTTTATATATAAAGCTGTATGGATATCAGTAATCTGGAACAGGTGATAAACCTTCTTGCAGACATGGAGAGCAATAACCCGGATGTTGAAAAACGACTGGCAGAGAGCATTGTAAATACCATGTCAATTCCATATTTTCGTATGGAAAGTGATGAACGGATCATTGCTGATATTCTGGGCTTCGAAACCAGAAAGCTTGCAGATGATATCTACAGAGTAGAGAAAGTATTTGATCCTGGAATGGAAGAAATAGTACCCGGGGATCTTTTGATCGCTCCGCAAAAAATCCAGAAACGCCTGGACATAAAGGATATCCCTGCACAGGTTAAGCTTTGGGTCTTGAGAATAAGCAGCAGTGATGTTAAGTTATTTGAAAAGAAAGTCGAGGTGAATCTTCTGGCGGAGGAACGAAACGACATATGTAAAAAAGGCATGCAATATCTTAAAGTAGCGGATTTCACCTCGATTGATGAATCGAAAACAAAAATCAATCAAACGCTCATTCTGGACCTGCGGTTGAATCGAGGTGGTAGAATCGCTGAAATGATGACAGCATATGAGATGATCTTTGGCTCGAAGATGAGGATGTTTCAAAATAAAAAGGACAATTCCTTGAATTTCCGTGCAGATAGATCAGAACCTTTCAAAACGGTATATTTGATCGTGGACAGAATTACCTGCAGCAGTGCAGAAATATTCGCAGGCATAGCGCAAGAATATGTAGATGCGATTCTTGTTGGAACGAAGATGTATGGAAAAGATATGATTTGCAAAAGAAAACAATTCGGAAGCTTTATCCTTCATGTTCCGGAAACAAAGTTTTATATCGGAAATAGAAGTGTAAAAGAGATCGAACCTGATTATCTGGTTGATAATATTTGTGAATATAATGCTGAAGAGATCTTAGACCTTTGTTACAGGTTGGATCACAGGGAGGAACAGAAATGAAAGAGTATAAGAAGTTCTTTGTGTTTATGCTGAGCATTGTGGTGGTATCAAGTCTCCTGAGCCTGATGCCGCCGATCTGCCTGCAGATCTGGGGGTCATCCGGAGATTCACTGGATGTTAAGCGGATTATCTGGATTATTGCTATTTTACTGATCACGAATGTCGTAAACACGATTCTGGTACTCTATCGGGAAAACTACGCGAATAAGTTCAACAAAGAAAATGCCAGATCCTATCTGCGGAATTTCATGAACATGAAATACGACAGGATCATCCAGGAAGGACCTTCCAACCTTCTCGAACGGATTATTACGGCGGTTACCGGCATATATGCATATATGACAGGCGGGTATATACAGATCTGGTCGTCGGTAATCATTGCGGCAGCGGCGATTGCACTCTTAAGTCAGGTCAGTCTGATTATTGCAGCAGCAATGCTTTTGTTCATTCCATTCATCTATTTCGGTTTCAAACTGATTAATAAGGAGCTTACCAAGCGGTCCATTGAGCTGCAGAAACAAACAGGCCTCGGCTTTCAGGAAATCATGAGTTATATTCAGGAACCGGATTACTTCAAGCAGCTGCCGAGTACGGAGCCTGTGATCAAAAAGATGAATCCGGCTTTGGATAAAATCTATGACGCGATGGCAAGGATCAACAAGTTCGCGCAAACATCATCGATTGCGCTGTCCAGCCTGGGAACCATTCTGCAGAATGTGATTATGCTGCTTATTGTATATTCTTTCCTGGAGGCTAAAACATCACCTTATCTTCTGATGATCGCAACCATCATTGTCCCGCTCTATTTTGAAGCGGTACAATCGATCACGCGGGCCAATATTAACAAGAAGGACTATGTCGCGGCGCTGAATCTGGAAAAAATGCTGAAGGAAAACGGGGAAGAAACAGGCGGAACCGGGATGGATGCAGTATCGACCCTGACGATTGATGTCAACAAGATCGATCTGACGGATAAAATTCTTGATTTTGAAGCGCATGCTGAACTGCACAAGGGTGATATCGGACGGATTTACGGAAAGTCCGGTTGCGGGAAAAGTACCTTTGCGAAAGCCTTGCTGAAATTCCGCCAGATTGACGGGGTGAAGATTAACGGGATCAGCCTGTCGGATATTGATAATAAGGAATTGAGGAAAAACGTTGAATATGTTTCACAAAACATTCCGATCATCAAGGGTTCTGTCAGAGATAACCTGTTGTTTGGAAAAGAGTATCTGGGCATTGAAGACGCGCAGCTACAGAAGATATCACTGCTGTCTTCTGTGTTAAGCAACAAAACGCTGGATGATGAAATTCTGGAGGGCGGAGCCAATCTTTCGGGCGGTGAAAAGCAAAAGATCGCGATTGTTCGGGCACTTTTGTCCGACCCGGAGATTTTGATTCTGGATGAGGTGTGCAGCAACATAGACCGTCAGACTTCAGACGAGATCTATGATATGCTTAAGTCAGAGAAGGAACGACGGATTACGATTATCATCTCGCACGACGATCTTCCGGAAGATTTTGTTAATGTTGATATAACAAAAACCAATTGACAATTAATGGATAAAGGGCGGTCTCACATGTGAGGCCGCCCTTTGTTTAAGCCTGGGTAATCAGGCATTTTCCGCGCCGGTGACGGTGGCGCCGCTCAGGCGGGTCACGGCAGGAATCAGCACATTGTTATACTGGCGGGATTCTTTGGAGAAGCGCATGGTCTTTGCCAGTTCCGGGAAGCTGCCGGAAACGGAGCCGCCGCAGACGGGCGTGACTTTGCCGTTCTGATGCAGGTAGGCCAGACGGATTTCGCCTGCCATGTCGCCGGTGATGAGGTCCACCTGAAAATCGGAGAACTCCACAACCTCCAGGAAATCACCTTCGCGCAGATCCGCTTCGGACTCCGTTCCGCCGGAAACGGTGAAATTGGAGGCGGAGAAGGAGGAATCCATGCCAAGGTACTGGCTGAACTGGCGGCCGCCCCAGTAGCTGACGACCTTGCCGTTTTCAACCAGGGCCAGGTCCCGGATCGGCGCGCCTTCGGGGTCGTAGGCCGCATTGCGGGAGGAATTGGGCAGCGTCCGGACAGCCTTTACCGTCATGTTTTCCGGCGCAACCGCGTCGCCGACCTTCCAGTCAGACATGCCGCGGAACACCATGGAAGTGTTTGTCCGGTCCATGAAGTATTCATACAGCTGCAGGGCAGGATCGGTGGAGAAAACCACGTCCGCTTTCTGCAGCGCCGGGGTGGGCACGGTGACCAGACGGTCCCGGCCGCAGGTGAGCATTTCGGTCAGGTCACGGGTCAGCTGCTCCCGGTCGCAGGTTCCGGCCTTGAACATCCGGTACAGCTCGATCTCATGTCCGTCCTTCCGGGCGTTGGTCACCGCTTCCACCATGGAGGAAGGATAGGTGACGGTGACATCAATGCCTTCGCTGTTCAGGAAACGGCGGGTGATTTTGCTGGCGAAGATCTCATAGCTGTTCAGGTCTTCCGTTTCGGTTTCCGGAACGGAGGCAAGGGTCCGGATGAAATCGCCGCTGATGGCTTCCAGGTCGATCTCCTCCGTCTGCTCTTCCGCTTCGGCCGCACAGGGCTTATTCAGCGTGTACGCGGGGTTGCGCACATAGGAAGCGTCGCTGCACAGGCCTTCCACAGTGCGGCGCATATCCGCTTCGGAGGCGTCCACGGGCACGGCGGCTTCCGCGGAACCGAGGCAGTCCTCAAACTTTTTGAACACCTTGACGTTGAAGGAACGGATATCCTTGGCCCGGTGCTGGTCCAGGCTGTGGCGGATGAAGTAAAACTCCCAGCCTTTTTCCTCCTGGTCTGTCACTTCCCAGGCGTCCGCCCCGGAGGTTTTCAGTACATTCAGCAGCGTATCCAGCGCCGCGTTCTTTTTCTCAGCCATTATCCCAGCCTCACTTTCGCTTTCAGATAGGGACCGCCGTCGGCCACCTTGACCCATTCCTTGTGGCCTTTACCGCAGGCGCCGGCGCCGAAGGACTCCCGGTCCGTGGAAGCCATGGAAACGGAACCAAGCAGGTCCGGCACATAACCGGTCATGACCAGCGGGGAGACCACCTTGCCGGTCAGTTTGCCGTCGATGATTTCATAGCCCCGGTCCAGAATGCACTGGATGCCCCAGTGCTTGGGATCCTCCATACCGGACTGGAAGCCTTCCAGCAGGTAGCCCTTCTTAATGGAAGCAATCATTTCCGCCAGGGTGCTGGTGCCGGAATCAAACATGGTGTTGGTCATGCGGGTATAGACCTTGTGGGAGAAGCTTTCCCGCTTGCCGTTGCCGGTGGGCTTTACGCCCAGGCGCAGGGCGCTGAGGGCGTCGCAGATGCCGCCGCGCAGGATGCCCTTGTCAATTTCCGTGACGTCCCCGGCGGGGGTGCCTTCATCGTCAAAGGCAAAGGAGGTAACGTCGTCAGCACACAGGGCGCCTTCATGCATGGTGACCATATCGGAGCCGACCCGCTTGCCGATATAATCGGCGCCCAGGGCGCGGCCCTTGACGAACATATCCATTTCCACGCCGTGGCCGAAGGCTTCATGGGCGATGAGGCCGGAAACCTCCGGGGAGGTAATGACTTCATATTCGCCGGGAACCACGCGCTCCGCGGAAATGAGGTCCTTCGAGATCCGGACGATTTCCGGAATCTTCTCTTCCATGGCGTCGAACAGTTCCGGGCCTTTCCGTCCGGAGAGGGAGGAATAGCCCATTTCCGTGCGATCCTCCCCGGCAACCAGGGCGGCGCACATTCCTTCACTGAAGGTGTAGGACTGGCGCAGATCCTGATGCTCGGTCAGGAACATCTTGCATACATGGGTGGATCCAGCGCGGACATGGAAGTCAATGATCTTCAGGCCCTTCTCCGTTCCGGCTTTCATACCCTTGTCGGAAACGGCGGAGAGTTTGTCCACCAGGGAGGCGATATCTTCCTCCTCCGGCAGGCGGCCGGTTTCCATTTCAACGAAGACGGTGCGAGGCTCGTCCGGCAGGATGCCGGTCTCATAGGCCTTGACGCCCGCGGCGTTCAGCAGGCGCAGCTGCGCGTCCAGCTCCGCGGAGATGGTTTCAAAGGTTTCGGCAGCCCTGGCCGGATCAAAGCCTGTGAAAGCGGATTCGGCATAGAGGCCGTTTTTGTAAACGCGGACAACCGTACCGCGCTCGGTGGCCAGGGTTTTGCGGGAAACGGACTTGGCCCGCTGGGAAATGGAAACCGTAAATCCGACGGAATCCGTGGACAGGACGGAGACATAATCATACTTCCCGCGAAGCAGGGTGATCAGTTCCTTCAGTCCCGGAGCGATTCCGTTCAGATAAGAAGAAAAAGGTGCTTTCATAAAGGTACTCCTTTTCTCAAATATTGCGACAAATGCATTGTACAAAGGGGTCAGCGGGAAGTCAAATTAAAATCAGTTAAAACGTTTGCATCCTGTAGACAGTATACAAAAGACAGTATCCGGAGGACAGAGAAAGCACAGATCATATAAAAGCGCAGAAGCCGTGCAACTGCTTGCAGCAGAAACTTCAGAGCCTTTGAAAACCCTGATTTTGCAATGGATTGCAAAATCCCAATTTATGGTAGTTGTACGCCGGATGAAACACAAGGTGTGCGGATTGCAATTTATACAACGGTATGTTAGAATAATTCCACGATTTTTGATCTAGAAGGGGAGTCTTGCCTGAGTGGCACCTTATACCACGGTTAAATTTGGGGAGAACCCCGTGCATACAAATTCATAGAGTAGGTTTATACCATTTTTTCGTGATGTGTCAGGTTATTCATCAGGGGCGAACCCTGATCGATAATATTTCAAAAAAAGAAAGGATAGATTCACAATGACCAAACTTGCCAAGATCCTGTCCCTGGTTCTGGCGCTGACCATGCTGTGCGGTGTGGCTTTCGCCGAAGAAGTCGTGTATGAACGCGGCGACGATGACGAAATCTACGACGCAGTATTGGGCGATTTCACTGCCCTGATGGAAGCTGCTGAAGCTGCTGAAACCATCGATGAGCGGTTCATCCTTGAAGCCAAGGCTGAAGCTTATCTGCTGGACAGCGCTGTGATGATCCCCACCACGACCCAGGGCGGCGCCTATCAGATCGACCGCCGTGCCTATCGTACTGCTCCCTATGTTAACTGGGGAAATGACGATGACCGCTGGGGCACCATCGTTCTGTGCAACGAACTCCTGAAGAAGGAAGACCGTGAAGTCCTGAAGGAAGCCTGGGCAAAGGCCGTTGCCGGCGAAGCCGAATACGACCCCAAGGCGCTCCTGACCGAAATGGGCTACACCTTCAACAAGGACTATAAGATCACTTTCCAGACTGCTCCTGTTACCCTGGACTGGCTGAACACCTCCTCCCAGAGCGACACCGAAATCACGGTGCAGACTGTGGACGGCCTGGTGCAGTACAACAACCTGGGCGTTATGCAGCCCAAGCTGGCCAAGAGCTGGGACATCAGCGAAGACGGCCTGACCTATACCTTCCATCTCCGCGATGACGCGAAGTGGTACACCTCTGAGGGCACAGAGTATGCTCCCGTAACCGCGAAGGACTTCGTGGCCGGCTTCCGTCACATGCTGGATGCCAAGGCCGGTCTGGAGTGGCTGGTTGATGGCGTCATCAAGGGCGCGACCGCTTACTACGCTGAAGGCGGTGCCTGGGAAGACGTCGGTTACGAAGCTGTCGATGACAACACCCTGGTTATCACCCTGGAGAAGCCCACTTCTTACTTCATGACCATGCTGACCTACAGCTGCTTCCTGCCGATCTGCGAAGACTGGTATCTGAGCCACGGCGGCGTGTACGGCGGCGAAGAGTTTACGGCTGCCTCCGCTGATACCGCTACCTACACCTTCGGTCAGAACACGGATGTGTCCTCCCAGGTTTACTGCGGACCGTTCCTGCTCCAGAAGCTGGTTACCGATTCCGAGATCGTTGTGAAGAAGAACGAGAACTACTACGATGCTGACAAGATCAACCTGGACAGCATCACCTGGATCTATGACAACGGTGAGAACCCCACCCAGTACTACAATGACACTGTCGCCGGCACCTATGTTGCCTGCGCTCTGACTGAAGCTACCGGCACCCTGAAGCTGGCGAAGGAAGACGGCAACTTCGACAAGTATGCCTTCGTGACCGACACGACTTCCACCTCCTACTTCGGCGGCCTGAACATGAACCGCGGCACCTTCGCCCTGGCCAGCGGCGCCTGCGCCACTACGAAGACTGAACAGCAGAAGATCGACACCCAGGTTGCTCTGTGGAACAAGAACTTCCGTAAGGCTTTGCAGCACGCTTTCGACAAGGGAACCTACAACGCGGTATCCCGCGGCGAAGAACTGAAGTACGCTTCCCTGCGCAACATGTACACTCACCCCGAATTTGTGCAGCTGAGCGCGGACGCCAAGGACGCGGACGGCAACGAATTCAAGGCTGGTACCCTGTACGGCGAGATCGTGCAGTTCTATCTCGACCAGATGGGGGCCAAGGTCAAAGTGGCTGACGCCTGCGACGGCTGGTTCCAGCCCGAAGCTGCCAAGGAATACCTGGCTGCCGCGAAGGAAGAACTGGGCGACACCGTGAGCTACCCGATCGTGATCGACGTTGTGTACTACGGCGCCAGCGCCGGCCAGACTGCTCAGGCTCAGGCCTACAAGCAGAAGGTCGAAGAGACGCTGGGTGCTGAAAACGTCGTGATCAGCCTGATCGAAGCGACCACTCCCGAAGACTTCTACGCCTGCGGCTATCGTGCCAGCAACGGCGAAGCCGGAAACTTCGATATGTTCTACGGCTCCGGCTGGGGTCCTGACTACGGCGATCCCAATACTTACCTGAACACCTTCCTGGGCGGCGGCGCCGGCTATATGACCAAGGTGATCGGTCTGTATTAATTCCGGAATATCTGATCCAAGGCTGCCATTTCGGCAGAAGGGGATGGGGAAGCGGCGTATGCCGCTTCCCCACCTGTCCTTTTTCCGAAAAGGTATAATTTATTAAATAAGTTGGTGTATTCATGAAAAAATACTTGGGAAAACGGATCCTGCTGTCCATCCTTTCCCTGATTATTGTGGTCGGAACGGTCATGCTGCTGGTATTTACCGTCATCAACCGCAATGTCATTTTCCAGATGGACGACACATGGAACAAAAAGAGCAATAATGACCGTATTTACTACGAATATACGATGTATTCGAAATACGGTTATCTTGACTTTACTGATTACTCAAACTTCCTGAAAAACAAGTATGAGCCTCTCTACGGCAGTGAATATACCAAGAATGCCGATTACAAGGCGGACAAGGCAGCGATCCAGGACGAGAATACGTACCTGGAGAATGCTTCTGTACAGGAATTTATTGCCCAGAATGAAGAAAAGGGTTTCAAAGCGACTTATGTGGCTCCGGCCCGGGCCAAGTCGGGCAAGGTCAAGACAGGCGGCAACGCCTATCTGCTGGCCGTTCATGAAAAAAGCGTGTTTACGCGCCTGTGGGATTATTTTACCCATCTGATTACTTTGGAGACAACGCGCGACGTCACCGATCCCGCACTGACGGAACGCTATATCCGGTTGGAGAAAGATCCCTACAGCGGCTTCTACGCCCTGGTGGGTTCCGGCACAACCCATAAATACCTGCTGTATGTGGACGGGCGCTTCCCGTTCATCCACCAGAATTTCCTGCACCTGAACATCGGAACCTCCTATACCCGCTACCGCGGACAGGAGATCACGGACGTTATCCACCGCCCCGTAGGGGATCAGGTGAAACTCAAATCCCAGTATCCGGCCAAGCTGGGTACGGATGAGTATACGGAAACAGCTATCGATTTCCACAGCCTGACCTATAACTACAATCCGCGTACCGCGTCAGAAGAGAAACAGTTCCCGGATCAGTACACGAATTATTCCTATAACTACGGCGGATTGTCCATGATTGAGAATTCCTTTGTCATGGGCCTGATCGCCACGCTGATTGCCTACCTGCTGGGCCTGCCGCTGGGCATCCTGATGTCCCGGTACAAGGACGGACTGTTTGATAAAATCGGCAACGCCTATATTATCTTTATCATGGCTGTGCCGCCGCTGGCATACATTTTCCTGTTTGCTTCGGCCGGAACGAGTCTGCTGCATCTTCCTTACAAGTTTGCCAACGCCCAGGTCAAGATCACGGCTTATATCCTGCCTATTATTTCCATGGCACTGCCGTCCATCGGCGGCCTGATGAAGTGGATGCGCCGCTACATGATTGACCAGATGAACAGCGATTATGTGAAGTTCGCGCGGGCTGAAGGACTGAGCGAGCGGGAAATCTACCGCAAACATATATCCCCCAATGCCATGATCTATCTGGTACACGGTATTCCGGCCAGCATCCTGGGCTGTCTGGTGGGTGCCATCATTACGGAACGCGTATATTCCGTTCCCGGCGTCGGCAACCTGCTGACCACGGCCCTGGCCGGCCACGACAACGGCATTATTGTGGCCTGTACCCTGTTCTATACAACCCTGTCCCTGATTTCTGTCATCCTGGGTGACCTGCTGCTGGCGAAGAAAGACCCGCGGATCTCGCTCACTACCAGTAAAGGAGGTGGGCGGTAATGTCTGAGAACATCAAGACTGTCCAGAACGACTTTGATTTTATCGATATTAATTCGATCCAGGCGGAAAAAATCACCGCGCCGCGCTATTCCTACTGGGCAAGCGTATTCCGGGTTTTCTTCAAGAAAAAGATCAACATTCTCCTGATTCTTCTGTTTGTCCTGCTGATTGCGTGCAGTTTTATCATTCCGGCTATCATACCGTATAATTCCTACGAAAATGTAACGGACGCAAAAACTTACAACCTGACGCCCGGTGCCGCCATGGAGTATTTCGGCGGAGGCTTTAACCTGAAGTGGATCCTTGGTACCGGCGGGCAGGGAAACAGCATTTTTGCCGGCATCTGGGCTTCTGCACGGACCAGTCTGCTGCTGGCCGTGATCTGCGCCGCCATCAACATGACGGTCGGTATTGTTGTCGGCGCAATCTGGGGTTACAGCAAACGGCTGGACCAGATTCTGCTGATGGTGTACAACACTATTGCCAATGTTCCATATATCCTGCTGATTTCCGTACTGGTGTACATTATCGGTTCCGGTTTCTGGAGCTTTGTGTTCGCCCTGACGGTGACCGGCTGGCTGGGCATTGCCTACTTCTTCCGGACGCAGGTTATGATTATCCGCGACCGGGAGTATTCGCTGGCTTCCCGCTGCCTGGGCACTCCGATTAACCGGATGATCAGCAAGAACATGCTGCCCTTCCTGACCAGCGTCATCGTGACCTTCCTGGCCACCGAGCTGCCCAGCTACATCAGCATGGAAGTTTTCCTGAGCTACATCGGTATCGGCCTGAGTGCGGAAGTGCCTTCCCTGGGCAAGATGATCCAGGAAGCACAGGGTGTATTCATGAATTACTGGTGGGAATTCTGGCCGCCCGTAATCATTGCCGCTGCCATTACCATCATCCTGTATGTTCTGGGCCAGAACCTGGCAGACGCCACGGATCCCAGAACCCATATGTAAGGAGGGAGGAAAAGATATGGCAAACGAAAACAGAAAAGTCCTCCTTTCCCTGAAGGATGTTACAGTTAAATTCAACGTCCGCGGCCGGATCCTGACGGCAATCCGCAACGTATCCCTGGACATCTTTGAAAATGAATCCATCGCCATCGTCGGTGAGTCCGGCTCCGGTAAATCCGTGCTGACCAAGACCTTTGCCGGCATGCTGGAAACCAACGGTTTTATTCCGGAAGGCAGCATCATTTTTGCGGATGACGAGCTGTCCGATACCCGGGTAAAGCTGACGCCGAAGAACCGCCAGCTGGTGAAACGTGTGACCGGTATGCTGAACAAGGCTTCAGTACTGGAACGCGGTTCTGCCGAGTATCTGCAGATTCTGGCCAAAGAGCAGGAAATCAGGCATCAAAAAGGCCTGAACACCGAAGAAGAAGAGAAGTACATAGCCGAACGCAAGGCACTGAAGGACGCTGCGATAGATACCCGGAACTATATCCAGACGCTTGACAGACATGCCAAGGCGGATCAGGCGGAAATCGCTGCCTGCGAGAAAAAACTGGCTGAGATCGAAGCAAAACGCAAGGCGCTGGAAGCCAAACGGGATCAGATTATGAAATCCCGCGGAAATGAATATGCGGGAAGCGCCGAAGCCGCAGAAGACGCCAAAGCCCTGGAAAACCTGAAGGTACTCCGTCAAAAAAAGATCGAAACGCCTGATCAGGAAGGGAATCCGTATGGACTGAAGGATGAGGTAATCGAGCGCAACAAGATCCTGGCTTATGAAACGCTGCTGTCTATCGGCCGGTATCCGCTTTATTCACAGCTTCAGTTCATTCCAAAGCTGCACAAGGCATTCCGGGACGCTATGAAAGCCGGGGAGGACCTGCGCGATACAGGCGTATTGAACCGGATTTTCCAGACCTGCGCGTTCTATGTGCAATACCGGTCTGTGGATGAGGAAAAGAATGAAGTGGTGGGCTACGCGATTATCGACTGCGCCCACGTAAAATACACCAAAGACTGGCAGCAGATCCGCGGATGCCGGATTGCTACGGTATTCCAGGATCCTATGACCAGTCTGAATCCGGTTATCACGATTGGTAAGCAGATCATGACGGTGGTGCTGAAGCACCAGAAGTGTTCACAGGAAGAAGCGAAGAAACGTACGCTGGACATCATGGCGAAGGTGGGCATTCCTGAGCCTGAAAAGCGTTTTGACGATTATCCCTTCCAGTATTCCGGCGGTATGCGGCAGCGTATTGTTATCGCAATCGCCCTGAGCTGCCAGCCGAAGATCCTGATCTGCGACGAGCCGACCACGGCTCTGGACGTGACGATTCAGGCTCAGATCCTTCAGTTGATCAAGGATCTGCAGCGTGACCTGGGATTCACCACGGTTTATATTACCCATGACCTCGGCGTTGTGGCCAACGTGGCGGAACGCGTGGCTGTGCTGTACGCCGGACAGATTGTTGAGCTGGGTACGGTGGAGGACATTTTCTATGATCCGAAGCATCCCTATACCTGGGCGCTGCTGTCCTCCCTGCCGCAGCTGACCGAACGGGGAACAGACCTGTTCTCCATTCCCGGCACGCCGCCGTCCCTGTACAACAAGATCACCGGCGACGCGTTTGCGCCGCGGAACCAGTACGCGATGGCAATCGACCTGAAGGAAGAACCGCCCATGTTCCAGGTCAGCGATACCCATTATGCCAAGACCTGGCTGCTGGATCCCCGGGCACCGAAAACCGAAGCACCGAAGAATATCCAGAACCTGCATGAGAAAATGGTTCAGATCTACGGTGATTCCGAAGGCGAGGGAGAGTAAGCAATGGACAATCAGAACAACAGGGAAGTACTGCTTTCCGTCCAGAACCTGGACGTAGTATTTCACCAGGGAAAGAACAGCTTCAAGGCTGTGAGCGATGTCAGCTTTGACATCTACAAGGGAGAGACCCTCTCGCTGGTGGGCGAATCCGGTTCGGGTAAAACCACCATCGGCCGGGCCATTGTGCGGATCAATCCCTGCAGCAACGGAGCTATATATTTCAAGGGAAAGAAGATTTCCGGCAAACTGAGCCGGAAGGATGACCGGGAAGTGATCCGCAAGATCCAGATGGTTTTCCAGGATCCGGCTGCTTCCCTGAATGAACGTGCAACGATCGAATATATCATTTCCGAGGGTCTGTATAACTTCCATCTGTATGAGAACGACCGTGAACGGATGCAGAAGGTGGAGAAGGCAATCAATGATGTCGGCCTGCTGCCCGAACACCTGACACGGTATCCCCACGAGTTTTCCGGCGGACAGCGGCAGCGCGTCGGACTGGCACGTTCCATCGTTATGGAGCCGGAACTGATAGTGGCGGATGAACCGATCTCTGCACTGGATGTGTCCATCCGCGCACAGGTACTGAACCTGCTGAAAAAATTCCAGCAGGAACGCGGACTGACTTATCTGTTCATCGCGCATGACCTGTCCATTGTCCGGTTCATTTCCGACCGTATTGTTGTTATCTACAAGGGACGGATCATGGAGGTTGCGGAGACCGAAGAACTGTTTGCCTATCCGCTGCATCCCTATACCCGTTCGCTGATGAGCGCTATTCCGATTCCGGATCCGATTCTGGAAAAGAAGAAGAAGCTCTTTGTGTATGAGCCGAAGGAATACGGCGAAAGCGATCATCCGGAACTGGTGGATCTGGGCAACGGACACTGGCTGTACGGAACAGCCGAAGAAATTGAAGAAGCGAGACATAAACGCTTCGACTGAGAACGGGAAGGAAGTAATACATGTTCCGGAATCCCAAGATTGTGATCCGACTGATCCTGTTTATCCTGGCCTTTGCGCTGGCGGTGTTTTCTTTCACCTATGGCGTGAAGCAGATCGGACACAGGGAACCCGGCTGGCAGACCATTGAGGTGGACGCTCAGAAAGGACATGTGACCTATACCGGAGGATTGACCTTTATGTACTGGGCGGAAGGCAGCGACGCTGCGATCCGCGAACTGAGCGATAACGTCAAAAAGGTGTACAGCGATGCCCTTTATCGGAATGTGGAACTGCTGGACGCACGCAATACCTATGAGGACTCAGTCAACCTGGCCTCCCTGAATGAAAGGGAAGGCCAGGTTGTTACTGTTTCTGAAAGGCTGGGGAAGGTGCTGAAAGAGGCACTGAATCAAACCGGAGAAAACGCCGGATACAGCGTATTTGCCGGAGCGCTGTGGAACGAATGGCAGACGCTGTTATATCTGGATGAGCCGCAGCCCTTTGATCCGGCGGTGAACGAAGAACAGGCGGCAAAAATCCGGAAACTGGTTGAGCTGATCAACGCTCCCGATACTTTTTCACTGGAAATTACAGAGAAAGGGTCGGAAACGGAGGTCTGTTTCAGGACGACTCCGGAATACCGGCAGGTTATGGAGGAGCTGGAGATTACAGCTCCCGCGCTGGATCTGGGAATTATGCGGGACGCGGTACTGATGGACCTGGTGGCGGAGGATCTCTGCACCGCCGGTTATACAGAAGGCGTGCTTTACAGCAAAACCGGACTGGCGGTGCTGTGCGGAAAGGGCAGAACGCTGACTGTTTTCCCTGAGGAGGATGAACGGCCGGAAACGTCCCTGACAGTAACCGGACCGGCAGTTACGCTGCGCTTCAGCGCATCGGAACCCGGAACTGACAATTATGGCGCCTATGAAGCCGCCGGAATGAAAAGACACGCGTTTTTTGACACAAGGACCGGGGATTTTCATAACCGGATCGAAGACGCGGTGATTGCCGGGGAAGGGATTTCTGCCAGGGAGACGGTACGGCAGATGCTGCTGCTGAACTGCGCAGAAGATCCGGAAACTGTCAGCTGGCCGGATTCGATGAGAGGCATCTGGACTTTACAGGGTGACACCGCCGGGACTGTTTATGCAGGCGGGGAAAAAGACTAAAAAAGGCTCATCGTCGCAGCGGTGACAATGAACAATGGCGAAGGAAACGGTTTCCGAAAGGAAACCGTTTTTTTGATTTGTGCGGCTTTCAGCAGATTGGGGGATGATACCCGGATGACGGGTAATACCAGGAGGCAGAATTATTACAAGTGTAAAGAAAAAAAGATATTGACTTTGCTGAGGCGGTTATGATATATTCCTGCTCACCGTCGTATTGATAATTCAGGATTCATAAAAAGAATTCAGGATAATCCGCTGCGAAATAATGCCCGATGAGATACGGGATAAAAAAGCCGGAGGATTTGTCATGAGCTATATTTTTGTCGACCATCTTTGTAAGTCTTTTGTTGTCCGCAAAAAGCGTGAGAAGGGTGCTTTGCTGCGCGAAAAAGAGACCGTGCACGCGCTGAAGGATGTCTCCTTTGAGATCGAAAAAGGAGAGCTGGTGGGCTATATCGGGCCGAACGGAGCGGGGAAGTCCACCACGGTCAAGATCCTGTCCGGTATCCTGGTGCCGGACAGCGGGACGGTGCGCGTCGGCGGCAGGACGCCCTGGGAAAACCGGAAGGAGCATGTGAGCCACATCGGCGTGGTGTTCGGACAGCGAACCCAGCTGTGGTGGGATGTGCCGCTGCTGGACAGCTATTCCCTGCTGAAGGACATCTACAGGGTGCCGGAGGAAAAGTACCGCAAGCGGCTGAATGAACTGACGGAGGCGCTGCAGCTGGGCGACCTGCTGAGAACGCCGCTGCGGCTGCTGAGCCTGGGACAGCGCATGCGGGCGGAGCTTTGCGGCAGCCTGCTGCACAGTCCGGAGCTGCTGTTCCTGGATGAGCCGACCATCGGCCTGGACGCGGTGAGCAAGCTGTCCCTGCGGGACTTCCTGCTGTGGGAAAACAAGGAACGGGGAACTACAATCCTGCTGACAACCCATGACATGGAGGATATTGCGGCCCTGTGTTCCCGGGTGATGGTCATCGGCCACGGCAGCAAGCTGTATGACGGCGGACTGCAGGAGATGATCTCGAAATACGACGAGAAGCGGACCATGCAGGTGGAGGAACATCAGAATATCGACCTGGTGATCGCGGCGATGTACAGGGATCTTGGCCTTTGATAAAAGGCCAAGATCCCAATGAATTATCAGCCTGCGGCTGATATGCATTATTTTCCTTCGGAAAATATGAATTGTTCGTCTGTGACGAACATGAATTATCCGGCTGACGCCGGATGTGATTAAGAGGTTGAAATGAAAGCATATTATTCGATATTCCGGATGAGACGGAGAATGGAGACGCAGTACCGGGGCGCGGTGCTGGGCGGACTGATCTGCCAGACATTCTTCGGACTGGTGCTGGTAGCGATCTACCGGGCGATGTATGCGGGAAAGCCGCAGGACATGCCGCTGAGCAATATCACTACCTATGTATGGCTGCAGCAGGCATTTTTCCGGATGCTGCTGAGCACGGACACAGACCTGCTGGACAGGATCCGGACAGGGGCAATTGCCTATGACCTGTGCCGGCCGCTGCACCTGTACGGCTATTACTATTCCCGGGTGCTGGCAATGAAGATGACCGGGAGCATCCTGCGGGCCCTGCCGATGCTGGTGATCGCGGCGTTGCTGCCGGCGGGATGGGGACTTGCCCTGCCGGCTTCCGTACCGGCACTGCTGGCTGCGCTGGCAGCCCTGATCCTGGGCATGTTCTGTATCTGCGCGCTGGAAAATGTCACAATGGGACTGACCATGCGCACGCTGGATCCCCGGGGCGTGCAGGCCCTGCTGAACCTGCTGCTGATGACGTTCAGCGGAAATATCCTGCCGCTGACGCTGTTTCCGGACAGCTGGCAGAAGGCGATCACCCTGCTGCCCTATGCCCAGATGCTGGACGCGCCGATCCGGCTGTACAACGGAGAGTATCCGCTGGGACAGGCGCCGGTTGTGATGATGACCCAGCTCTGCTGGACGGTGCTGCTGGTGGCGGGCGGATGTCTGCTGTGGCGCGTAAACCAGAAGAAAATGATTGTGCAGGGAGGCTGAGAAGATGAATACCCTTCGTTTGTACTGCCGGTCCATGGCCATGCTGATCAAAAGCCAGCTGCAGTATCCGCTTTCCTTCCTGATGCAGACCCTGGCACAGCTGGTAATGGAAGGCGGCGAACTGTTGGCGGTGATCCTGCTGATCGACCGGTTCGACCGGGTGAACCAGTGGGGCCCCGGAGACCTGTATTTCTTTTTCGGGCTGATGTCGGTTTCCTTTTACCTGACAGAGATCTTCGGACGGGGCCTGACGGGCAATTTCCCCTCCATGGTACGGAACGGGCAGATGGATACGCTGATGCTGCGGCCCAGGGGCATCCTGACCCAGGTGCTGTGCAGCGGGGCGGATCCGCGGCGGATTGCCTGCATCGCGGTGGGTACCGTGAGCCTGGTCATGGGCAGCCGGATTTCCGAAATTGCCTGGTCGCCGCTGAAAGTGCTGATGATGGCTGAATCCATCTTCTTCAGCTTCTGGCTGATCCTGGGGCTTTTCATGGTGGAGGCGATCCTGACGATCCACAGCGTGAAGTCCATTGAGCTGGCAAATACCCTCACCTACGGCGGGCGCAGCGCCTGCGAGTATCCCAGCGATATCTATCCCCGGCCGCTGAGAATCCTGTTTACGGTGGTGGCGCCCTTTGCGCTGGTGATGCATGTGCCGGCTTCCATTATCCTGGACAAGCCGCTGTTCGGCTGGCCGGTATGGACCGGGTTTGTGACGCCCCTGGCAGGACTGGTGCTGTTCGGGGTGATGTACGTGCTGTTCAGGATGGCGATGAAGTACTACAGATCAACGGGAAGCTGATCACAGAATACAGACAGGCCGTCTGTATTCTGTGAAATGAATTATTTGCCCTTTGGGGCAAATGTGAAATTTAAAGCGGTTGTACGGTATACAACCGCTTTAAGCGAATTATCAGGCTTATAGCCTGATATGAATTTTTCGCCCTTCGGGCGAAAGTGATGATTACTGCTGAACCGAAGACAGAAACATGAAACAGGAGAAGGCCCTGACTGCCTTGTCCAGGTGGATATCCGGCGGAATGGACACGGTAAAAATGAGTTGCCAGAGAAGGCAAAAAACAGTATAATATTCGCAGACATTTTCTGATACTGAAACGAGGAGGAAAACCCATGCTTCAGGACGTTATAAATACTGCAAAAGAGAAAATGAAGAAATCCTGCGAAGTGTATGAGCGGGAAATGATGAGCCTGCGTGCCGGCCGCGCGAATCCGCAGCTGCTGGACAGGATCATGGTGGATTACTACGGAACGCCGACCCCCATTAACCAGATCGGCAACATCTCCTCTCCGGAACCCCGGCTGCTGGTGATTGCTCCCTGGGAAGCCAAGATGATTCCCCAGGTGGAGAAAGCCATCCAGAAGAGCGACCTGGGACTGAATCCTTCCAATGACGGCAAGCTGATCCGCCTGGTGTTCCCGGAACTGAACGAGGAACGCCGCAAGGATCTGACCAAGGTTGCGTCCAAGGGTGCTGAAGAAACCAAGGTGGCGATCCGCTCCATCCGCCGCGACGCGATTGAGCAGATCAAGAAGCTGAAGAAGAACAGCGAGATCACCGAAGACGATCAGCGGGACGCCGAAGAAGATATGCAGAAGCTGACTGACAAGGCGGTCAAGGAAGTAGACGAGATCTACGCGAAGAAAGAAAAGGAAATCATGGAAGTCTGACGCCGAAGCGGGTCATGCGCGCACCGCTGAAGCAGGCGGTTCTCTTACTGCGCACGATATTGAGTCAAAACCCGCCGTAAGGCGGGTTTTGGCAGTATTACGGAAAGGAAAAAGCATGAAGCTGAAGACGGCATGGTCCCTGGCGCTGAAGAAGCCGCCGCGGACATCGGATGAGTTTGAAAAGCTGCCGAAACATGTGGCCATCATCATGGACGGCAACGGCCGCTGGGCCAAGAAGCATAAGCTGAACGTATCCCGGGGACACCGGCAGGGAACGGAAACCCTGCGGGAGATCATCCGCCATACGGATGACCTGGGGATCGGCGCGCTGAGCCTGTATGCCTTTTCCACGGAGAACTGGAACCGGTCGGAAGAGGAAGTGGCCGCGCTGATGCAGCTGATCCTGGACTTTTTCGCCTCCGAAATTGACGAACTGGACGCGAAGAACGTACGGATCCTGATTCTCGGCGACAAGAGCAGGCTGCCGCAGCAACAGCGGGAAACGCTGATTGAAGCAGAAAACCGGACCCGGAAGAACACGGGACTGAGGCTGAACATTGCCGTGAACTACGGCGGCCGGGCGGAACTGGTGATGGCTGCCAGGGAAATTGCCACGCTGGTGCGGAACGGCGCCATCAAGGAAGAGGAAATAACGGAACAGACGATTGCCGATCATCTGTATACCCGGGGACAGCCGGACGTGGATCTGCTGATCCGCACCAGCGGGGAACAGCGGCTGAGCAACTTTATGCTGTACCAGAACGCATATTCGGAGTTCGTTTTCCCGACGGTGCTGTGGCCGGACTTTACGGTGCATGACTATGACCAGGCGCTGGACGCGTTCGCGCACCGGAACAGACGGTTCGGAGGAAGATAAAAGCAGGAACTGAATCAGGGGATTCTTTCCTGATTTTAATGAAATATCGCTTCGTGATGTGCTATATTTGCCTTCGGTAAATGTGAAATGTTTGCCTGCGGCGAACATGATGAATGAAAGTATATTGCATACAGGAGACATACGAAGGATGAAACAACGGTTTATAACTGGTCTGATGCTGACGGCCTTTCTGGCGATTAACCTGTGGCTGCCGAACTGGTGCATGGCGCTGGCGACGCTGATCTGCATCTGCTTTGCGGTGTGGGAAGAATATCACGCGCTGGTGACCGCGGGACACAAGGTGGTTACCTGGCCGACCTGGGTGATCCTGGGCGCCTCGATGCCGCTGACCTGGCTGTTCGGCGTGAAGGTGATTGTACCGCTGCTGGCCGTGGCGCTGTTTACGATGATTGCTGAAATCCTGTTCCGGAAGGAGCCGGAACTGACGGACCTGAGCATGAGCGCGCTGCCACTGCTGACGGTGGCGCTGCCCGGACTGAGCCTGGTGGCCCTGAGTATGATCCCGGACCAGAAGGCGGTGGAGGTTGTGCTGCTGTGCCTGACCTTCGCGGTACCGCTGATGGGAGACGTGATGGCACTGTTTGTGGGCAGTGCGATCGGCGGACCGAAGCTCTGTCCGCCTGTCAGCCCGAAGAAGACCATTGCCGGCAGCATCGGCGGCCTGGCGGGCAGCGTGATGGCGGCCATGATCGTGTACGGTCTGAGCGTGGCGATCTGCGACGCGCCGACCCTGGCGAAGCTGCCTGTCTGGTGGCATTACCTGATCCTGGGCTTTGTGGGCGGCATTGCCGGACAGATCGGCGACCTGTTTGCCAGCCTGGTGAAACGTCACAGCGGTATCAAGGACTTTTCCAACCTGTTCCCGGGACACGGCGGAATGCTGGATCGGCTGGACAGCGTGCTGTTTATGGCGGTGCTTATGTATTGTTATTTGATGTTCAAATAACAATACATAATGAAGAATGAAGAATGAAAAATGAAGAATGATAGTTACTGAACACCGCCAGAATTGAGAATGATGAGAAGAAAGGCAGTATGATGAGAAGTATTGCTATTCTGGGATCGACGGGATCGATCGGAACGCAGGCTTTGGATATTTGCCGGCGGCATCCGGACCGGTATAAGGTAACGGCGCTGACGGCCCGGGGAAGCAAGGAAAAGCTGTTCGAGCAGGTACGGGAGTTCCGGCCGGAAATCGCGGGCCTGACGGAAGGGTTTGACCCGGCTGAGATTCCGGCGGATCTGAAGTTTTGCAGGTTCCTTGCCGGAAAGGAAGCGCTGCATGCCGCGGCGGCGGAAAGCGACGCGGATATGGTGCTGGTCAGTATTGTGGGTATTGCCGGACTGCAGGGCGTGATGGACGCGCTGAATGCAGGGAAACAGGTGCTGCTGGCGAACAAGGAAGCACTGGTGACCGGCGGACACCTGGTTACAGACCTGGCACGGAAAGCCGGGAAGCCGCTGCTGCCGGTGGACAGTGAGCACAGCGCCATTTTCCAGTGCCTGCAGGCAGGCGGAAACAACAAGCCGGTGAAGATCCTGCTGACGGCCTCCGGCGGTCCCTTCCGGACATGGGACAAGGAACGGATTCAGAAAGCGACAAAAGCCGAAGCCCTGAAGCATCCCAACTGGAACATGGGCGCCAAGATCACGATTGACAGCGCCAGTATGTTCAACAAGGGACTGGAAATCATGGAAGCCCGGTGGCTGTTTGACATGCCGGAGGACAAGATAGAAGTTGTAGTGCATCCCCAGAGCATTGTGCACAGCGCGGTGGTCTACAAGGACGGAGCGGTGCTGGCGCAGCTGGGCGAACCGGATATGCGGGTACCGATCGGATATGCGATGGCGTTTCCGGAGCGAATTGAAACCGGAGTGCAGGCTCCGGACCTGTTCAAACTGGGCAGCCTGACCTTTGAGAAGCCGGACGAGGAGAAGTTCCCGGCGCTGCGGCTGGCCAGGGAATGCCTGCGGGCAGGCGGAGCGGCCTGCACCGTGTTCAACGGCGCAAACGAGGAAGCGGTGGCCGCCTTCCTGCGGGAGGAGATTCCCTTCGGGGAGATCGCCGTACGTGTGGAACGGGCGCTGGAGAAGCTGACGGGACTGCCGGCGAACTGCATTGAGGACATCTGGAGGGCTGATCAGCTCGCCAGGGCGAGCGTGATCAGCAATGAAAAATGAAGAATTATCATGTTTACAGCTTTTGTACATCATAAGAGTGTGGTGGATATGAGCAGACATGATTATATGCAATAAAGTGTTTGAGAGGTAATTGATTCAGTGTATATCATATTGGCGTTATTGCTTTTGGCAATATTGATCACGGTCCATGAATTCGGACATTTCCTGGCGGCCCGGGCAATGAAGATTGAGGTCCGGGAGTTTGCCATCGGCATGGGTCCGAAGATTATCGGATGGAAGAGCAAAAAATACGAGACGGATTTCAGTATCCGGGCGGTTCCGCTGGGCGGATTCTGTGCTTTTTACGGCGAGGATGACACAACGGGCGAATCGAAGGATGATCCCCGGGCGTTCCCGAAGCAGAACGTATGGAAGCGGATGTTTGTGATCCTGATGGGCCCGATGATGAACCTTGTGCTGGCCTTTGTGGTGGCAACGTGTTTCTTCTGGGCAAACGGCGTGGAAGTGCAGACAGGGGTTGATCCCTACATTGTCGAGGTTGCGGCGGCGGGACCGGCACATTCCGCAGGACTTCAGGCGGATGACATAATCACGGAAATCAACGGCGTGAACATGCTGGACGGTACCCAGACAACGCTTTTCAACACGATCGGGAACTGGAAAGAGGGAGACGCGCCGCTGAAGATGACCGTCCGTCGGGATGATGAAACCTTTGAGACGGAAATGACGCCGTTCTGGGATGAAGAAGAAGGAAAGATGCGGATCGGCGTGATCATCGGCGGGAAAGCCCTGACGGAGACACAACCGGTTTCATTCCTGGAAGGGATTCAGTATTCCTGGCAGCTGTGCGTGAATGTATCAGGAACCATCCTGAATCTGGTGAAGAGACTGGTGACAACCGGGAAGGGACTGGAAGAAACAGCCGGACCGGTGGGGATTATCAGTATGGTGTCCAACGAAGTACGGACGGGCGGGATAAGAGAATTTATCTGGCTGCTTGCCATGCTTTCTATCAACCTGGGACTGATGAACCTGCTGCCGATTCCCGGACTGGACGGAAGCCGGCTGGTATTCGGACTGGTGGAAATCGTCCGGCGGAAGCCGGTGCCGGCCGAAAAGGAAGCCATGGTGCATATGGCCGGGATGGTGCTGCTGTTCGGCTTTATTCTCTTTGTGACCTACAGGGACATTGTGAGACTGTTTTAATGGAATGAAGAATGAAAAATGAAGAATGAAGAATTGTGAATTCTTCGACCAATGCGGCAGTTGTTAGAACAGGACTGAGAGTTGAGATGAGGCTCGGCGGAGGGCAAAGAAAATGACTAAAACTGTTAAAGTTGGCGGACTATTGCTCGGCGGCGGAAATCCGGTGCTGGTCCAGAGTATGACGAACACGGATACCCGGGACGCGGAAGCGACCCTGAAACAGATCTGCGCGCTGCACGACGCCGGATGCGACATTGTGCGAGTCAGCGTATACGACGAAGCCTGCGCGGAAGCCGTGAAGACGCTGGCCGCCAAAAGCCCGGTGCCGCTGGTGGCGGATATCCACTTTGACTATAAGCTGGCTATCCGTTCTGCGGAGAACGGCATCGCAAAGCTGCGGATTAACCCCGGCAATATCGGCGGGGAAGCCCGGGTGAGGGAACTGGCGGACTGCGCCAAAGCCCACGGGATTCCGATCCGGATCGGCGTGAACAGCGGATCCGCGGAAAAGGACCTGCTGGCCAAATACGGCGGCCCTACGGCGGAATGCCTGGTGGAAAGCGCTTTGGGCCATGCGCGGATGCTGGAGAAAGCGGGCTTTGACAACATTGTGCTGAGCATGAAGAGCAGCGACGTAAAGCTGACGATTGAAGCCTACCGACTGGCGCATGAGCGGTGCGATTATCCCCTGCACCTGGGCGTAACGGAAGCCGGACTGCCCGGACAGGGCACAGTGAAGAGCGCCATTGGCATCGGAGCGCTGCTGGCGGACGGCATAGGCGATACGATCCGGGTGAGCCTGAGCGGCGATCCGGTGCCGGAAGCCAAGGCAGCCTGGGATATTCTGCGTGCACTGAACCTGCGGACAAGGGGCGTACAGCTGATTGCCTGCCCCACCTGCGGACGGACCTGTATCCCGGTGGAGCAGATTGCCCGCCGGGTGGAAACGGAGCTTTCGGACGTGACGGTACCGCTGAAGGTGGCGGTGATGGGCTGCGTTGTGAACGGCCTGGGCGAAGGCAAGGAAGCGGACGTGGGCATTGCCGGCGGTAAGGACGGCGGCGTGCTGTTTGTAAAGGGACAGGAACCAAGAAAAGTGAAGGGCGATCTGGCAGAGATACTGATTCAGGAAGTCCGCAGACTTCTTGAATCAAATTCATAATGCATAATGCATAATTATCCAATGCGGCGGGGAAGATTTCTCCGCAACTTCAATCGTCGCGTCTCACGTTTGGAGCGCGCTCGCCGCTCGTTTCAGTTGACTTGTTCGCATCATTTCGGCTTCGCCGACAGCGCACTGCGCTGACATTCAGCTCGCTCCCCACGCGGCCTTCGGCCTTGGTCGAAATGACATACAAAGCCACTGGATGTTCCTGAACGCTTGAGGGCAAGTGGTTCCGAAGGAGATTCTTCGACTACGGCTATCGCCTTCGCTCAGAATGACATCCTACAAGTGGTGATGTTCCGATTGGGTTCCTGAACGTGTGAAGAAGATTTGGTTTAAAGGATTGTTTGGTATTTAAATGAGCTACGAAGATCTGATGGCGCGGATTGCGCGGGATATTCCGGAACTGGCGGGAAAACTGGATTCTCCCCGGATTGTCTATGTCAAATCTTTGAAAAAAACCTATATTACGTTTGAAAGCTCCGTACTGGCGGGGGAAAAGGAATTCCTGAAGCTGGGAAATATCCTGCGGGAGATGTTCCCGGGCCGGCCGCTGGCGGTGCGGATTATTTCGCCCGGACTGAAAGCGGACTTCCTGGAGGATCCGACGCCCTACCGGCAGGTGCTGGATGATTTCCTGCGCCGGAATTATCCCATGGCCAGGGGCTGGATTGGCAAGATCGGCTGGCGGATGGAGAAGAACCAGCTGACGGACGCTACCGGCGGAGATAACGGAGAAGGCCTGCTGACGCTGATATTCCCGGATGACATCAGCCTGCAGGTGATGAAAAAAAGCGACGTGGGTCCCCGGCTGGCAAGAGCCATCAAGGAAATCTTCGCGGCCAATCTCCGGGTGGAGATGACGGTGGAGGGCACCCGGGAGGAACGCCTGCGTCGGATGCGGGAGGAACGCAAGGACGCCACGCTGACCGTGACGGCGGCGGAAATGGCGGAACGGTACGGAACCGGGATTGCCGGAGAAAAGGAACCCGCGCCGAAGAAACCTGCCGGAGAAAAGAAACCGGTTAAAAAGGAAGGACAGCCCGAAAAACCTGAGGTGAAACTGCTGCCGGTGAATCCGGAAGCCAAGGCCTTCGGCAAACCGATCATCGGCCGGAGCGTGGCGGACAGACCTGTGGAAATCCGGGAGCTGAACGGCGAAAGCGGCCTGGTGGTTGTGCAGGGCGAGATCTTCAAGCTGGAACAGAAGGAACTGAAGGGCGGCGAAATGCTGCTGGTGACCTTCGCGGTAACCGACTATACCAGTTCGGTGCTTTGCAAGATCTTCTTCCGCTACAGAGGCCGCTTCATGAAAAAGGAAGAAGCGGCGGCAACGCCGATTACCGACGAAGAGCGCGCGGCGGTCAAGGAGAAGGTGGACCGGATCAAGGAAGGCATGTGCGTCAAGATCCGGGGCGAATGCCTGTATGACAACTACGCCAGGGACCTGAGCATTTCCGTGCGCGACATGGTGGAAACCGAGAAAGAGGAGCGCATGGACACCGCGGAGGAGAAGCGGGTCGAGCTCCATATGCATACCAACATGTCCACGATGGACGCGCTGACGCCGGTGGACAAGCTGATCAGCCGGGCGGCCAAGTGGGGCCATCCTGCGGTGGCGGTAACGGACCACGGCGTACTGCAGTCCTACCCGGCGGCTTTCCGGGCAGCAAAGGGAAAGATCAAGCTGATTCCGGGCTGCGAAGGCTACCTGATCGACGAAAAACCGATTGTGGAAGAACCGGACGACCGGCCGTATGACGGGCCGATTGTTGTGCTGGACTTTGAAAGCACGGGACTGAATACCGGTAAAGCCAGAATTATCGAAATCGGCGCCGTGAAGCTGGAAGGCGGCACGGTGATCGACAGCTTTGAACAGCTGGTGGACCCCGGGGAACCGCTGGGACCGGAAATAACGAACATTACCGGCATCAACGATGCTATGCTGCAGGGACAGCCAAGGGCGGAGGAAGCCCTGCCGAAGCTGATGGAGTTTATCGGCGATCTGCCCATTGCGGCGCACAATGCGCACTTTGACGCGAGCCTGCTGAAGGCGGAACTGAAGCGGCTGGGACGCAGCCTGACAGTGCCGGTGCTGGACACGCTGAGCTATGCCCGGAAACTGTATCCCGACCTGAAATCCTTCCGGCTGGGCGCACTGTGCAAACAGCTGGGCGTCAGCCTGAAAAACGCGCACCGGGCGGTGCATGACGCCACGGCAACGGCCCACTGCCTGCAGCGGATGTTTGAGGATACCCGGGAAAAGCATCCGGAGGCCGTGAGCGAAAAGGAACTGAATGCCGCGCTGACCGGCGGCGCTATCGGGGAAAGCTGGCACATTATCCTGCTGGCGAAGAACCGGACCGGCCTGGTGAACCTGAACCGGCTGGTTTCCATCAGCCACCTGGAATACTTCAAGCGCGTACCGCATATGCCCCGGCATATCATCCAGAAATACCGGGAGGGACTGATTGTAGGCAGCGCCTGCGAGGCGGGCGAATTGTTCCGGGCGGTAGTGAACCGGGAAGACCACGAACGGATCAAGCAGATTGCCTCCTTCTACGACTATCTGGAAGTACAGCCGATCGGCAACAACGCATTCATGCTGCGGGACGGACAGGTTTCCTCCGAAGAGGAGCTGCGGGATCTGAACCGGGAGATTGTCAAACTGGGTGAAGAACTGAATATTCCGGTGGTCGCCACGGGCGACGTCCATTTCATGGACCCGAAGGACGCCATCGGCCGGGCCATCATCCAGGCCGGTATGAAGTTCGCGGACGCGGACCTGCAGCCGCCGCTGTATTTCAAGACGACCAACGAGATGCTGGAGGAATTCTCCTATCTTGGCAAGGAAAAGGCAAAAGAAATCGTCATAGACAATCCCCGGATGATCGCGGATCAGGTGGAGGAAATCAAGCTGTTCCCGAAACATCCGAAGGGAGAGGATACATTCCAGCCCTTCTGGGACGACGCGGAGGACCGGATCCAGCAGATGACCTGGGATACGGCGGAGGAGCTGTACGGTTCCCCGCTGCCGCAGATTGTGGAAGCCCGGCTGAAGAAGGAACTGAAATCCATTGTGGGATACGGCTACTGCACGCTGTATTCCATTGCCCAGAAACTGGTTTCCCGTTCCCTGCAGGACGGCTACCTGGTGGGCAGCCGCGGCAGCGTCGGTTCCAGTCTGGTAGCCCGGATGTGCGGTATCACCGAGGTGAACGCGCTGCCGCCGCATTACCGCTGCACCCACTGCCGCAAGGGCTTCTTTGACGTGGACAAGAGCCAGTATCACGTGGGCGTGGACCTGCCGGACAAAAATTGTCCGGAATGCGGACAGCCGCTGACCAAAGACGGCTTTGATATCCCGTTTGAAGTCTTCCTGGGCTTTGAGGGAGACAAGGTACCTGATATTGACCTGAACTTCTCGGGTGAATATCAGAACCGGGCGCACCACTACGTGGAAGAACTGTTCGGACACGACCACGTATTCCGCGCGGGTACTATTTCCGGTCTGGCGGACAAAACCGCATACGGCTATGTGCTGAAATACCTGGAGGAACGCGGAATCCAGGCAGGAAACGCGGAAAAGGAACGGCTGGCCCTGACCTGCACCGGTGTGAAACGCACCACCGGCCAGCACCCGGGCGGCATGGTTGTTGTGCCGCTGGAATATGAGATCTATGACTTTACCGCGGTACAGCATCCGGCGGACGACCTGGAAAGTGACTTTACCACCACCCACTTCGACTTCAACAGCATGCACGACATCCTGGTGAAGCTGGACTGTCTGGGCCATGATGACCCGACGATGCTGCACGAGCTGGAGCTGCTGACGGGCATCAACTTCAAGGATGTGCCGCTGGACGATCCGGGCGTGCGCAGCCTGTTTGCCTCCCCTGAGGCGCTGGGCGTGACAACAGAGGATATCCTGTGCAATACCGGTACCTACGGTGTTCCGGAATTCGGCACGGGCTTTGTGCGGGGCATGCTGGAGGAAACAAAGCCCCATACCATGGAAGAGCTGCTGCGGATTTCCGGTCTGAGCCACGGTACGGACGTGTGGCTGGGCAACGCCCAGGAACTGATTGCCAATGGCACCGCCACCCTGAGCGAATGCGTCTGCTGCCGTGACGATATTATGAACTATCTGATCGACAAGGGCGTGAAACCGAAACTGGCGTTCACCACAATGGAAAGCGTCCGTAAGGGCAAGGGCCTGAAGCCTGAAATGGAACAGGCCATGCTGGACCAGAACGTTCCGGACTGGTTCATGGACAGCTGCAAAAAGATCAAGTACATGTTCCCGAAGGGCCATGCCGTTGCGTATGTGACGATGAGCCTGCGGGTGGCCTGGTTCAAACTTCATGAGCCGCTGGCTTACTACTGCGCCTATTTCACGGTGCGCGGCGACGGCTTTGACGCATCCACTATGCTCCTGCCGCCGGCTGATTCCCGGAAGAAGATCAAGGAAATACGCAATATGGATTCTCCCTCCGCCAGGGACAAGGATATCGCAACCTGCCTGGAGCTTGTACTGGAGATGAACATGCGGGGGATTCGCTTTCTGCCGGTGGACCTGTACAAGAGCGATGTCCGGCGTTTCCTGATTGAGGACGGCAATATCCGCTGTCCCTTCATCAGCCTGCCGGGCCTGGGAGAGAGCGCGGCCATTCCGATTGTGGAAGCACGGAAGGACGGACCGTTCATCAGTATTGAAGACCTGCAGAAACGGGGCAAGGTCGGAACCTCTGTGATTGAAATGCTGCGGACACACGGCTCCTTACAAGGACTTAGTGAGACAAATCAGATCAGCATGTTCTAAAGAACATGCTGATCTGATTTGAGGTAGGAAGTAGGAGGTAGGAGGGAGAAAGCAGTGTCATCGCAAAGCGATGACAAATTAAGAATTAAGAATTAATGGTGGCAGGCGGTTATACCGCCTGCATGAGCAGGAAAAAACGGCAGAAAAGGCGAAATGTATAAGATAACGGTAAAGGAGGGAAGACGGGTATGTATCGTTCGATGAACCTGAAGGGTTTTCTGGCTATCCTGGGAGTTATGCTGCTCATCTTCCTGATTGTGCACAGCGTGCTGCAGGGTGCCGTAAACAATAAAGCGGAAGAAGAAAAGATGCTGCGCATCCAGAAGACCCGGCTCGAAGAAGAGAACAAGGATCTGAGCAACAGGCTGGATGTGATTGGCACGGATGCGTATATTATGTCCAGTGCCGTTAAGGATTATGCCTATGTGCGGCATGACGCTATCCGCTTTGAGTTTACCAATCCGGAGGCGCTTTATGCCTACACGGAGGAAGAACTGCAGATTCTGATGGATGAGATGAACGATTGAGGAGGATAACCAACCGTGAGAGCTGCCGTGATCGGGATCGGTTCCAATTCAGTAAGAAGTCTTCTGGTGGACGCGGAAGGAGCGGAGTTTAAACGCCTCCGTCGGGACCGCGAGGGGACGCGCCTGTTTGCCGGGCTGGACGAAGCAGGCAACCTGGACCGGGAAAGCATGGAGAAGACTGTGGCCGCGGTCCGGAAAATGGCTGAAGACGCATCACGGCTCGGTGCGGAAAAACTGGCGATCTTTGCAACCAGCGCGGCCCGGGACGCGGCAAACGGCGCTGAGTTCATGGCAACGGTGGAGCGGGAGACAGGTGTTCCGCTCCGGATTATCAGCGGGGAGGAAGAAGCGGAACTGAGTTTCCTGGGAGCCTCGGCGGCAGTAGAGGCTAAACGCTGCGGTATGATTGACATCGGCGGCGGAAGCACGGAGATTGCAATCGGCACCCCGGCGGGAATCGAATGCGCTTTTTCGTGCCAGATGGGAGCGGTCAGGCTTTTCCGGAGACTGCGTCTGGAACGGAAAGAGGATATGAAGCCGGTGGAAGTTGCCGCGGCGGAAATCCTGGACGAAGAGCTTCAAAAATATCCTGACCTGGCCTTGCCCGGCACCTGGGTCGGAACAGGCGGCACCTTTACCACGCTGGCAGCGATGGCACTCGGCCAGCCCTGGACAAACCGGACCAACGTGCAGGGAACGGTAATTACCTGCGAACAGATCCGGGAGATCGGCGAGAAACTGGCTGGAATGAATGTGGAGGAACGGAAACAGCTGCCGGGACTCCAGCCCAGCCGCGCGGACATTGTGGTTCACGGGATCTGCATCCTGCTGGGCGTGATGGAACGGCTGAACATGGACCGGATCACAGTCAGCGAATGGGGAAACCTCGATGGCTACATCACAAAGAATTACTGCCGTAATTCTTTGTGAAATGCATAATGCACAATGCACAATGCACAATGATTTAGTGTGATACAAAGACTGGAATTCCTCAGGATGCATTGAGATAATGCGTTTTGATTGATATAGATTATCTTATTGATTTGGGAGAGAATTATGCTCGAACTTAAAAACATCTCCTTCCAGGTGGATTCGGAAGGAAAAGATAAAGAGATTATCCGGAATATCAGCCTGACGATACCGGACCGGAAACTGGTTGTGGTGACCGGACCGAACGGAGGCGGAAAGTCTACGCTGGCAAAGCTGATTGCCGGCATTGAAAAGCCCACTGAAGGGCGTATTTTTTTCAACGGGGAAGATATTACGGAGCTGGGTGTGACGGAGCGGGCCCAGAAGGGCATCGCGTACGCGTTCCAGCAGCCGGTGCGGTTCAAGGGAATCCGGGTGCTGGATCTGATCCGGATTGCCGCGGGAAAGACCCTTTCCATTTCAGACGCATGTGAATACCTGTCCGCCGTGGGGATGTGCGCCCGGGACTATGTGGACCGGGAAGTGAACGCGAGCCTTTCCGGCGGCGAACTGAAGCGGATTGAGATCGCTACGGTGCTGGCCCGGCAGGCCGTGCTGTCCGTGTTTGACGAGCCGGAAGCCGGTATTGACCTGTGGAGCTTCAGGAACCTGACGGAAGTGTTCCAGAAGATGCGGGAAGATATCCGCGACAGTTCCATCCTGATTATTTCCCACCAGGAACGGATTCTGGAAATCGCGGATGAGATCATTGTGCTGAAGGACGGCAAGGTGGAGAAACAGGGAACGCGGAATGAGGTTTATCCGCACCTGATGATCAATGAAAAAGCGGCCGTGTGCGAAGGCCCGTTCAAGATGACCGGGAAGGAGGGAACGGAATGCTGAAACTTGATGAAATTCAGAAGCGGCTGCTCCGGGAAGTGGCAGACCTGCATGAAGTGCCGGAAGGCGCCTACAACATCCGTTCCAACAGCGTCTCCGCCGGAAGACAGTCCACAGCCAACATCGAGATTGTTCCCAAGGAAGAAGTCAGCGGTCTGGAGATCCGGATCAAACCCGGAACCAAAAACGAGAGCGTGCATATTCCGGTGGTGATGACCCAGAGCGGACTGAAGGAGACGGTGTACAACGACTTCTTTATCGGAGAAGGCGCGGATGTGGTGATCATTGCCGGCTGCGGCATTGACAACTGCGGCAACCAGGATTCCCAGCATGACGGCATTCACCGCTTCTATGTGGGGAAAAACGCCAGGATCCGGTACGTGGAAAAACACTACGGATCCGGTACGGGAAGCGGCAAACGGATCCTGAATCCGGGTACGGAAGTGTATATGGAAGAAGGCAGCTATGCCGAAATGGAAATGGTGCAGATCAAGGGCGTGGATGACACGGAACGCACCACAACCGCGGAGCTGGCTGCCGGAGCGAAACTGGTGGTGCGGGAACGCCTGATGACCCACGGGGATCAGCGTGCGATCAGTAACTATGTGGTGAACCTGAACGGGGAAGGCTCCAGCGCAGACGTGGTTTCCCGTTCGGTGGCCCGGGATCATTCCTACCAGAAGTTCGACGCGAAGATTGCCGGCAACGCAGCCTGCCACGGACATACGGAATGCGACTCCATCATCATGGATGAAGGCCGCATCCTGGCGGTACCGGCCCTGGAAGCAAACAACGTGGACGCGGAGCTGGTGCATGAGGCGGCCATCGGCAAGATTGCCGGCGAACAGCTGGTGAAACTGATGAGCCTTGGACTGACAGCCGCGGAAGCGGAGGAACAGATTATCAACGGATTCCTGCAGTGAAGTTAAACCCTGTTCTGCACAAGCAGAACAGGGTTTAAATGAATTATTCGACTTTGTCGAATATGAATTATTGGGCGTTCCGCCCAATATGAAATATCTGCCTTCGGCAGATGTGAATTATTCGCCGCCACGCGGCGAATGTGACAGTTACTGTTACTCATCTGAACAATGGCAAACCACAAACCAGACAAAAGAACCGTCCCCTTGTCTGAAAGGATAAAGAGACAGCGGAGCGAATGCTCCGCTGTCTCTGTTTTACTCAGATCAAGCCTGGGTTTTGGTGCCGATGAAGCACAGGGCGATGGTTCCGGGGCCGGCGTGGGCGCCGATAACCGGACCGACGTTCTCGATCATCACGTTGGCGCCGGGGAGCTTCTGCTCAACCAGGGCCTTGGTGCGCTGCGCGTCTTCAAGGCAGTCGGCGTTCAGGACGATGATGGGGCTCTCCTCCGGATCGGGAGCGAACTGCAGCATTTTGTCCACGATGAAGGCGATGGCCTTCTTGTGGCCGCGGATCTTGTCATTCGCGGCAAGGGTACCGTCGGGCGCTTCGGAAATGATGGGCTTGAGGTCCAGCATGGTGCCGACGGTGGCAGCGGTGGCGGAGATACGGCCGCCACGCTTGAGGTACTTCAGGTCATCTACGATGAAGTAGGCCTGGGCACGGAGCTTGTTGTCCTCCAGCCAGGCGGCAACTTCCTCAATGGGTTTGCCGGCGCGGTACAGCTCATGAGCTTTCAGAACCAGCAGGGTCATGGGGCCGGAAATCCGCAGGGTGTCCACGACGATGAACTTCCGCTCCGGATAGTCAGCCAGGAGCTTTTCCCGGGCACTGTAAACGGCCTGCAGGGTGCAGCTGAGCTTGCTGGAGAAGGCAACGAAGAGCAGATCCTTGCCTTCCTTCAGGATGGGCTCAAAATAATCCATATAAGACGCTTCATTCAGCGCGGAGGTGACGGGAACAGCACCGTTGCGCATAGCGGTGAAGTAACTCTTGTGATCCAGCATCTGGCCGAGATCGTCAAAGAATTCCCTTCCGTCCAGGGCATAGGGCATATAAACGACCGGAATGTTATACTGCTGTTTCAGGTGAAACGGCAGGTCACTGTCGCTGTCGGTCATAAAAACATAGTTCTGTTCCATGTCGGGGCCTCCTTCAGGATTATAGTATAAAAGGATAAAGTATCAACATTGCCATTTTATAGCACAGAGGAGGAAAAAGCAAGACTGCACGCGGGTGTACAACATAAGGAAAACTGCCGGGCATTGCCCGGCAGTGAAAGGAATTAACGGTTACAGATTATTCCGCGTGAACAGAGACGATGCGACCCTGTCCGTAGGGCTGGTCATAACCTTCGCCGACAACGCCGCCCAGGGTCTGGGTGATGTAGTCGATCAGGACCTGGTTATCCAGCTTGACGGACTCCTGCAGAACCTTGCAGCCATCGAACATGGTGTAGCCGTCGCCGTTGTTCAGCAGCTGATAATCATGGGAAGCGAGGGTGTAGATCTTTTCGGGATCCAGGGGTTCGCCGCCGACTTTGACGTTACGGACGCGGCGTTCCTTGGTGTCGTCTACACCGGCAAACATCTTGCTTTCATCCTGAATGACGGGGGATTCGATTTCGGAGTCATACTCGAAGGTGATACCGGAAACCTGATCAAAGCCGCCGAATTCGCCAGGCAGGGAATGCACGGACCACTCGAGGGCGTCCAGCACCTGCTGGCCGGTGACTTCGATGACGGTCAGGCTGTTGCCGAAGGGATGCACGCTCAGGATGTTGTTCAGGGTCAGATCGCCGGCGTTCAGCTGAACACGGATGCCGCCGCCGTTGACGAAGGCGATATCGGTGTTGCCGCCCTGGTCACGGTAAGCATCAGCGCACAGGTCGCCCAGGTTGGTTTCGGCCCGACGGATGATCCGGATGGGTTTGCCTTCATCGGTCTTGGCTTCGGGATCGTTGATGTACAGATCCACAGCGGTCTTGGCAACCACTTCCTGCAGCTTCGCGTTCAGCACATCGGAAGCAGCGGAAACGGCTTCGCTGCCGACGTTGTTCAGGGACAGCAGCTTCGGAGCGGCGACGGAAGAATCCCAACCGAAGAGCTGGGAGGAAATGGTGCCGTCCTTGGCGATGGTCAGGGCGCCGATGTTGGCAAGCTTGGTGCCGCAGGCGGAACGAACTACGTCGGCCCCTTCCTTATTCTTTACAACCGCCTGCTCGGTATCATGGCTGTGGCCGTCGAGCCAGGCGTCAATACCCGTTGTGTTGGCGATGACATCGCTGTACATCCAGGGAGAGCATTCTGCTTCATTACCGAGGTGAGCCATGACGACGACGTAATTGGCGCCTTCAGCGCGGGCGTCGTCCACGCTCTTCTGAACCGCGGTATAGAGGGCTTCACCGGTTTCATCCTGCAGGAAGCCGTAGATGAATTCACCCTGGTCATTCATGAAATAACGGGGGGTGGAGGAACGCAGGGTCATGGGAGTGGTTACGCCCACGAACGCGATTTTCACGCCGTCAAATTCCTTGATGATGTAGGGCTTGAAGATCAGCTCGCCTTCCTTGTTGAAGTTGCAGCTGAGGTAGGGAAAGTTTGCCTTCTGCGTCAGCTCCAGGAAGCGATCCATGCCGTAGTCGAACTCATGGTTGCCGGGGATGGCAATGTCATAACCCACGGCATTCATGATGTCGATGATGCCCTCGCCGGTGGTCATGGTGCCGATGGGTTCACCCTGGATGGCGTCGCCGTCATCCACCAGCAGGACATGATTGTCAGCGGACAGGCTTTCCTTTACCGCGTAAAGGCCGGCAAAACCCCAACCCTGATCGATGCCGCAGTGTATGTCACTGGTGAACAGGATGACCAGATCTTTTTCCAGCGCCGGAGCAGCCGCTTCTTCCGCAAACGCGGCGCAGCAGCCCAGCAGCAGGCAAAATGCCAACAGAAGACCAAGCAGTTTTTTCATAACGTTTCCTCCTTCGGATCATTGGTTAGATATGTAAATTTATCCTGAGGCAAGTATAGCAGAGCGGGAAGGGAAATTCAATCCGGGGCAGGTGAATTTCCTGTCATGATTTTTATATCCGTCTATATATATAGGAAAGAAAAAATACGAAAAAAGCTTTATTTTTTGGTCAAAAAGTGGTATAATAAATCGATTTGGAATGCTTGATTTTTCAACGCATTGAGGGATTTTGGAAACAGCCCGGAAAACCCCTGAAAAAGCCCTCTGTTCCGAAGCACGCGAAAGAGAGAAAAAACGAGGTGTACCATGGCAGAAGAAAAGGATCTTGAAATGGAACAGGTAACCGCTGTGACCGCTGATTACGGAGAAGAGCAGATCCAGGTTCTGGAAGGCCTGGAAGCTGTCCGCAAGCGGCCCGGCATGTATATCGGCTCAACGGACGCCCGGGGTCTGCATCATCTGGTTTATGAGATTGTGGACAACTCCGTGGACGAAGCGCTGGCCGGCTACTGCAAACAGATTAACGTGACGCTGAACGCGGACGGTTCCGTGACCGTTATGGACGACGGCCGCGGTTTCCCGGTGGGCCTGCATCCGAAGATGCAGCGGCCCGCGGTTGAAGTGTGCCTGACCGTTCTGCATGCCGGCGGCAAGTTCGGCGGCGGGGGATACAAAGTCTCCGGCGGCCTGCACGGCGTGGGCGCCAGCGTGGTGAACGCACTGAGCAAGCACTTTACAGTGACGGTATACCAGAACGGGCAGATTTACCAGCAGGAGTATTCCCGCGGCAAGTATCTGTACGACCTGAAGGTGATCGGTACCACGGACCGGACCGGTACCACCATTCAGTTCTGGCCGGACGTGCACTCCGAAGAGAATCCCGAGGGCATCTTTGAGACCGGGGATTTCGAATATGAAACCCTGCGCAACCGCCTGCGTGAAATGGCTTTCCTGAACAAGGGCGTACGCATCATCTTCCGGGACGAACGGCCGGAAGAACCGAAGGAGAACGATTTCTGCTTCGAAGGCGGCCTGCGGGAGTTCGTGAAATTCCTGAACCAGCACAAGCAGGTGCTGTTCCCGGAACCGATCTACACCGAAGGAATCAAGGACGGCATCCTGGTGGAAATGGCCATGCAGTATAACGACTCCTACGCGGAGAACGTTTATACCTTTGCCAACAACATTGCCACACCGGACGGCGGCACCCACCTGCAGGGCTTCAACACAGCCGTGACCCGCGCCATCAACGATTACGGCCGGCGGTACAAGATCCTGAAGGACAACGAGCCGAACCTGAAGGGCGAGGATATCCGGGAGAGCCTGACGGCGATCGTTTCCATCAAGATGGAGGATCCCCAGTTCGAAAGCCAGACAAAGTCCAAGCTGGGCTCCGGACAGGTGCGCGGTGTGGTGGACAGTCTGGTGAGCGAGGAATTGACCACCTACCTGGAAGAGAATCCCACGATCGCCAAGGCAATTGTGAACCGCTGCGTGGACGCCCAGCGCGCCCGTGAAGCGGCCCGGAAGGCCCGTGAGGCAACCCGGCGGAAGACGGTACTGGAAAGCGCCTCCCTGCCTGGCAAACTGGCGGACTGCTCCGAACGGGATCCCGCCAAGTGTGAGATCTTCATGGTGGAGGGTGACTCCGCAGGCGGCAGCGCCAAGGGCGGCCGCGACAGCAAGACCCAGGCGATCCTGCCCCTGCGCGGCAAGATCCTGAACGTGGAAAAGGTCCGGCTGGACCGGGCACTGGAGAATGCTGAAATCCGCGCGATGATCACCGCCTTCGGCTGCGGCTTCGGCGATCAGTTTGATGAAAGCAAGCTGCGGTATCACCGGATTGTATGTATGACGGATGCTGACGTGGACGGCGCCCATATCCGGATCCTGCTGCTGACCTTCTTCTACCGCTTCATGCGGCCGTTGGTCGAAAAGGGATATGTCTATGCCGCCATGCCTCCGCTGTACAAAGTGACCAAGGGCAAGACGTCCCGTTATGTTTATGACGACGATGAACTGAACCGCGTACTGGACGAAATCGGCCGGGATCCGAAGCCGGATATTCAGCGGTACAAAGGCCTGGGTGAAATGAGCGCCCAGCAGCTGTGGGATACCACGATGAACCCGGAAACCCGTATGATGATGCAGATTACTCCCGAGGACGCTATGGAGGCGGACCGGCTGTTTACCCTGCTGATGGGTGACGATGTGGAACCCCGGAAGCTGTTCATACAGGAAAACAGCGACCTGGTAAAAGACCTGGACGTTTAAACAATGAAAAATGAAGAATTAAGTGTTTAAAACGCAGATTTTGAGGATTTGAGAGATGATTCAAGACAAGCTGATTCCCGTCAATCTTGAACAGGAAATGAAGAAAAGCTTCATCGCCTACGCGATGGCTGTTATTGTGGACCGGGCTCTGCCGGACGTACGGGACGGTCTGAAGCCGGTACACCGCCGGATCCTGTACGACATGTCCGAAGAACTGGGCATGACCCCTGACAAACCGACCCGCAAGAGCGCCCGTGTGGTCGGCGACGTTCTGGGTAAATTCCACCCGCACGGCGACTCCTCCGTGTACGACGCCATGGTCCGCCTGGCCCAGCCCTTCAACATCCGCTATCCGCTGATCGAAGGCCAGGGCAACTTCGGCTCCATCGACGGCGACGGCGCCGCCGCCATGCGTTATACCGAAGCAAGGCTACAGAAGCTGACAATGCACCTGCTGGACGGTATCGATAAGGATACGGTGGACTTCTATCCCAACTTTGATGAAACGCTGCAGCAGCCGTCCGTTCTGCCGGCCCGGTTCCCGAACCTGCTGGTGAACGGTTCCAACGGTATTGCCGTCGGTATGGCGACGAATATTCCGCCCCACAACCTGACAGAGGTCATCAACGGCGTGATCTGCATGATCGACAATCCGGAATGTACGATTGACGATCTGATGCAGCACATCAAGGGACCGGATTTTCCCACCGGCGGCCTGATCATGGGACGCAGCGGTATCCGCTCCGCCTATCATACCGGCCACGGCCGCATCACCGTCCGCGCCAAGACCAACGTGGAGGAGATGGGTACCAACCGCAGCCGGATCATCGTGACGGAAATTCCCTACCAGGTGAACAAGTCCGTCCTGGTCAAGAAGATTGCCGACCTGGTGCACGAAAAGAAGATCGAAGGCATCAGCGATATCCGGGATGAATCCAACGACCGCCAGGGCATGCGGATCGTCATTGAACTGAAGCGGGATGTTCAGCCCCAGGTGGTGCTGAACATGCTGTACAAGCATACGCCCATGCAGGAGAACTTCGGCGCGAATATGCTGGCCCTGGTAGACGGCAAGCCCCGCGTACTGAACCTGCGGGAGATGATCTACTACTACCTGGAGCACCAGAAGGACGTGGTGACCCGGCGGACAAGGTTCGAGCTGAACAAAGCCCAGAACAGGGCTCATATCCTGGAAGGATTGCTGAAGGCACTGGACCATATCGACGAGATCGTCGCCATTATCCGGGCCAGCAAGGATACCAATACCGCCCGGGACGCCCTGATGCTTCGCTTTGAGTTCTCCGAAAAACAGGCCCAGGCGATCCTGGATATGCGTCTGGCCCGCCTGACCGGTCTGGAACGGGAGCGTCTGCAGGAGGAATACGAGGAGCTGGAGAGAACCATCGCCCGGCTGACCGCTATCCTGGGAGATGAGCACCTGCTGATGGACGTAATCAAGACCGAGATCAGCGAGATCCGGGACAAATTCGGCGATGAGCGCCGCAGCGAGCTGACCATTGCCGAGGACGATATCGATATCGAAGACCTGATCCAGGAAGAAAACATGGTAGTTACCCTGACCCACGAAGGGTATGTGAAGCGTGTTTCTTCCTCTGTGTACCGTGCGCAGCACCGCGGCGGCCGCGGCGTCTCCGGCATGAACGTGAAGGAGACCGACTACACGACCCAGATGTTCGTGGTCAGCACGCACCAGGAGATCATGTTCTTCACGAACATGGGCCGGGTATACAGCCTGAAGTGCTACCAGATTCCGGAAGCCGGACGGCAGGCGCGCGGCACGGCGATCATCAACCTGCTGCACATTGTGAGCGGAGAAAAGGTCTCCACCATGCTGCCCATGCCGAAGGAGACGGAGGAAGAGCACAACCTGGTGATGGCTACCCGCAGGGGTATGATCAAGAAGACCGCCCTGGAAGAGTTCCGGAACCTGCGCAAGAACGGCCTGATCGCCATTGCGCTGAGAGAGGGCGATGAGCTGATCGGTGTGCGCCTGAGCAACGGCGATGACGAGATGCTGGTTTCCACCCGGAAGGGTAAGTGCATCCGCTTCAACGAGCGGCATGTGCGCAACGTGGGCCGCAATTCCATCGGCGTGCGCTCCATGCGGATTGCCGAGGGCGACGAAGTGATCGACATCGCGGCAGTGGAGCCGGAAACAACCGTACTGGCCATAACCACCAAGGGTTACGGCAAGCGGACCGATCCGGAAGAATACCGTGAGCAGGGCCGCGGCGGTATGGGCGTGAAGGCTATGCAGCTGACTGACAAGACCGGCGACCTGGCCGCGCTGATGTTCGTGCACGAGGATGAGGACATCCTGCTGATTACCGACGACGGCACCATTATCCGGGCCCGGGCGGCAGACGTACGACTGTGCGGCCGTTCCACCCAGGGCGTGCGCATCATGAGGCTGGCGGAAGGCAGCACCGTGGTGGGCGTATGCCGGGCGGAGAAGGAAGAGGAAGTGCCGGATGAGGAAGTAATCACTGAAGGTGCTGAAGCGGCGGAAGCAGCTCCGGAAACCGCGGAGAACGCGGCCGAACCCGTAACCGGTCCGGAAACGGACGCTCCTGCACCGGAAGAGAATCCCTGAAACAACTAGCATAAGGGCCGTCCCGGAATGATCCGGGCGGCCCTTTCTCTATGCTTCCGTTATGTGTTTTATCCCGAAAGCCGGCTAGAGTTGTTTCATGGATTGCCTGTCTCAACCGCTTTGCACAGGCTGTCCAGTTCAGCAATAAACTGATCGTCGGTCAGGCGGCCTTCCAGCAAATTGTCAATAACAGTCCAGAATGGCTCGTCGCCGTTAAAGAGGAGGCGGCTTGCAGCGATATCGGGAATGAAGAGATAAGGCGCAATTTCTTTTTTGTAAAACGCGATATCTTCAGGCGAAGTATAATATTCATCGGGTCCCTCGAGCAGATATTCCATGTGCTCGTCCAGCTCCTTCTGATATTTCACCCGGTCCTTTTCCCCGGCGGCTGCCAGCTGTGCTTCCAGTGCTTCTTTTTCTGCTGTCCATTCCCGGAGGAACTCATCGTAGCCATCATACCTGATGGGTTCGGTATACGCAGGGTACAGCTGGAGCTTCTGTTCCGGAGTATACTGTGCCACGCAGGCTTCCACATAGGATACAGCCAGATCCATATGAGCACTCATCGGGTTGATCACATAACAATCCACTGAGACAGGAACAGAGGAAACAGGTTCTCCTTCCAGCGACAGCAGCATGTTCTGCCGGTCTACGATCAGGCCTGAGTTCAATTCAAAGAACATGCGATGACCGTTTTCTTTTTTTGCTGATGCAGCGGCCTGCCTGCACTTCTGCAGCAGGCTGCGGAATGTTTGCGTATCGAAGGTCAGCGGCTGCTGCCTTATGATATGCTCGGCAATGACCGTTTTCACCAGGTCTGCCAAAAGGTACGGGGATGCATCATCGAAGAATGGCATAAATTTGCCATGATTTTTGAGCGGAGCCTGCTTCCAGTTCAGGATGAAATCATAGAACTCATTATAGGTGGACGGAAGATCCTCCGGAGAAAAATCAGCGAAAGCCAGATTATCAGCATAGTATTTTGTGAAGCGGCCGTGGATTTCACAGGGAACGGCCAGCAGTCTGCCATCGGGCATCACTGTATCAAGGAGCCGGGGTTCCATCTGCTGTACAGCTTCAAGCAGGGAAGAGCTGCTCGAAAGATCCGCCAGACATCCTTTTTCAGCCAGTGCACGAAGATCTATATTGGATGTGCTGATCCGGAGAACGTCATATTCCAGTTCGCCGGAAAGCATCTTCCGGTACAGTTCATCATAATCCGTATCATAGTCCAGGCGGCTTCTCCTGATTTCAATTTCCGGATGCTCGTTGTGGAAAGTGTATTCGCCTTTGTCCTGTGTCCCGATATCCAGCACGGTGAGGGATCCGGTGCTCTCCCGGGCTTTCCGGATACTTTTGCAGGCAAGCATGGAATCCCTGGCATTTACCAGCAAATCATTCTCAATCAGAAGGCTGTTGATCCGGTTGCTGTGTGTGACGGGCATATACATGACGTGTTCTGCGGTTCCGTCAGGCATACGTCTGCTGATGTCTTCCCTGTCGTTCCAGATCAGGCTGTCATCCTGCATGACAAAGCCATTGGCGGCCCGGGGCAGGACAGCGGCTTTTGTCAGCTTTCCGCTTTTCCAGTTATATGAGGAGAGGATACGTCCCCCTTCCCCTGTCTGGATAATCCAGATGGATCCGTTCTCTGAAACACCGTATTCGTTGAAGTTCTGAATGGAGCGGCAGGTCAGTTTCTTCTTTTCCGGATCAAATCTGCACAGGCATGCACCGCCCGTATCGCCCAGATTCATCATCCAGAACAAACCGGAAGAAGTATTGCGGGCATTGAAGATTTCCCAGCCTTCCCTGGCATGTGTAATCTTTTTGAAATCCGGAATAACGAACCCGTCCAGAGGCGCTCCGTGGGCGTTTTCGCCGACTCCGACAAACTGATAAGCGTCTTTTCTGATGGTATAGAGAATGCCGTCCACAGCAAAAAGCCCGTCGTAGTCCGATGCAGCATATCCGCTGTCATACAGACTCAGGGTGCCGCTGTCCGGCTGAAAGGCGTATACCTGCCCGCGACTGGTGCGCACATAAACCGTACGGTCAATATTGGTTATATCCCAGATTCTGCCGCTTTCCTCCGGCAGCTCAACGATGTCTGCGGATGCGATTCCTGCCAGGCAAAGCAGGCAGGCCAGCACAATACAAAGGAGTAAGAATATCTTTTTCATGATTTTTGTCTCCTTACATTCTGTTGAATACAAGATCCGGAAGGTTATCTGCTGAGTTCGGTCACCGGAGCCGGCGCCTCATCCGGACCGGCGTTATCATCCACCAGCCGCAGCCAGATGCGGTCCGGGACGCTGTCCGCGGCAATCTGGCTTGTGATACTGACCCGGGGCCAGTGATCCATATTGATTTCATAACTCATGTTCATTCCTTCGGGATATTCTTCTCCGTTTTCATCCAGCCATACGGGGTACAGCTGGTACTCCAGAAATTCATCCTCTGTCATGCCGTCCCGGGCGGTGAAATCCATATAGATATACATGCCGGAAGCTGTCTTTTCCGCCCGGACACTGTCCAGGTGCAGGCCGAAAGCCGTATAGTCTTCCTGAACATGATATGTCACAGCATCCGCGGAAAGGGACATGGGGACCAGTATATCTTCCTGAGAGTCGGCGATATCCTTTACATCCCCGGTTTCCGGGTCGATTTCATAAACCTGAAGCCATATTTCCATTGGAAGGGGATCCGGGCATCCGTCCGGCGTGTATATTTCCTTCATGCTGAAGTATACGAGACGGCCCTGATCATCATACAGGGAGTCCATCATGCCTCCGCCGATATCATACGGTTCCCGGGAGTGCAGATTCGCATGAGCCCAATACAGGGGACAGTTCAGCTGCCGGGCAGCGTTCAGCCAGGTTGTTTCCGGATCCAGACCGAGCTTCCGGGCCAGGGCTTCTCCGTTTTCCCCGTTTGAACCAAGGCTGGATTCGGGAGAATAATCACCGCAGACCAGCGCACTGCTGCCGTCAGCGGCGGTGATCAGTGTGGACGCCCATGCCTCCTGTCCGTCTGTATAGAGGCTCTGGACGGTAAAGGATACGGGCCCCAGGATGAATGTCTGTTCCTCTGTGCTGTTCATGATCTTCTGTGCTTCTTCGGGAACAGAATCGGTGCTTCCGTAGAATATTTCAAAGAAATCAACCCATCCCAGTTTCCGGGTGGCGGCAATGGCAATGGCCGTTGTGGCCAGAATAATACAGGCGGCAATCAGGACTGCCCTGAAAGTAATCCGTCGCACGGGTTCTTCCTCCTTCACGGAGCGGGCGGCTGTCATCAGCGCGTCATGACACTTATCAGGCGTCGGTTTGAAAGAATCCCGCAGGTTCAGGTTTTCCATATCGCGCTTCATTCCGCTTTCAGCTCCTTTCTCAATGCTTCTTTACCCCGGCGAAGGCGTCCCTGAAGGGTGGCCAGTGGAATCCGCAGCACGGCGGCTGCCTCCTCATAAGTCATTCCTTCCGAATAGCAGAGGACAAGCGGCAGCCGAAGCTTTTCCGGAACAGCCGCCAGTGCAATCGCCAGGTCAGGATCAGGAACGGAAGCGCAGGAGTGTTCGGGAATACTGTCCAAAGGAACGGTTCTGCGATGCTTTCTTTGTGCGTCGTAACACACGTTGATCAGTATGCGGATGATCCAGGTGCGGAAAAACTTTTCATCTTTCAAACTGTTTCGCTTTTCCCAGGATTTAAGGGCGGCATCCTGCAATGCGTCCTGTACATCGTCATCGTCCCGCAGGATCGACCAGGCAACCCGGTACATCATGTCCGAGCAGGCTTCGATCTCCGCGATAAAGAATCCCTTGTCCACGTTTCCAGCTCCTTGTTTTTGTAACGTTACACATATTAGACGGATGAGAAGGGACATTTCAGACACGGAATGTAAATTTTTTTCTGCGGGAACGATATTTTCCCGCTCCCGTTAGTCTATATGGATGGAGGAGGAAAATGACGATCAGTATTGCAATGCGGAATATGTGCGCGTATGGATGCTGGATAAAAACGGCCGGAATGACCTGATCAAAGTGTTTTCCGGTGAATGACAGCAGGAGCGAGCAACAAAACAATGATCCGAAGGGATTTTCCCGACGGCTCATTTTCATTCTTAAGGTTCATTTTAAGTTTGTCCGGTATAGTGATATGCGGATTCCAGGAACTCGACTGAAAGGATGACTGAAAGATGACAGAAATGATTGATCAGAACACGGCGGCGGAGAACGAAACCATAAAAGCTGCCGCGGATAAACCTGAGACAAAGAAGAAAAAGAAGGGCAGGAAAAAGAAGATCCTGAAGCGGATCATCTGGACGGTGATCCTCCTGCTGGTGCTGGGCGTGGCGCTCTGGTCCGTATACAGCAAACTGCAGGCGGAATACAGGATTACCTATGATTCCTATACGGCCACGACGGGCAGTATCTCCAATTCCCTGTCCTTCACCGGCAGTATGCAGCTGATCAACAGCGCGAGTTATACCGCGTCCTCGGACGCCAAGGTCCGGGAAATCTACGCGGCCGAAGGAGAAAAGGTCAGCAAGGGAACCCGGCTGATGCGACTGAGCAGCGGTGAAACGATCGAAGCCGAATTTGACGGGACGGTCAGCGCTGTGGACGTGGAGAAGGGCGATGAGGTGAAGGCCGGCGACAGCCTGCTGACGGTGGCGGACTTTGACCATATGAAGGTCTCCGTCCGCGTGGGCGAAAGCAACATCGGCCAGGTGTACGCGGGACAGAGCTGCCGGGTGATGGTGTCTTCCGCCGGCGCGACGTTTGATTCCGTGATTGACAAGATTGACTATGTCGCCTATACGGGCAACAACGTGGCCTATTATACGAGCACGGTGAACGTGGATACCTCCGGGACGGAGAACATCTGGCCCGGGATGCAGGCGACGGTGACGGTTCCGCTGGAAGAGGCGAAGGACGTGACCGTGCTGAAGATGGACGCCCTGAGCACCGCACGGAATAACACAGCCTTTGTATACAAGGAAAACGAAGACGGCGAGATGGAGCAAGTGACCGTGAGCGTCGGCGTGAGCAACGGCAACTATGTGGAAATCAAGGACGGCGTTACAGCCGGCGAGACGGTTTACAAGATTGCCGAGAAGAAAGAAGAAGCGACCGGTCTGGCAGCGCTGTTCTCCGGCATGTTTTCCAACACCCAGGTGAACCGGAACAACACCCGGAACCGCAATAACCAGGGCGGAAGCTGGAACTCCGAATTCGGCGGCATGCCGGATATGGGCAACGCTCCTGGCGGAAACTTCGCGCCCAGCGGCAGTGAGGGCGGCAGCCGGACACCGGGCAGCGGATCACGGGGGAACTGACGATGGCAGGAGAAGTATTCTTCCGCATGCGGGAGATTGACAAGATTTATCCGCTGGAGGGAGAGAACGTCCACGCGCTGAAGAAGGTATCCCTGACCCTGGAAGAGGGGGATTACCTGTCCGTGCTGGGTCCCTCCGGCAGCGGAAAAACCACCCTGATGAATATTATCGGCTGTCTGGATACGCCTACCTCCGGAGAGTATACCCTGCGGGGCCGGGAGGTGGAGGAGCTGGACGAGCGGGAACTGGCGGAGCTGAGGAACCGGGAGATCGGTTTTATCTTCCAGAACTCTCAGCTGCTGCCCCGGCTGACAGCCAGACGGAACGTGGAGCTGCCACTGGTGTATGCCGGCGTACGGCCGAAGGAACGCCGGGAGCGGGCGGAAGCCATGCTGGAACGCGTGGGACTGAAGGACCGGATGGATCACCTGCCCAACCAGCTTTCCGGCGGCCAGCAGCAGCGCGTGGCCATCGCCCGGGCGATGGTAGGGAATCCCTCCATCCTGCTGGCAGACGAACCGACGGGCGCCCTGGACCAGAAAACCGGCGCACAGATTATGCAGCTGTTCCGGGAACTGAACGATGAAAAACGGACGGTGATCATGATCACCCATGACCTGAAGATTGCCTCCAACGCCCGCCGGGTGGTTCACATCATCGACGGGGAGATTACAGAAGACGCGGGAGGTGAGCCCCGTGTTTAAAGCAATACGTAAACGCCTGATTATGCTACGGGAAAGCACAGCGATGGCGCTGGACAACATCCGGAGCAACAAGGTGAGATCCTTCCTGACACTGCTAGGCATCATGATCGGCGTCATGGCGGTTATTACCCTGATTTCCACGGTGTCCGGCGTATCCGGAACCATTTCCTCCTCGTTCTCCGATATGGGCGTGGGCACGATGACGGTGACAGTTTCCGGCAGCGACCTGAAGACGGGCATGACGCCGGAAGACCTGCAGGTGATCTCGGACCTGGAAAATGTGGACGGCGTGGTGCCGACCATCAGCCTGAACGGACGGGTATCCTACGGCAGCGACGTGCAGACGGGAATGTCCGTTTCCGGCAAAAACGCCTATTACTTTATGCTGAATGAGGAGATGATCGTCCAGGGCAGGGCCCTGAACTTCATTGACGACGATAACCGCAGCTATGTGTGTGTGATTAGCCAGAAGATTGTGGATGAATTCTTCCTGGGCATTGACCCGGTGGGGGAAACCCTGTATGTATCCGGGCTGCCCTTCACCATAGTCGGACGGTATGAGGAGGACAGCGGCGGAGGAATTGCCTCGATCTTTATGGGATCCCCGGACGTGCTGATTCCCTACACCACGGCTATGAAGGTGAACAACTCCAACGAGGTGACCTCCTTTACCGTCTACCTGAAGGAAGGCACGGATTCCGCCGCGGCAAAGGAAGAAATTGAGGACGCGATGGATGTGCTGTTCGACTTTGAGGAAGACTGCTACACCGTGGCTTCCATGGAAAGCATTGAGGAAACCATGAACACAATGACCACCATGCTGAGTTCGCTGCTGGCGGGCATTGCCTCCATCGCGCTGCTGGTGGGCGGTATCGGGATCATGAACATGATGCTGACGACCGTGACGGAAAGGACGGCGGAGATCGGCCTGAAAAAAGCGCTGGGCGCCGTGCCGGGACAGATCCAGATTCAGTTCCTGCTGGAAAGCTTCCTGCTCTCCATGATCGGTGGCCTGCTGGGGGTTGTCTTCGGCCTGGCGCTTTCCTACGGGTTGTGCCAGATGCTGGGAACCAAGTTTGTGCTCAACGTGGGCGCCATTGCCCTGGGTGTGGGCTTCTCCGCGGCAGTGGGCATTATCTTCGGCTGGGCGCCGGCACGGAAGGCCAGCAGGCTGAACCCGATCGACGCGCTGAGGGCAGTTTAAAAACAATGAAGAATGAAAAATGAAGAATGAAGAATTAAGAGTGATTCTGAAGATCAGGAGGAAACAGAGCAATGAAGATTATGAAACGGGTTGCAATGACAGTTATGGCATTGATGCTGGTACTGGGTACAGCAGGAGCAGACACGCTGAGCCTGAACGGGACGGTGGAGGCGGGCGTGACGGTGCCTGTATACGCGCCGATCGGCGGCACGGTGGACACGGTTTCCGTGGAACAGGGGATGCGGGTTTCTGCGGGGGAAACCCTGTTCAGCTACCGGACGGAGAAAACCTATGCCTCTGAAGACGGCACCGTAGCGGGTGTGTTCGCGAAAGCCGGGGATGACGCCGAGAAGGTGACGGAAAAGTACGGCGCGGACCTGTATATTGAAGGCACGACGATTTACTCTGTCAGCGCCAGTATCTCCAAGGCCTACAACGCCGCGGAAACCACCATTGTACACACGGGAGAAACGGTCTACCTGGTCTGCCGGACGGACGCGAAGCGGTTCGGAACGGGCGTCATTACGGCCGTGGACGGGTCAAACTATACGGTGCTTGTGACGGAAGGCAACTTCATTGTGGGCGACTCGGTGACCCTGTTCCGGGACAGTGCCTATACGGAAAAACTGCGGATCGGCCGGGGAAATATCGCCCGGGTGAACCCGACGGCGGTGACCGGAACCGGCGCAGTGGTCAGCGTGGCTGTGAAGGACGGGGACACTGTGAAACGCGGCGACCTGCTGATGGAAACGCTGAGCGGTACTTTTGAAGGATATGAGATGACCGGTACCTCCGTGAAGGCAGAGGAGGAAGGCGTGATTGTTTCCGTTGCCGCGGAAGCCGGAGCTGCCGTGAACAAGGGAGATATCGTGATCCAGATGGCCCCGGTCAGCGGCATGCGGGTGGAAGCGGCCGTGACCGCGGATGACCGGCAGGCGCTGAAGGCCGGAGACAAGGTGCTGATTGAGCTGGAGGCTGACGAGAGCATTTCCTATGAAGGTACGGTGAGGTATATTGCCGAAATGCCGGAGGAAGGCACGGAAGAGGTCACCTACAAGGCCGTGATTGACTTCACACCGGATGGAAACGTCTATTTCGGTATGCCGGTGGTGGTGACCACGCCGGAAGCGGCGGAATAAGCGCGGACTGTATTTCTTCTGCATCTGCAAAAGCTTTTCTTGCCAGACACGGGGTCTGGTGATAGAATTACCCGTGAATTCAGTCACTGCGCTTCACGCGCGGAAAGGGCAGACCATGCGGCAGGCTTACGGGTATTACTACTATTACTTTACCAACTGTAACTGAGGTAAGGTAATTTTGCCGCGCAGGTTTCCCCGAGAGGGTGAACATCAGGGCTCGCAGAATTACTGCGGGCCCTGTTTCATTGAGAGAGGAGCTGGAGAAGAATGATTATTGCACTGAAAAGAGATATCCGGCAGGAGGAAAAGGATCATCTGATTTCCTGGCTGGAAAGCTACGGCGTAAGAACCCATGTTTCCGAGGGTGAATACCAGACAGTCATCGGCCTGGTGGGCGATACCACCCGGATTGATACCGACCTGATCAGCGGGCTGGATATTGTCCAGAGCGTGACCCGGATTTCCGAACCCTTCAAGAAGGCCAACCGGAAGTTCCATCCGGACGATACTGTAGTCCAGGTGACAGATCAGGTTGCCTTCGGCGGCGGTAATTTCCAGATCATCGCCGGCCCCTGCTCCGTGGAGACAGAGGACCAGGTGGAGACCATTGCCAAGGCCGTGAAGGAAAGCGGCGCGGGTATGCTCCGGGGCGGCGCGTTCAAACCCCGGACCTCTCCCTATGACTTCCAGGGTCTTCACGGAGAAGGCATCCGGATCCTGCTGGAGGTCAAAAAGCGCACCGGCATGCCGATCATTACCGAAATCATGGACATCGGCCATCTGCCGCTGTTTGAACAGGTGGACGTGATCCAGGTCGGCGCCCGGAACATGCAGAACTTTGAGCTGCTGAAGGAACTGGGCAGGATCAACAAGCCGATCCTGCTCAAGCGCGGCCTGGCAAACAACATCAAGGAGCTGCTGATGAGCGCCGAATACATCATGGCCGGCGGCAACGAGCAGATCATCCTGTGCGAGCGCGGCGTGCGCACCTTTGAAACCTATACCCGGAATACCCTGGACCTGTCCGCGGTGGCGGTGCTGCATGAACTGAGCCACCTGCCGGTGGTGGTGGACCCGAGCCACGCGACGGGCGCGGCCCGGTACGTGAAGCCCATGGCCATGGCCGCGGCAGCCTGCGGGGCGGACGGCCTGATGATTGAAGTGCACAACGATCCGAAACACGCCCTGTGCGACGGCCCCCAGAGCTTGACGCCGGAACAGTTTGACGATGTGGCCAAAGCGGTCGCGAAGATCCGCGCGGCGCTGGTATAAAGCGTTTCCGGAGGAGAACAGAGATGGAAAGCAAGACAATCGGCGTAGTCGGCCTGGGCCTGATGGGCGCTTCCCTGTGCAAGGCGCTGGGCGCGCAGGGACATAAAATCCTGGGGAAAGACACAGACGAGCATGTACTGAAATACGCGCTGCTGACCGGAACGATCCAGGGTGAGCTGACGGAAGACAATGTTTCGGAATGCGATTACCTGTTCCTGGCGGTTTATCCGGGCGCGGCGGTGAAAACCCTGAAGCAGCTGGCGCCCAAGGTCCGGAAGGACGCCGTGGTAAGCGACCTGTGCGGCGTGAAGAAAGCGGTATGCGAGCCCTGCTTCGCACTGGCGGAGGAATACGGCTTCACCTTTATCGGCGGACACCCGATGGCCGGAAAACAGTTTTCCGGCATCAAGTACGCGGACGGAAACCTGTTCCAGAACGCGACCATGATTCTGGTGCCCCGGAAAAGGGAGGACCTGTTCCTGGTCAGCCAGCTGAGCGAGCTGCTGAAGGAAACCGGCTTCAAGTCTGTGACCGTAACCACGGCGGAAAAGCATGACGAGATGATTGCCTTCACCTCCCAGCTGGCCCATGTGGTATCGAACGCCTACATCAAATCCCCCACGGCGGCAGAGCACCTGTCCTTTTCGGCGGGAAGCTACCGGGACCTGACCCGGGTGGCCAAGCTGAATGAAACGATGTGGACGGAGCTGTTCCTGGACAACGCGGAACACCTGGGATTTGAACTGGACTGCCTGATCAAAGCCCTGCAGGAATACCGCGACGCGATTGCCGCCGGAGATGCGAAGACGCTGAAGCAGCTCCTGAAGGACGGCCGTGAACGCAAGGAAGCGATTGATACAGAATGGAAGGACAAGTGACACCCGATCAATCCCGGAAAGGATGACTGGAATGAATATTGAGGAACTGAGAGCGGAAATAGACCGGATCGACAGCGACATTATCCGTCTGTACGGGGAACGGCTGGAGACAACAAGCCAGATCGGCCGATACAAGAAGGAGCATAACCTGCCGGTGACGGATCCTGCCCGGGAACGGGAAGTGCTGAACAAGGTCGGCGCGGAAGCCGGAGAAAAGAACGAGAACGGCGTCCGTGCCCTGTTCGGTTTCCTGATGGCCCAGAGCCGGACCAACCAGATGCTGGAACGGAAGGAAACGAGCGAGCTGGGACAGCTGATCCACAAGAGCCTGAAGGAAACGCCGGAGCTGTTCCCGGAAAAGGCGACGGTTGCCTGCCAGGGCGTGGAAGGCGCTTATTCCCAACAGGCCTGCGAAAAGATTTTCCGGTCTCCGTCCATCATGTACTGCAGGACCTTTGAAAATGTGTTTTCCGCCATTGAAAGCGGACTGTGCCGGTACGGCATCCTGCCGATTGAAAACAGCCTGGCCGGATCCGTGAACAGCGTGTATGATCAGCTGATCAGCCGGAAATGCTATATTGTGCGTTCCGCCCGGGTGAAGATTGACCATACGCTGCTGGTGAAGCCCGGCACAAAGGCGGAGGATATCCGGGAGGTCTGGTCCCATGAGCAGGCGATCCAGCAATGCTCCAATTTCCTGACTGAAAACAAGCAGTGGAAGGTGAACATCAGCACCAACACCGCGGCGGCGGCCCAGATGGTGGCGGAGAGCGGCCGGAATGACGTGGCGGCGATCTCATCTGCGCACTGCGCGCCGCTGTACGGCCTGGAAATCCTGAAGACCGACATCCAGAACAACGGCAATAACCATACCCGGTTCATCTGCATTTCCCGGCAGCCGGAGATTTATCCCGGCGCGGACCGGACCAGCCTGATGCTGGCCCTGCCCAACCGGCCCGGCGCCCTGTACCAGCTGCTCGGCCGCTTCTATGCCCAGGGCATCAACCTGACCAAGCTGGAAAGCCGTCCAGTGCCGGGCAAGGATTTTGAATTCATGTTCTGCTTCGATATTGACGCATCCGTTTATTCACCGGCCTTTGCCCGGCTGATTGAGGAACTGGACGTGACGCTGGAAAAATGCGCCTACCTGGGAAGCTATTCTGAATTAGCATGAAATGCTAATTCAATGCAGAATTCAGAATGCAGAATGCAGAATTATCCGGCGAGACTTCCTGAACGAGTTAAGGAATCTGTATGATACATAATCTACAAACAACCCCTTTTCCGGAAGGGGTTGTTTGTGTATACTGATACAAAAGAAAGGAAGTGCAGAGAATGGAAATGAAGGATTACGGATTTTACAGGGGCGTGAACCTGGGCGGATGGTTCTCCCAGTGTGATTATTCCAAAGAACGGCTGGATCACTTTATTGAGGAAAAGGATATGGATGTGATTGCCGGCTGGGGACTGGATCATGTGCGGCTTCCCATGGACTATAACGTGCTGGAAACGGCGGATGGCGAGCTGAGCGAAGAAGGCTTCGGCCGGATCGCCCGGGCGGTGGAATGGTGCCTGAAGCGCGGCCTGAAGGTGGTGCTGGATCTGCACAAGACCGTGGGCTACTCCTTCGATATCGGCTACAAAGAAAGCGGCTTTTTCGGAAGCGCGGAATACCAGGAACGGTTCTACCGGCTGTGGGAAGGCCTGGCAGCCCGCTTCAATGATCCGGAGAATATCGCCTTTGAGCTGCTGAACGAGGTGACGGACGCTTCCGTGATCGATGAGTGGAATCGGATCGCGGCAGAATGCATCCGCCGGATACGGGCGATCGCGCCGGACAGCCTGATCCTGGTGGGCAGCTACTGGAACAACAGCCCGGACGCGGTGAAGGACCTGGATCTGCCGGCAGATGACCGGGTGGTTTACAACTTCCACTGCTACGATCCGCTGGACTTCACCCACCAGGGAGCCACCTGGATTCCCGACCCGGCGTTCGACATCAACAGGCGGGTGGTCTTTGAGGAGGCGGATATCACCCCGGAATACTTTGAACAGCGGTTCGCTTCCGCCATTGAGACGGCAAAGGCCCGCGGCGCGGCCCTGTACTGCGGCGAATACGGCGTGATTGACCGGGCAACCCCGGAGGATACCGTCAAGTGGTTCCGGACCATCAACGAAGTGCTGGAGAAGCATGGAATCGCCCGCGCTGCCTGGTCCTACCGGCAGATGGACTTCGGCCTGAGCGACGCACGGCTGGACGGCGTCCGGAATGAACTGATCAAATACCTGTAAGATATACAGAAAAACACCCTTCGGGAACCGTTTCCCGAAGGGTGTTTGCTTTATGCCTGAATCAGAACCGGATAGTGTTAATCCCGATTTTATCATCCCGGACCCGGTTGACTTCTCCGTCCAGCACCCGGACGAACATTTCGCAGGTGGCTCCGACGACGAGCCCGATGACATGTCCCGCATGCACCTTGTTATCCTGTCCGGCCAGGGTGGTATGAAGGTGAGGGTACACTTCCCCGTTCATGGTTGTTACGCTGCCGGAAAGGCCGGCGATTTCCATAATGCCTTCCAGATCTTCCCGGTCATAGACCTGCTCCTGCAGATCGTATACGCCGATGACCGCCTGACGGACGGCTCCGATGGCATCCACCTGCGCAAGGCGGATATTTTCAGCCCTGCACAGGACTTTGAGCTGCTCAACGATTTCCTCGCCAACTTCCATGCACACAAGATAAGTGTTCCCGTATTTCCTGTAGTCCATTCGTTTCCTCCTGATATGATGTTGTACCTTGAAAGCACACCGTATATTCTACGTATAAGATTCGTTTTTTCTTCCCTGTTTTCCTTTGAACCGGGACAGAAAAATAACCGCGGTATCCGCCGCGGTTAAGTTGATCTGAAGGTTATTTGACCTGCCAGGAATACAGCTTCATTTCCCCGTCGGTAATCAGGTACAGATCGTGTACGCCTTCCGCCTGAATCGGGGCACGGAAGACCGCGGGCTTGACGTCGCCCGGGAGCTCGATGCGCAGCTGAGATACCACGGGGCCTTCGGGCTGATCCAGCACAGCGTAAAGCGTGCAGTCCGTCGGGGCCATGGCGGTGACCAGCAGGGTGGACGCGCCGGTTCCGAAATCCACCCCGGAGACCTGCAGCCAGCTGCCGGGGATGCCGGTAATCCAGGACTGGCCGTTGGCGCCTTCCACGGTGACGCCTGCCTGACGGGACATGGTGGCGGCGGAAACAATGCGGAAGGGGTTCAGCGGTTTTACCTGATCCAGGCCTTTCATGGTGCCCTTTACCTGCTTCGGCAGACCGTCCTCACCAAAGAAGATTTTGTCCGCCTGCGGGCTGCGGTAATTGCCGAAGATGCCCATGGCTTTTTCCACGGGACGGTTATGGTAGAACAGGTACCATTCGCCGTTCAGGCTGGCGATGGAATGGTGGTTGTTGCCGTACATGCCGAAGAAGCGGCCTTCGTTGGGGAACAGCTCTCCCATGTAGGTATAGGGCCCCAGGGGATTGTCAGAGATCATATACTGGATGGCGCCGTCTGTCAGCTTCAGGCTGTTTCCCTGGGTCTGGAAGTTGGAACAGTAGGAGTAAACATACTTGTCCCCGATTTTGTTGATGCCGGAATCCTCAAAGAGCCACGGCACATCCAGACGGACGGGATCGCCGGCCAGGCTGATCATATCCTCACCGAGCCGGACAATGCGGGCGGTGCCGGGCGCCGCCTGCTTTCCCTGCGGGATGCCGCCGCCGAAGGCGAGATAGCCGGTGCCGTCATCGTCCACAAACACGGCGGGATCAAAAAGCCAGGTTACGTCGGCACAGTTTTTGACGCCGCGGGTGATCAGCAGGCTGCCCCGTTCATCCCGCCAGGGACCGACAGGACTGTCGGAAGAGAGCACGCCGATGCCGTTGCCGCCGTTGCAGAAATACAGGAAGAACTTTTCCTGGCCGTCAATGGTTTTATGGGCGGCACAGGGTGCCCAGGAATTGTTTGCCCATTTGGCAATCCCGCCGGGACCGGCTACGCGGATGCGGCCGTGATCGGTCCAGTTCACCATATCGTCTGAAGAAATGCAGTTGATGGTCCGGATCTGGCTGTAGGAGTTCTCCCTTACCTTTCCGGCCGAGTCATATTCGACGATGTCATCGGTCATGTAAACGTACAGCCGGCCGTCATATTCCATGACGCCGGGATCCGCTCCGAACCGCTGGGTGTACAGCGGATTGTTTTCTCCGGCTTTTTTATAGGACTCCTGCAGGACAACCGGTACGGTGTTCATAGGCACATTTTCTCCTTTGGCACAGGTAAAAAGAATGAGGGCTGACAAGAGAAGGGCCGCCCAACGGACCGGAGATTTTCGGACGCGGGCGGCATTGATTGCGTTATTCATCATTTTTCGTAAGGACGGATGGTGTCGATGGTTCCGTCTTCATGAATGGTCAGTTCAGTATACTTGACGCAGCGGCGGTGGTTGATGCCGTTGGACAGCTCGCAGTCGTGATAGAACAGATACCACTTGCCCTGGTATTCAACGATGGAATGATGCGTGGTCCAGCCCAGAACCGGCTCCATGATTCTTCCCTTGTAGGTGAAGGGGCCGTCAGGACGGTCGCCTTCGGCATATACCAGGTAATGGGTGGTACCGGTGGAGTAGGAGAGGTAATACTTTCCGTTGAACTTGTGCATCCAGGGGCCTTCGAAATAGCGGCGGTCCTCGTCACCGGCGGTGAGAGGCTTGCCGTTTTCGTCCAGGATCTGCAGCTGCTTCGGCTCGGTTTTGAAATGCTTCATGTCAGCGTCCAGTTCCGCGAAGATCGGTCCGAGGGCGGGTTCGTCGCCCTCCGGACGGTGCTCATCGGGATTGAAGCTGCCGCTCTGCCACATTTCCAGCTGGCCACCCCACAGGCCGCCGTTGTACATGTAGGCACGTCCGTCATCATCCACGAGCACGGCCGGGTCGATGCTGTAGCTGCCGGGAATATAGTTGTCTTCAGGAGTGAAGGGACCGGCGGGATCGTCGGAAACCGCAACGCCGATGCGGAAAATGCCGTCCTTGTCCCGGGCGGGGAAGTAGAGATAGTACTTTCCATCCTTAAAAGCGGCGTCGGGAGCCCACATCTGCTTGCTGACCCACGGAACATCCTTCATGTGCAGAGCACATCCGTTATCCACACAGGGAGCGTCCAGGCTGTCCATGGACAGGATGTGGTAGTCTTCCATGCGGTACTCATCGCCATCGTCATTATCCTCACCGTCGTGGGGAATATCATGGGAAGGATAGACATAGATTTTGCCGTTGAAAACGTGGGCGGAAGGATCCGCGGTAAAGATATGGGAGACCAGAGGCCGGCGCTGTTCACTCATGAAGAAGCACTCCTTTTGCGGTTTTGATGCGGTTATTATATAACAAAGCCACGGGAAAAGAAAGCAGTACGGACAAATTTGTTCGCAAAAGATGGACAATTGATTGAAATATAAAGGAGAACGTGAGATAATAAGCCGATTTTGATGACGGAACGGAGTGCCTTTATGTTGAATCAGTTTTCCAGAACACAGCTGCTGCTTGGCCCGGAGGCTATGGAGCATCTTGCGGAATGCCGCGTGGCGGTATTCGGTATCGGCGGCGTCGGCGGCTACACAGTGGAGGCACTGGTACGTTCCGGCGTCGGAGCCCTGGACCTGATTGACGATGACAAGGTCTGCCTGACCAACCTGAACCGCCAGATTTTTGCCACCCGCAGCTCTGTGGGGAAATACAAGGTGGACGTGGCGGAAGAACGGATCCGGGATATCAACCCGGACTGCAAGGTCACGACCTATAAGACCTTTTACCTGCCGGAGACGCAGGATCAGTTCGATTTTACACAATATGACTATATCGTGGACGCCATTGATACGGTGAAGGGGAAACTCGCCCTGGTGGAGCAGGCCAATGCCGCGGGAACGCCGATTATCTGCGCCATGGGCGCGGGCAACAAACTGGATCCCACAGCGTTCCGGGTGGCGGATATCTATAAAACCTCCGTATGTCCGCTGGCACGGGTGATGCGTACGGAATGCCGCAAGCGGCGGATCAAGCACTTGAAGGTGGTTTATTCCACGGAAAAGCCGGTGAGACCCCTGGAGGATCCGTCCATCAGCTGCCGGAAACACTGTATCTGTCCTCCGGGTACCCGGAAGTGCACTGTACGCAGAGATATCCCCGGCTCCACTGCATTTGTACCATCCGCTGCCGGACTGATCATTGCGGGAGAAGTTATTAAGGATCTCTGTAAGGATTATATGACCCGGAACGACGAAAACTGAGAAATAGCATTAAAAGACGAACATTGCAGGCCGAAAACGATCAAACGGCCTGTTTATTTTTGTATAAAAAAATTGTATTTATTTTGTATGCATAAGTTACATGTATAACGGTTACATATGCAAAGCAACAAATAAGATCAGACAAATTGCACGCAAATTCGCCGGAGCACTTTATTTTGTTAAAGAAACAAAGATCTGCAACAAAAATTCGATGACAAAATCGGAACAAAAAATGCAAAATTTTGCATTATATAACCAAAATGTAACTATTCATATGCTAATATACGACTGAAAGAGGAGAAAGGGGTCACTGAACCCAAATTGGAAAAACCTCTTTCGGAAGAAAAGACGGCTACCAAAACCCTTTGAAAAATAAGGGATTGAGCGAAGAAGGGAATAGACAAATCACCCTACTAAGGACGACGATAAACCTTTTGCAAACGAATTCAGGAGGAGAAACGTAATGAAGAAAATCATTTCTGTTCTGTTGGCTGTCATCCTGCTGACCGGCATTATGCCGCTGGTGATGGCTGATGAAATTGAAACGGTCGAAGCGCCGGAAGTGAATGCAGAAGTTCCGGCCGAGGTCGTTGAAGCTCCGGCAGAGCCTGTTGAAGCTCCGGTTGAAATGACCGAAGCTCCGACTGAACCTGCAGAAGTTTCTGCAGAAGCTCCTGCTGAAGTTCCCGCCGAGGTTCCTGCTGAAGCTCCCGCTGAGGTTCCTGCGGAAGTTCCGGCTGAGGTTCCCGCGGAAGTCCCGGCTGAAGTTTCCGCTGAAGTCCAGGCTGAGGTTCCGGCTGAAGTGCCTGCCGAAACACCGGTATCCTTCACCGGCACGCTGTCCGTTTTCGGACCCGGAACAGTGGAGACCGGCGCGAGCGCGCTCGTGAAGGCCAATGTTTTCGACGCTAATATGGGTTATTCCATCTGGTGGGAAACCTATGTGGATGACGAAATCAAATGGCAGCGGATTCCCGGTGCGACCGGCGACTGCTACTTCATCAATGTGGATAAAACCTCCGGCACCTATGAAATCCGTGCGGTACTGCGCGCTGATGACGGAACGACCCTGACTAGCGCCACCACTGTTTACGTTAAGAAGCCCGAACCTGTGGAACCCGCTGCTGAACCCGAAGTTCCGGCTGCCGAGGTTGAAGAGCAGACTGAAGAACCTGAAGCCCCCGCCGAAGAACCTGAAGCCCCCGCCGAAGAACCTGAAGTTCCTGTTGAGGAGCCCGAAGCTTCTGCTGAAGAGCCTGAAGCTCCCGCCGAGGAGCCCGAAACTCCCGCTGAAGAACCTGAAGCCCCCGCCGAAGAACCTGAAGTTCCTGTTGAGGAGCCCGAAGCTTCTGCTGAAGAGCCTGAAGCTCCCGCCGAGGAACCCGAAGTTCCTGCTGAAGAGCCCGAAGTTCCTGCTGAAGAACCCGAAGTTCCTGCTGAGGAACCTGAAGTTCCTGCTGAAGAGCCCGAAGCTCCCGCTGAGGAGTCTGAAGTTCCCGCTGAGGAACCCGAAACTCCTGCTGAAGAACTTGTGAACGAAGAAACCGAAACTGAAGAACCCGCAGCTGAAGAATCCGAAGAGATTCCTGCTGAGGAAACTGAAGAGCCCGCTGAGGAGCCTGAAGTTCCTGCTGAAGAGGCTGAAGTTCCTGCTGAGGAACCCGAAGCTCCTGCTGAAGAGCTTGTGAACGAAGAAACCGAAACTGAAGAACCCGCGGCTGAAAAATCCGAAGAGATTCCTGCTGAGGAAACTGAAGAGCCCGCTGAGGAGCCTGAAGTTCCTGCTGAAGAGGCTGAAGTTCCTGCTGAGGAACCCGAAGCTCCTGCTGAAGAGCTTGTGAACGAAGAAATCGAAACTGAAGAACCCGCGGCTGAAGAATCCGAAGAGATCCCTGCCGAGGAAGAAGAGACCGTCGATCTGGACGAGATCGAAGATTATGAAACGCCTCTGGGTCTCGGAGAAGAAAAAGCCGCTCCGGTATATACCTACGAGAAGGATGAAGACGGCAACCTGATCCTGGACGAGAACGGCAACCCGATCGTTACCGTGATCGAAGGCGATGAAATCCCGGTCACCTACTTGCGGAATGAGGACGGAGAGCTTATACTTGATGAAAAGGGAGATCCGATTCCCACTCAGACCGTTCCTACGGATGCAGTCATCAGCAGCACACTTGAAGATGCCCTGGATCCGAACCGTACAATTGATATCTATTATTCCTGGAATAATGAAAAGCCCGCGATCGGCGGAGAAGTAGTCTTCATTGCCGTGCTGAATGGTTATGACAATCTGGAATACACCATCCAGTGGCAGCAGAGCAAAAACAATGAGGACTGGACCGATATTCCGGATTCCTTTGAAACACGTCATACTGAGATCGTTACGAGAGACAACTATAAAGACTTCTGGCGCGTACAGGTGATCATCACCGGCGTGAATGAGTGAATCAAGCAGAGTTAACCTACCCCAAGCCGCTCCGGACAGAGTCCGACGCGGCTTTACCCGTTATCCAAGTATTCCAACTGTTTGCAGAAACTATTCCGACCATATAATAAGGGGATTGGAACATGAAGTATTCAGTAAAGAAATTCACCGCATTGCTGCTGGCGCTGATCATGGTGCTCAGCCTTGCGCCGCTGGACGCAATTGCTTCCGTCTTTACGACGTATGAAGCAAATGTTGTTATTGATTCATCTGAATCGGCGCAACTCCAAGAAAACTTCTTTACGCAGAGCGTATCGACACCGGAAGGCAATGAAGCCGGTAAGGTGTTGGTCGGTACTCTTCGTGAAGATTCTCTGCTTAATGGCAGCACGGTAGAGTTTGGAGAAGCACCGGCTAAACGTACATTAATGAAGGCTACTGCACCGGTTTCAAACAGGAGGATTATTGCCCGTTACAATATAACGGTCAGAAATCCTGACGGATCGGTATGGCAGCCCGATCAGGAATCCGGCGAGACGGTAGATGTGCGGGTCACACTGAATAACCCTGTCAAACTGGAACCGAACAGCAATCTTTCGCTGATTCATGAGACAGATGGGCAGGAAGTTCTCGCAACTTTCTACAAAAATGAAAATGATGAGATGACCGGTTTTGCTTTCGAAGCAAATGGTTTCTCTGTTTATGCAGTCGAAGAAGAAATTGATGATAATACCCGGATCAATGTCAAATTTATGGACGGTGAGACGGAGAGAGCAACTCTTATTGTAAAGAAATCGGATACGTATGAAGGGGCCGATCCGGATTATTCCAGAGTGCTATATGATCCTGGAATAAATGACCTGAATGCCAGTGAAGTGTTCCGTGGATGGTATACAGCGGATGAGCCGGATACGATGCTGACCATCGCCGATATCCGTGAACAGGTCAAAACCATGTTTGCCAATGATGTGACAGACGGAGAAGAAATTACCTATTACGCTGCAGTCAACAAGATCATCATAGTCACATATCTGAACGAAAAGGGCACTTCTCTTGGATCGTATTCTGAAGAGGTGCCGAGAAATACGGAAGATGAAACAACGAGTATCGATTATACAGTCGATATGATTTATACTCCTGCAGACACCACTCACGATTTTGATGGATGGTATGTGGCAAAGGGACTTGAAAACATTACTAATCCGACGACAATCACTGCAGAAACTGTAGTTGAAAACGGAACGACCATTACCATAACAGGAGACGTGACATTCTCCGTCAGTTCTCCTGAAGGACATTGGCTGATCTTCAATGAGAATGGTAAGGGTGCTACATATAACGCGCCACAGTTTGTTAAACACAATGAAGTTACAAAAGCGCCGTCTCTTGCGATGGAACGAAACGGTTATCAGTTCCGTGGATGGTATACGGATGAAGCTTGTACGGATGGGAATGAGTTTACATTCGGTGGCAACCTGAGTGATAATGTTGAAATCTATGCAAAGTGGGAAGCCAATACAACGGCGGGCTATACGATCATCTTCTGGACACAACGTACAGGCGGCGACACCAATAAAGAACATTACGACGTTAAAGAATCTGTATACATTGAAAATGGAACGGTAGGCGATTCCATATCGTATACCTATGTGGGTAATGGCGACGAACACTATGTGACAGATGCCAATGGGAAAGATCATCATTATACGGGATTCTATGTAACGGATCCTGAGGAGAGCGTTACCATTACTCCTGAGGGCGATGCAATCCTGAACCTGTACTATGACAGAATCAGGTATAATTTCAGGTTCTATATATACAGGCAAGACGGAAATGGCAGAAATGATTACTGTTGTGCAAACGGATCTGCAAGGACTGATGACCCGGATGACATTTGGTCACTTGCATCATGGCATGGCGGAACGTCGAAGGATAATATGCCCAATACAACGTATGGCGAAGTATTGAACGATCCAACAAATAAAGGTTATTACTTTGTAATGCAAGCTTACTACGGCGAGGATATTACTGCTAAATGGCCCAAATATGATCAAATTACCGGACAGTCTAATGTTGGCAATCGGGACCCTGTCAGCTTTATTATGATGCTTGGAACGAATCTCAAAACAGTAGGCACCGGGACCGGCGAAGATACAATCAAGGGTAAAGTCACCCGGATGGATGAGAATATTCTGGGTAAAACAAATGATAAAAACGGCAACTATGTGATTGTCCGATTCAACACGTATAATGTTTGGACATATAATATCTACGTTGAAGTACCTAGTGGAGGACAAGCTCCTGCTGGCGCCACAACTAGAGAGTGTTCTCACAATCATAAAACATATTACTTGCTCGAGAGTGTAACATCCAGATCCACAAACCAGGATCCGGCACAGCAGAATGCTCCGCCGTACGGAGGATATACAGCGGTAACTTATGTTAACTCACAGGGCAAAACCAAAGCATTCTATGATACAAATGGAACATGTAACCTGAATTACTATTATGATCGATTAAGCTATCCTATCGCATATTTGGATGGTATTTACATCAACGGTTATGAAGTGATTCAGACAGATATGTCGAAAAGGCATTATCCGGAAAGTGATCCGATTGATTACGGAATGGCAATTCCCGATAATAACAAGAATTTTGTGCCGGAAGCACCAGAAGGTTATGTGTTTGAAGGATGGTATATAGATGAAACTTGCCAGAATCCATACACATTTACTACTATGCCGCTTGGTGGTATTACAGTTTACGCCAAATGGCGCCAGATTCAGTACCGTGTTTTCCTGAATCCTGATGTGCCTGAATCAGATGCTTCGCTTACTTGGGGCTCTGAAGGCCAGGAAATGAATTTCCGTGTTAATTATGGCGGAAGCGTGTCTGTCCCGACTGGGTTAAGAGACGATTATGAACTGGTTGGCTGGTATTCACAGAATGGGGCTTATAATGAGAAAACAAAAGTTACTGATGCCAATACAGTAGCATATAACAAAACAACAGATTTTACCGAGGGAATGAACAAGTATGGTAAAGGTGCTACGTCGAACGGTGATACAAATCGTCCGTGGATTACAAAGAAACTTGTTCTGACGGCTGTATGGCGCGCCAAGATACCGGGAGCTGCGGGTATCAAGATTGTCTATGATCCTTCGGACTATCAGGATCCGGCAAATGTCGGTACAAATGCACCGACGGATACCCGGCTTTATGTGGACAGCGCGAAAGCACCGGCACAGGGTGCATGTACTCCTCCGGAAGGGAAGGTGTTCTCTCATTGGGTACTGCAGACCTGGAATGGCAGTGAATATGAGGATACATCAACAACCGTCTATCCGGGTGAATCATTCACTGTGCTGAAGAGCGATTCGAAGACCCTGGTTACTCAGTGGGTTAATCCTAACGATGAGGAAGACGTTCTGATAATAGAAAATCCGACTCCCGGAGCAACGGCTCCGGATGGAACACATACAACTATCAAAGAAGCCTCTTATACTGTTCGTTTGAGAGCAGCATACAAGGATCCTATTGAAAAGCCTACCGTTACGATCAAATGGTACAGTAACTTTGGTGATGAAAATGATGGTAAGGGCACACTATACAGAACAGACACCGATAAAAAGATAAATGAGAATGTGGCCATTGAGGGCGCAAAGACCCGTGCGGGATACACTTTCAAGGGATGGACACAGACAAAAGGCGGCACTTCAGCTACCCTGGCATATAACGGCACTGCATTCATCAGCGGAGGAAAAACTATATCGAACATTGCTCCGGATGGATCAGAGGAAGTTGAAGAACTCTTTGCAGTCTGGGAAGAAAATGAAGTAACTATCACCTATGCGGTTCATTCCGACAGCACTGATATGGGTGCGGTGGCTCCTACCTCTGAAACTGTAAAGGTGGAAACCGGCGCAGCGGTAGGTTCTACTGCAACACCCAGCAGTGAACTGTATATCTTTGATTACTGGACTTGTGATAACGGAACTGAGAAGGTAGGGACTAGTGCAAAATTTGTACCTTCCAAGAACAGCGAAGGATTCTATGAAGCGCATACGTATTATGCACACTTCAAGAAGTACAAAGCACCGGTCGTTGTGCATCATTATCTAAAGGGAACCACTACCAAAGTAGCGGAGGATGTAGCAACCAATGAAGTGATCGGCTCTGAATATACTGCACAGCCGGTGACTACCTATCAGGAAAAGAATCTGACGGTGGATTCCTACAATCCGTCCCAGAAGGTTACGGTTTCCGAAAATGGTAATGAGATCACAATCTATTACACGCTGCCGCTGACCATAGCAGCAAAAACAGATAGCAAAACCTACGATGGTAATCCTCTGGATGGAGACTATACTGTTACGGGAGCATTGGAATCCGATTCTGATACAATTACTGCAGCATTGGGAACGGTACCTTCCATTACTAATGTAGCGGATGGTCCTAAACAGTATCTGACAGAGACTGAGCAAGCTGCAATTGCTCCCAGCATTCCTTCCTACTATACAGTGACATATACACCTGGCACACTGACGATCACACCTGCGACAGTGCAGCTGACGAGCGGCAGCAAGAGCCGTGAGTACAACGGCAGCGCGCTGACAAATGAAGAGGTCGAAGGCAAGAACGCGAATGGCCTGACAGTTGAAA